>ERZ772861.2996-NODE-2996-length-10753-cov-5.122733_pt1 | contig 10753 bp, 8 predicted proteins | sample MGYA00512135_ERZ772861 | MGnify/ENA primary metagenome ERZ772861 (study PRJEB29015, sample SAMEA2737700) | human gut metagenome | biome: human gut; feature: human-associated habitat; material: faeces | place: China | collected 2012 ...
AGGGCTTTCAGCTCCTCCGTGGTCACCGTCTGCTGGTCCAGAACCTCCAGGTAGACATTCTTCTTGGGATAGGTGGAGAGGTCATATTCCTCTTCTCCCTCCTCAAAGATCAGCACCAGCGTCCGCTCGCCGGCATTGAACCGGGGGTCTTCCAGAGTCTCCTGGATGAACTTGGTCTTGCCGGAATCCAGAAAGCCCGTAAAGGCATATACAGGAATCTGCTGCATGACCATGGCTTACACCCCAAACAGCTCGGCAATGCCCTTTTCATCCAGCTTGGAGCCGATGACGCAGAGCTTGCCGGTGACATCGGCGCTGCCGGTACGGACATTGTGCTCCTCGGGCACATAGTCGAAGTGAATCCAGGTGCCGTCCACGGCAGGCAGAATACCCTTGGCCCGGAGAATTGCGCCGTAGTCCCCGGAATCCAGCGCCTTCAAAGCATTCTCAACGGTCTGCTTCTCGAACTTCCGGGCAGTTTCGGTGCCCCAGGAGGTGAAGACCTCATCGGCATGATGGTGATGATGGTGGTGATCATGGCAGCCGCAGGTGCAGTTCTCGTCATGCTCGTCCTCATCATGGTGATGGTGGTGCTCGTGCTCCTCGTGATCGTGGCAGCAGCAGTGGCCGTCATGGTCATGATGATGCTCGTGCTCGTCATCATCCTCATCGTGGTGGTGATGGTGCGCATGCTCATCATCCTCATCGTCGTGATGATGGTGGTGATGGTGCTCGTGGGCATCCTCATCGTCGTCATCGTCGTCATCATGGTGACGATGGTGGTGCTCTTCCTCTTCTTCCTCTGCTTCCAGCCGCTCGGATTCCAGCTTGGCCAGCTCGGCAGCCAGGGAGGCCTTGCCCTCCATGGCGGAGATCAGCTGTTCTCCGGTGAGCTCGCTCCAGGGGGTGGTGATGACGGTAGCAACGGCGTTGTGCTCCCGCAGAATCTCTACAGCGGCATCCAGCTTGGCCTGGGGAATGGAATCGGTACGGGACAGGATGATGGTGGAGGCAGTCTCCACCTGGTTATTGTAGAATTCGCCGAAGTTCTTGGTATAGACCTTGACCTTGCCCGCATCCACAACGGCCACGGTATAGCCCAGGGTCACATCAGGGCCGGTGACCTTGTTCACAGCGCCGATCACATCGGACAGCTTGCCCACGCCGGAGGGCTCGATGATGATCCGATCGGGGTGGTACTCGTTGATCACCTTGGTCAGGGCCTTGCCGAAGTCACCCACCAGAGAGCAGCAGATGCAGCCGGAGTTCATCTCCGTAATATTGATGCCGGCATCCTGCAGGAAGCCGCCGTCAATGCCGATCTCACCGAACTCATTCTCAATCAGCACCAGCTTCTGGCCCTTGTAGCCCTCGGCAATCATCTTCTTGATCAGCGTAGTCTTGCCAGCGCCCAGGAAGCCGGAGTAAATATCAACCTTTGTCATAAATAACACCTTCCATTTTTATTCCGCCCAGCGGAAAATCCAACCGGGTAATATACATACTTTATAAGTATAGCACATTTGATTGAAAAAATCCATATCTTCCCAAATTTTTTACAATTGCAAATGAAAACCCCCTTTCCGGGGCGAGATCAACACCATCCGGGGCAACGCGGACCGGATGTTGGCCCGGGAGGAAACCATGCTGTCCCCCTGCATGGCAGAGGATATGGACAAGGTGCTGCCCGTGATCTCCCGGAACGGCTCCGATTCGGCCATGCTGGACAGGAACGGCCTGCGCCCTGCCCGGTACTATATCACCAAAGACCGGCGGCTGATTGCCGCGGGGTTTGTGGGCTGCCAGAGCTATGTGGCAGAGGCCTTTGGTCTTCCTCGGGACAGCCGAGGCAATCTGGTCACTGAGAACTACATGACCCCCACGGAAGGCATTTTTGCCGCCGGTAACTGCCGCAGAGGCCAGAGCCTGGTGGTCTGGGGCATTGCCGAGGGCCGCGCCTGCGCCAGAGCGGTGGACCAATATCTGATTGGGTATACAAATATGCTTTAGCTGCAAAAAAATGTCCTGCCGGGGTCACTTCATTCCGGCAGGACACTTTTTATGGCTTTTTCTTGGAAAGAGGGCCTTCAAACCGGTCCTTTTCCGTGTGGGTTGGAATCTCGGTGGGATATTCTCCACTGAAGCAGGCATGGCAGAAGTTATGGGAGCCAATCATCTGGGCCAAATCCTCCAGCTCCAGATACCCCAGGGAATCTGCCCCGATGATCCGGGCAATTTCCGGGACGGTATGTTGGCAGGCAATCAGGTGCTCCCTGGAATCAATATCCGTGCCATAGTAGCAGGGATTGCGGAAAGGAGGCGATGAGATCCGCATATGAATTTCACTTGCCCCGGCTTCCCGCAGCAATCCTACGATCTTCCCGCTGGTGGTTCCGCGAACGATGGAATCGTCGATCAGCACAATGCGCTTGCCCCGGACCTCCTCACAGATGGGGCTCAGCTTGATCTTCACCTGGTCCAGGCGCTGCCCCTGACCCGGAGAAATGAAGGTCCGGCCGATGTATTTGTTCTTGAGAAAGCCCAAGGCAAAGGGAATGCCGGATTCCTCGGAATAGCCCAGAGCCGCATCCAGTCCGGAATCCGGAACGCCCACCACAATATCCGCATCCACCGGGTGCCGCCTTGCCAGCAGCCGCCCCGCATTCTTCCGCGCCCCATGGACGCTGATGCCATCCATCACCGAATCCGGGCGGGCAAAATAGATATACTCAAAAATGCAGGTGGTCTGGCTGCATCGGCCGCAATGGGAAGTATCGGAATGCACGCCGGTTTCATCGATGGTAATGATCTCACCGGGCAGGATATCCCGCTCCGGCTTGGCACCGACTGCGCTCAGTGCGCAGCTTTCCGAGGCCACAATGTAGGTCCCGTCAGCGGTTTTTCCGTAGCACAGCGGGCGGAAACCCCTGGGGTCACGGGCTGCGATCAGCTTGGCCGAGGACATCATAACCAGGGAGTAAGCCCCCTCCATCTGATACATGGCGCAACTGACAGCCGCCTCAATGGAGGGCGTTTTTAGCCGCTGCTGGGTGATGATATAGGCGATGATCTCCGTATCGCTGGTTCCGTGAAAGATCGCGCCGCCCATTTCCAGAGCGCTGCGCAGCTCGAAGGCATTGCTCAGATTGCCGTTATGGGCCAGAGCCAGCTTGCCCTTCATATGGTTCACCACAATGGGCTGGCAGTTTGCCCGGTTGGTGGCACCGGTGGTTCCGTAACGCACATGGCCCACGGCCATGGTCCCGCAAGGGAACTGCTCCATCACGTCACGGGTGAACACATCCCCCACCTGTCCCAGATCCCGGTGGGTGGTGAAAACGCCGTCCTCATTGACGACGATGCCGCAGCTCTCCTGGCCCCGGTGCTGCAAAGCATACAGCCCATAGTAGGCCAAATCCGCCAAGTTCTGCGGCTTTGGGGACCAGGCACCGAAGACGCCGCACTCCTCATGAATCTCCTGCATAGAATCCTCCTTTGGTCAAAAAAAGAGACGCCTACCCGGGCAGAGCATAGCTCTGTCTGGATAAGCGTCCTTGCTTTTCCGCCTTATTTTACCACGTTGCCGATTTCAAGTCAAATACAGGATGCTTTCCCTGCAAAAATCTGTAAGAAACAGCCACTTCCTTCTCCGACCTTCCGGAACAATTGGGCGTTTCCGACAAACAGGGGCTACGGTTCCAGAAAATTCGGCTCCTTGCGGGAAAGCAGGCTCAGATCCTGCAATTGTGCCGCCTGAATGGGCTGCGCCCCCAGCTGCACCAGGGCCTGAGCGCCCTCGCTGCCGTCGTCCAGAACCCGGACGGGCGTCCATCGGTTCTGAAGGTTTCTGGCAGTGCCGTTCCAGGTTCCGCCCTGCCCTGCCCTGCTCTGAGCCACCAGCACCACCTGGCCAAGAGCATGGATCACCCGGTTGCGCCGCAGCGCCCGCAGGGTGGAAAAGGGCATATCATAGTCCTCTTCGCTGAGGTAGAGAACATTGGGCTGCTCCAGATGGCTGTGCAGAGCATCCGCCACAACGCTGATGACCTGGCCGCCGCTATCCAGGCAGCCGGCCTGGGCAGCCTGATCGGCTCCCAACGCATTGCCGGACACCAGCACAAAGCCCTGCCTGGCGGCCTGGCAGCCTGCCTCATAGGCAAAGTCCCGGTTTTCCGGCCGCAATACACGGCAGCCCACGGCAGCCACCTTTGGCCGGTCCAGCAGCTCCAGCGCTCCCTTTGCCCAGAGGCAGCCGGGACTATCCAGCCCCAGCTTCTTCCGCACGGCGGCGGGATAGCGCAAATCCCGGCGCTGAATGGGCGTACACCGGCGTGCCTTCGCTTTCTGCAAATACCGCTCCAGCAGTGCCTGATCCTCCAAAAGCGCCAGGATATGCCGGGCGCCCTCCGAAGAAAAGCCCAGCTCCAGCAGCGTCTTCTCCGTCAGCTCACCCTCTGAAAAGGGGCCGCAGTCCATAACCCGCCGGGCAAGCAGCCGCAGCTGCGCCGTTGTCAGAGGCTTTCGGTCCGGATTGCCCAGATGGCTGCACAGCAGCAGAAAGCCGTAATTTTCCATCAGCGGAATCTCCGCTTGGGCGCAGGAGGAGCCTTGACCTCTTCCTTCGTCAAAACGCCATCCTCAGAAAGGGCCATGGGCTGGATGGTATAGTTGGAGAACTTGGCAATCTCGTCCAGCTTGGCCTTTTCCGGGAAATTGCCGATGATGCTCCAGGCAATGCCCTTGCGCTTGGCCCGGCCTGTACGGCCGATGCGGTGGACATAGTATTCGTTCTCCTCGGGAACGTCAAAGTTGATGACGCAGTCCACATCGTCTACGTCAATGCCACGGGAAGCCACGTCCGTGGCAATCAGCACAGGCAGCTTGCCGCTGCGGTAGCGCTGCATGGTCTTCTCCCGCTGCTGCTGGCGGATGTCGCCATGGAGGCATTCGCAGTCCAGCCCGGCCCGCTGGAAGTCGTCGCACAGCCGCTGGCACATATGCTTGGTATTGCAGAAGACCATCACCCGTTCGTAGCCCTGGCTCTTGATGAGCCGCAGGGTGGTTTCCGCCTTTTCCAGGGGCGTGCAGGTCAGGCTGTACTGGTCAATATCCGGCCGGTCCTCCTGCTTGGGCTCCACGGTGATCTCCACCTCGTCCCGCTGGTACATCCAGGAAACCGTCATAACCTCCTGGGAGATGGTTGCGGAAAACAGGCCCAGGTTTTTCCGATTCTTGACCTTCTCGATGATCCGGGTCACATCCTTGAAAAAGCCCATGTCCAGCATCCGGTCCGCCTCGTCCAGGACCACGGTCTGGATCTTATCCAGGCGAATGGTCTTCCGGTTATAGTGGTCCATCAGTCGGCCGGGGGTTGCCACAACGATCTGGGGCTTCTTTTCCAGGGCCTTGATCTGCCCGCCGATGCCCGCGCCGCCATAGAGCACCGCCACGCGGATATTGTGGAAATAGGTCAAAAGGCCTCTCAGCTCGTCGCCGATCTGGATGGCCAGCTCCCGGGTGGGGGCCAGAATCAGGCCCTGGACCTCTTCACTTTCCGCATCGATGTGCTCGATCATGGGGATGCCAAAGGCGAAGGTCTTTCCCGTGCCCGTAGGGGCCTTGGCGATTACATCCCGCCATTGCAGAAAATAGGGAATTGCTTCCGCCTGGATGGTTGTGGGGTAGCCATAGCCCTTCTTCTCCAGTGCTTTCAGCATGGCATCGGACAGGCCCAGGCTTGCAAAGGTAATATTGCTTTCTTCCATAATTTTTCAATCCTTTATATTTGCTCAATTGCAATCATTCTACCATTCTTTTCGGAAATTTGCAAGGCTTCCGCATTTCTTCTTTGCAATTTCGAAAGTTTGTGGTAGAATGGGCTTGATTTTGCGAAAAGGAGAATACCCATGCAGTCCATTGTAGAGATTCTTGCCCAGGAATTGGGGCAAAAGCAGCAGTATATTGAAAATGTGGTAAACCTCATTGACGAGGGCAATACCATTCCGTTTATCGCCCGTTACCGCAAGGAAATGCACGGGGCTATGGATGACACCACCCTGCGGAATCTGGAAACCCGCCTGACCTATCTGCGCAATTTGCAGCAGCGGCGGGACGAGGTAAAGAAATCCATTGAAAACCAGGGCAAGCTGACGGAGGAACTGTCCGCCGCCATTGACAACGCCTCTACCATGACCGAGGTGGAGGACCTGTACCGGCCCTACAAGCAGAAGCGGCGCACCCGTGGCTCCATTGCCCGGGAAAAGGGATTAGACCCTCTGGCACAGGCCATCTTTGCCCAGGATGGGCAGGATATTGAAAAGCTGGCCCAGGGCTTTCTGGATGAAGAAAAAGGCGTTGCAACGGTGGAAGAGGCCATTGCAGGTGCCAGCGACATCATTGCGGAAAACCTCTCCGATGACGCCGAGATCCGCAAGAATCTGCGCGCTCTGGTCATGCGCCGGGGCAGTCTGGTGAGCAAGGCCGACGACCCGGACACCGACACGGTGTATAAACTCTATTACGATTTCAACCAGAGCATCACCAGACTCATGGATCACCAGATTCTGGCCATCAACCGGGGTGAAAAAGAGGGCATTCTAAAGGTGAGCATCACCCTGCCCGGCAATGAAGGCCCGGCTCTGGTGTGCCGCGCCGCACTGAAGCCCACCATGCAGGTTTCTACGCTTGTCAAGACTGCCGCAGAGGACGCCTACGACCGACTGATCTTCCCCTCCATCCAGCGGGAGGTCCGCAACGAGCTGACCGACCGGGCAAGCAAAGGGGCCATTGCCAACTTTGCCCTGAATCTGAAGCCCCTGCTGATGCAGCCCCCTGTCAAAGGCTTCGTAACCATGGGGCTTGACCCCGGATACCGGAACGGCTGCAAGGTTGCGGTGGTGGACGCTACGGGCAAGGTGCTGGACACCGCCGTGGTGTATCCCACCTTCTCCGAGAAGAAAAAGCAGGAGGCCATCGCCGCCCTGTCCCAGCTCATGCGCAGGCATGGCGTGAAGCACATTGCCATCGGCAACGGCACCGCCTCCCGGGAAACGGAGGCCATGGCCGTGGAGCTGTTGCGTTCCTTCCCGGATGCCAGCTATATGATCGTCAACGAAGCCGGTGCCTCCGTCTACTCTGCCTCTCCCCTGGCCGCCGAGGAATTCCCGGAATACGATGTCAATCTGCGCTCCGCAGTTTCCATTGCACGGCGGCTCCAAGACCCCCTGGCTGAGCTGGTCAAAATTGACCCCAAGGCCATCGGTGTGGGACAGTATCAGCACGACTGCCCCCAGAAGGAGCTGGACGAGGCCCTGGGTGCCGTGGTGGAAGACTGCGTCAATGCCGTGGGCGTGGACGCCAATACCGCATCGAGAAGCCTTTTGCAGCAGGTGTCCGGCCTGACCGCTGCCACCGCCAAGAATATCGTTGCCTATCGGGAGGAGAACGGCCCCTTTACCGCCAGAAGCCAGCTGAAAAAGGTGCCCAAGCTGGGACCAAAGGCCTTCGAACAGTGCGCGGGCTTCCTGCGCATTCCGGAAAGCAAGGAGGTTCTGGACAACACCGGTGTTCATCCGGAATCCTACGCCGCCGCAAAGGCTCTGCTGAAGCTGCTCCCCTGTGAGGACCGGGCCAAGCTGCCCAGGCTTTTGGAGGACTACGGCATCCAGAAAGCCGCCGAAAGCTGCGGCGTCGGCGAGCCAACCCTGCTGGACATCGCCAAAGAGCTGGCAAAGCCCGGCAGAGACCCCCGGGACGAACTGCCGAAGCCCATCCTGCGCAAGGACGTTCTGGAAATGAAGGACCTGAAGCCCGGCATGATTCTCACGGGTACGGTGCGCAACGTCATCGACTTTGGCGTGTTTGTGGACATCGGTGTCCATCAGGACGGCCTGGTGCATATTTCCGAAGTCTGCAATCGGCGGCTGAAGCACCCCAGCGAGGCGGTTCAGGTTGGCGACATTGTGGATGTGGTGGTGCTCGGCGTGGACGAAAAGCGGCACCGCATCAGCCTGAGCATGAAGCAGGCGAAAAAGCAATAAAAAGGCGATTCTTTCCTGGAAAAGCACGACAATTGCATGCGCTCATATTTTATGAAGAACACCGAAAAAGAACATAGGAGGGCGATGTTCTTCAATCGTCCCTGCGTTCTTTTGCGAAACGTTCATTCGTGCAATCGTCGTGCGCCCTGCGGGGAAAATATCTTTCGGAAAGGCTGTATCATCAGCCTTTCCGAAAAGTATATTCAATACAATTCAATTGTATTGAATTGGCTAGATTTGCTACTTTTGCGAGCTTTTGCTTACAAAGATAGCATTTGCTCACGACAATTGCAATCGTCGTGTGAAGAATGTGGCATACTTGACATATTTTCAAAAATATTATATAATTGCCTGGAAGAATCCCGAAGATTGGAGCTTTTATTATGAAAAAGTTGATCCACTTTCTGGTGCCGCTGCTGCTGGTAATTCTGGTAATTGCCAGCATCGGCTGGTATCTGTTTGTATACGACCGGGCCTTCACCCGGGATATCCTGCTGCAGCAGGCGCGAAACAACGACCTGAAAGGCAACACCAGTCTGTCCTCCTGGTTCTACAACATGGCCTACAGCTTCTCCGGGCAGGATGAAAACGTGGCCATTGAGCTTGCCAACCAGTACAAGGCCTCCGGCAACTACACCAAGGCCGAGGTGACGCTCTCCAAGGCCATCCGGGACGGTGCAACCAAGGAGCTCTATACGGCACTGTGCAAAACCTACGTAGAGCAGGACAAGCTGCTGGACGCCGTCTCCATGCTGGCAAACATTCCGGACGCCTCCATCAAGGCGGAATTGGAGGCCATGCGGCCCACCGCCCCCGAGGCGGACTACCCCTCCGGCTACTACAGCCAGTATATCAGCGTGGCCCTCTCCTCTTCGGAGGGTACCCTCTACTATACCACAGACGGAGATTACCCCTCCATTGCCGATGCACCCTACAGTGCGCCCATTGAACTGCCCCTGGGTGAAACCCAGATTTACGCCATCAGCGTTGGGGACAACGGGCTTGTAAGCCCCGTAACCATTCTCGGCTATACCATTGGCGGCGTGATTGAACCCGCCTTCTTTATGGATACCTCCATGGAGCAGGCCATCCGCACCGCCCTCGGCTACGACGCGGACCATGTGCTCTACACCAACGACCTGTGGCAGATCACGGAGCTGGAGGTTCCCACGGAGGCAACCACTCTGGAGGACCTGAGCTACCTGACCTATCTGGAAAGCCTGACAGTCAGCGGCAGAAACATGAGCAACCTCCAGAATTTCGAGGGCCTGACCCATCTGAAAAAGCTGAATCTCTCCGGCTGCCGCTTTCCAGCGGAAAGCTTGGCCACCATTGCGGAGCTCCCCCAGCTGACAGAGCTGAATATCTCCAATTGCGGCCTCAGCACCCTGTCCGGTCTGGAAAAGGCCACTTCCCTGAAAATTCTGAACGCCGGCAACAATACAATCCGCAATCTGGAGCCCCTGTCCGGTATGGGCCAGCTGACGGAGCTGTATTTGCAGCACAACGCCGTCACGGATTTGACGGTAGTCGGTTCTCTCTCCAACCTCTCGGTTCTGGATGTATCCTACAACGCCCTGAATAGCATTGCGCCGCTGTCCGGCAGCATTCGCCTGACGAAGCTCAACGCCGCCAACAACCAGATTTCCGATGTGAGCACCGCTTCCTCCCTGCCCATTCTGGAGGAGCTTCAGCTGGACTACAACAGCCTGTCCGACATTTCTGGTCTGTCCGGCTGCACCAACCTGACGACGCTGACCGTCTCCAACAATCAGATTACCGACCTGAGCGCAATCGCCGGTCTCAGCAAGCTGCAAAAGCTGAACTTCTCCTACAACAGCGTTTCCGCCCTGCCGGAATTCTCCGGTGACAGCGCCATGCAGGTGATTGACGGCTCCTACAACGCCCTGGAATCCATTGACAGCATCGCAAAGATGGCGGATATCTCCTACGTCTACATGGATTACAACAAGCTGACCAGCGTAGACGCTCTGGCGGACTGCTTCCATCTGGTCCAGATCAATGTCTACGGAAATGCCATTCCCAGTGTTTCGGCACTGACGGAGCACGACATTCTCGTGAACTACGACCCCACCGTAGAGGAATAACCCCCATATAGCAGACAAGCCCCCAGCCATTTCCGGCCGGGGGCTCTTTACGTCCTTATTGACGGATCAGCTCGTAGGAAAAGTTCTCAAAGAGAACCTTGTCCCCGATTTCGGCATCTCCCAGTATGGCCAGGGCCACATGAGACTCTGTGCCGGTGACATCATAGCGGACGACGGCATAATCGCCATCGATCTCAATGACAGTTCCAAGCATATTCTTTTTCCTTTCTGAAAAACCCGTCCCCGGAAACCGGGGACGGGCGATTTCATTTACGAGGGAGCGATGTACCGGGAATCAGTCCTTGTACATCTCAACCAGCTTCAGCAGGTGCTCGTAGCGCTCCTTAGCAGCGGCCTCGTTCTTGGGGAACAGCTCCTTGGCGCGTTCGGGGAACTCACGGGTCAGACGGCTGTAACGAGCCTCGTTCATCAGGAACTCCTGATAGCCATCCTTGGGAGCCTTGGAGTCCAGAGTGAACTTGCCGGTCTCCTTGGAGGGATCGAAGCGGAACAGGTTCCAGTAGCCGCATTCCACAGCCTTCTTCATCTCAGCCTGGCAGTTGGTCATGCCGCCCTTGATGGAGTGCATCTCACAGGGAGCGTAGC
>ERZ772861.3004-NODE-3004-length-10740-cov-4.070192_pt1 | contig 10740 bp, 11 predicted proteins | sample MGYA00512135_ERZ772861 | MGnify/ENA primary metagenome ERZ772861 (study PRJEB29015, sample SAMEA2737700) | human gut metagenome | biome: human gut; feature: human-associated habitat; material: faeces | place: China | collected 2012 ...
GCAGCCCTGTTCGTCGCATTCATCATGCAGAGCGAAGTCATTGGCTTTGGCGTGACGGATAATCCCATCTACAAGGTGCTCCCACTCTCTCCTTTTGAGTGTAGATATCGGACGTCCGATTTGTGATGGTTCCTCCATCACGCGATTCAGTCGTGAATACGAAGTACATTTCCATGATTCAAGAGGCCTACCGCTCCATGAGCATGTACTACTCCTATACGGATGATCTGACATGCCGTCTCCAGGGTTCTCCCCATTCGCATCCTATCACGTAGATTCCAAGTGCAAGCCCCTAACGGAGGAGCAGCGCCAGTTTCCAACTCCGATGAAGCCTCACTTTATGGTTCCTCTCCCTCATCCGCCTCATTCGCAGTTCAATCAGCCTCTGATCCAGGCGTTCGTTCCTTTCAAATCCATGCTGTTCCTTGACCTCATTCCCATCGTCATCTTCGGGTTCATCAAGATCATTCCCTCCATCACCATTCGCAAGCTCTCCTTCTCTCTCACCCTCATCTCCCGTCGCAGCATCTACCGCAACGGCCGCCGCTTCAACACGCGCGGCGCCGACGCGAAGGGCCACGTCGCCAACTTCGTCGAGTCGGAGCAGATTATCCGCCAGGACACGGGCCTGGTGGCTTCCTTCGTGCAGGTCGTGCTGTCATCACTCGCTCATGGTCAGATCCGTGGCAGCATTCCGCTCGAGTGGAGTCAATCCCCTTATATGAAGTACACGCCGAAGATTCGAATCTTTGGGGAGGCGAGTGGCGTGTCGGAGCCCTTCGGTCGGCACTTCGACGCGCTGGTGCGAGAGTACGGGCGTGTGACGGTGGTGAACCTGATCGACAAGAAGAAGGACCAACTGATGATCGGCGAGGCGTTCGAGCGCGGGTGCATGGAATAGTGCGCGTGCGGATGATGCGTCAGGCGTAGCAACAAAGCGCAGAACAATGTTGATTTCTTCTGGTTTGACTTCCACGCGGAGTGCAGGAAGATGCACTATGAGAACCTGGAGAAGCTGATGGACCAGACGCGAGCCTGTGTGGCGCGTGGCGAGTGCGTGCAGGTGTGCGGTTTCACCGGCAGGTTCTTCGCGTACGACTTGTCACGGAAGGAAATCCAGCGTCTTCAAACCGCGGTACTCCGCACAAACTGCATCGATTGTCTGGATCGTAGGGGTGTGATCGTCACCTCACCCGCAGGCACCAACGTGGTTCAGAGTTTATACGCGAAGCACATGCTCTTCTCGCAGCTGTTCGGCGACAACGGCGAGGCGGTGCTGGCGGAGTGCTTGTGAGTGCCAAGCAGAGAACTCACACGCAGCGACGGACCGGTGAAGCACGAGATCTTCACGGTGTTCAACGGCCTCTGGAGCGACAATGCGGATCAGATGTCACTCCTGTACAGCAGCTCGCGCAGTCTGAAGACGGACTTCACGCGGTGCCGGTTGGCGGGAAATGTGACGCGCAGCACGGGCAAGCGAACCACGCGCGGCGCCATCGACGACGGCGTGAACAGCGTGATTCGCTACTTCAACAACAACTTCTGCGACGGGTACTTCGAGGACTGCCTAAACCTGGCGTTCGCGCGCGTGGAGATGGGCGAGGCGGCGGACCGTCGCGTGGTCAAGGAGAAGAAATGCACTTTCGTGCGCACCAATTTGGGGTGTGAGGAATAGGGGTCGTTTTTGTGCGTGGTGATGCTGCCGCTGTCCGCGGTGTGCTATGGACTCTCCTGTTGCGTGCCGGACGGTTGGCGGGAAGGCGTTTCATTGACGGGTAGATTACGCGTCGAGTGCCTTCTGGACGCTGCTGACGCTATCAACGGTGGCGGTGGGCTATCTGTTCGTCAAGAAGGGAACGAGCTTCGGAAGGACGTTTGTAAGCCGGGTGGATGCTGTGCGGAAGAGTGACGATTAGGCGATGTTGCCGCTGAAGGAGTGAGCGTGTGTTTGTTGCGAAACAGAGGTACCACCAACCACTAAACCACCCCTTCTTCTCCTCCACCTTCACACGCGAGTCCATCTTCGGGTAATTCACCCAATCGGCGTAGAGGTCGAAGAAGAGCGGCTTGCACGTCGACACGTGCATCGGCACAGGGATGCTAATCACGTCGTACTGTCCCTTGGCGTTCGGCACCACTCTCTCGTCCAAATGCTCATTCAGGCTTCCTCTCATCGCTCCTCCCTCCTTCTGAGAAGAGGCCGCCAGCACCGCCTCCGCCTTGATTCTGCAGCTCAGCATCTCCACCTCCTTCTTCATTCCCAGATCGATCGCCAATTGCACCACCTCCTCCTCCTTCTCGTCAAAGAGCGACACGGCAGGATCGGCTCCCTCAAGCTCCTCCAGAATCTGGTTCGCAAACAGGCACAGCGTCGCCGCATAATCAAATCGCTGATTCTGCAAATAGCTATGTATAACCGCGGAAACTCACAACTCACCTCTCGGCGGCATAATAGGCGCGGATGGCACGGTAGAACAGATGGAGGGAATCCACGGCATTCTCCAAAACGCCCGCCGATTCCTTCTGCTCCTCCGTCACGCCCTCCGGCAGGTTCAGATTCAGCTCATTCAGCGTCTCGAGGTCCTCGATCACGTTGGATACCCTATTCCTCACACCTCTATTCGATCACCACAATGCGATCACATTGTTCACATTCACCTGCTTTCCCTCCTTCAGCTCCGCGATCACATTCTGCACCAGGAACACGTTTCTCTCCACGCTGCGGCGCTGCTTGAAGAACTTCTCCAGCGTGAACAGAAACTGCGCGTCGCGAAGAAGCGAAGAATTGTTCGACTTTGACAGCTTGTCCTTCTCGATGCTCAGCAGGCGCAGGCAGCGGTCGTACGCCTCGAACACCGACGCAAAGCAGGACAGCATGCCTTCGGAGTCGGTTTGAGAGTGTTGATGCAGCGATGATTCGGCATCGCGGCAGGCAAGCAGCGCCAGACGCAGATCGTCATTGTCAATCGTCACAAACACGCCGCGATAGCTCACCACGCGCATGGTTTCCTTGTTCTGGAGTTGCTCCTGATGAAGCAGATTCGCCAGCTTCGAGTTCAGCAACTCGGCGGAAGCGTCTACAATGATAGTGAAGGATGAGTTAAACCCGAAGACGCAATCATGGAGAGGAGATTGTCCGCATTCTTGCCCTCGCTCCGCTTCAGGTTGTATTCGCAGTAGCGCAGCATCGGTTGCAATTCCGTCAGGCGGGCGGTGAACAGCTCGCGGTTGGAGGACGATCCGATTTGCGTCAGTGACTCGAAGATCTTCTTCGCGCGCAGGAAGTGTTCCAGCGCCAGCGCCTATGCGTCACCATTTGATGAATTGAATAACGTAGTTGCCACACTCCATTCCCTCATTTCCCTTCATGAAGTTGAAATAGGCGTCGCTCTCCAGCGCGGTGCGCTCGTCGCACAGCTGGTGGCACAGGTCCATCAGCATCTTCGACCACGCGCTTGCCTTCTTGATACGACCCAGCAGATGGAAGTGAATGCGGTTGTTCCGCGTGTCGTTCATGATCTCCTTCAGCTCGCTGGCGTACGCCCACGCGCGTTCCGCGTTGAGAAGGGGATAAAACAGAGCGTTGGCGTCTTTCACGTTAGCCACGCCAAACTCCATCTTCTCGTACAATTTGCCCTTTTTGTTCAAGAATCCGATTCGTTTGCGAATTCGCTGCAGCTTCACGCAGCAGAATCGACGATATCGCTCATAGTCGTTTTGACGCATTCCATTTTGCAGCTGCCACGACCGAATCTCCTGGAAGACTAAATGAAATGACGGGCGGGCGAATGGCACTCACTCGGGAGGGAATAGTTGCGATTCTCGATGCCTTGCGACGGTACTTCCTCCATCGTCTAGAGAAGTAAGAGAGTCCGAAGAGAATGGAAGAAATGACACTCTGAAAGAAGGCGGAGAAACGGTTATTTCTCGCTTCGGGCGGGCATCCCAGAATGCCACGCTTCTCAGAAATCGCTTGATTGTCTGGGGCGTATGCATTCTTGTTTCACTGTCTGACATTCTAGCGTCTCACATGCAAGATTTGGACAAGCAACTCGTCTTCTACTGCAACATCCTCGGATACGTGCTTTTCTTGCTGATCATTTGCTACTTCTACCTGACGTCGAAGCCGAAGGACGGCGTTGAGTAATTCTGTGTACCATGTTCTGTGATCTGTTTCCAACAAACCCAAGAGCAAATCCTTCGAACTCCCATTCTCCCTTACATCGACTTCACCTCCCACACACGAATCACGTTATCGGTGTAGCCAGTGAACAGAGAAGCGCCATCCATCGACCAGCACAGGCACGTGCACGAAGGCATCGTTCCCTTCTTGCCCATCTTCGGGAACTCGGGAGCCACGCTCGCCACCTTCTCCTTCTTCTCCAGGTCGTAGATCACGATCTCCTTCGTCGTCGCCACGGCGATCCAGTAGTTCGCGGGAGAGAACGCCACGTCCGTCACCTCCTCCTCGAAGTTCTCGCGGAACTGCTCCATGCCCGTCGCCAGGTCCCAGATCATCACGAAACCGTCCTTGCCCGCCGACGCGCACAGCGAACCATCGGGAGACACCACCACCTTGTTCACCACCTGCGTGTGCGCCACCAGGTTGTACTCCACCTTCATGTTCTCCAGGTTCCACACCTTCACCACCTTGTCGAAGCCGCACGACACGATGCGGGGCTTCTCCATGTTCGGCACGAAGCGCACGCAGCTCACCCAGTCGTTGTGGCCCTGCTTGTCCAGCGTGAACTGGCACTCGCCCAGCGTGTTCCACAGCTTGATCGTACGGTCACGGCCGCAGGACATGATCAGACGGTTGTCGGGGCTGAAGCACACCGACAGCACGTCCTTCGAGTGGCCGGACAGCGTCTTCTCGCACATGCCCGTCGCCACGTTCCACAGACGCACGCTGTGGTCCCAGGAGGCGGTGAGGGCGTACTGACCATCGTAGGACAGACTCACGTCCTGAACGATGTGGGAGTGACCCTCGAAGGACTTGACGGGCGTACCGCAAGACATAACGAGCGTGGGGTCGTCGATGGGATCACCCGCGTGCAGCTTCCACACGAGGCAAGTGTGATCGCGAGAAGAAGAGACGAGCGTATCCGCATCGACGGGGGAAGCGGCGAGCGAAGTGACCCATCCATTGTGGCCCTTGAGGCATCCACGAAGAGTTACTTGAGCAGACATTTCCTACAAAACGGGGGTAAGCGAATGGAATGGGGAAATGGAAAGCGCATTCGGGAGAGAAGAGAATAGCGAGTGGACTTACAATGAGTATGAAAAGCTATCAAAGTCTATTGAGACAAATGGGAAGGGAATGAAAAGGAGTGGACTCTGCGGTTTGGATGGGGTTGAATTGGTTGAAGAGGGTGATTCTCTGTTTGAAACCGTGATTGAATTGGTGCTCCAATGAGATGCGAGTATTGAAATGAGGGAGTGGAGAGTAGATGGAGGGATATAGAGTGTGGAAGGGTTATTGGGAATGGAGGGGAATAGAATGGAGAGAATGGAATGAATGATGTGTGATTGAGTCTATAACTCGTTCAATGTGTTTGTCATATGAATAGGGAGAGATGGGAGTAGAGAATAACGAGAGTGATTGTTGTAGTGATGAATGAGTGGTTGATAATGACTAACCACTGTACGTTTGTCTTTCTGGTGTTGATAAAGTATTGCTGTATTCCTTAAAAGCGAATGGTAAGTAAATGAATGATCGAAGGAAGTGATGAAGAATGAAATGGAAAAGGAGATGGGAGGAAAGGAGTGTCGAGTGGAGTAGAAGTGCTAACGGTGATGGTAGACGAAAGGTACTTCTTCATTTGGTAAGAGACACGATAAGACCCACACGATTTGCAGAAGATGCGGTCGTCGTGCTTATCACATTCAGAAGAGCCGCTGCGGTTCTTGCGGTTACCCTGATGCGAAGATGAGACACTGTAGAATGAAATGGAATGGTGTTGATGTGTGTAGACAACTGGGCTCTGAAGAGTTCTCGTCGTCGTGGTCAGGGAACGGGTCGCATGAGCTATTTGAAGACGATGACCCGTCGCTTCAAGAACAATTTCCAGGAGGGAAGCGAGGCTCCTGCTCGTAAGCACTAAGTGTGAAGATGGAGGAATCAGCAAATGTGTGTGTTTGTTGTGTACAAATGAGATGGTGTGTTGAGGAAAGAAGGATAAAGGGATCAGGCATTCTTCAACTCTTGCTTGGCTTCTTGTGTGGTGATGGGAGAGGGCTTGTAATTGGGATCAATGAAGACGTAGGCCTTCTTCCAATCGGGTTGTTTCCTTGTGGTGGAGCGAGTGTATCGATAGCCACTTCCTATGCAATGATAGAGAATGGTTGGATGGAATACCGAGTACATTGGAGGTGTTGACTCGAGTGACTCGTACATTGTAGATCTTGTCGAGATATTCCTTGATTTGTGGTTTGGTCATGGACTTGGCGACTCTGAAAATGTAGGGACCTATAGAATGAGAGTGTGTTATGAAGTGGTTGTTTACCCTCTTTGGTGAAGTCGGTAATGTCCTTGGAGAGTAGAATCATGGTTTGATAAGGAAATCGGACGTGAGTCCACATGGTGAAGAGTAGAATGGGAACAAAGAGTGTTATTCTACATAGTCTTTCAATACTTTTACAATGGTTTGATCACCAAACGGAAGCAATCGCTCCACCTCCTCTTTGGTGATGGTGAGCGTAGCGTTTTGTGAAATGACCTCAGCCACACGAATCAAACACTCCGATTTCAGCGAGGGTTTGATTTGTTTCATCAGCAGATACACTCGCCTCAACACCTTCCCTTCCTCACTCTCCAGCGCTTCCTTCTCTCGCAGCAGCTCGTCTCCACACACCTCCGGCTTCTTCTTCATTCCCTCGATTCGACGTCGCAACTCCTCACATCGCGCTCGGCTCTTCTCCAGCTGACTGGATGTCTCTGACAGCACCATTCGCGAGAGAGGCGAGTGCGAGGAGGTGGAGGGCGGGGTGTAGGCTTCTTGTTCTGTCTAGTCATCACGGGAAGAGAGAGAAGAGACGCGAACAGAACACAACTCCTTCATCAGGGATTCACTTCGCAGCTGTTCTTCGGTGATGGTCTTCTCGTCCAATCCAGATGTGAGGAGAGCGGCTTTGGCGTGAAGGGACTCGAGTGTGGAGGAGAGAGACTCCACCTCCTTCTGCAAGCGACTCACTTCTTCTTCCTTCTCCACCTTCCTCTTCTTTGCTTCTAGCATTAGTGATTCGTGCTGATTCTAAATGGAAAGAACGAATCGGAGAGAATACCTCTTCTTCCTCCATCCCTTTTGAAACGGAATCCTGCGTTGTTGAAGAGAGTCGCTTCTTTTCCACTTGAATTGCGTCTCGTTCTGTTTCTAGGTCACGAAGTCTGTGTTTTGCTAGGCAATTGAAGTAGGGATCATACAGCGTACCTTCATCGATACTCTTCTTCACAAATCGAGTGGCCTCCTCTTTGTTTTCCACTTCCTTCCCAAACAAGTCTGTTTCGAGTACAAATGGATGGGAACGAATGGGACTAAGTTTATTGCGTTGTTGTTCAATCTATGGAATGAGAGGGTGGTGAAAGAAGAACAGAGACAGTGATGGGAGCCATTTTGTTACAGGAAGCCACGAGAAGATCGACTGCTTGACATAGAGTATTAGCAGCGTTTGCGAGTGGATAGTAGTCGTTCATAGTGATTATGTGTGATATTGTTTGGTTGATTTGGGTGTGCGAGATGGATGTTTGTTGTGATGTGGTATGATGAGTTGGTGCTGTATTGATGAAGTAGTGATGAATGTCCCAATAGTGGTAATCGGGTCGTGCGTCATCAAGATCTGTTGTTAGCGTCAGATGTAACTTACATGATGTATGTGTTGTATGGAATTCTGTTGTTGAGTGTTGCAGTATCGAGTATACATGTGATATAATGAGTAATTGCTAGAGTGTACGAGTTTGGAAGGTGATTGCTATAATCAAAAGGGTATCTCCTGTACTGCTATATATGAGTACTAGCGAAGTTTACTGCTCAGTTCAATGTGAATTGGAAGGGTGTTCCGACTTATGTCGATCAATTGAGTAATGTGTATGATCGGGGTCAGAATTGCTCTGTGAGAACCTATACGATGCTATTCCAGTATTCATTGGTGTGTTAATTGAGTTGTAGTAATCGCTTGAGTTGTGAGACGAGTGACAAGAAGACTTTCAACTGCAATTCAACTACTGAAAGTGCCTGGGTGCGAGTTTGGGATACTTCATTCTATCAAAACATCATTGAGCATTGTGGTATGAAATGGCATGAACAGTATCAGGATGTGATGTACGTGATTCCTACTTTGCTTGATGTATAGGAAGGTCCCATGTATTATCGGTAAAGACGACCAAATGTACTATGTTAAACAAGAGGTGGGTAAAACGTCAAAGCTGACGGTTACGATCAGTATATGCGGATTGGAATGGTGATGCATAGAAAACAGGAAGCCTGTGGAGTATGGTGGAATGCACGAAGGAGGCGAGTGTGTTTGGGAGTACGAGATTGAGGGATTCTGGTCCACACGTAATGATACATGAATGGAATGAATAGTAGTGGTGATCACGATCTTCAGTAGAGCGATTGGCGTTGTGTTGATTCTGGTGATCGCTTTGTACATCTATGCGAACAAGCATCGTGCTGAGAAGAGAACGAATCAATTGAACCGTTCCCATGTTGAGGGTGATGTGAAGACTTCTGCTGTCTAATACTGTTTGTTTGAGCAACACCAAATCAACTAGCGTATCGCACAAACACAACTAGATGATATCGATCTGATGCACATCATCCAGCGTCATCGTCAGTTTCTTCGTTCCCAGAATCTCGAACGCCACAATCTCGTTCTCGCCCTCCTTCAGCAGCGGCGCGGGGCAGTACAGCGTCAGCTGCGGACCCACTGTCCAGTATCTGCCCAAGTTGAAGCCGTTCACGTACACGTGACCCTTGTTCCACTCCTTCGGGTTCACGAACGTGTCCGCCACGCCGCGGATCTCCTTCACCGCGCGGTAGAACGCCGGCCCCTCCTCCGCCTGTGCCGGCTTCCACTGCAGTCCGCTGAGGTCCTTCATGCCCAGACGGAACATCGTCCACGCGCCCAGCACCGCCTCGCCCACGCGCACGTCGCCCAGCAGGCCCTTCGGGTCCGTCATGGACCCGCCGTAGTTCAGACGGCCCATATTCTCCACCAGCAGGTTCAGCACGTCGCCCGGCGCCGCCTCGATCGCCACGGCGCGCGTCGGGTCCTGGCGCTCGATGAGCCCGAAGTACTTGCGGTTCACGTACACGTACACGCGGTCGTGCACGTCCGTCACGCGCAGCTCGCCGCCCGCCGCCAGCTTCGTCTGGTACAGCACGAACCCGTAGTCCAGGCCCAGCTTCTCCATCGTCACGGGGTGCTCGCCCGCCACCGGCTGCGCGTCCAGCACGTCCAGCACATCCCACAGCGACGCCATCTCCGTGAAGGCCACCTCGCCGAAGCTCTTCTTCTCCGAGTCCGCCACCTCGTACTGTGGCAGTGTCTTCCACTCCGCGATCTTGTCGCGGATCGCGTAGTACTTCGCCGTGCGGTCGCCCGCCTCGCTCAGCGGCGCGTCGTAGTCGTACGAGGTGGGTTGTGGCTGGAAGCTCTTGCCGCCGCCGTTGGCGCCGCTCATGAAGCCCCAGTTGGTCCCGCCGATGAACACGTAGAAGTTCCAGTTGGCGTCCATCTCGTACATCTCCGTCATCGTCTTCAGGATCGGCTCCGCGCCCGTGCGCTGGTGCTTCTCCTTCCAGTGGTCCAGCCAGCCGGGGTAGAACTCTGAGTTCTGGTACGGGCCCACCGGCTCGTACTTGCGCATCGTCGCGAACGGGTTGTGCGCGTTGCCCGGACCGAAGTCCACCGTGGAGTAGGCCTTGCCCGCCAGGCGGCCGCACGTCAGCATGCCGTCGCTCGGACCGTCGGTGGTGAATGTCACGTACTGAGTGGCAGGACCCAGATTGGCAACAGTGAGGTCGTACAGCTCCATGAGGTACTCCTTGTCGCAAGCGGGGTAGCTGCCGTACTCGTTCTCGATCTGGACCATGATGATGCTACCGCCGTTCATGATCATGTGGGGAGAGAGAACGGGCAGCAGGGTGTTCATCCACTGCGTCACGGGCTCCATGTACTTCGGATCCTTGGTTCTGATCTTGATGCCGTCCTCCTTCAACAGCCAGTAAGGAAGACCGCCGAACTCCCACTCTGCACAGATGTAGGGTCCGGGGCGAACAATGACGAGGAAACCGTACTTCTCCGCAAGGGTGAGATAACGGTCCAGATCGTTCGCGCCCTCAAAGTTGAACTGTCCGCGCTCCGGCTCGTGCATATTCCAAGCGATATAGGTTTCCACGGTGTTCATTCCCGCATTGGCCAGCTTCTTGAAGGTATCCTCCCAGCGATCGGGGTGGACACGGAAGTAGTGGAAGGCGGCCGACATGAGCTGGATCGGCTTTCCATTCAGGAGGTAGGAATCCTGAGCGATAGTGAAGTTTCCCGCGAAGGAAACACAGAAAAGAGCAAGAAAGAAAAGAGACTTTGCGAACATAGCATTGGAAGTGTTAAACGTGAGGCGTTTCATTCGGAGGGGCAATTGAGAGAACACAATTTGAAAACAAACACAGGATAGTGTATAACCGCTTACTTGGCACGGACAGTGCTCTTGATGATACCGACAGCGACAGTCTGTCTCAT
>ERZ772861.3005-NODE-3005-length-10734-cov-6.890065_pt1 | contig 10734 bp, 6 predicted proteins | sample MGYA00512135_ERZ772861 | MGnify/ENA primary metagenome ERZ772861 (study PRJEB29015, sample SAMEA2737700) | human gut metagenome | biome: human gut; feature: human-associated habitat; material: faeces | place: China | collected 2012 ...
TCTGCTTGATGATGGCGCTCTCGATGGGCATGCCGTGGTTGTCCCAGCCGGGGATATAGGGCGTGTAGTAGCCGCGCATCGCGTAGGAACGGGTGATGAAGTCCTTCAGGGACTTGTTGAGCGCGTGACCCATGTGCAATCCGCCGTTGGAGAACGGAGGGCCATCGTGCAGGGCGAAGCGGGGCTTGCCCTCGTTCTTTTTGAGCATGAGGTTGTAGAGGTCCATTTCCTCCCAGTGCTTGAGCATCTCAGGCTCGCGCTTGGGAAGACCCGCGCGCATCGGGAAGCCGGACTTGGGCATATTCAGCGTGCTTTTGTAATCCATGTTGCGTCTCCTTACATTTATATGAATTTTGTTCTCTTCAAGCTTGTGCTTAAATCATTTTTGCCGCGACCGCAAAAAATAAAAGCACCCTGTCCCATAAAGAGACAAAGGCGCTGACCTCTGCGGTACCACTCTTCTTGCTGTGTCTTGCACAGCCGCTCAAATGCTGCGATATAACGGTCGCACCCGTCCGGCCTTACTTAAAGTTCAGCCCGGCTGCTCCGAGGTGATATTCGGCCCTGCCGCGTCCCGCCTTTCACCAAAACGGCGGTTCTCTTTGCCGCGGGGGAGGGGCTTACTTGTCCTCATCCACGCATATTTCATAATGCAGTAGTAATATATCGGCTTTTTTTGGCTTTGTCAACCCCACCGCGGCGCTCTCAGGGCAGAAAAAGATGTAAATTTGGAGTAAAAACTTGTAAACTACGGCAAAATACGCCCGTGAGCGCTTGACAGCGCAAAAAAAATGTGATACCTTTTGCAGCACGGAAAAAAGGGAGTAGCCGGCGCCCACGGGCGTTGAGCAGATCGTCATCGCGGGAAAGTTTCCCCGGTCTGCTTGCGAAATGGCAAGACTTTTACCCCGGGCGGCGCCCGCGGTAGAGGTCTTTTTTCTTTTGTCCGGCTACCAAAACCGACTGAGTATAAGGAGTGTTTACAGCATGGAGTTTTTGCTTGACGGCATCCGCGCGGTCACACCGCAGCAGTGCGTGATGTATGTGGTGGGCGCGCTGCTCATCTATCTCGCCATCAAAAAGGACTATGAGCCCTCGCTTCTGCTGCCGATGGGCTTCGGCGCGATCCTCGTGAACCTGCCGATGTCCGGCGTTCTGAACCAGATGGTCGCGGGCGTGGGCGAGAGTCAGGGCATCATTCAGTGGCTCTTTGAAACGACGATCGAAGCGAGCGAGGCGCTGCCGCTGCTGCTGTTCATCGGCATCGGCGCGATGATCGACTTCGGCCCGCTGCTTTCAAACCCGAAGATGTTCCTCTTCGGCGCGGCGGCGCAGTTCGGCATCTTCTTTGCGATGATCGCCGCGGTCATGCTGGGCTTTGACTTGAAGGACGCAGCCTCCATCGGCATCATCGGCGCGGCGGACGGCCCGACGTCGATCCTTGTTTCACAGGTCTTACACTCCAATTATATCGGCCCCATCGCGGTCGCCGCCTACTCGTACATGGCGCTCGTGCCGATCATTCAGCCGTTTGCCATCAAGCTCGTCACGACGAAAAAAGAGCGCGCGATGCACATGCCCTACAACCCCAAGCACGTCTCCCGCGCGCTGCGCATCTGCTTCCCCATCATGGTCACGATCATCGCGGGCTTCATCGCGCCGATGTCCGTCTCGCTTGTGGGCTTTCTGATGTTCGGCAACCTGCTCCGTGAGTGCGGCTGCTTGGAGCGTCTTTCCCAGACGGCGCAGAACGATTTGGCGAACCTCATCACGCTCCTGCTCGGCATTACGATCTCGTTTTCGATGCAGGCCGACCAGTTCGTCAATCTCAAAACGCTCATCATCATGGCGCTGGGTCTTGTCGCCTTCGTCTTTGACTCCATCGCGGGCGTGATGTTTGCAAAGCTTCTGAACCTCTTCTGCAAGAACAAGGTGAACCCCATGGTCGGTGCGGCCGGTATCTCGGCCTTCCCGATGTCCGCGCGCGTTATCCAGAAGATGGGGCAGGAAGCGGACTGCACCAATCACCTGCTGATGCACGCCGTCGGCGCGAACGTCGCCGGCCAGATCGCATCGGTGCTCGCAGGCGGCATGATCCTCAATCTCGTGCCGCAGCTCATGGGTTAAGGAGGAAAACGACATGACAAATCTTGAGATCGCGCTGCTCATCACGGGGCAGGGAATGCTCGGCATCTTCGCCGTGATGGGGCTGATCACCGTATTAGTCACACTCTTCACTAAATTCGGTAAAAAGTAAAACCCCAAACATAAACAGGCGGCCGCTGCCAACGCAGCGACCGCCTGTTTTCGTATATAAGGGTTAAAAGCCTCGCAGAGTTTCGAGCCCGCAGGCTCGAAATGATTTTGATCGTAAATCGCCGCGACCGGTGCGTGGCGATTTACACCTCTCAGTCCGCAAGTGTGGAAGTTGCCCGCCTTGGCGGGCAACTTCTGCGCGCAGCGGGCTGCAATCCCCTCTCAAAAACGCGGGACTCAGTCCCGCGTTTTTGAAGTAATATAGATCATCAGCACCGCGATGTCTGCCGGACTGACGCCCGAAATCCGCCCCGCCTGCCCCAGATTCTGCGGACGGATGGCGGCGAGCTTTTCGCGCGCCTCCAGGCGAAGACCGTCGATCTTTGCGTAGTCGATGCCCTCAGGGATAGTGCGGCGCTCCAGGCGCGCAAACTCCGCGACCTCCGCCATCTGGCGGCGGATGTAGCCCTCATACTTGACGGCGATCTCCACGCTCTCGGCGAGTGCGGGCGGGAAAGCGCGGCAGCCCGCATCAAAATCGCGCAGGTCGTCATAGGTGAGCTGCGGGCGGCGCAGCAGCGCGATGAGGGGACTGCCGTCGCGCACCTCCGCCGTGCCGCGCGCGCTCAGAAGCGCGTTGAGCGCGTCGGACGCGCCTACGCCCGTGTGCTCGAGGCGCTTGATCTCGCGGCGCACCGCGTCGTATTTATCATTGACTTTTTGCAGCGCTTCGTCACTCACAAGCCCAAGCTCATGGCCGATGGGCGCAAGGCGCTCGTCGGCGTTGTCCTGCCGCAGGATCAGGCGGTACTCGCTGCGGCTCGTCATCATGCGGTAGGGCTCGTTCGTCCCCTTGGTCACAAGGTCATCGATGAGCGTGCCGATATAGGCCTGTTCGCGGCCTAAGATGAAGGGCGATTCGCCCTTGATTTTCCGCGCGGCGTTCACGCCCGCGACAAAGCCCTGCACCGCCGCCTCCTCATAGCCCGACGAGCCGTTGAACTGTCCCGCGCCGTACAGGCCCGAAATGTGCTTGTATTCAAGCGTCGGGTAGAGCGCGGTCGGGTCGATGCAGTCATATTCGATGGCGTAGGCCGGGCGCATCATCTCCGCGTGCTCAAGGCCCTTGACCGAGTGCAGCATTTCAAGCTGCACCTCCTCGGGCATGGAAGAGGAAAAGCCCTGAATGTAGAGCTCCTCGGTATCAAGCCCCATCGGCTCGATGAAGAGCTGGTGGCGGGGCTTATCGGGAAAGCGGACGATCTTCGTCTCGATACTCGGACAGTAGCGCGGACCGACGCCCTCGATCACACCCGAGTAGATGGGGCTCCGATCCAGGTTTTCGCGGATGACGCGGTGCGTCTCCTCGCTTGTATACGTTAAGTAGCAGACCACCTGATTTTGAGGCGGCGTTTGCGTCGAAAACGAGAAGGGCAGGGGCGCTTCATCGCCCGTCTGCACTTCCATTTGCGAAAAATCGACGCTGCGCGCGTTCACGCGCGGCGGCGTGCCGGTCTTGAAGCGGCGCAGGGGAAGGCCGAGCTTCCTGAGGGCTTTCGCCAGCGTCAGCGAGGCGTGCATTCCGTCCGGGCCGCTCTCGCGCACACATTCGCCGACGATCGTGCGCCCGTCCAAAAATGTTCCCGAGCAGAGAATGACGGCCTTGACCGCGTAAACGCCGCCCGTTTCGGTCACGACGGTGGAGACATGCCCGTCCTCCACGCGAAGATCGACGATCTCCGCCTGACGCAGCAGGAGATTTTCCTGCCGCTCGAGCGCGTGCTTCATCACGCTCTGGTAGCGCCGCCGGTCGGCCTGCGCGCGCAGTGACCAGACGGCGGGACCCTTGCCCCGGTTGAGCATGCGGTATTGAATGCAGGCTAAGTCCGCCGCCCTTGCCATTTCGCCGCCGAGGGCGTCGAGCTCGCGCACAAGATGTCCCTTGCCCGTGCCGCCAATGGCGGGGTTGCAGGGCATGTTGCCCACCGCGTCTAAGTTGATGGTAAAGCACACCGTTTTCATGCCGAGGCGCGCACAGGCAAGAGATGCCTCGATGCCCGCGTGTCCCGCGCCGATGACGGCAACGTCGTAGCTTCCGGCGTGAAATTCACGCATGTTCTCAGCCCCTTTCCAGTGTAATGACCGCGACCTGCGGCCGATTCAGAATGCGCGGTACGATCTTCGGCGAATTGCCGAGCCCGCGGCTGACAAAGACGGACGCGCCGTTGTCTGAATAAAAGCCCGCCGTGTGCGAGGGAAAGAGGTTCCTCTGCGTGCCGAACACCCCATCGGTAAACGGAAATCTCCAGATGCCGCCGTGGCCGTGACCGGAAATCGTCAGATCCGCGCCGAGGAGACTGTATTCCCGCGCAAAGCGGTCGTTGCGGTGCGCCAGCAGCAGCCAGAAGGGGTCGCCGCAGGCGGCGTAGATCTCCTGAGCAAGCTCGTACGGCGTCTCCTGATCGGCGTAGCCGTTCGGGTCGTCGATGCCCGCAAGCACGATGGTATCGCCGTTTCGCGTGAGAGGCACAAATTCGTTGGAGAGCACCGTCACGCCGCTCTCGCGCAGCGTGCTCTTGAGCGCGCGCACGGCGGCGGTGCCATGTCCCCACTCGTGGTTGCCCGTGACGTAATACGTCGGCGCGATGGCCGAGAGCGCCGTGCCGACCTCACCGGCGTAGATGGTCGGGTTCTCGGTCTTGCGGTCGACCAGGTCGCCCGTCACGAAGATATACTCCGGCTGCGCGGCTCTGACCGCCGCGTAAAGGCGCTCGTTGTCCTTGCCGAAATATTTTCCGTGCAGGTCGCTTAAGTGCACGATGCGGCAGCCGTCAAAGCCCGCGGGCAGCGTGCCCGAGGGGAACGTAACCTCGTCCGTCTCGATGCTGCTGTTGTCCCAGCAGAGGTAAATGCCGAACAGCACGATGAGGATAATCAAATTGCGCCAAAAATGATGTTTTCTTCTTTGATTCGCCATGGAAACTCCTATCTATAAGGAGGCTATAAGCCAAAAAGCCTCGCAGAGTTGCGTGCCGCGCACGGCACGCAATCAATTCAAATCCGTTTTCTGCCGCGACACGTGCGTGGCAGAAAACACTTTGCGCGGAGCGCGTGTCGCAGCCGCCCTGCGGGTGGCAAGGCACGAAGCGCAACGAATTCTCCTCGAAAAAGCGGCATGCCGCTTTTTCGACAATAGTAAAGGGCGGCTTTTGCCGCCCTTTATTGTAGCACAATGCACTGCCGCGAAACAAGAAATTTATTCCGCGCTCTTGAGACTCTCGACCATGTCGATCTTCTTCATCTTGAAGTGCGCAAGCACATTGACAAGGACGGAGAAGAGCATCGTCAGGATCGCGGCGTACACGTAGGCCGACGGCGCCGTCTGCCGCCCGAACATCATAAGGTCGATCTCCGTCGAGCGGACAAGGTAAATGTGCAGCCAGTGACCCATGAAGCAGCCCATGAGGATACCGAACACCGTGAGCACGATGTTCTCGCGGTAGACATAGGCCGAAACTTCCTTGTCGTAAAAGCCCAGCAGCTTGATCGTGGCAAGCTCGCGCTGGCGCTCGGTGATGTTGATGTTCGAAAGGTTGAAGAGCACAACCATCGCCAGCGCCGCCGCTGCCAGAATGATAATGACCACGACGAAGTCCACGCGCTCCATGCTGTGCATGTAGGTGTCCTGCGTGTCGCGCATGCGCGAGGTCGTCGCAACGCCGTTCATGCTGAGCAGCTTTTCAAAGATCGCGTTGCAGGTGTCGGTATCGTCGCTCGTAAAGTTCATGAGATAGGCGTTCGGCTCGCTATCGGCGTGGAGTGTCTGTTCATAGTACGAGGGCGTCATATAGATGAAATGCCCCGTGTAATGCTCATAAATACCCGCGACCGTCACGTCCCCGCGCGCATCGCCGTCAAGGAAGAACGTGTCGCCCACCGAGACCTTCAAAAGCTCTGAGAGCTTCTGGTCGATGTACACGCCGGTATCCTCCATGGTGATCGGCTCGCCGGTCTTGTAGTCCAGCAGATCAATGACCTTGCCGATCTCGTCTGCTTCCATCACCTCAACATAGGCGGTGGTCGAATAGCTCGATGTGATGACTGTGGCAGAGGACGCCGTACAGGGAACGTCATTCACAACGCGGGAGTCACCCGCGAGGAAATCCTCCACCGCCTGCCGCTCCTCCGGCAGTACATTGCTCGAAAGCGTCACCTGCGCGGAGTAATGGAACAGATCGTCATACTGGCGCGACATCGTAAAGAGGAGCGACGAGCGCATGCCGAAGCCCGCAATGATGAGCGCGGTGCAGCCGCCGATGCCGATGACCGTCATCCAAAAGCGCTTCTGGTAGCGGAAAAGGTTGCGCGCCGTCACCTTATGGGTGAAGGACATCTTTCTCCACAGGGGCTTGATGTACTCAAGGAACACGCGCTTGCCCGCCTTCGGCGTGCGCGGGCGCATCAGGCTCGCCGGCGTTTCGCGCAGCGTGGCAAGGCACGCCCAGAGCGTGGCGAGCGTGGTGCACGCCACTGCCGCAAGCAGCGAATAGGCGGAGATCCCGCCGTAGGCGCGCAGCTCGATGTTCGGCATCTGATACATGATCTGATAGGCCGTGAAGATCATCTTGGGGAAGAGGATATATCCGATGACAAGGCCGAACATGCCGCCGGTCAGGCTCGGCAAAAGCCCGTACAAGAGATACTTGCGGGAGATGGCAAGGCCGCTGTAGCCCATCGCCTTCAAAGAGCCGATCTGCACGCGCTGCTCTTCGACCATGCGCGTCATCGTCGTAAGGCACACGAGCGCTGCCACAAGGAAGAAGATCACCGGGAAGACGCTGGCAAGGTTCGCCATGCGCTCGGCGTCCTGCCCATAGCCCGTATAGCCGGGGTTATAGCTGCGGCTGAAGAGATACCACTCGCAGCTTTCAATGTCCGCGACCTTGCGGCGCGCGTCGGCGATCTTTTCCTCCGCGTCGGCGATCTTCTCGTCTGCCTCGGTCTTGCCGTCCTCATATTCGCGCAGTCCTTCGCGGTAGTCCTTTTCGCCGTCTGTCAGCTCGCGGTAGGCGTCGGCCAGTTCCTTTTCGCCGTCGGCGTATTTTTCTTCGCCGTCGTAATATTCCTTCCAGCCGTCGTCCAGCTCCTTGCGCGCGTCGGCAAGCTCCTTGCGTGCGTCGGCAATCTTCTGCGGCGCCTCGTCCAGCTCTTTTTTCGCCTTGTCGAGTTCCTTCTTGCCGTCGCGCAGGTCGCGGTAGCCCGCGCTGAGCTGCTGCTTGCCGCTTTCATAGTCCGCGCGCCCCTGATCGAGCTGCTGCTTGTTTGCGGCGATGCTGCCGGAGCTGACGGTGCTGAGAGCGGCGAGCTGACTTTGCAGCTCGCTGAGCTGCGCCGCCGTTTCCGCGCGTTGCCGCTCCAGTTCCGCGCGCTGCGCGGCAACTTCTTCACTATCCGGAAGGGCGCTCAGCGCCGCGTCGATCTGCGCAAGGCCCTGCTGCGCCTGCGCGATGCCGCCTTCAAGCTGCGCGCGCATTTTGTCGAGCGCCGCGTCGGTGGCTGCGGCAGTATTTTCATCGCCGCGGCCAAGCTCGTCGATGATCGTCCCGCCGGTCACGCCGGCGTAGTTCGGATCGTTTTGCAGCGCGCCCGCCACGGTATTGCCCAATGCGTCGAGCTGCTTTTGTCCCTCGTCCAGCTTTTCCTTGCCGGCTTCCAGCTCGTCCGCACCGTCGGCAAGTTGCTGCGCGCCCTTTTCATAGTCCTTCACGCCGTCGGCATAGTCCTTCTGGCCCTTTTCATAGTCGCGCACAGCCTGATCGTATTTCTTCACGCCGTCGGCGTATTCCTGCTCGCCGTCCTCCAGCTCGGCCTTGGCATCGTCGAGCTTCACACGCGAATCGGCAAGCTCCTGCTTGCCGTCATCGTATTCCTTCCAGCCGTCGTCGAGCTTCCTGCGCGCATCGGCAAGCTCCCTGCGCGCGTCACCGAGCTCTTTGTCGGCCTCCGCCTTGGCGTCGTCCAGCTCCTTCTGCGCATCGTCGAGCTTTTCCGTTGCCTCGTCCACAAGCTCGTCGTGGCGCAAGATCGCGCGGGCATCGCCGAAGTCCTCGAGCGAATCGATCACATCGTCAATGTAATCATCGTATTCATCGTAAAACGCGGTCATCTCCGCTGCGCCCGAAACGCGCACATAGGCCGCCGTGTAGTAGTCGAGCGTGAATGCCTCGCGCGGCAGGTAGAGATACGCCTTCACCGTGCCGCTGCCGAGCGTCGAGGTGCCGCGCTCCACCGCAAGGTACACCGGCGAGCGCACCGTGCCGACCACCGTACAGGTGTCCTGCGCGAGCGCATCGGAAAGGTCGTCCCCCGGCGTGAGCGTGATCGTATCACCGATGGAAATGCTCATCAGCGAGAGCATATTTTCCTCCACCACGCACTCGTCCGCACGCTCGGGCATACGCCCCTCGCGCAGCAGCACATCGCTGATACCGCGATCCGTGAGGGAGAGGACCTTCACCACCGCATCGAGCGAATCGGACGAGGCAAACGCGTCGATGACGTATTCGCCCTCGGCGTCCTCGATCTTATCCTGCGCGCGCAGCGCGGCAATATCCTCATCGGTCAGGCCAAGGGTCGAGAGCACCTGAATGTCGGCTAAGTGCAGGGAATCAAGATAGTCGTCGCCCGTGTGCTTCATATCCGGCGCCGTTGCCTTGAGTCCCGAAAGGAACGCCACCGACAGTGCAACCAAGATCATGATGGAGAAGAAGCGGCTGCGCGTATGGCCGATCTCGCGCCAGAAGTCCTTCTGCATTGCATTTTTCATTGCGCCGCCCCCTTTCTTGCTTGCGTTGCTGTCACCATTCGATGCTCTCCACGCTTGCAGGATTCTCATTGAACTGCATGCTCTCCACCGTGCCGTTTTTGATGTGGATCACGCGGTCGGCCATCGGCGTGATGGCGCTGTTGTGCGTGATGACCACGACCGTCACACCCTTTTCCCGGCAGGTATCCTGCAAGAGCTTCAGGATCTGCTTGCCCGTCACGTAATCGAGCGCACCCGTCGGCTCGTCGCACAAAAGGAGCTTGGGGTTCTTCGCCAGCGCGCGGGCAATGGCCACGCGCTGCTGCTCGCCGCCGGAGAGCTGACCGGGGAAGTTGTTCGCACGCTTGGCAAGGCCGACCTCGTCCAAAACCGTTGCCGCGTCGAGCGGATCCTTGCAGATCTGCGCGGCAAGCTCCACATTCTCAAGTGCCGTGAGGTTGCCCACCAGATTGTAGAACTGGAAGACAAAGCCGATGTCGTGGCGGCGATAGGTCGTGAGCTGGCGGGCGTTGAAGCCGCTCACGCGCGTGCCGTCGACCGTGATGTTGCCGCCCGAGCAGGCATCCATACCGCCGAGCATGTTCAAAACCGTCGTCTTGCCTGCGCCGGACGGGCCGACGATGACGCAGAACTCTCCCTTTTCGATCGTAAAGCTGATATGATCCACCGCGCGGATCTCCACCTCGCCGCTGCGGTAAACCTTGGAAACATCTTCAAATGTAACAAAAGCCGCCATCCTGCGCGTCCTCCGTTTCAAAAATAAGCTTTTAGTCTATTATAAAGTGTCGGTCTCGAAAATGCAAGTCCTCATTCAGCAACTTGCATGAAATATCTGTTAACTTTTTGGTTAAAACCATGAATACTGACGATTGAAATTTGCTTTTTTCGCGGCTATCATATAAACTGAAATTGAAGAGAGAAAGGAGCGTGAAACACAATATGTTCGATAAGTTCATCAAGCAGGATGTTGACGACATGATCTTCGGCAACACCAAGCAGATCGTCAGCGAGCGCTGAGATCCCTTTTGTACGACCACGCGAGAGCGTGGCTTTTTTGTTTTTATGGCCGGAAAAGCGCAAAAAGGCCGTTCCCACGGGATTTTTTGTCCCGGAGAGTGGATTTTTTCTTGCCTTTGTCCGGCGTGTGTGATATACTTTTTCGGCTAATGAAGGAACAACGAAAAGGAGAGAGAACGCCATGGCTGTGATCGAATACGATTCCTACAAGCAGAAGCTGCTTGCAATGGACGAAACGTTTGAAAACCTCTTCAAGGCATTGGAGATCGAGCAGGCCCGCCAGGAGCTCAAGCGCCTCGAGCTGGAGGCCCACGAGGACGGCTTCTGGAACGATCTGGAACGCTCGCAGAAAAACCAAATGCGCTCCAAGCAGCTCCAGAATAAAATCCACCGCTACGAAAAGCTCGTTTCCACGCGCGACGATCTGCTTGCGCTGATCGACATGGGCACGGAGATGGACGACGAGAGCCTGCTGCCCGAGCTGGAAGAGGGCTATAAGACCCTGGAGGCCGACGTGGAGGAGGCAAGGCTCACCACGCTTCTCTCCGGCGAATACGACAACTGCAACGCGATTTTGACCTTCCACGCCGGCGCGGGCGGCACCGAGGCGCAGGACTGGGCGCAGATGCTCTACC
>ERZ772861.3007-NODE-3007-length-10720-cov-5.210502_pt1 | contig 10720 bp, 21 predicted proteins | sample MGYA00512135_ERZ772861 | MGnify/ENA primary metagenome ERZ772861 (study PRJEB29015, sample SAMEA2737700) | human gut metagenome | biome: human gut; feature: human-associated habitat; material: faeces | place: China | collected 2012 ...
AAGAAAAAAAATGGTACAAACAATTAACAGTGCTTATGCGTTGCAAGAAATTTTTAAAGACTGGGACAGAGATTATTATAGTATAGAAGCATATGAAACAATGCTAGAATTTTATGACAGTATAGATGCAAATATGGAGTTGGACGTTATTGCAATTTGCGGAGAATGGACAGAATACACCGCCGAGGATTTGTGCAACGATTATGGAAATTATTGCTATTCATACGACGAAGAAGAGCAATTACGAATGGTAGAAAATGAAGAATATGAAGAACTGGCGGAAGATATTTTACAACAATTAGAACGTAAAACAACTGTTTATATTTTGTCAGACACTTATCTAGTAATGAGTTTTTAAGGAGGTATAAAAAATGATTATATACGCAAAGCAAGTTAATCCGGCATATCAAATTTCACCAATGTTTGAAGATGATTTTTTTGATGATCCATTAGATTTCGCAATCTTTGGCAATAAAGATTATCACGAAAGAGTGCCCGCCCATATGAGGGATGTTATTTATTATTTAGATAGGTTTGATATTGAAAGTGTAGAAGACATTAATTCTTATTTCCCTGGGGCAAGAAAAGAAACCGAAAATAAAATTTTATTAGAATTGTGTAAAGAATATCAAAATAATTTTGATATAGAAATTTTTTGTAAAATATATTCTTTAATAACTGGGGAAAAATGGACATATACAATCATTAGAGGATGTTCTCAAAGGGAATGGCAATACTTTTTATATATTCATTCTCACTATAATAATGATTTATTAAATCGAATAGAAATTGAATATTTTAATTATGGCACGCAATGGATCATTGAGAATGGCGAAAATGAAGGCGTTAGTATTTATTGTATATCTTTAAATTTTGATAATATTAAAAAAGAAATACGAGAAGAACTACAACCGGAATTCAACGACATTATCGTATTAAAAACATTCACAACAACAAAGTGTATTAAATATGTGGAGGTATAAAAAATGTATTGTGAATTCATCAAAAACAGTAGCGGCAACGTAGTAAAAAATCAAGTTGTAATTTTTAACGGTGATTGTAATCAATTTGTAGTTTTCCAGAGTTATGATAGTATTATATGTGAATATGATAAAGATATGAAAATTTTAACCCTGGACAATAACGCTTTTAATTATAGCAAGACAACAAGCAAATATCTAAATTTATTTTTACAAGATTATGTTGGATTAAATGTTGACCAAATTAAAAAAATAAAAAAAGGCGAATCAATCAAACTTAGTAATGGTTTTATTCTGCAAACAAAATTTGATCAATTAAATTAAAAGAGGGGACTCCCCCTCTTTTTATATTTATTATATAAAAAATATAGCTTTTTCCGCTATAGTTTATTTATAGATAAATTATATATACCAAAGTAAAAAATTCATTTTATGTATATTTTTTATATAATTATTATATAAAAAGTATTAACAAAGTAAAAAGATTGGTTTATAATAAACTTGTAAAAAAGATAAAACGCAAAAGGAGCAAAACAAAATGACTAAAACAGAATATAATTGTATAATGTTTGCACTTGACAACGTAGAAGAAAGAGAAAAAAGGCTTTGTAAAAAATACTGTGAACTAAATCCGCAAGACAAAGAAAGAAGAGAAAGGGACAAAGACATTTATTTATTAGGCCTTTATGCTGCCCGCCAAGAAATAAAAAAGATGACAAACATAAAATAAAAAGGAGAAATAAAAAATGAAAAAATACAAAGTTAGAGAAAAAAGCCTCGCCGCTTTATTTGTTAATATTTGGAATTCTAAAAAAGAAATCGCTGAAATTATAGGCTTTTTGTTTATGTTGTTTGCTTTCTCTTTTGGCGCTCATTGTTTGTGCGCTTTGATAGACTAGGAGAAAACGCAATGACTAAAAAAGATTTTTTTGTTATCACTGAAAGTGACAATTTATATCTGGGCGGTGGCGCCATGCTGCGGTTATGTTGTATTGGACACAATAGGGATATACAAAAACCCGCATAACGATTTTGCTTTAGTTGATTTGTTTACAGGCTTAGAATATACTATAACATATTCAACACTTGAACAGGCCCGCAATATCGCCGAAAATCTCGCCCCTGTTTCTAGAGAACAAAGAAAAAGCAAAAATGCAAAAAGATGGAACGCAATTTATAAAAACCTTTTAGATGAACGGGCACAATAATTTTATATAATTTTATAAAAAAGGGGCTTGACTTTGCGCCCTTTTTTTTGTTATTATAAATACAGAAAGGAGATATCAAAAATGAAAGAACCAAAAGTCATCAAAGTTATGGAACATTACGAGGCATACGAACCCGACAAACCAATTTCAAAAAAGACGTTCCTTTACTCGGGCGACTATGAATGGGAAGCCCTAGAGGATGCAAGAGACATCCTAGCGCAAAGGGAAAGCGAAAAGAAAAGGGAATAAAAACCCTTTTCTTTTTTTGATTTTGTATTTTAATTTTAATATTTATTATTGTTCTTTATTATTTTTTTTATGATTGTATCCCGGCGCATTGTATTGTAGTTTGCGCAAGGATTTTTTTTATTGCAATATTATATATATATTATATGTTCGGTATTGCCCACAGAATAGCACGCAAAGAGAATAAATAGTATTATAATAATTATTATATAATATAAAATAATATTATATTATGTTTTTATTCGCTCTCATTCGCTTTGCGTTGCGTCGTGTTGGTTGAAGGTATAAGGACTCGAGGGCTTGAGGTATTGGGCTTGTATGGCTTGTTATGTGGTTATATTGTTTTTTTGTTTTGTTGTATTATATAGTTTCGGCGCTCGCTATTACCCATATGGAAGCAAAGTGGAATTTTAGTATCTGTATTTGAAAGAATATATATACAAAGTGGAATATAAAATGTCAAAAAAACCCCATTTTTTTCCGGAAGTGGTCAAATAAAGTCCCTATAATATCTATTATAAGGACTTATTTTTTCCCAAAAGCTGAACAACGGGGGCTAGGTTATGAAATTTGATTGAATAAATATACTAAAAAAGCGTTGTAGCTGTACAAATAATCTAATAAAACAAAAAAACACAACAAAACGCAAAAACAAAAAATCATCCTCGAAATCGCCATTCCAATCATGGCGTTTCGTCTTAATATAAAACAAAATTACTAGATTATGTCAAAAATACACATTCTTGCCATATTTCTGAAAGAAAACTTGTCCAGACGTGTATATAATATATATATATGGATACACGTCTGTACAAATTTTACTTTAGGTCAAGAGTCTGGCCAAAATTTAGTTAACTAAAGCGCTTTCCATTCAATGTCTTTGAATAAGTTTTTAATGTTGTCTTCTGTCTCATAATAAAGCACGCTATCATACAAAATAAAAAATTCTTCAAGGGAAAGAATGTCGGGATTATAAATTTGGCAATAATAATAAAAGGATTTATATAGGTCCATTTTCAGAGGAAAAGAGATGCCGAGATTATCAAGGTCTAACAAATATTGTTTTCTTACGTCCTCATATTTATCGAACACTTTTTTAAACTTAAAATACTCTTCCATTTTGCCGACCCTCCTTAGTCTTCGTAGTCAAATTTGAGATGTTTTGGGAGCGTTTTTTCCATATAATATTCTTTGTCTCTTTCGTAGCACATAAAGCTTGACATTCTTAAAAGATAATATTGCATTGAGCACACAAGTCTTGCGAGCTTATATTCGTCTTTAGTTTTTGCGGCGAGTTCTTTGGCAAGTTCTTTTAAAAGGTTGGTGACCGTTTCGACCCCTGTGATATGTTCATACTCAATAACCGGCTCTTTTAAATAATCGATCGCGGCGCATAATTGTTCATAAAAAACAAAGTAGTCTGATAACGAATAATTATTTTTCAATGTTTTTTTTATATTTTCTCTTACAAAATATCTTTGCACATCATGAATTTTGCCTTGTCTGCGCCAACCTATCTTTTTATCACTGAACAAAAGAAGCGGCTCAAAATGAATAATTTTCTTCATGTTATTGGTTCCTGTCCACGACTGTAAATCCATGAGGAATACCAAAATAATCAACAATAATTTCTTTGTGCCTTTTGTTAGTTAGCTCTCCATGCATGGACTCCCATTCTCTTACATAAAAGGACGGAATCATAATAGTATTTTTAAAAACATCTGTAATGATAAAGTACCCTGTTTCTGTATAAGCGTTTTGCGTTGAAGTATAAATTGTTTTTTTCATAGTGCGCCTCCTTTTTATCAATCAAAAACTTTTTGATAATTAATTATGTCCGTTTTAAAATCGTATTCTGTTTTTTCATCTATCATTGCATCGATAAAAATTTTTCTATTGACGTTGGTTAAAGTATCTAAAGATTTTGCGGTCAAGACTCTGTTTTTAATTTTTTGATTTAATTCTTTTTTTAATTCTGTAATATTATATTGTATTCTTTGCGTGTTCACCACCATTGCATAACAATTATAGAAACCATCATATCCAAGCAAATCTTTACATTTTTCATTGGCTAAAGCACGATATTTAGCTTTGAGATTTTTTTTATTAAACATAAGTTCTGTTGTGCTTTTGATGCCAAGTTCGGTATAACAATCTGCTTCAATTTGCGATAAAACTTTTCCTTCGTAGCTGGTGGAAAGAACTTCTTTATATTTTGTCCATCCGTCCCAACGTGAATATAATTTATATCCTTTGTTTATTGTTATGGATTTTTTATTATCCATAGATTTTAATGCAGATCGCACAATGGGCTTCAAGATTTTTTCATAAGTGTTATCTATAAAAAAATTAAGTTCGGCTAAATTGAAATTATTCATCACACAGACTGCAATTTTAGAAAAGTCATTTGAAGATTTTACCTCTTTGTAGTTTTGATTTACCATATTGCACCAAAACAAAAGTTCCATAGTGTTAAAAAATATAATATTATCTTTTTTGCCCTCTTTATAAAATAATTGTGAAATAATATATTCTATATATGGAACATAAATCGATCTATTATTATAAAGATTCATTTCTTCCATTGAGCGCATTTTTAGAAATAAATATTTAGTTCCTCTTTTTTCATATTCACAAATACTATCCAATTGATTTAATTGTTTTATTTTTGAGTTACCGCTCAATTGAGGAATATTCAAAAGCTTACATAGTCCCGCATATGTAATTTCTTTTTTTTCAGAAATCATTTGTTTTAATGCACTATAATCCAATGTTTGCAATGAATTAATTTCTTTTTTATTTTCTCTGCTCATTTTCAATCCACGAAAATAATTCTATACCCGTTTTCTCGTGTAAAATCTTTTTCTACATATTCTCTAAAAAAGGCTGACCAGAAAATGCTATCTCCTACACAAAACATAATTTTAATGGCATTCAAATAAATTTCGTCATCGTCCTCGCCTTTAGATGTATATTTAACCAAGTTATCCCACCCAATGGCATAAGTGTAAATATATTCATTTAATAATTTTCCATCAATTAATAATTTTTCATCAATGAATTCAAAACTTTTGTAATTGTTTTCTGTGAAATTTTCTTTATTCATTTTCAAGATAAAAGATGTATTTTGTTTCATTATTCGTCTCCATAAATTTTATATTTTTTATTTTCTAGTTCCTTGCCGATTCCCGTTTTAATACCATTCATCCATTGAAAAATATAATATGTTTCTGTCTCTTCTATAATATTATATTCTTCATCAACTGCCCAAACTTTGTCTGAATTTATTGGGTTATAAACATTTTCTATAAATTTAATTTTTTTCTTTTTCGTCAAATATAATCCCACCCTTTTTCACTATTGTTTCAATCAAAGTTAAAAACATTTGTTGAATTAAAGAATCTTCTTTAGATTCAATGCAGCTTTTGTCAAGAAAATTATCAAAAACATAGGGGCATAATTTATTGTTTCTTTTTCTGAAAAAATGAACTTTGACGGGACCACCATATAAAGTATTATCTTTATAAATATGGAATTCTACTAAGTTAAAATTATCTGCATTTTTATTGTAATAATTTGTATTTAGCGTACAGCCCCATGATTTTGTATACCTATCATAAGTAAGCTGATGAATATCATTTAATTTATCATAATTAATGTTTTCACTTTTTAAATTTCTTATTTTGTCAACGTTCAATAAAATATTTTTTCCCAAATTACACACCTCTTTTTGAGTCGTGATATTTTTTCATTCTTTCCGAGGCAGCTTTTCTTTGCTCTTCTTTGATAATCTTCTTAGGTCTAGGAAATTTGAACCAATCCATGGGTAAATTAGCACAAAACCATCCATCCGCATTTTCAATCAAAGAAACTTCGGTTGGATATTCTTTTTTTAATTTTGATAATTTGTTACAAAATTTTTTGTCGTTTGTACTAATAGTAATATGAGAGTTTTCCGAAATAAATTCTAAATAAAATTCTTTCAATTGTTTTCATACTCCTTTATTTTCTTCCCTATTGCTTCTACCACATTGACCGTGACTCCGTTGCCAGCCTGCTTGTATAATTGATTGTCCGTGTTTACAAAAGCAGCTTTTTCAAAATAATCATCTGTCCATCCCTGTAACCTAAAACATTCTTTTGGGGTTAGTTTCCTTATGGCTATATAACATTGATATTTTTCACTCCAAATAGAATAAATTGAATTTTTTCCATTAAAAACAACCATGGTTCCTTGCTTGCAATTTGTATCAAGAGTTTGTGAAATATCTAAGCCAACTCTTCCTCTTCTTGTTTTGCTATTAGGCATAGATAAATTTATAGAATCCCCTTTTTTCGCCTCGGCGAAACCTTTTTTTGTGGCTTCTTTGATTGGTAATGTTGGATATTCACAAACAATACCATGTCTATCCTGTGCTGTAATGGTAAACATAGGATCATTGTTTTCTTTGACCCTTCTTCCGTTTTGACTTTTTCTCCCTCTATCTGGTGCCAATATAGGAATGGCTATCTTAATTCCTTCACCTTTATTTGTTGTTAAAGTTTTACATAAATTCGTGGAGTCTAAAATATTTTCATTTATTCCATTTCCAGAAGGATTCGTATTTCCTATAATTCTTATTGATACACTTGGTTCCCTTCTACCTCCATCCATTTTATTAAGACATGGTGAAATTCCATTGGTATCATAAATTCTTCCTTGGTTTGGATTTTCTCTTGATTTTGTTTTCATGTAATTTCCTAGTTGGAAAACACTATTTTCTCCATCTGTTCCCGCGACAGGAAATATTTTTGATCTACCGTATCTTCTAAGATGTCCGATAGTGTATATGCGCTCCCTGTTTTGCGGGACATACCATTTTGAGTTGATATTCTGCCATTCGCAATCGTACCCGAGTCTGTCCATTTCAGAGAGGATCGATAAATAGTCGAGTCCTCTGTTTGAAGAAAGCATTCCCTTAACATTTTCATAGATAAGCCATTCAGGCCTGTTTTGCTCTTTTTCTCATTCCCACCGCCCCTCTATCCTGTGCTTTTTCCCATCCATTGTCTCTATCTCGCAGTGCCCGTTCAACAGCGGAAGCACATCTCCCATGACATGCCATTCCGGATGTCCGCCGCTGCACGGTTCTATGTCGCAGCTGTATGCTTCGTGCCCTTTCTCCCTGAACGCCTTGCATACCCTTTGTGATTCCTCACAAGCTACCAATATCTTCATTCTCTTCTACCTCCACATTTTTACTTCTTATTTCTAAAACAATTTTAATTGAATCTCTTCTAAATATTTCCATCTCCACTTTTCTTCTTTGGTTACAAATCCGTCATCTTCCATCTGAAACCGCTTATCGAAGTCATGTACCGTATGTCCATCAGCACGGAATGTAGTTTGACTATCGTCGTCCCATTTCAGCATAATCGCCCATAATTCCGGATAATTCTTCCGAAGCAGTCTAAGCTGATCCACGCTTTGATTATGGCAAAACCAGCAACCGCCGCGGGTAGCGGTAGTATAAATCGGTGAAAGCAGGTCGTTTTCTTCGCACCATTTACGGCACATTTCCTCTGTCCATCCGACTTCAACAAGAGGCATTCCAAGTCTTCCGTTCCACCTATCAACCCTTTCTTCTTCATCAGCTGCTATCCCTGCATACATTACAACATCATCACGTCCAATACATCCTTTGAATTTTAATTTGTTGCACCAAGGCCCTTTTCTGGTTGGGAAACCGTAAATGTTTGGTTTTCCACGGTTAAACCAATTTTTGCACGAAAGTCGTTTTTTAAGATTTTCTGGTGTAACGCATTTATAAAAATTTTTTTCATATGTCCATTTATGTCCTTGTTTTTCTATACAAATATGTTCTACATCAATCCCCCACCGTTCTTTGATGATTTTGTCTGCTTTCTCCTTAAACTCTACCATTTGCGGAAGATCAGCGGGAATTGTGTCTGTTGCCCAAACTTCTGTATGAACTATACGGTCAAGCGGCCAACCAAGTTTTTCGATCGCCCCAAGACAAGCTAACGAATCTTTTCCGTAAGACAAAGATAAAATGTGTTCCTTCTTTAATGTTTTCATAGATTTATCTAGCGTTATTTCCATTTTTCTGCTTCCCCCTCTCTTGACCGCCCATCTGCCGAGCGTCTGGTTTCAGGCACCCGGCTTCTTTGAAGGAGGCTCTTCCCGGGCGTATGGCTTCACCCGGCAGACAGGCGGTCTTGTGTGTTTAATACCTCTCCGCTTCTTCTCTCGTGATAAAGTGGTGAATTCCAGTTGAACACTCGTTCCATCTATCCTCGTCAAAATCTTTCACTTCAACCGTCTCTCCTACCCTGTAGACAAACGATTGATCCCTGCTGCTCTTTGCCTCTTCAAAGTGTTCTTTTCCGCCTATGCTTGTGATAGACAATACCTTGGCCTTGCTGGCCCTACACTTTCTTGTTGTTGCTGAGGAACGCTTTGCATCCGCCTGTATTTCCAGCTCTACTATTTTTCCTTCTGCCTTTTTGTATCCGATATACGCCCCTTTTTCCGGGCATTGCATGGCATAAAAGGCCGTTCTTTCGTTATATTTGACATTACGCAGGTATGCACCACGCAGGTCTGCACCACGCAGGTTTGCACCACACAGGTTTGCACCATACAGGTATGCACCACACAGGTATGCATCACGCAGGTTTGCACCACACAGGTTTGCACCACGCAGGTCTGCACCACACAGGTCTGCACCACTTAAATTTGCTCTTTCTCCTCCGATTCTTTGTAACCATTTTTTATGATTTTCTAAAATTACATTTAATTCTTCTTGCGTCATTATTCTACACCTCTTTTACAAATATTTGGTTAAATAATATTAAATATTTATAAAAATAATTTTTTATACAATTATTATTCTACTCCAAAATGAATTTTTATTAACTCGATCATCTTTTTGTATTCGCGTCCATACAAAGTATCCCCGTGCGTTTTTTCTACCCTGTTATAAAACTCGTACAGATTCCCATAAAAACAACCGCATGTAACATGAATCGCTCCATCTTTTGTTTTGAAAGCTGTGGTTGTTCTAAGCGCAGAGCCAAAGCCGCTCATACTGCAAATGTCGCCTGTTGTTTTAATATCCGCATCGCCATAGACACACGCATCGCCAGAGACCCACGCATCGCCATAGACACGCGCATTGCCATAGACACACGCATCGCCATAGACACACGCATCGCCAGAGACCCACGTATCGCCATAAATCCATGCACTGCCTTCATGTGATAAATTTTTTTCAGATTCTATCCAGCCGCCAAATTCTCCCTCTTTTACATCTCCAAAATCGCGTAGCGCTTGTATACGGTATAACGTTCTACCTCCTATAGTTATTTTCTCGTTAGTAAGTCTGTATTTTTTCATTTTTTAAATCCTTTCCTATAATTTGAAATAATATTTTATAAATTATTTATTAAACATAGTTTGAAAATTTTTTAATTCGTTCTAAAAACAGTCTAATACGCTCCTTTTAATTTATACTTTTATTAATTTTGTTCTTGTTGATTGGTCTTAAATGGTGGACCCTCTGGGACTCGAACCCAGGACAATCCGGTTATGAGCCGGGCACTCTAACCAACTGAGCTAAGGGTCCATAATTTCTAGTCGAAACTAGAAATATTTTAATATTTTTCATAAATATAACCATCAGAAGATGTATAATAAATATTTTTTACTCCTATATCTTTTATGGCTTGTTTACATGCTTTACATGGTTTTGCTAAAGCTGTTTTTCCGTTTTTGTGCTCTCTATAAATAAACATATTAACTTTTTTCCAATCTATTTCAATGTTTCTTATTTTTAATATACTCATCATTTCAGCATGTAGTGGATTTTTATATTTATCCGTATCAAAATTTCTATACTTGTTATAATATTTTTGTAACGGATTTTCCTTTTTAGTATTCCAACCAACCGAAAGAATTTTGTTTTTATATATTAAAACACATCCGATATGTATTCTAGGAAAATCACTAAAATTACTAGCGTTTTTTGCCAACATGAAATATTTTTCTATTTGAGAATTATTCATCTTTCATCATCTACTACTTCACATTCTCCATATAAAATTAAAAGACATTCACCATTTTCTTCTTTTTGTTTTTCTGGATGTTCGCACTCTTTATAAATTTTATTATAATATTGACAATATATATTTGAATCACTTACATACGACATAGTTTATAAAATCCTCCACTGTTTTTTTATAGATTTCATTTATCTCTTGTTGGCTTTTAATTTTAATTGGCTT
>ERZ772861.3029-NODE-3029-length-10655-cov-7.081321_pt1 | contig 10655 bp, 7 predicted proteins | sample MGYA00512135_ERZ772861 | MGnify/ENA primary metagenome ERZ772861 (study PRJEB29015, sample SAMEA2737700) | human gut metagenome | biome: human gut; feature: human-associated habitat; material: faeces | place: China | collected 2012 ...
CTAGCAGCGGTCAGCGCCCCCCTTGAGGCTGCTTCTTATCGATTTTCTTGCAGAAACAAGAAAACCGCCCCCGGAGGGACCCAGCCGATGGGCGGACAGGGCTATCGTTCGAATCAACAGGCCATAGCGAAGAACTGGAGCCTCAGGCATCCTCTTTTGCCATGGCGGCCCGCTTCAGAACCATCAGAAAAACATCCCCAAAGGTCAGCTTTTCCACGGCTTTGGCTGCGGACAGGGGAATCTCAAGAAGTGTCTCCCCGCCGCTTTTGACTGTCAGCGTTCCGAGGACTGCCCCTTTTTCCACCGGGGCGTTGACGCTTTCCTCCAGGGACACGCTCTGCGTGAGCCCTGCTTTTTTTGCCTTTGGCACCAAAAGCTGCCTGTTTTCGCCCAGAGTCAGCGGAACGGTTTTTTCCTTCCCCAGGACCACGGGGACGCTGGGCACGTCTTCCAGGTCGGGAGACACTAGGGCGTAGTTCGCAAAGCCATAGTCCAGCAGCTGCTTGCAGGCGGCGTTTCGAATCTTGGCGCTCTCACAGCCCATGGTTACGGCGATGAGCTCCATGCCCTCCCGCTGGGCCGTGGCGGACAGGCAATAGCCCGCCCCGGAGGTAAAGCCGGTTTTCAGGCCTGTGGCTCCCGGGTAAAAGCGGATGAGCTTGTTGGTGTTGGACAGGCCAAAGGCGCCGTTCCGGATGGTGTCCATCCAGATGGTGGTATACTTTTTGATATCCGGGTGGCGGGTCAGCAGCTCCCGGGACATGAGGGCGATGTCGTAGGCGCTGGTGCGGTGCCGGGCGGCCTCCGGGCTGTCGTCCAGACCGGTGCAGTTCACAAAATGGGTGTCCTCCATGCCAAGCTCCCGGGCCCGCTCATTCATCCGGTCCACAAAGGCTCCCTCGCTGCCGGATAGGTGCTCTGCCATGGCGCAGGCGCAGTCGTTGGCAGAGGAGACGGCAATGGATTTCAGCATTTCCGAGACGGCCATCTGTTCTCCGGCCTTCAGATATACCTGACTGCCCCCCTTAGCCGCTGCAGATTCCGAAGCGGTGACCATATCGTCGTAGCCAATGCTGCCGGAATCGATTGCCTCCATGATCAGCAGCATGGTCATGATCTTGGTCACACTGGCCGGGGCCAGGGCCTCATGGGCGTTCTTCTCAAACAGCACCGTGCCTGTGGCAGCATCCATCAGCAGGGCGCTTTTTGCATTAACATCCATCTCCGCTGCCCGGGTTTGCCAGGGCAGTGCCATGCACAACAGGACGGCGCACAGCAGCAGCGCACAAAAACGTTTCATCTGCGATCCCTCCACACGAAAACCTTACCAGAGTATATGTGCAGAGCGCATAGGGGATTCTAATAATCCTATAAGAATATTTGTATAGGGAAAATCTTGCGAAACAGGCGGCTTCTTGGTATAATATAACGGAAATTACGGGCAGATGGGGAGAATCTGCCCATTTTGGAGGATTTTATTATATGAGAGGTATTCCGTCCCTGATCACAGACATCCGGAAGAAGGTCTTCACCGAGGTTGCCCGCATGGCTTACAACGGCGACGACTACACCAAGGCCGAGGACCTGCCCTATATCATCGTCCCCGGTGACCAGCCCCTGCACCGGGAGTCCGTGTTCCTGGAGCGCGCCATTGCCGGTGAACGGGTCCGGCTTGCCATGGGCCTGTCCGTCCGCTCCGTCCAGACCCGGTCCCTTCTGACCGAGGGCATGGACCACGCCGCCATTGCCCAGCAGTACTATGAGCCCCCTCTGATCAACATCATCCCCTATGCCTGCCATGCCTGCCCCACCAACCAGTACAAGGTCACGGAGAACTGCCAGAACTGTCTGGCTGCCTCCTGCCAGCAGGTCTGCCCCCGGGATGCCATCAGCTTCGTCAACGGCAAGAGCTTCATTGACAGCAGCAAGTGCATCAAGTGCGGCAAGTGCGCCCAGGCCTGCTCCTACAACGCCATCATCCACCTGGAGCGCCCCTGCCAGGCCGCCTGCGGCATGGATGCCATCGGTGCTGACGAGAACGGCAAGGCCATCATCAACCAGGACAAGTGCGTCTCCTGCGGTCAGTGCCTGGTGTCCTGCCCCTTCGGCGCCATTGTGGACAAGGGCCAGATCTATCAGGTGGTCCGCTCCATCATGGAGGGCGACGAGGTCTATGCCATTGCCGCTCCCGCCTTTGCCCGCCAGTTCGGCAAGGATGTGACAGTTGCCAAGTTCCGCGCCGCCGTGCAGCAGCTGGGCTTCAAGGACATGGTAGAAGTTGCCGTTGGCGCAGACATCTGCACCGTGGAGGAGGCCCGGGACTTTGTGGAGAAGGTTCCTGCCGAGCAGCCCTATATGGCAACCTCCTGCTGCCCCGCCTGGCACGCCATGGTCCACAAGCTGTTCCCTGCCCAGGCAAAGAACATCTCCATGACCCTGACCCCCATGGTGTATACCGCCCGCATGGTGAAGAAGGAGCATCCCAACGCCAAGATCGTCTTCGTCGGCCCCTGCGCCGCCAAGAAGCTGGAGGCCATCCGGGAGAACATCCGCTCCGATGTGGACTTTGTGCTGACCTTTGAAGAGCTCATGGGTATGTTCGAGGCAAAGGAAGTGGACTTCGAGAACCTGCCCGAGGTCGGTGCTCCCGACGAGGGCACCGCAGCAGGCCGGGGCTTCGCCGTAGCCGGCGGCGTGGCCGCCGCCGTGGTGGAGGTCGTTCACGAGAAGCACCCGGATATGGACATCAAGGTTGCCAACGCCCAGGGCCTGCGGGAGTGCCGCAAGCTCATGAACATGGCCAAGGTCGGCAAGTACAATGGCTACCTTCTGGAGGGCATGGCCTGCCCCGGCGGCTGCATCGCCGGCGCCGGTACCATCCTGCCCATCAACGAGGCCACCAAGGGTGTGGAAGCATCCATGAAGCTGGCCTCCAAGAAGAACCCCCTGGAATCCCAGTACGCAGACCTGGCTGAGGAGCTGGACTGAGAAATGCATTTTTCCCCCTGCCAAACCGGCAGGGGGATTTTCAGCTTTATTTCAGGTTTAGGGTGTAGTATAATAGAAAAAGCAGAAAAGCCTTCCCTTGGGGAAAGCCGGCAAGGAGGCCATTCCATGAAAATTCTGATTATTGAAGACGAAAAGCTTCTGGCGGATTCCCTGAAAACCCTTTTGGAGAAGAAGGGCTTTGCGGTGGAGTGCGTCTATGACGGGGAGGCCGGGGCGGAATACGCGGAGACCGGGGTTTATGATCTGTTGATCCTGGATGTGATGATGCCCAAAATGAACGGCTACCAGGTGGCCCGGGCCGTGCGGGCCAAGCGGTGCGGGACGCCCATCCTCATGCTCACCGCCAGGTCCGGCCTGGAGGACCGGATCGAGGGCCTCAATGCCGGGGCGGACTACTATCTGACCAAGCCCTTCGACAGCCGGGAGCTGGTGGCCTGCATCAATGCCCTGCTACGCCGCCAGGGCGGCCAGGTGGACGAGCTGACCCTGGGCAATACCAATCTGGACCTGGGCTCCTGCACCCTGCTCTGCGGCAGCCGTTCCGTCCGGCTGTCCGCCAAGGAATTTGACGTAATGCGCTGCCTCTTCCAGGCCAAGGGCAGCATTCTGTCCAAAGAGGCCCTGCTCGCCCGGGTCTGGGGCTTTGACTCCGAGGCGGTGGAGAACAATGTGGAGGTCTATATCGGCTTTCTGCGGAAAAAGCTGAATTCCATCGGCTCCAATGTGACCATCGCCGCCGTCCGGCGCATGGGTTACCGGCTGGAGGTGCAGGAAGGATGCTGAAAAAGCTTCGCATTCGGTTCGTATGCGTTATTTTGGCCATCGTCACGGTCATGCTCTGCTCGATTTTTGGCCTTCTGTACCACTCCACGGCCCAGAATCTGGAGGAGGAGAGCCTTTCCATGATGCGCACGGTGGCCGCAAACCCCTTCCAGCTGGGCCGGCCCAATTCCGGTGGAACGGGGGTGCATCTGCCCTATTTTCTGCTGAAGATCAGTGCAACGGGGGAGCTGACCGCCGTGGTGGGGGGCTACTATGACCTGTCCGATCAAGTGTTCCTCACCGCCCTTATGGAGGCGGCCACGGCCAAATCCGGGGATACGGGGGTCATTCCGGAGTACAATCTTCGCTTTTTGAAGGTCCGCTCCCCCCTGTCCGAGACCATCGTCTTTGCGGATATGTCCAGTGAAAAAGCAACGCTTTTGGGCCTTGCCAGGACCTGTGCCGCCCTGGGGGTGCTGTGTTTGGGAGTATTCCTGGGCATTGCGGTGCTGCTGGCAAGGTGGATGGTCCGCCCGGTGGAGAAGGCCTGGGACCAGCAGCGGCAGTTTGTAGCCGACGCCTCCCACGAACTGAAAACACCCCTCACCGTCATCATGACCAACGCAGAGCTTTTGCAGATGTCCGACGGGGAGAATCAGAGCCGCTGTGTGGACAGCATTCTCACCATGTCCCACCAGATGAAAAGCCTGGTGGAGCACCTGCTGGAGCTGGCCCGATCCGACAACGGCCAGGCGAAAATGGTCTTTGAGCAGGTGGATCTCTCGGCGCTGACCGAGGATGCGCTGCTGCCCTTTGAGGCTGTGTTTTTTGAGGCAGGTCTTACGCTGGAATCCGCCGTCACCCCGGGCATTACCCTCACCGGCAGCCGGCAGCACCTGGGCCAGCTGGTGGACATTCTGCTGGACAATGCCAAAAAATACGCCCAGGGAGGCACGGTCCGGCTCACCCTGGAAAGGCAGAACCGGCACCACTGCCGCCTGAGCGTATCCAATAACGCGGAGCCCATGGACAAGGCGGCGCTGAAAAACATTTTCAAGCGCTTCTACCGCATGGACGCCGCCCGCAGCCGGGACGGCAGCTTTGGTCTGGGGCTCTCCATCGCCGAAAACATCGTCATTGCCCACGGCGGAAAAATCTGGGCCGACTACGCAGATGGCCGCATTACCTTCACGGCGGAGTTGCCGGTGAAAGAATAAAAGAGACCGAAACAAACGGGCAGGCCCTTCCCGGGATGGGAAGAGCCTGCTCAATGCATATTCTTTTACGCTTTTTTCTTCTTCCGGAACGGCCGTTTGGCCCACACACCCCTGCACCAGGCGGCGAAGCGGAGGCGGGTCTGCTCGCACCAGTCGAAAATGCGCTGGATGGCGAGGAATACCGTGGGGGTCATTACCAGCAGGGTGAACATGACCAGCCGCACTTCGTCCGTCCAGGTCCGCAGATCCAGGATATCCCCCAGCAGCGTAAAGCACAGGACGATGCCGGCCGCCATGGTCCACCACAGCAGCTGCCGGAACCAGTTGAAGGGCTTGCAGATCTGATACAGCACCAGCAGACCCACGAAGGACAGGATCGCCGCGCAGATGGTGGACACCTCGTCCTGGGGCAGGGCAAAGACCACCATGAACAGCTGACACAGCAGCACCACGAACACATTGGTCAGGCCCCCCGGGAAGGCCCGCCGCAGTACCTCCGGCAGGAACCGGCCCTTGACCCGGTCATACCGGGGCTCAAAGGTCAGGATAAAGGAGGGCACGCCAATGGTCATGGCGGAGATGACGGACAGATGGATGGGCTCCAGGGGGTAGGGCATTACCGTAAACAGGCTGATAATGGATAAGAACAGGGAGAATATGTTTTTCACCAGGAACAGGGAAGCTGCCCGCTGGATATTGTTGATGACCCGGCGGCCCTCGTTGACCACGCTGGGCATGGCGGAGAAATCCGAGTCCAGCAGCACCAGACTTGCCAGCTGACTGGCCGCCTCGGCCCCGCTGGCCATGGCTATGGCACAGTCCGCCTGCTTCATGGCAAGCAAATCATTCACGCCGTCGCCGGTCATGGCTACGGTGTGTTTTTTCTTTTGCAGGGCCTCGATCAGGGCTTTTTTCTGCTGAGGCGTTACCCGGCCGAATACGGTGTATACATCGGCCGCCTTCCGCAGCTGCTCCGGGGTCTCCAGGGTGGAGGCGTCCACGTACTTTTCACTGTTGGGAATTTCTGCCTGCTGGGCGATCATGCTCACCGTGGCGGGATTGTCGCCGGAGATCACCTTGACGGTGACTCCCTGCTGGGCAAAGTAGGCGAAGGTCTCCTTGGCGTTGGGCCGCAGCTTGCCCGTGAGCAGGGCCAGGGCAAGGGGCTCCAGTTTTTCGGGGTCCAGCTTTCCGGGGGCCAGAGGGCCGTCGTATTGGGCCAGCAGCAGCACCCGGTAGCCCTTGGCTGCCCAGTCGCCGATATTCCATTTGTCTTCCCGGTCCCCCAGCAGAAATTCCGGTGCGCCGAATACATAGCTGCCGCTGTTTTCGAATTCGCAGCCGCTCCACTTGTATTCCGAGGAGAAGGGCACCCGGTTGGTGCATTTCAGGTCGCTTTCTCCGGGGAACAGCTCCTGCATGGCTTTGGCCGTGGCGTTGTCCGGCTCGCCGGTGCCGTACATAGCAGTCAGGATGTCCTCCAGCTGCTCCGGCAGCAGGTCCGACAGGGGCAGAACGTTCTCCACCTCCATGTCCGGCTCGGTGATGGTGCCGGTCTTGTCCACGCAGAGCATATCCACCCGGGCCAGAGCCTCGATGCTGTTCATATCCTGCACCAGCACCCGGCTCTTGCTGAGCTTCTGGGCGGAGACCGCCAGGGCCACGCTGGTCAGCAGGTACAGTCCCTCGGGGATCATGCCAATGAGGGCCGCAACGGTGCCCTCGGTGCTCTCCCGCAGAGGCAGCTGCAAAACCACATATTCCTGCCGGAACAGGATAATGCCCACGGGCACCAGAACAATGCCCAGAAAGACGATCAGCCGGTCCAGGGACCGCATCATCTCGGATTTTTTGTTTTTGGGGTTGTACTTGGCCTCCCGGGCCAGGGCCGCCGCACCGCAGTTTTCGCCCACTGCCGTCAGCAGAACCCGGCCCCGGCCTGCCAGAACCACGCTGCCGGAATGGACCAGATCTCCGGGCTGCTTTTCTACGCTGTCCTCTTCGCCGGTGAGCAGGGATTCGTCTACGTACAGTGTGCCGGATTGGAGAATGCCGTCGCCGCAGATCTGGTCACCCTGGCCGAACTCCGCCAGGTCGTCCCGGACGATGTTCTCCGGGGGCACCTCCTGGACCTGCCCGTCCCGCACGACCTTCACAGGCCGCCGGGCCACCAGGGACAGCTTGTCCACTGCCCGTTTGGCGCGGATTTCCTGGAAAATGCCGATGACCGTATTGATCACCACCACACCCAGGAAGCCCATGTTCATGACCGTGGATTTTCCCACGATCAGCAGCACGGCCAATACAATGAACACCAGATTGAAAAATGTCAGGCTGTGCCGCAGAATGATTTCCTTTTCGCTGCGGCCGGAATCCGCCGGAAGCCCCGCACCCAGACCGGCTTCCAGATGCTCCTGGACCTGCTGGGCGGTCAGCCCGGTTTCCGGGGTGATAAGCGCTTTCTCTTCATCCATGGCGCTGCCTCCTTACGCTTCGAATTCCGGCAGGCCTGCTGCCCGCCGCCAGAGGATCAGAAGGCTGCCCTGGGCCACACTGACCCGGGCGGCCGAATCCGTAAAATGATTGCTGACCCCCAGGGGAAAGCCGCAGGTCAGCGTTCCGTTCTTTAAGGAATAGTACAGCCCTTCTATATTCACGCCCTGGGCATCCGGCCCCATGCAGAACACGGAGATGTCCCCCTGCTTTCCGCCGGGAAAGCGCAGCGCACCGTTTCGGATTACCGTGGCACAAAAATCCCTCCCAATGAGGATGCCCCGGGCATCCCGGTCCGCCAGGTATTGCAGGGCCTGATAGTTGGCCACCGTGTGGTCCAGCCGCACCCCGTCCAGGCCGCCGTAGAGCAAAAAGCGGTCATAGCCTTTGGACAGCCCCAGTTTCACGGCCAGCATGGAGTCCGTGTCGTCCTTTTCCACCGGGAAGACCTCTGCCCCCGTAGGGATATAGTTCAGGGAATCAAAGTCCCCGATGATGGCATTGGGCGTCACACCCAGGCTTTCCATATGCTTCAAGCCGCCGTCGGCGGCGATGAGATAGTCTTCCTCCGTCAGCGGTATCGCCAGACCGTCAAACCCCGCCGCACAGAAGATCACACATTCCTTCACAAAGGCCACTCCTTCCCATACTCTCTATAAGTTTACCATATTTTCCCGGAAAGAAAAACAGTCAAAATGTAAAAATTGCGGGAAATTGCCGTTACAGGATCCCCTTGTCCACTGTTTTCTCTGCGAACACCAGGTTCACCGCCGTCCCCAGGGCGGCACAAAGGGCGCCGAGCATCAGCATGGCGTTCACGCCCAGGGTGTCGATGAGGCGGCCGCCCAGGGGGGCGGCAAGGACGTTGGCCAGGGTGTAGGCGGCGGTAAAATAGGCCTGCCCCTTCACGGCATCCTGTGGCTCCATAATTGCGTTTACATAATATACGGACGCAATGGCGATCAGCGCCCAGGCACCAATCTGGGTGGCCTGGAAGATGTAGTACACCGTCACATTGGGGGCCAGCCAGGAGCCGGCGGCCTTCAGCAGGAAGAAGAAGCCCGTGACCTTGATGTAGAAGCTGCTGCTCCTTTTGCGCAGCATGTGGGTAAAGAGGAGCATGGTGGGAATTTCCGACAGGGCTGCAATGGCCATGGAAAGGCCCATGTGGCTGCTGTCCCCGCCCTTGGTGCGGATGATCTGGAGGGTGAAGCTGTTCAAAAAGACGTGGCTGATGTAGAGCAGGATGCAGCCTGCCAGCACTCCGGTGAACCGCGGATATTTCCGGAAGAAGGCCAGGCCGTCTGCGCCCTTGGCCTCGCTGCCGCTTCGGGGTGTCCGCTGGGCAGGGTAAAGCACCAGGGAGAGAATGAACACCCCGGTGAGCAGCACAATGGCCCAGGGCACCGGCCGCCCGCCCTGGGCTGCCGTCATGCGGCCCAGCACCAGGCATACCAGAGCGTAGGTCACGGAGCTGACGCTTTTGGACACACCGTAGTTGAGCTTACAGCCGCAATTGATGCTGGTGACCCCCAGGCCGTTGACCAGAGGGGTCTGCAATTGCAGCAGGGAAAGGCAGCCGCCGTAGAACAAAAGGGAGGCAACCTTATTTTTGTGGAAAACCAGCAGCCCCAGCGCCGAAAGCATCCAAAGGGCGGCTATGGCCAGATTGATGGCCTTCAGATTGGGGCTGGTCTCCCGGTCTGCATAGCTTGCGGCCAATGGCTGCAAAAGGGCAGACAAAAGCCCCGCCAGGGCGATGAGAACGCCAATGGCCCCGCTGGAAAAGCCCATTTCCAGCAGATACAGGTTTACATAGGCGGCAATAGCCGCATAAGACGCCCAGTAAGCGCCGTGGATCAGCCCGTACCGGGCGGTCAAATGATCTGTCATGAGACATAAGGCTCCTCTTTCTTGAATACGTTTATCATAGCACATGGAAAAAATTTTGCAATTTCTAAATTTTCCTCAAAAACGTGGAAAAACAGATTTTCGAACATGAAGGGGCCCGATTTTGGGCACATCCGTTGAAAATGAACAAAAACCCCCCTGGGGGGATAGGGAATCCCATGTGAAATGTGGCGGATTCGCCGATTGACAATCTTGTTTTCTATTGGTAGAATATTATCGATACAGTATGGGTTCGGCAATACCAGTGTATCAACAGGAAAGAATTACTTAATTAGGAGGAAATCACATTGAAGGATTGGGCATATCTGACCACTGTCGAAGAGATGGAAGCGGCCACCGATTCTCTGCTGGAAAACGGCAAGAAGGTCGGCGCTGATTCCTGGCAGCAGCGTGTCAAAAACCAGACCCCCCACTGCGGCTTCGGCGAGAAGGGTACCTGCTGCCGTATCTGCTCCATGGGCCCCTGCCGCATCACTCCCAAGGCTCCCCGCGGTATCTGCGGCTGCGATGTTCACGGCATTGTCGGCCGTAACTTCCTGCGCTTTACTGCCGGTGGCTCTGCCACCCACTCCGACCATGGCCGTGAGATCATGCATACCCTGCACCAGGCCAAGGAAGGCGGCAACTACCAGGTCAAGGATCCTGAGAAGCTGCTCCGCATCGCCAAGGAATGGGGCGTGGAGACCGAGGGCAAGGACATCTACGATCTGGCTCACGAAATGGCTGAGATCGGTCTGATGGAATACGGCAAGCCCTTCGGCGTCCAGAAGTTCCTGAAGCGTGCTCCCGAGCATACCCAGCAGCTGTGGCATGAGGCCGGCATCGAGCCCCGGGCTATTGACCGGGAAGTTGCCACCGCTCTGCATATGACCCACATGGGCAACAGCTCCCTGCCGGAGGCTCTGGTTCGCCAGGCTCTGCGCTGCGGCCTGTCTGACGGCTGGGGCGGCTCCATGATGGGCACCGAGTTCTCCGACGTTCTGTTCGGAACTCCCAAGCCCGTGGACTCCACCGCCAACATCGGCGTTATGGAGAAGGACAACGTCAACATCGTTGTTCACGGCCACGATCCCTCCCTGTCTGAAATGATCGTTTACTACGCCAACGATCCTGAGATGATCGCTCTGGCCAAGAGCGTTGGCGCCAAGGGCATCACCATTTCCGGCGTGTGCTGCACCGCCAACGAAGTGGCCATGCGTCACGGCATCCCCATGGCCGGTAACTTCCTGAGCCAGGAGAACGTGGTTCTCACCGGCGCCTGCG
>ERZ772861.3030-NODE-3030-length-10654-cov-13.810265_pt1 | contig 10654 bp, 8 predicted proteins | sample MGYA00512135_ERZ772861 | MGnify/ENA primary metagenome ERZ772861 (study PRJEB29015, sample SAMEA2737700) | human gut metagenome | biome: human gut; feature: human-associated habitat; material: faeces | place: China | collected 2012 ...
GCTTCCGGACAATATAGGCGACAAGAAATACATCAAGAACCTCGACGGCTACAACGAAAACGCTGAGCCGCACGAGATAATCGAAGAGCTTCAGGTAACCAAGAAGGGCAACACCATCTCTACCGAGTCTGAGGCTGAAAAGTCGAGCAGCAAGACCAGCCCGCTGATATTCGTAATAATCGGCGTTGCGGTGGTAGTAGTTGCAGGCGCGGTATTCTTCATAATAAAGAAACTCCGCAACAGATTCTATTGATAACTTAACAAAAACAGCTTCCCGCTGTGCTGAAAAATGCACGGCGGGAATTTTTATCGCAAATCCACAAAAAGTGCTTTACAATGTGAGAATAATATGTTATAATAGTGATAACAAGCTGATACATTCGGCAGATAAGGGAGGAAATCAAAAAATGTCTGTAATAAAAAAAGCACGCGGAGCGGCGGCGGCGCTGCTGGCGGCGGCTGTACTGGCTGCCGGCGGAGCGGGCGGACTGGCGCAGAGCTTCACACCGATAAGCGCTTCGGCTAACGGATACTACCGCGTTGCGGGAAAATCGCTGAGCGGCTGCAAGGCTAAGCTCGGAGCGACGAAATTTAAATACACGGGCAAGGCGATAAGGCCGACGATAACCGTTACGGACGGCGCGAAAAAGCTGACATACGGCACCGACTACACGCTCACCTACTCGAACAACGTGAAAGTCGGCACGGGAAAAGTTACCGTAAAGGGCAAGGGCAGCTACAGCGGCAGCAAAACGCTGAGCTTCACCATAATACCGAAATCAGTAAAGAACCTGAGCGCAAAGGCGGGCGAAACGAGCATAAAGCTGAGCTGGAAAAAAGTTCACACCAGCAGCGGCTACAAGATCTACCGCCTAGACCCCGCGACCAAAAAGTACAAGGGAATCAAAAACATAAGCTCGCGCACGACTGTCAGCTACACCAACACGGGGCTGACCTCGAACAAAGAGTACACCTACCGCGTAAAGGCTTACATGAACGTAGGCGGCAGGGTGATCTTAGGAAACTCGGAGCAGGTGACGGCTAAGACAAAAAAGGCTTCCACCCCCCTCGCGGCGAACGGCAAGCTGAAAGTCAGCGGCGCGAACATCGTCAACAGATCGGGCAAGAAATTTCAGATACGCGGAATGAGCACTCACGGCATAATGTGGGAAGATTTTTCCGACATACTCAACACGGCTTCGCTCAAAACCCTGCGTGACGACTGGGGCGTGAACACGATACGCATTGCGATGTACACCGAGGAGTACGGCGGCTACACCACCGGCTCGACATTCGCGGCGCAGGCTAAGGCGAAGGTGAACACTGGCGTGAAAAACGCGACCGACCTCGGAATGTACGTCATCATTGACTGGCACGTTCTGCACGACCAAAATCCGCAGAACCACCAGAGCGAGGCGGTATCCTTCTTCACCGAAATGGCAAAGAAATACAAGAATTACGACAACGTGATCTACGAGATCTGCAACGAACCGAACGGCAATGTAAACTGGAACTCGAACATAAAGCCCTACGCCGAGGCGGTCACCAAAGCGATACGCAAGTACGACAGCGACGCGATAATAATCGTCGGCACAGGCACATGGAGTCAGGACATCGACCAAGCGGCGAACAACAGGCTTTCGGACAAAAACACCGTTTACGCACTGCATTTCTACGCGGGCACTCACGGCGACTGGCTGCGCAGCAGATTCAGCAACTGCTACGCTAAGGGTCTGCCCATACTGGTTTCGGAATTCGGCACGTGCGACGCTTCGGGCAACGGCGGATTCAACGCGGCGGCTACAAAAACATGGCTCAAACTGCTCGACAGCAAAAACGTCGGCTACATTAACTGGTCGGCTTGCGGCAAGAGCGAAACGGCTTCGGCATTCAAGTCGGGCACGAACCTCAAGGCTATCAAGAGAGGCACTTCGCAGCTTACAAAAAGCGGCAAACTGATACGCTCGTACTACCGCACACGCGCGGGCAAATAAAAAACCAACGGCAGTTCAAAGCGAGCTGCCGTTTTTTTACATCATATAACATTTTTCACCGTGAGCACGCCGCCGCTGACGGTGAATTTTATTTCCAGACCAGCGAAAGTGAAGCCGTAGACGCGATTGGGGTCGTGCTGATAGGCGGGGCGGGGGTCTTGCGCGAGAACGGCTTTCAGCGCCGCGAGTTTTTCAGACGGCACACGGTCGGCTAGGTGCGGTGGTATTTCGACCGCCAGCGAGTGGCCCTCATGCTCTTTTGCGAAACCGCCGAGCGCTTCGGGGCGGCAGTCGGCGATGGGCAGGTAGGGCTTTACGTCGAGTATCGGCGTGCCGTTCATGAGGTCAGCGCCCGCAACATTCAGCACCATGCCGTGCGGCGTTTTTTCGACCGAAACGAGCCGCACGCAGGAAAGCCCTATCGCGTTCGGGCGAAATGGCGAGCGGGTCGCGAAAACGCCCATGCGCTTGTTTCCGCCCAGCCGCGGCGGGCGAACAGTCGGCGACCAGCCCTCGCGCTCGGCTTCGGAAAACAGCCATATCAGCCAAAGGTGCGAGAAGCCCTCTATGCCGCGAAGCGCTTCGGGGTCGCGGTACTGCGGCTCGAAAACCACCCTGCCGCGCAGCTCGTCAACCAGCCCGCTTTGGCGCGGTATACCGAATTTTGCGGGAAAATCGGTTTCGATATGGGCGATTATTTTCGCAGAATATGTTTCCAGTTCTTTCATTTCAGACCTCCTGCGGGGCGTAAGTTTCGGCTATCTGCCGCGCGACGCGCATTCCGTCCGCCGCCGCAGACATTATCCCGCCAGCGTAGCCCGCGCCCTCGCCGCAGGGGTAGAGGTTGGCAGCCTCAGCAGTTGCAGAATTTTCCAAACGTGGTATGCGTATCGGCGAGCTTGTGCGCGTTTCGGGAGCGGTCAGTACTGCGCCCATATCGCCGTAGCAGTGCATTTTGCCCGCAAAATTGCGCAAACCGACCTCGAGCATATCAGTCACGAACTTCGGAAAAAGGTCACGCAGTTCGCAGGCGGCAAGCCCGCGCTGGTAAGTCGGCGTGACGGAAGCGCCTTTCAGCGTTGGCTTGCCAGAGAGAAAACCGCCGATGGTGGTGGCAGGTGCGGCGTAACCGCCGGTCATCTCAAAAGCGCGCTGCTCGATCGACCGGGCGAAATCGCAGCCCGCAAACACGCCGCTGCCGAAATCTGACGGAGATACCGACACCGCGATCGCCGCGTTTGCATTTTCGCCGTTTCGCGTAAACTCACTCATGCCATTTGTTACCACGCCGCCGTGCTCGCTCGCCGCCGCTACCACCGTTCCGCCGGGGCACATACAAAATGTGTAAACTCCCCTGCCCTCGGCGTTGCGGTGTGAGAGCTGATATTCGCCGACGGGCAGCAGCGGATTGCCTGCGTGCACGCCGTAAAGCGACTCGTTGACGGCGGTCTGCCTATGCTCGATGCGCACACCGACCGAAAAAGGTTTCGGCTGCATGATTATACCGCTGTTATCCAGCAAATGGAACGTTTCGCGTGCGGAATGTCCGCAGGCAACTACCAGCGCGGCGCAGCGCTCCTCACCGCGCGCACTTTTCACCGACCATATCTCGCCGCCGCGCATGGTAATACCTGTCAGCGGGGTTTCAAAGCATATCTCGCCGCCGAGCGCGATTATCTCGCGGCGTATATTTTTCACGACCGTTTTGAGCACGTCCGTGCCGATGTGCGGCTTGGCTTTCGCGAGTATCGAGCTGTCCGCGCCGAAGCGTGCGAAGTCCTGCAAAATGCTGCGGCAGAGGGGGTCTTTTATGCGCGTGGTCAGCTTGCCGTCGGAAAAAGTGCCCGCGCCGCCCTCGCCGAACTGGACGTTGCTGTTTTCGTCGAGCTCGCCGCCCGCCCAAAAAGCCTCGACCTTTTGCGTGCGCTTATCGACCTCCGCACCCTTTTCAAGCACCAGCGGACGGTAGCCGCAGCGCGCCAAAGTCAGCGCGCAGAACATTCCCGCAGGGCCGAAGCCAGCTACTACCGTTCTGCCCTCGCGCTTTTTATCGGAAAAATTCGGCTGAGCAGGCTCCTCCGCGATACGACAAAAGCCCTTTTTCGCACAAAGCCGCTGCTCTTCCGCGGGGTCGGCAAGCTCGAAATAGACCGAGTGGACGAAGTGGATATTGCTGCGTTTGCGAGCGTCGAGCGAGGTCTTGTGAATATCCGCCGACTTTATTTTATCGGGCGAAATGCCGCAAAGCCTGCGCGCTTTTTCAATCACCTCGCGCTTATCGGCGCTGACGGGAGCTGCTATCTGATTAACGGTAAAACCCATATTTTTCTCCTTTTCAAAAACACTGGGAACCGCATTTTTGCTGCGATTCCCGTGCTTAGATCAATCATTTTTCGTGCTTTCCGAGCTGTCGGAAACGTTTATAACTACCTCGTGCGTGCCGATATTCCAAATATTGTGATAGCTGCCCGAGTAGATCACGACTTCGTGCGAGATCGAGCCATTTGCGGAAATATCGCTGAGGTCTATCTCCGCCGTGAGGTCGGAAACTTTCAGCTTTTCGATGTATTCCTTCGGACCGATCATGGTAATGTTTGTTATCTGGTCGCTCTCGGCGGCAACTTCCTTGCCTTCGGGAACGTTTTTGTACTGGATATTCTTTGTCGGTATCTGGAAAGTGCGTTTATCGTAGGTGCTGGAGTCAATGCTCAGCTCTATCTGATCTACGCCCGACTGATTTATCTCGCCCGCCGAAAGCAGCGAATCTATATCGAATTTATTGCGCTGACCGGGGATAAGCTTGTAAAGCGAAACTGCTTTAAGCTTGATGTCCTCGGTGCTCGCCGCGTCCAGCTGAGGCGTTATGATGCTCAAGCTCTCGGGATTGATATTCAGCGGAAGGCTCGATGTATCAAAGCCGGGCGGAACGTCGGTATACTCTACCGAGATCTGCGCGGTTACCTTCTTATAGACCACGAAATTTATGTCCGCCTTTTTCGCCGAAAGCGTGTAATTTGAGCTGTCGAGCAGGTTATCATCGGCGTCATAGAAGAGCAGCGAGTCGGTAGAAACGGTGGTGTCCTCGTCGATAACGCGGCTCTCGGCGTAAACGGCTACAACTCTGTCGATACGCTCAAGCTCGTTCTCAGGGCCGCTGACCTCTATATTTTCGGGCGAGGTAGTGCTCTCTTTAAGGGTGTAACCCTCAGCTGCCGAAACGTTCGGCGCGGAGATCTGGAGTCCGAAACTTGCGGAGTCGATGCGGTCGAACTTCACCTCTACCGTTTCGGGCGTTACGGAAATAACGCTGCATTTATCGGCGGAGTGTGCAGATTTTACATCTATCTCCAGCTCGTAAGTGCCCTCTTTGTTTACCGAGTCGAGGTTTACCGTCGCGATAAGGTCGCTGGCGGTGTATGTGCCTATCTCGTAGTTCATGCCCTGTATCTCGACGTCTACGGAAATATCCTTATAGCCGAGCGCGCTCAGGCCCTTAGTTTCAGCGGTAGTGCCGTGCATCGAGAAATCTACGGGAACATTGGTTATCGTTTTATTTACAGTGGGGTACTGGGTTATCGAAAGTGCGAACCAAATTATTATCGCTATGATGACCGCAGTTATTTTCAGCACAAAATCCGAAAGCTCTTTGCGTGGCCCGCCGCTGCGTTTTTCGGACTTTTTCTCTTGGGTCATTTTTTCCATTTTGAGATCATCCTTCCCGCAAAGTTTGTAGGCTCGCTTTCAGACTGCGTTTCGGGGATAAGGCGGTTTTTCAGCAGCTTCGCCAAACTTTCCTTAGAAAAACCGCGGGTAAGTTCGCCATTTTCGGCAACAGAGATAGTGCCCGTTTCCTCGCTGACTACTATTACGATAGCGTCGCTGTTTTCGCTCATGCCGATAGCCGCGCGGTGGCGCGAGCCGAGCTGTTTTGCAACAAGCTCCTCTTTCTGCGGCTTTGGCAGAAAGCAGCCCGCAGCAAGTATCCTGCCGTCGCGCATTATTACTGCGCCGTCGTGCAGAGGTGTGTTCGGGTAAAATATATTGCCGAATACTGCGGCGCTGGGGGTACAGTTGAGAATAGTTCCCGTATCTATCTGCTCGCCGAGACGCGTTTTGCGCTCGCAGATTATCAGCGCGCCGGTACAGGTCGCCGAGAGGTTCTGCACCGCTTCGCAGATGGCGTTTATCGCGGGAGTCCATATCTCGTCGCTGTCGCCGCTGTCGGAAGATGGTATAAAGCTAAGGTCGGAAAGTTTAGCGCGACCTATTTTTTCTATCATTCTGCGCAGCTCGGGCTGGAAAAGTATAACAAGCGCGAGCAGACCCCACTGGAAACAGCTTTTCAGCAGAAATCTGATAGTCTGCAAACTGAAAATTATGGAGATCACGTAGAAGATTATCAGCAGGAAAATTCCCTGTACGAGCTGAAGAGCGCGGGTCTCGCGGATCAGCTTTATAGCGTGGTATATTATGAACGAGAGTATCGCGATGTCGATAACGTCGTTTATTCCGATGGATATAAATACGCCCCAGATGGCGTTTAAAAAATCGCCGAAGCTTTTTATTGTATCAAACATAGGTACATTCGCTCCTTGCAAGTTTGGGTTTGAAAAACTAGCTGTTTAAAAATCTTATTATTCCGATTTATAAAAACAACTCCTCATAGGGCAACACCGCACAACTATTGTGTGCGTATTGCGCCGTCAGATTTTTCGTCAGATTGTGCTAAAACGACGACGGCAAGCTAGCGCTTTCCTAGGAGTTTTGGTGCAATATGACGGAAAATATGCAAGCAAAACGTGCACAAAGCCGAAGGCGGTAGTTGTGCGGTGTTGCCCTAATATATTCTACCACATTTTCGAGCCGAGTGCAAGGCATAATTGAAATTTTTTTATAAAAAATGCGCGGCTTTTTTCACCGCGCAAGTATGACTATTTTCAAATATTTGTTTGACTGCCGATATTCGTCATTTCATCGAAGCGATTATCTCGTTCGCGCGCGAATAGATACGCTCCGCCTCTTCGCCGACGAAAAATTCGCCGTTTTCATAGAGCACTTTTCCTGCGCACATCGTCAGCTTCACGTTCTCTTTGCTGCCGCTGTAAACTATGTTGTTTGCGATGCTGTTTAGCGGCTGCATATTCGGGCGGTGCAGGTCTATCACGATAAGGTCAGCCTGCTTGCCCTCGGCGATGATGTCGCAGTCTTCAAGACCCATAGCGTGCGCCGAGCCTACCGTAGCGGCTTTCAGCACCATGCCTGCGGGGCAGGCAGCCGCGTCTTTCAGGCTGAGCTTTTGCAGCGCCGTCATTAAGAACATCTCGCGGAACATATCTAAGCAGTTGTTGCTGGAGGGGCCGTCTGTACCGATAGCCAGCTTCACGCCGTTCTCCGCCATTTTGCAGATAGGCGCTATGCCGCTCGCAAGCTTTGAGTTCGAGCCGGGGCAGGTAACGGCGTAAACTCCTCTCTCACGGAATATCTCAATATCGCGGTCGTCCATATGAACGCAGTGGAAGCCCGCTCCGCCGAAATCGTAGATGCCTAAGCTGTCAAAAAGCTGAGTAGGCGTTTTGCCGTATTTTTCTATACACTCGCGAACCTCTTTTTCCGTTTCGGAATTATGCACCGATACGGGCAGGCGGTATTTGCGCGCCATTTCGCCCAAGCCCTCCATAAGCTCAAAGTCTGCGGTGTACTCGGCGTGGAAGCCTAAGCGGTACGAGATTAGCGGATGCATACCGTTGAACTTTTTCATGTAGCCCTCCAGCCGCACGAGGTTCGACTTATCGCCCGAGACAGAGCCGCAGAGGACTGTTCTGAAACCGCTCTCGATATTCGCGCGAACGTAATGATCCGGCTCAAAATACATATCGAAAGAAGCGGTTACGCCGGTGGTGAGGTACTCGAGTATCGCAAGCTTGCTCAGCCAGTATATGTCGTCGCCGGTAAGCTTCGCCTCCATCGGGAATACCTTTTCAAAGAGCCACTCTTGCAGCGGGTAGTCATCGGCGTAGGAGCGCAGGAAGGTCATTGCCGAGTGGGTATGCGCATTTTTGAAAGAGGGCATGAGCAGATTGCCGTTTAGGTCATACTCTTTTTCAAACGCGGTATTTTTCAGCTTTTCATCATCGGGCGTACCGACAAAAGCTATCTTATGGCCGTCAGTCCAAACCTCGCACTCGCGTATCTCCTCGCCCTCAGCCATTGTGAGAACTCTGCCGTTTTTAAATCTTATCATTTCATCAAGTCCTTATCAATAATCGTAATCGCTGTCTTCGATCTTTTTGCCCCACATCTCCCGCAGGTCGCCGTTATATCTATCATTAAAAGTATCGGAAGAGATCACATCGGGGTACTGCCCCATAAGCTTTTCATCAGGCGATTTGCGCCACTGCACCGTATAACTGCCGTAGTAGCTGTAATCATAGTCAAGTTCGCCCTTGATGATTCTGACGTAGCCCTCGTTAAGCCCGCTTTCGTTTATCTTCTTCGCAAGCTCGGCCTTTTCTCCCGAGTATTTTTCGGGGTGGGCGCAGTCGATATCGCCCTCCAGCTCGCCAAATACCACCGCGCTGGCATTGCCCTGTATCTCCTGATCTGACATGTAGCTCTGCACAACGCTGTAAGCGATCTTGGCGTTAGAGTTAGCGGAGGAAAGCTTTGCCTTCGCCGTGTAATCGAGCACGCTTGAAACTACGGTAGGCATAGTGAGCATATCGCCGCCGACTATGCACCATTTGCCGTCGGCCTTCGCGATGGTAACGCCGTATGTCATTGAAAGATCGTCCTCGCTGCTTTTCGCCGAAAGCTTGAAATCGGCGTAGTACGCCTGCTTTATATCTATCTCAACGCCGATGTCGGAGTAGAAATCGTCGATCGTTTCGCGCTGTTTTTTATCCAGCTTTTTATGACCCAGCAGCTTTACTTTCAGCTTGTAATCATCGTCATTCAGAAACTCGCCCAAGCCGTCCTCGGAAGCGCTTGAAAGAGAATCATCCATATCGTCGTAATCATCGTCGGAAAGCTCCATTTTTTCCACCAAAGCGTCGGGCAGGGCTTCTAGCATCTCGCGCGAATCGGCGGCGGTAAAGCCGTTGATAATATGGCGGAAAGGCGTTTTCAGACGCAGGTATATCGGCAGCTTTATTGCTGTTATCACTGCGATCATCACCAAGATAACAGCCGCCGCGATTATGATATACTTCTTGACGTTCTGCATTTTCATCTCAGCGCGCCCCCTTTCGCATCTGAAAAGCTTTTAGAATAGGAAAAGTATTGGTAATCATCAGAATGATCGTAATCATCGCTGCTGTCGTCTTTGTCGGGATCAAAACCGCCGAGCATGCCGAAGTCGTTATCATCGGAATAATTCGACGAAGCAACCAACTTTGCGAGATACTCAAAAGAAGTATCCAGCGGACTGTACTGCGAATAGTCGCTGACAAGCTCGTTGAAATCAACCAGTTTCCAGCCGTCGGAAGTCTTGCCGACCGAAATATTCATCGTGATGTAAGCTTCGTAGCCGTTATCGCCCTCTACGGTAAAGCGCACGTCGGCGCTGTAACACTTTTTCATATCGAGGTCAAATTCGGCTTCCTCATAAAGCTCGTTTATGCGGTCAAGGCTGTCGCCCTTTACCTTTTTATAATCGAGAATCTTGTGCGAAACGGTGAAGCTGCCGCCAAAGCCTGCCTGATCGGAGTATTCATCGACAGCTTCCTGCATATCGTCCTCGGCTTCGTCTATATCGTCGTTATCGGCAGTATCGGCAACATCGTCGGGCAGGGCTTCGAGCATACGCTCAACGTCGCAGTCCTCCAGCCCCTCTTCGATAGCTTTGAGCGGCTTGCTGATATTGTGATTTTTTATAGCGTTCGTAAGTCCCGCGGCTGCGGCTATCACCACAACGAGCGCGGCGGCGCAGGCGGCGAGTTTTTTCGCCGAGAACGCTTTTCCCTTTAGCTTCACCGCGCCCGCAACGCTTTCCGCGAAGCTTTTGGCGGCAAATTTAAGGTCGTTGCCCTTAGCGCGAATATCTTCGGCGTAAGGCGCAGGCTGAGGGAGCACGTTCGGCGCAGGCGGAACCGGCGGCTCGGGTGGAACGGACGGCTCGGGCGCGGGGTTTGGCTCGGGCGCGGGCGGCACATCGGCGTAATCGGTAGACTCTCTGCCCAGCAAAAAGGGCTTATCATCCGCCGTATCGGCAGGGGCGGTGGGTCTGCCGCAGGTGGAGCACTTCTCTGCCCCATCGCGCAGGAAAGCCCCGCAAAAGTTGCATATCATATTCGGTTTTCCTCCCTATAATTTTGTTCAATAGTATTATAACAATTTTTTCACATATTGTCAAGCAAAAAAATCCCTCGGACTGCGTTGCCCGAGGGATAGAGAAGAAATTACTTCTTTGTGGTTATGACTTTGCTGTTTGACCATGGGGAGTACTTGATAGTTTTGCCAAAAACATCGGGAATAGGCTTATTTCCATCAAACTCCGCAACGCTCAGACGTACTCTGAACTTGTACTTTGTATTCGGTTTGAGGTCTTTCAGTTTGATATAAGCAGCATTGTTTTTGTAGGTAACTATATTGCTGCCAAAATAGTCAGAGCCGCGAAGCTCAATGTGTTTTACCCATTTCTTTTTCTTATAGTCATATCTTTC
>ERZ772861.3042-NODE-3042-length-10622-cov-11.418378_pt1 | contig 10622 bp, 7 predicted proteins | sample MGYA00512135_ERZ772861 | MGnify/ENA primary metagenome ERZ772861 (study PRJEB29015, sample SAMEA2737700) | human gut metagenome | biome: human gut; feature: human-associated habitat; material: faeces | place: China | collected 2012 ...
TCCACTCCCGTTAGCCAGAAAGAAAAATTCGCTTCGCATCTTGGCGCATTCTCATTTGGAAATAGTATTATGGGACAGGTCGAGACTTTCACAAAACTGCATGGATACAGTTGCATATATTTCGTAGGCACTAAAAAACCAATATTATGCTAATAAAGCACTACTTTACCACTTAAGAGAATGTGCCTTAATTTATAAAATACAAGTGTGCGACAAAATGAAGCACAATACATCAAACGTCAGAGAGGAATAAAATACATGAAAAAGGCACTTATCACGGGTATCACTGGGCAGGATGGTTCCTATCTGGCAGAGTTTCTGCTGGAGAAGGGCTATGAAGTCCACGGCATCGTCCGCCGTGCGTCCATCTCCAACACGGCTCGTATCGACCATCTGATTGAGAAGAACGCGATTACCCTGCACGACGGAGACCTGACCGATTCTTCTGGTCTGATCCGTCTGGTGGGCGAAATCAAACCTGATGAAATCTACAATCTGGCTGCGCAGAGCCATGTCCAGGTTTCCTTCGATGCGCCTGAATATTCCGGCGATGTAGACGCGCTGGGCGTTCTGCGTGTGCTGGAGGCTGTCCGCGTCTGCGGGCTGACGAAGACCTGCAAGGTGTATCAGGCTTCTACCTCTGAGCTGTACGGCAAAGTCGAGGAGATTCCCCAGCGCGAGACCACCCCGTTCCACCCCTACTCTCCGTACGCTGTCGCAAAGCAGTATGGCTTCTGGATGGTCAAGGAGTACCGCGATGCTTACGGCATGTTTGCCGTCAACGGCATCCTGTTCAACCATGAGTCCGAGCGCCGCGGCGAGAATTTCGTCACCCGTAAGATCACGCTGGCAGCCGGTCGTATCGCCGAGGGTTTGCAGGATCATCTGGAGCTGGGCAACATGGATTCTCTGCGTGACTGGGGCTACGCGAAGGACTACGTTGAGTGCATGTGGCTGATTATGCAGCAGGATAAGCCGGAAGACTTCGTTATTGCTACCGGTGTGCAGCACACTGTCCGTGACTTTACCGAGAAGGCTTTCGCAGCCAATGGCATCACCATCCGCTGGGAGGGTACCGGCATCGACGAGAAGGGCTATGATGCAGCGACTGGCAAGATGCTGGTCTGCGTGAATCCGCAGTGGTTCCGCCCCACCGATGTGGACAACCTGTGGGGTGACCCCACCAAGGCAAAGACCGTGCTGGGCTGGAATCCGCAGTCCACGACTTACGAGCAGCTGGTGGAAATCATGGCCAAGCACGACCGTGAGCGTGCAAAGCGCGAAAAGGCGCTGAAGGCAGTTCTGTAATTTGGAAAGAAGGTAATCTTGTTATGATGGAAAAGAATGCGAAAATTTATGTTGCAGGGCATCGTGGCATGGTGGGTTCTGCAATCGTTCGTGAACTGCAGCGTCAGGGTTACACCAATATCATCACGCGTACGCACAAGGAGCTGGATCTGACCCGTCAGGATGCCGTGGAAGCGTTCTTTGCACAGGAGAAGCCGGAGTATGTGTTTCTTGCTGCTGCTAAAGTCGGCGGCATCGTGGCAAATCAGGAAGCGCTGGCCGATTTTATGTATGACAACATGACGCTGGAGATGAACGTCATCCACGCTGCATGGAAGAATGGCTGCAAGAAGCTGGAGTTCCTCGGCTCCTCCTGCATCTATCCCCGCATGGCGCCTCAGCCCATGAAGGAAAGCTGCCTGCTGACCAGTGAGCTGGAAAAGACCAACGAGGCTTATGCGCTGGCGAAGATCTCCGGCTTGAAGTACTGCGAGTTCCTGAACCGCCAGTACGGCACCGACTACATCAGCGTCATGCCCACCAACCTCTACGGCCCCAACGACAACTATCACCCCACCCACAGCCATGTGGTTCCGGCACTGATCCGCCGCTTCCACGAGGCAAAGGTCAACGGTGTAGAGAGCGTTACCTGCTGGGGCGATGGCTCTCCGCTGCGTGAGTTCCTGTATGTGGATGATCTGGCAAACCTGTGTGTTTTCCTGATGAACAACTACTCCGGCAACGAAACCGTCAATGCCGGTACCGGCAAGGAGCTGACCATTAAGGAGCTGACCGAGCTGGTCGCCAAGGTCGTGGGCTACACCGGCGAGATCAAGTGGGATACCACCAAGCCCAACGGTACTCCCCGCAAGCTGCTGGATGTGTCTAAGGCTACCAATCTGGGCTGGACGTACAAGACGGAACTGGAAGACGGTCTGCGCCTGTCCTACGAGGACTTCCTGAACAACCCGATGCGTGCAGAGCGCTAAACGCAGAACAAAAATAAATAAGCGATTTGAAAAAAAGGTCGTGTGTCCATGCAGGGCCACGGCCTTTTTTGCAGATGACAGGAGGAAAATTATGAATCTGGTGTTATTGTCTGGAGGTTCCGGTCAGCGTCTATGGCCGCTTTCCAACGATATCCGTTCCAAGCAGTTCATCAAGTTCTTCCACCGGGAAGACGGCGAGCTGGAATCCATGGTGCAGCGCGTCTACCGTCAGATCAAGGCAGTCGATACGGATGCAACGGTCACCATTGCCACCTCCAAGTCTCAGGTCTCGGCCATCCACAATCAGCTGGGTGAGAATGTTGGCATCAGCGTGGAACCTTGCCGCCGTGATACCTTCCCGGCCATCGCACTGGCAGCGGCTTACCTGAAGGACGTGCAGGGCGTCGGCGAGGAAGAATCCGTTGTCGTCTGCCCGGTAGACCCCTATGCGGAGAATGATTACTTTGAGACATTGAAAGCGCTGAGCGACCGTGCTGCCGCCAGCAGTGCAAATCTGGTTTTGATGGGCATTGAGCCGACCTATCCCAGCGAAAAATACGGCTACATCATCCCCATCGGCAAGGAACAGGTCAGCAAGGTGTCCATGTTCAAGGAAAAGCCAACGCAGGAAGTGGCAAAGGACTACATTGCAAAGGGAGCGCTCTGGAACGGCGGCGTGTTTGCGTTCAAGCTGGGCTATGTGCTGAAACGTGCCCATGAGCTGATCGATTTTGTGGACTATAAGGATCTGTTCAACAAATATGACACCTTGAACAAAATCAGTTTTGACTATGCCGTGGTGGAGCACGAGCCGGAGATCGAAGTCAAGCGTTTTGCAGGAACATGGAAAGATCTCGGCACATGGAACACCCTGACCGAAGCAATGGACAGCCAAGCAGTAGGTGAGGCACTGTTTAATGAGAAGTGCGAGAACGTCCATGTGGTCAATGAGCTGGATGTGCCTATCCTCTGCATGGGTCTGAAGGACGTGGTGATCTCTGCCAGCCCGGAGGGCATTCTGGTCTCAGATAAGGAGCAGTCCAGTTACATCAAGCCCTTCGTCAACACACTCGACCACCGGGTCATGTTCGCTGAAAAATCGTGGGGAAGCTTTAAGGTCATCGACATCGACAAGGCTTCCATGACCATCAAAGTAACCCTGAATGCAGGCCACCAGATGAACTATCACAGCCACCAGCATCGGGACGAGGTGTGGACGGTCATTGCGGGCGAGGGCAAGACCATTGTGGACGGCATAGAGCAGAATGTGAAGGCAGGCGACGTGATCACCATGGCCGCAGGCTGCCGCCATACTGTTATTGCCAAAACAAAACTGAAGCTGATCGAAGTACAGCTGGGTGAAGCAATCGACGTCCACGACAAGCAGAAGTTTGCACTGGAAGATTGAGATGCAACAGGAGACAGTTGGGAAGGATGCTTTCCCTGGATACATACATTCAACGACTAAATTGTGGAGTATATATCATTTATGCATTAAAGAGCCGCTCATATAGCGACAGCAATCGGAAGAATTTTTCCAGCGCCTGATTTCCCTCCCCGCGTGATGGGCAGTCCGCTCTGCGTGTGTTGATGTTTTTTCAACTTGCATACAGCCATCCGCTTCTCTATAATAATAGGTAACTGTGATCAAACGATCGCGGAAAGCGAAAAGGAGCGTTGGCTTATGAAGATTGTTTTGCTGGAATCACTTGCTGTCAGCGATGAAGTCCTCCAGAAATACACGCGCGATTTGGAGCAGAAAGGGCACACCTTCTGCGCTTATTCCCGCTGCGAGGATGAAGCAGCCCTTTGCGAACGCGCGAAGGATGCGGATATTCTCCTGCTGGCAAACATGCCGCTGAAGGGCAGCATCATCCGCCAATGCACGCATCTGCAATTCATTGATGTGGCGTTCACAGGCGTGGATCATGTGGATTTGCAGGCTGCCGAGGAGATGCATGTGGCTGTCAGCAATGCATCCGGCTATTCCAATGAGTCTGTTGCGGAACTTGCGCTGGGCATGGCGATTGACTGCCTGCGCAACGTGGAGGCGGTCTCCGCGCGCTGCCGTCAGCAGGGGACGAAGGAGGGGCTTGTCGGCCGTGAACTCGGCGGAAAAACGGTCGGCATCATCGGTTTCGGCAAAATTGGCAGACGTGCGGCGGAATTGTTCCATGCCTTTGGCTGCCCGATTCTTGCATATGACAGCAATCCCATTGCGCAAATGCCGGATTATGTGCAGCAAACTTCGCTGGATGAACTGCTGCGCCATGCGGATGTTGTCTCCCTGCATTGCCCGCTTATGGAAAGTACGCGCGGCCTGATGAATGCGGAGCGCATCAGCATGATGAAGTACCACGCAATCCTCATCAACACGTCGCGCGGCCCCGTTGTTGACTCGCAGGCGCTGGCCGAGGCGCTGAACAGCGGACATCTTGCTGCGGCAGCGGCAGATGTGTTTGAAATGGAGCCGCCCATCCCGCGGGAACATCCGCTGCTGAACGCGAAAAACTGCCTGGTGACGCCGCACATTGCTTTTGCCAGCGAGGAATCCATGCTTCGGCGGGCTGAAATTGTTTTTGACAACCTCCATGCTTTCTTGCATGGTGAACAGAAAAACGTGATTTTGCCGCGCTGAGGAATCGCCCATGAAAATTTATGTGAATTGTAATCAGCCTTTCCCCGGTATGGGGACGAAGGCTTGCCCCTTTTCAACCATTCAGCAGGCTGCCGACGCTGCCATGCCGGGGGATGAAGTGCTGGTTGCCCCTGGCATTTATCGGGAGGATGTACACCCTCTGCGCGGCGGCAGCGAAGAAAACCGGATTATCTACCGCGCCGAAGTACCGGGGCAGAGTGTGATTACCGGTGCAGAAGTGCTGTCACAGTGGGAAGAATGCGGCTGCGGCATCTGGAAAACCGTTATCCCCAACGACGTACTGGGGGAGGATAATCCGTTTGCGGATTTGATTTCCGGCGACTGGTACTACGATGATGCCGCCGAGCCTGTACACCGGGCAGATATATATCTTGACAACCGATCCCTGCGCGAGGTTTTTACGCGGGAGGCGCTGCTTGCCGCTGAACCGTCGCCGTATGCGTGGGATACGGAATTCTCCTGCAATGTTTGGATGAGCAAACGCACAGAGACAGAAACGACCCTCTATCTTCATTTGCTCTGCGGTTCTCCTGATGGTCATCTTTTGGAGTACAGCGCGCGCCGCCATTGCTTCTACCCCATGGAAACGGGTATCCATTCCATCACGCTCTCCGGCTTTGTTTTTTGCAAGGCAGCGCCGCAGTGGGCGCCGCCGACAGCCTATCAAGAGGGCATGGTTGGCCCGCACTGGGCAAAGGGATGGGTCATTGAAGATTGCGAACTCTACGAGAGCAAGTGCGTCGGCATTTCGCTTGGCAAATACCTTCAGCCCAATAACGAAAACAAGTGGCGCCGCTTCGGGCTGAAACATGGAACGCAGAATGAACGGGACGCCATCTGCCAGGCGCAGCTGGAAGGCTGGGATCGGGCGCATGTCGGCAGCCACGTTATCCGCCGCTGCAACATTCACGACTGTGGACAGGCGGGCATTGCCGGGCATCTTGGCTGCGTTTTCTCCGTGATTGAGGACAACCACATTCACCATATCAACAACAAGCAGGAGCTGAACGGCGCCGAAATTGGCGGCATTAAGCTGCACGCCGCCATTGACACCATCATTGCGCATAATCACATTCACCATTGTACACGCGGATTGTGGCTGGACTGGCAGGCACAGGGAACGCGCGTGATGGGCAATACATTTCACCACAATCAGCCGCTGTGCGGGCGGAAAATCCGCACACAGCTGAGCTTTGGCGAAGACATTTTTGTTGAGGTCAGCCATGGCCCGACCCTGATTGACCACAACCTTCTGCTCAGCCCAATGGCAGGGCGCATCAGCACGCAAGGGATTGCATTTGCGCAGAACTTGATTGCCGGTTCGTTCACCTTTGTCGGTGCGGGAACAAACAACGCGGGGCTTTCCCGCCCTGATTCCGTGCGCTACACGCCTTACCATGTGCCGCATCAGACGGCTGTGGCGGGCTTCATGTCTATTCTCCACGGCGATGCGCAATTCTGGAATAATCTGTTTGTGCAACAGCCGATTTCTGAGGAATATACGGCCTACATCAACAGCATTGGAAAAAATCAGCTGTGCGAAATGAACCTCATCGCCGGTACGCTGCCCTATCAGGGCTTCCCGACAGAAAGCGAATACCTGTCACAATTTACACCAGAGCGCATTGCAGGCGACCGCGGCATTTACTATGGTCATCTACCCGTCAAGGCAGGCGGAAACGTCTATCTGAACGGCGCGCAGACGGCGAATTGTGATATTGGCAGTGTCACCGTGCCAGCCCCTGTGACTTTTGCAGTTACGGAAAACGGCTTGACAACAAACCTCTATGATTTTCTTCCGGCGGTGGATACGAAGTGCGTCTGCAGCGATGTGCTGGGCAGTGCCTTTGAGCCTGAGCAGCGCTATGAAGCGCCGGATGGATCACCGCTGACGCTTGATACGGATATGTGCGGACAGAAGCATGTTCCCTCTCCGCTGCCGGGGCCGTTTGCCGCACCAATTTCGGAACTGCATTTTTAAGGCGACACCGCACAGCCGGGCGACGCCTTATACTATTTCCAGATTCACCTGCGCCATCTGCTTGCGCCTTTTCCATTCTGGCGTCCGCTCATTCCACTTAGCGTAGCGCTGCTACGCTGCGTTTCATTCACGTTAGCCAGAATGAAAAATTCGCGGCGCATCTTGGCGCATTCTTATCTGGAAATAGTATTAACCCTACTGCCTCCTGCTCATTTTGCGTGAGCAGGAGTTTTTTATTCCACCTTTTTTATTCCATCATTTTATTTTTTGTTGGGATGTGCTGAAAAATGTTGATTATTTTTCATATTGCGCTGCAAGGACATTTTGTCTACAATGAACTCATTAGGAAGTCCGGAATTCCTACATCGTTTCCAAGCAAAACGACCCGAAATGGAAAGTGAGGTTTTCCCATGAAGAAACTGTCTGCGCTTCTCCTTGCGTTCGCCATGATGCTGACGATGCTCAGCGTCGCCTCCGCCGATGATGTACAGGTCATCCGCATGTGGTCGAACGACCAGCACGATCAGTCTGTCATCAAGGAAAAGATTGAAGCGTTCAATGCCACGATTGGCAAGGAAAACGGGATTGCCGTGGAGTACACGGTCTATGGCAGCGACTATTACAGCACGCTGGATGTTGCCGTGACCTCTAAGGAAGGCCCCGACATCTTTAAGTGCAACAAGATTGGCAACTACGCAGAAGCCGGCTACATTCTGCCCTGGGAGAAGATTCCCGCGCTTTCCACGCTGGTGGAGCGCTTCTCTTCCTACAATGCGCCCGGCTACGGCGAATTCTTCGGTCAAACGTATTCTGTGCCGATTCGCGTGACGACGTATGGCATTGCCTGCAACAATCAGATTTTCGAGGAGAACAATCTGGAACTTCCGAAGACGTGGGCAGAGATGGAAGAAGCGGCGCGCGTCATTACCCAGAACAGCCGCGGCCGCAAGTACGGCTATTCGCTGGCGATGGGCTACGGCTCCTACCATTACTTCTACGTTACGCTTGCTAACGGCGCGAGCGTCGGTGATGAGTACTTCAATCATACGACCGGCCGCTATGACTTCGCTTCTCTCTCCGGCTTCCTGAAGCATGTCCGCACGTTCATTGATGATGGCTCCATGTTCCCCGGCTATGAGAGCATGAATGGCGATACGGCTCGTGCGCAGTTCTCCGCCGGCAATATCGGCATGATCGGCGTTATGTCCTCCGACGTGACTACCTTCAAGAATCAGTTCCCCTGCGATTTTGAATGGACGATGATTCCGTATCCCGTGGCGGATGCCGAACATTACTACAAAGAGCCTGTTGGTGTTTCCATGTCCTACGTCATTGGTGAATCCGCCAAGGGTTACAGCGACAAGGTGGCACTGTTCCTGAATTACCTTTACAGCGATGAAGTGTTCCTTGCAACCAGCGATGCGCAGGTGGATATTTCCATCCTCGGCAACGAAATTACCAGCCAGTCTACCGCGACGGACATTGACCCGAACTGGCTGCGCTTCTCCGACATGGATACCTTCTGTATCAAGTACCCGAATCCGGACAGCAACCTGTTTATTGAGGGCGATACCTATCAGGACGTGATTAGCAAGATTCTCACCGGCATTGAGCCTAATATTGATGGCGCGCTGAAGGCATTGGATGAAAAGTACAATGCTGCGCTGGATGCAGCTGTGGCAAACGGCAAGGTTGTCCTTTCCGACTACATCGATCCCGACATTGCTGAAAAGATGCAGCCCGTCAAGTAATCGTCTGCCTTCGGAGGGAATCCCTTCTGCATCACGGATCGCAAGGGATTCCCTCTGCCTTTATCCTATTTCTAATGGGATTTTTCTCAAACAGGAGGAAGGATACATGACGAAAGTCATCAATCGCAGCAAGCCCGGCAGCTGCGCAAAGCATTTGTCAAGCAACCGGATTCAGGAGATTCTGATGATACTTCCAATGACCATCGGATTTCTGCTGTTCTCCGTGTACCCGATTATCTGGGTTATCCGCTGGTCATGCTTCAATTATAACGGCTTCAGCACGCCCGTCTGGTGCGGGCTGGACAACTTCATCCGCGTCCTCACACGGGATCCTGCCTACTGGAACTCACTGCTGAATACATTCATCATCGCCGGGCTCAAGATGCTGGTGGAAATTCCGATGGCACTCATTCTGGCTGTGCTGGTCAACAATGCACGCCTTCGCGGCGGCAAGTTCTTCCGCGTTGTTTTCTTCCTGCCATCCGTGTTTAGTATTGCGGTCGTCGGGTTGATTTTCTCAATTCTTTTCAGCGCTTTTAACGGCATTGTCAATGCAGTCTTGTGGGAGCTTGGCATCATCAACCGCAATATCAGCTGGTTTGGTGATAAAACACATGCCATGTTCGTGATTATTCTGGTCTCTCTCTGGACGACCTTTGGTCTGAACATGATTTACTTCCTCATGGGTCTGCAAAACATTCCGAAATCGCTCTATGAGTGCGCGTCAATCGACGGCGCTTCGCCCTTGCGGCAGTTCTTTTCCATCACTGTGCCGCTGCTGTCGCCGATCCTTCAGCTGGTGCTGATGCTCAGCGTTCTGGGAACGATGAAGATGACGGACTTGATTCTGGTACTGACCAACGGCGGCCCCGGCGGTACAACGGAAGTTGTGATGACCTACATCTTCAAGTATTTCTTCTCCTACGGCGACAATGCTGCGCGCGACGTACAGTTTGGCTATGCATCCGCGATGGCAGTCGTTACCGCGGTTATCCTCGGCATTACGACGCTGATTTACCTGCGTGTCTCCCGCAAAATGCAGAGCTATGATGAGTAAGGAGGAGAAAGAAGATGCGTAAGGTTACTGCTGTTTTCAGTAAGACACTGACTTATCTTTTCTTGCTGATTGTTGCAGTTTTCGCGGTTTTTCCTGTAATCTACATTTTATTGGGTTCTTTCAAATCCAATACGGAAATTCTTGTCGGCGGCGTTGACTTGCTGCCGAAAAAGTGGCTTTTCTCCAACTATGAGCAGGCATGGACGCTTGCGCGGTTCGGCTCGCTTACGATGAACAGCATTTTTTATTCTGCCTGTGTCGTCGTTGGTTCGATTATCACCTGCATTACGGCTGGCTATGTTTTTGAGCGGGGAAAAACACGGTTTGTCAAGGTTATTCATACGATGGTGCTGTGTTCTTTGTTTATCTCCATCGGTTCGCTGTCGCTGTATCCGCAGCTTCAGCTGGCAAAGGTGTTCCATCTGAATAACTCGCTCTGGGGGCCTATCATCATCCGTGTTTTCGGCATGAACGCCACGCAGATTTTTATTGCAACCGGCTTCATTCGGCAGATCTCGCGTGAGATTGACGAGGCTGCGCAAATTGACGGATGCAGCTTCTTCGGCATCTTCGCCCGCATCATTTTTCCGCTGTGCAAGCCGCTGATTGCTACAACCGGTCTGATGGCATTCCGCACGGCATGGAGCGACTATCTGCTGCCGTATGTCTTTACGATTGCTGACCGCACGAAGTGGCCGCTGGTTGTCGGCGTGGTGAGCCTGAAATCCAGCGGTGAAGCAGCATCCAGCTGGAATTTGATGCTGGCAGGCATTTCGATTTCCATCTTGCCCATGCTTGTGGTATACTTGTTCCTGAATCGATACTTTATCTCAGGCTTGACGGAAACATCGGTGTACAAGGGGTACAAACAAGATAAAATAGAAATGAGGGGCGATAG
>ERZ772861.3048-NODE-3048-length-10602-cov-9.441737_pt1 | contig 10602 bp, 8 predicted proteins | sample MGYA00512135_ERZ772861 | MGnify/ENA primary metagenome ERZ772861 (study PRJEB29015, sample SAMEA2737700) | human gut metagenome | biome: human gut; feature: human-associated habitat; material: faeces | place: China | collected 2012 ...
CCCTATCCCCCTGCCCCCTTTCCCCGGGAAAGGGGGATTTTACTGGGGCTACCGCCCCTAGTCCCTGTCGGGGGCTCCGCCCCTGCGACCCCTTTTTTATCAACGAAAGAGGTTTTTCGACAGTCTGAAGCGATAAATCCTTATCACCATGTTTCTATTTATATTATACAGCCCCTCACGCCTTTTTTCAACACCTTTTTCAAAAATTCCGTCAATTTTATGTGTAAATCTGCATAAATAATTATCAATCTGCTGAACGACTTTTATATTAATGTAACAAAATTATCACTTTTCACATTTTACCCCTTGATTTTTATGCGTAAAGTGATTACAATAATAATCAGCGGTTAGCACTCAAACATAAAGAGTGCTAACAACTTGGAAATAAAAAGCACCGTCACAGTTAAAAAGTGACAGCAAATATAACAAGGAGGTCATTCAAAATGACGATCAAACCGTTATCGGACAGAGTAGTTATCAAGATGCTCGAAGCAGAAGAAACAACAAAGGGCGGTATAATTCTTACAAGTGCCGCACAGGAAAAGCCCCAGGTAGCAGAAGTTGTAGCGGTAGGCCCCGGCAAGACAGTTGACGGAAAGCTTGTTCCCGTACAGCTTAAAGTCGGCGACAAGGTTCTTATGAGCAAATACTCAGGAACAGAAGTCAAGGTTGACGGCGAAGAATACACAATACTCCGTGAGGAAGATATCCTCGCAGTTGTAGAATAATTGAAAGTGAGGAACATTCACAATGGCTAAACAGATTATATACGGTGAAGAAGCCCGCAAGGCTTTACAGGCAGGTATCGACCAGCTCGCAAACACAGTAAAGATCACACTCGGCCCTAAGGGCAGAAACGTAGTGCTTGACAAGAAGTTCGGCGCTCCGCTGATTACAAACGACGGTGTTACTATCGCCAAGGAAATTGAGCTTGACGATCCTTTCGAAAACATGGGCGCACAGCTCGTTAAGGAAGTTTCCACAAAGACAAACGATGCCGCAGGCGACGGTACAACAACAGCTACTCTGCTCGCTCAGGCTCTTATCAGAGAGGGTATGAAGAACATTGCCGCAGGCGCTAACCCTATGGATGTTAAGCGTGGTATCTCAAAGGCAGTTGACTCGGCAGTAGCAGAGATAAAGAAAAATTCAAAGGCTATCGAAAACAGCGATGGCATTGCCCGTGTAGCTACAGTTTCATCCGGTGACGAAACAGTAGGTAAGCTGATTGCAGAGGCTATGGAAAAGGTTACAACAGACGGTGTTGTTACTCTTGAAGAAGGCAAGACAGCAGAAACATACAGCGAAGTCGTTGAAGGTATGCAGTTCGACAGAGGCTACATTTCACCTTACTTTGCAACAGATACAGATAAGATGACAGCTAACCTTGACGATGCTTACATCCTTATCACAGACAAGAAGATAAGCAACATTCAGGACGTTCTGCCCTTACTTGAACAGGTCGTACAGGCAGGTAAGAAGCTGCTTATCATCGCTGAGGACATCGAGGGCGAGGCTCTTACAACACTTATCCTCAACAAGCTGCGTGGTACATTCGTATGCGTAGGTGTAAAGGCTCCCGGCTTCGGCGATAGACGTAAGGAAATGTTACAGGATATTGCAATTCTTACAGGCGGTACTGTTATCACATCAGAACTCGGCCTTGAGCTTAAGGATACAACTATCGACCAGCTTGGCCGTGCTAAGAGCGTAACAGTTTCAAAGGAAAACACAACGATTGTAAACGGCGCAGGTTCAACAGAGCAGATTCAGGCAAGAATCGCTCAGATAAGAGCCGCTATCGAAAACACAACAAGCGAATTTGACAAGGAAAAGCTTCAGGAAAGACTTGCAAAGCTTGCAGGCGGTGTTGCTGTTATCAAGGTCGGTGCCGCTACAGAAATCGAAATGAAGGAAAAGAAGCTCCGTATCGAAGACGCTCTTGCAGCCGCTAAGGCAGGCGCAGAGGAAGGTATCGTAGCAGGCGGCGGTACAGCACTTATCAACGCTATGCCCGCTGTAGAAGCTCTTATCGCAACCCTTGAGGGTGACGAAAAGACAGGTGCTAAGATAGTTCTCCGTGCTCTTGAAGAGCCTGTTCGTCAGATTGCCGCTAACGCAGGTCTTGAAGGCTCTGTTATTATCGACACTATCCGCCGTGAAGGCAAGGTAGGCTACGGCTTTGACGCTCAGAACGAAGTATACGGTGATATGATCGCCGCAGGTATCGTAGATCCCGCAAAGGTAACACGTTCAGCTTTACAGAACGCCGCTTCAGTTGCAGCTATGGTTCTTACAACAGAGAGCCTTGTTGCCGACAAGAAGGAAGAAAATCCTGCTCCCGCAATGCCCGCAGGCGGCATGGGCGGTATGGGCGGAATGTATTAATTCCAAACACAACAGAATAAGATCAGCCCGGTACGGAAAAAATCCGTACCGGGCTTTCTGTCATTTATTTATACATTCTCACAATTCGTAAAGATTTGAGCAATTAAAGCTGTCCTCTGTGCCGAATTTTGCAATTGTGGACTTTACCTTGCATCTTATACCGTCATCGGTTTTCACATAACGGTAAGCACAAAACTTATAATCAATAATTTCTTTGAAAGTAACTTCATCGTATACCGGGTTAGCGGCTATACAAATTATGCTGTCGTCATTATCACCGTCATATATCAGTAATAATTTTGCTTGTAAAGGATCAATCAATCTTGCGTCGCTGCCTCTTTCACCGAGCCTGTCACTTGTAACACACAGCTTTCCATCAACCTCAGCATAATACTCCGGTATGAATGAAGTAAAGTTGTCATAATCAAAGCCTGTATAAAGCTCGCAAGCCTTGTCGTAAAAGCCTTTCATATCAGTAAAGCCGAAATAATCGGGATTGGTGGGATAATATTTGCCTTCAATCAGATAGTTCTTTTCAAATTCTTCAAAATCCTTTGAGTTTGATATCTTGTCGGCATCTTTTATAGCAAAATAACCGCTTGGAAAATCAACTATATTGGAGAATCTCCACTGCTTTACTATGCGTTTGCCGATCTCATCTCCTATGCTCTCGTCATTGCAGAGCCTTAAACTGTCAAAGTCATTTTTAAAGGAAATTGTCTTATCGTCATAAGAAACATCTCCGAACTGCTCCCAGAAGCTTTTATCCTGATACATCTGAGGTTCAAAGACCTTTGGAGCTTCATTTTCGGAAGAAGTTTCACTTTGGCTCACATCTCCGGAATTCTCTGTTTCTGACGGAGTTTCAGCTTTACTTTCGGTTGTTGATTCCGATGCAGATGACGTAACAGAGGTATCCTGCGATGAAACAGGCTTAGAAACAGTATTGCTTGCACAACCGCTGAGCAGAGAAACAAGAATTAAAGTGCATATCAAAGTTGTTTTTTTCATAGTATCACCTTCTTAATTAGCCGATTTGAAAATCGGCAGAATTCTGATTAATGTAATCAATAGTTACCATATCATCAAATTCCATATGCCATGCGTTTTCCATTTTATATATCGGACACAAACCAAATTTTAGACCTTTTGCTTGTGAAAATGTTGTCCCTAATGGGTCAAGAACAATATATCTGTTTTTAGCATCAATTTCATTTCTGTTATAACCGGTCACTACCATAAAATGGGTACAGCTATTTTTATTCTTAAAAGAAATGATCGCTTTATATTGACCATTTAAGTTTAAAACCGCATCCAAACACTCCATTTTTTTACTTTCAGTCATATTGCCAACCTGAATTCGATGCGAATACAGTGTTTTACCATTAATTTTAAAATTACTTACTAACTTTTCTCTCCACAAATAATCCGGTTCACTATTTGAAAGAGTATTGGCTGATAAGTTTTTCAGTTCGCTTCCATTACTTCCGATATTGGAAAGCATAGCAGTAAATGGATCGGCGTATAAACTTCCTGTAAATCCTGTCCTAAAATCTTTTCCGCCCATAGTCGCATTAACATTTCTGAGCACCATAGCATAACTTGCCAATGCACAACCAGACTTCATTACATCATAATCGTTTGTATCATCCGTTGTTATGAACTTTTTATTACTATAGTTTGGGAATGTAAGCTTATCCAGATATTGTGTGTTCCATAGATTTATTCCGTGTATTTTACCGACTTTTTGACTGTAGAAAGGTCTGCTAGCATTATAATTGACGTTAAAATAATATGGAATTTTAGCCGTCCCAGTGCTTTTTAAACTTTTTACACAAATATAAAACTGTTTATCACCATTGCTATTTTGATAAGCAATGAATTGGCATCCGTTTATTGTCGGTATTCCTGATCCGATTTTTTTATAATTATCACCTCTTTTGGCATATAACTCTATTTTCAAACTGACGCTAGGATTATTGTTACTATTAAAAACAATCTGCAAATTGCCATTAGCGAATGCTGTTCCGTTATAATCCGATGACATTAAATTACCGATATAATAGTAATCTATATCGTAATTTTTATCGACTTTAGCATTTACCGTCTGCCCCAAAACAATATCATCTGCATCTTCAAAAGTATCATTATTTATTTTTGTTTCATCGGTGCCTTCATGCTGAAATCCGATATTTGCGTATGTTTGTATTTCATCATTGAATTCATTTCTCAAATAGAATAGATCCAAATAAACCATGTTGCATGCTTCAAAAATCATTCCTATACTACCAATATAATTTTTTCCACTGTAGTCAAGCGAGAATTCATAATAGGTATCATATTCCAGACCGGATATGGACAATTCAGAATCAGCTGAAACAAAAGATTCTTCGTAGCCGGTTTCGTTACTGCATAAAGAAATTTCAAACTCTGTGTCGTTTTCTTTAGCTCGTAAAATAATACTGCTTTCCAGCCTACTTTTGTCGACACCGTACTCACATTCGTAACAATCTACATCAATAAAATGTATTGAAGATTCTGAAAATTCGATATCAGCATATAGCGGAAAATCATCATCTTCATTGATTGGCGACACGTTAATAAGTTTTCTTTCCTCAGTGTTTGTATCAGCGAATACTGTAATAGGTAATAATGTCGATATTGCAATACTTAATGCCACTAATTTACTTATTAATTTAAAATGTTTCATAAATACCTCCTTTGAATTCAATTGTGCTTTACATTTTGTTTAAAACAAAATGTACCTTTCATATTTAATATACCAAAAAGAATTCAATTTGTCAACAGCTATTCAATAAATTGTGCATAATGTACAAACGTTAAATACAGTTTTTGTCTAATTGTGCAACTTTGTTCAAATGCACAGGCAAGTTACATATATCACGTTCTTAGAAAGCTAATGCATGACTGCTTTATTAGCATTTTACTTGACATTCGCACTTTTAAGCGGTATACTATTAAAGTACGCATAAATTTATTTTAGCTTTTTGAAAAGGAATTTGAGCATGATATACAAAAACCCCGTGCTGAAAGGCTTCTACCCCGACCCCTCCGTCTGTTTTGCAAACGGAAAATATTATCTGGTAACAAGCACCTTTCAGTATTTCCCCGGTGTTGCACTCTTTGAGAGCGATAACCTTGTAAACTGGAAGCAGATAGGCTATGTACTGACACGTCCCGAACAGGTAATGCTTGACAAGATACCTGCGTCAGGCGGCGTATTCGCTCCCACTATCCGCTATAACAACGGCAGGTTCTATATGGTGACTACAAATGACACCACCCACAGGAACTTCTATGTTTATACCGATGACATCTACGGCGAATGGTCAGACCCTATCGAAGTCGATCAGGGCGGTATCGACCCGTCACTGTACTTTGAGGACGGCAGAACATTCTTCATAAGCAACGGACAGGACGACTACGGCGAGGGCGGCGTTGTACAGTGTGAGATTGACATTGCTACAGGTAAAAAGCTCTCACACAGCAAGTCTATCTGGAAAGGTTCGGGCGGACGTTATCTTGAAAGCCCCCACGTTTATAAGATAAACGGAAGATATTATCTTATGGCGGCAGAGGGCGGCACAGAGTACGGTCATATGATAACATACGCCGTATCGGACGATATATGGGGCGAGTATGTCACAGGCGACAACAACCCCATACTCACTAACCGCAACAAAGCGCCGTACATAATACAGGGTATCGGTCACGGAGATCTGATACAGGACAAGAACGGCGACTGGCATATATTAAGTCTCGGCTTCAGACAGATGGGTATATGGATGCCCTTCCACAGCCTCGGCAGAGAGGTTTTCCTCTCCCCTGCACACTTTGACGAAAACGGCAGGCTGTTTGCAGGTCTTGACGGCACAACAGACGCACAGTATGAAATAAAGGGCGATTTTGCTCAGGATAAGCTGCCCGTGTTCACATTCGGCAATACAGACCCTGCCGTTGACTGGTGTTATCTGCGTAAGCACCACCCCGAAAACTATAAGCTGTCGGCGGACAAGTACGAGCTTTGCGGCACCGATCTGACGCTTGACGATGCAGATTCACCTACATTTATCGCAATGCGTCAGCGTGACTTTGATATGGAGCTTTGTGTCAACGTAAACCTTTGCGGCAACGGCGAGGGCGGTGTCACAATGTATATGTGCGAGAACGAGCATTACGATATTGCACTTAAAAAGACAGCGGACGGCACTTTTGCAATACTGAAGCTCAACATCGGCGGAATAAAGCACGAGCAGAACAGAGTTGCGGTAAATGCCGACAATGCAACGCTTATCGTCAGAGCCGACCATTATAATTACAATTTCTTTGTGAAATGCGGCGACACCGAAACACATCTAGGAAGCGGTCAGGTGAAATATCTGACAAGCGAGGTTTCGGGCGGTTTCACGGGAACAATGACAGGATTATACGCTGTAGGAGGTACGGCACAGTTCACAGGTTTCAGCTGTGCATACACCGAGAGCGAAGAATAAAAAAGAGGGTTATAATATGAGTTTTTTCCAGAAAGATATTGAAACTATGCCGAGAGCCGAGCTTGAAAAGCTCCAGCTTGAAAAACTGAAGCACATAACAAAATACTGTTATGACAATGTACCACTGTACAAGAGAAAATTTGACGAGGCAGGCTTTGATTGCACAAAGATAAAGGCGCTGTCGGACATACAGTACATACCGTATACCACTAAGTCGGATTTCCGTGACAACTATCCTTTCGGTATGTTCGCAACTCCGCTCAAAAACGTAACACGTCTGCACGCTTCATCGGGTACAACCGGCAAGCCCACCGTTGTAGGCTACACAAAGAACGACCTTGATATGTGGTCTGACTGCGTTGCAAGACTTGTAACAGCCGCAGGCGCTACAGATGAAGACATAGTGCAGATTGCATTCGGCTACGGACTTTTCACGGGTGCGCTCGGTCTGCATTACGGTCTTGAAAAGATAGGTGCTACAGTAGTTCCCTGCTCATCGGGCAACACCGAAAAGCAGGTTATGCTGATGAAGGACTTCGGCACAACGGCACTTGTCGCTACCCCCTCATACGCTATGAGAATAGGCGAGGTCGCAGAAGAAATGGGAATCGGCAGAGATGAGCTCAAGCTGAGGCTCGGTCTTTTCGGCTCAGAGGGTTGCACTCCCGAAATGAGAGCGCAGATAGAGGATTATCTGCATCTGCTTGCAACCGATAACTACGGTATGAGCGAGCTTATGGGACCGGGTGTTTCGGGCGAATGTTCACTGCGTTGCGGTATGCACTTCAACGAGGATCACTTCCTCCCCGAGATCATCAACTCCGAAACAGGCGAGGTTCTCCCCGAAGGCTCAAAGGGCGAGCTTGTTATAACAACACTTTCAAAGGAGGCAATCCCTGTTCTGCGTTATCGCACAAAGGATATTACTTCTATCACCTACGAAAAGTGCGAATGCGGAAGAACTCACGCCCGTATGAGCAAGCCCTCCGGCAGAAGCGACGATATGCTGAAGATCAGAGGTGTAAACGTATTCCCCTCACAGATCGAGAGCGTTATAATGACTATCCCGCAGATTGCTCCCCACTATCAGCTTGTTGTTACCCGTGAGGGAAGCAGCGACAGACTGGAGGTAAAGTGCGAGCTTGTTGACGGAAGCGTGCTTGAAAGCCTTGAATCGCTGTCCAACTTACAGAAAAATATCCGCCACAATCTTAAGACGGTTCTCGGCATTGATACAAAGGTCACGCTTGTTGAGCCCAAGACAATTGAACGTTTTGAGGGCAAGGCAAAGCGTGTAATCGACCTACGCAACAAGTAATATGAAGCTGAAATATGATGAAGCGGATATGCACGCACAGCTTGTAAAGGTGCTGTATCCCGATGAAACCGCAATGTTCCCCGTGTACTGCGTATATAATGATAAATCCTTTATGGGAAGCGCTATGGAATACGGCTATTTAGCTGTTACCGACAAGGGCAGACTGCTGATGATACGCTATGATTTTATAGGCGATGGTAACTGCGGTTCGTGTCCGCTCACCGCTATAAAGAGGCTGAAAATAAAGAAGCTGCTTATCGGTCAGTACAAGCTTGAATTTACGCTTATGACCGACGGTAAGGATTTTAAGACGACAGTACAGATAGCGCCGAAAATGGCTTTCGGAGCATTCCCCCATCAATACGCAAATTTTAATATGCTGCTTGACGCACTGCGTCCTTATATAGCCTGATAAAGTAAAGAGAGCTAAAATGTCACTTGAAAAAGTAAAGGAATATTTCAAGGCTTACGGCATAGAGGGCAAAATAACAGAGCTGTCCGAGTCGAGCGCAACAGTCGAACTTGCCGCTCACGCACTTCACACCGAGCCTTGCAGGATAGCAAAGACCTTATAAAATGCAACATAAAAAGTGGAACGTGAAACCCACGCTCCGCTTTTATTCATATTCTGTTCTACTGTCAAAGTATCGTAAACACCGTACCTGCAACAATAAGCACAAGTCCGGCGGACGACATCGCCGTAAGCTTTTCCTTAAGGAATATCCTTGAGAACAGCACAACAGCGAGTATGCTCAGCTTGTCTATCGGAACAACTACCGATGCGTCACCGATTTTCAGTGCGTAATAGTAGCACAGCCACGAAAAAAATTATAAAACCACCTAACCAACCTCAGATTGTTCCGACTATATAGGCGTAACAATCATGATTGAAACGAAAAAAAGGTGCAATATGGAAACAAACGAATCACTTAAATTACTTGATGACAAAAATCTCCTCGATAAGATCTATCATTTTTCTTATCACAGGTGCAATACATCTTTTGAAGCTGAAGATCTATGCTCGGATATAGTTCTTGCAGTAATATCAGCCATACATAAACAAAAACGTATTGATAATTTTTACGCTTTTGTATGGACTGTTGCTCGCAGAGTTTATGCTGATTATTGTGAGAAAAGAAATTCGGAACGCCAAGTGTTCAGCATTGAAAACAGCGACTTGATGTTAGCATCTAAAGAAAATGAAATAGAAGAATTTGTTGAGGAAGTAGCCGAACAAGAACAAATAAGCAGGATTTTTAAGGAAATTGCTTTTTTGTCAAAGGCATACCGAGAGGTAATGGTAATGTTTTACATTGATGGGCTGAAGGTGAAAGAAATAGCCACAAAACTTAACATCAATGAAACCACCGTAAAGCAACGTTTGTTTTCTGCGCGAAATTCAGTTAGAAAAGAGGTTAAAACTATGAGTGAAAGAACGTATGTATTAAAGCCTATCAAATTGGCTATTTCAGGAACCGGAAATCCCTGCGGCAACGATCCTCGTTCTAAAACCGAAAGGATGTTTTCTCAAAACTTAATTTACTTGTGCAAAGACAAACCAAAGTCAGCCAAAGAGCTATCTGAAGAACTTTGCGTGCCTATGCCCTATATTGAAGAAGAATTGGAAATTCAATGTCACGGCGAAAACGGGAAATACGGTATGCTCCGCAAGCTTGAGAACGACAAGTATGCAGTGAATATTCATTTGGTGGATTATGATGAGTACAACCAAGCCAACAAAATTTACGAAAAGCATTTACCTGAATTTTGCGAAGTTATCAAAAACACGTTAAAACAGAATGGAGAAAAGATACTTTCATTCCCTTATTTAAGCGAACAGAAAGATTTACGTTTTATTATGTGGTCTTTGATCTCAAGAACAGTTTGGGATTTTGAGAAAAGAATAAATAAAGTTCTTGCAGACAAATACTTCGCTGATATAGTTCCTGTTAATAGACCTTTTTCTTGTGTTGCCGTTGCATTTACAGATGAACAGTATCCTGAGTTTGATTTCTATGGCAGCGAAGATATAGATGCAACTTCAATCGGCGGGTATAAGTCGGTATTTGTATCCAATATTTGCGGCAAGCGTATTGATAAACATTTCCATTGTGGTCACAACCTATCTCATGATCCCAAACTCTTAATGGTACTCAGAACCATTGGCGGAATTGCTATTGACGACCTGTCCGAAAGTGAAAAAGAAATAGCAGCCAAAGCTCTTGAATGTGGCTATCTTCGAAAGAACGGAAATGTCATTGAACCCAAGATCATTGTGATTGACAGAAAGAACGATATGGACTTCTATAATCTTTCTTTTGATTTCAATAATGATATGGGAACTGTTATTGAACAAATTGCCGCTGAGCTTTCTGTGTTTAT
>ERZ772861.3052-NODE-3052-length-10598-cov-6.010718_pt1 | contig 10598 bp, 8 predicted proteins | sample MGYA00512135_ERZ772861 | MGnify/ENA primary metagenome ERZ772861 (study PRJEB29015, sample SAMEA2737700) | human gut metagenome | biome: human gut; feature: human-associated habitat; material: faeces | place: China | collected 2012 ...
CGCATCATGGACGAGGTGAGCGAGGAGCTGCAAAGCTCCGACTTTGAGCCGCTGGCATTTGAGCTTGCCTTCGGCGCGGACGGTCAGCTGCCGGCCATCACGATCCGCGAGAAAAACGGCACAGCGCGCGTTGTCGGCAAGGTCGACCGCGTGGACGGCTGGCTGCACAACGGGAAGCTATACCTTCGCGTGGTGGACTACAAAACGGGCAAGAAGAGCTTCGACCTCGCCGAACTGCGCTACGGTCTGGGGCTTCAGATGCTGCTCTACCTCTTTACGCTCAAGGAAGAGGGACGGGCACTTTTCGGCGGGCAGGAGATCGTGCCGGCGGGCGTCCTCTATACGCCCGCGCGCGAGCCGATGCTGCGCTGCGCGCGCGATACCGCACCGGAAAAGATCGAGAAAGCGCGCAAAAAGGAGCTGCGCCGCAGCGGCATGGTGCTCGAGGACCCGGCGGTTCTGCAGGCGATGGAGCACAGCGCGCTGACCTCGCCCTGCTACCTGCCCATCGCGGTGAAAAGGGACGGCGCGGTGACGGGGAGTCTCGCCTCCGCCGAGCAGCTCGGAAAGCTCTCGAAATACGTCGACCATATTTTACATGAAATCACGCAGGAGGTCTTCGCGGGCAACATCGACGCCGATCCCTACGCGCGCACACCGCAGCTGTCGGCCTGCACATACTGCGAATTTGCAAGCGCATGCCACTTTGAAAACGGCTGCGGCAGCGACCGCATGGAGTATATCAAGGCGACGAAAAACGATGAATTCTGGCAGCATATCGACGAGGTGAACGGAAAGGAGGCGCGCAGCGATGGCTGAAAAATTGACGAACGAACAGCAGTCGGCGGTGGACAGCCGCGAGCGCAGCCTTTTGGTTTCCGCAGCGGCGGGCTCGGGCAAAACGAAGGTGCTCGTCGAGCGGCTCTTTTCCTATGTGGAGCGCGAAGGGGCGAACCTCGACGATTTCCTCATCATCACCTACACGCGCGCCGCGGCGAGCGAGCTGCGCGGTAAGATCGCCAAAGCGCTCAATGAGCGCATGGAGCGCGACCCCGGCAACTATCATCTGAGGCAGCAGATGCTGCGCGTTTACCGCGCGGACATCAAAACGGTGGACGCGTTCTGCACCTCGCTCCTGCGCGAAAACTGCCATCTGCTCGGAGAGGACGCACGCGGACACGCGCTGCGCCCGGATTTCCGCGTGTTGGATGAAAATGAGGCAGAGGTGCTGCGCGGGCGCGTGCTTGCGCGCACACTGGAGGACTTTTACGACCACTTGACGAGCGGCGGCACGCTGCTTGCCGACACGCTTGGCGCGGGGCGCGACGACAGCGCGCTGGAGCAGCTGGTGCTGGAGCTGCACGCGAAATTGCAGGCGCAGCCGTACGAAGACAAATGGCTCGATGCGCAGCGCGCCTTCTGGCGCGCGGTGCCGGAAAAAATCGAAGAAACGCCCTACGGTAAGATCCTTTTGAACGAGGTGGGGCGCAAGGCGCGCCACTGCAAAAGCCTTTTGCAGCGCGCAGCGCAGGAGATGTGCGCAAACGACGCGCTGAACCAGAAATACGCCCCCGCGTTCCTCGACGCTTCCTACCAATTGGAGGCGTTGGAAGGAAAGATAGCGCAGGGGTGGGACGCGGCGCGCGGCGTGACCATTGCGTTCCCGCGGCTTGCCGCGGTGAAGGACAGCGACGGCGGCGAGATGAAAGCCCGCATGAAGGGACTGTGGGATAACTGTAAGGAGACCGTCAAGGGATTTGCAGAGCTTTTTGCCGCCTCTTCAGACGAGGCGGTGGAGGATCTTCGTACAATGGCGCCCGCCATGCTTGCGCTCATCGACCTGACGGCGGACTTTTCCAGACGGTACAATGAGGAAAAGCGGCGGCGCAACGCAGCTGATTTTTCCGATCAGGAGCACGAGGCCATCCGCCTGCTTGTTGCAGAGAACGGTGAGCCGACGGAGCTTGCGGCGCTTGTGAGCACGCGCTACCGCGAGATCATGGTGGACGAATATCAGGATACCAACGAGGTGCAGAACCGGATCTTTGACGCAATATCTTGTAAAGGAGAAAACCTTTTCACGGTAGGTGACGTCAAACAAAGCATCTACCGCTTCCGCCTGGCCGATCCGCGCATCTTTTTGCAGCATTACAACACCTGGCCGCCGCTTGCGGCGGCGGACGAGCACGAGAGCGCAAAGCTCCTGCTCTCGCGCAACTTCCGCTCGCGCAAGGAGGTGCTGGAGGCGACAAACTTCGTCTTCCGCAATGTTCTTTCCCGGGAAATGGGAGAGCTGGACTATGGGGAGGACGAGATGCTGCGCCCCGGTGCAAGCTATGCCGAATCGAGCGTGTGCGGCGCGGAATTCCATCTGCTTGATCTGCCGATGCAGACAGGCGAGCATCGTGTGCGCGCGAGCGAGGCGGAAGCGGCGTTCGTTGCGGACTATATCCGCAACATGCTGTCAAGCAAATTTACTGTACAGGACGATAAAACGCGGGAGCTGCGGCCTGTGCGCGAGGAGGACATCGTCATACTGATGCGTTCGCCGAGCACGCGCCTTTTGGACTATCGCCGCGCGTTGGAATCGCGCGGGATCCGCTGTGCCGCCGATGCGGGTGAGGACTTTTTTGCCTCGATGGAGATCGCGGTGCTGTTCTCGTTTTTGCAGGTGATCGACAATCCGCGCCAGGATGTGCCGCTGATCGCCGTGCTGCGCTCGCCGCTGTTCGGTTTTGTGCCCGATGAGCTTGCAGCGCTTCGCTCGCAGCAGCGCACGGGCGACTTCTATGACGCGCTGCTTTTGAGCGAGGACGGGCACAGCAAGGCGTTTCTTGCGGTGCTGCGATCGCTGCGCGACAGTGCCGCGCGCCTGAGCGTGCGTGAGCTGCTGAGTGAAATTTACCGTAAGTGCAACGTGCTTGGCATCTTCGGCGCGATGCACCGCGGGGCAGAGCGAAAGGATAATCTGCTCGCCTTTCTGGAACTGAGCGAGGATTTCGCGCGCGCGGGACGGCAGGGACTTTTCGACTTTGTGCGCACGCTGCGCGAGCAGCTTGCGAGCGGGGAAGCCGCCGCCATGCAGACGACGCACGCTTCCAGCGGCGTTCGCATCATGTCTATTCACAAGTCAAAAGGATTGGAATTCCCGGTCGTGATCCTCTCCGACCTTGCGCGGCGCTTCAGCAACATGGACTTCCAAAGTTCGGTGCTGGTGCATCCGCAGCTCGGGCTGGGGCCGGTGTGCGTGGACGCGCAGCGACACATTCAGTACCCGACGATCGCGCGTCAGGCACTTGAGCGCACGCTGCGCCGCGAGGCCAAGGCCGAAGAGCTGCGCGTGCTGTATGTTGCGATGACGCGCGCGAAGGAAAAGCTCGTCATGGTGCATACGCAGGCGAACGCAGGCGGGCGCGTTGCCGATCTGATGGCGCTGAGCGACTGTCCGGTGCTGCCCGAAGCGGTGGACAGCGGAAAATGCATGGGCGACTGGATCATGCTGCCGCTATTGCAGCGCAGCGAGGCGGGGGCGCTGCGCGCATTTGCAGGGCAGAACAGCGAGGGCCGCTTTTTCACGGAGGAAACGCCGTGGACGGTGTGTGTGCACGACGGGCTGCAATTCGCTGCGCCCGTGCAGCAAAGCGACGCTGCGGCGGAGGAACGCGCGCCGCAGCGTGAAGAGCTGCCGGCAGATTTTGCCGCCCTGTCATACCGCTACCCCTATGCAGAACAGACGGCCTTTCCCGCCAAGCTGACCGCTACACAGCTCAAGGGACGTGCGATTGATGAGGAGATCTCTGAAAACACGACGCTGCCGCCGCGGCTGCGCAATCTCTGTAAACCAAAATTCCTTGCAGGAAAGACGGCGCTCACCGGCGCCGAACGCGGCACGGCGCTGCATCTTGTGATGCAGGATCTCGATTTCTTCTGCGAACCCGATGAGCAGAGCGTGCGTGAGCAGATAGAAAAGCTGCGCGCGCAGCGCAAGCTGACGGACGAGCAGGCGAACGCCGTTGATGTGCACGCGATCGTCCGGTTCCTGCGGAGCGACCTTGCTGCACGCATCCGGAAAAGCGAGCAGGTAGAGCGTGAGTACCGCTTCTCTCTGCTCCGGCCGGTGTGGGACTTTTCCTCGCTTGACGCGGACGATTCCGTGCTTTTACAGGGCGTGGTGGACTGTTTCTTCGAAGAGGACGGCGAGCTTGTGGTCGTGGACTTCAAGACCGATCATGTTTCACGCGCGCAGCTTGACGAGCGCGCCGAGCACTATCGCCCGCAGCTTGAGGCGTACTCCATGGCCCTCACACGCGTGATGGGGAAAAAAGTCAAAGAAAAGGTGCTGTATTTCTTCTCCGCAGGGGAAGAGGTGCGGCTGTAAAGATGTTTGATGAGGAGGAACGGAAAATGGATTTTCTGACACTGGCGCGCGAGAGGTTTTCAGTCTTGGAGTATGAGTACCGAGACGTTGAGGCGGAGAAGCTCGAAAAGATACTCGCTGCGGCGCTCGCCGCGCCGACAGCCTGCAATCTGCAGCCGCAGCGCATCGTGGTGATCGATACAGAGGAAAAGCGGCAGAAGCTGAACGATGCCGTGCCGGGCGGTCATTTCGCACCTGCGGCATTCCTCGTCTGCTATGATAGTCGCGCCTGTTGGGTGCGGCCGCAGGACGGCAAGAGCAGCGGTGAGATCGACGCCTCCATCGCCGCGACGCACATGATGCTCGAGGCGACCGACCTTGGCCTCGGTTCGATATGGGTCATGAGTTGGGATGTTGGGAAGGTGAAGGAAATGTTTGCACTGGAAGCGCATATCGAGCCGGTCGCGCTGCTGATCGTGGGCTATCGGGCGGCAAACGCAACGCCGCGGCAGGGACATTTTGCGTCAAAAACGCGAGAGGAAATTCTGCTGTAACAAGAAAACAGGCATCCGCCAATGGCGGATGCCTGTTTTACTTCTATTCACGGCTCATACGATGAAAAATTCCAGCGCGATGACCGATGCGCAGCAGATGAGCGACACGGGGAGAAGCCCCAGCCCGCACCATGCAGCGATGATGCCGATGACCATGGCGGCAGCGCCCGCGATGGGCGACTGTGTGGCGTTCATGATGGCGGGGAAGGTCATCACCGAAAGCGTGACATAGGGAACATAGAAGAGGAATGAGCGCAGAAATACGCTGCGAATGGGTTTGCGGATCAGTGTGAGCGGCAGGACGCGAATGAGGTAAGTCGTGGCCGCCATGACCAGAATATAGAGATAGGTCTTCATGCGCCGCGCACCTCCTCTTCTACGGCTTCGCCTTCGATCGTTTCTTCCTTCCGCGGGAAGAGCACAGCGGCTGCCGCTGAGATCACGATGGTCAAAAACAGAATGCGCGTACCCTCGGAAAGCTCGCGCAGAACGGGCAGGACGCTTGCGAGCCAGCCGAGAAGAAAGCTCACGATGATGCAGCCGAGCACAACGCGGTTGTGCTTGCCCATGGGGACGATGATGGCGATGAACATGCCGAAGAGCATGACAGAAAATCCGCTGACCGCCCATACCGGCATGAGATTTCCGAGCAGCACGCCGATGACGGTGCCGGCGCTCCAGCAGGGCATGGCCGCACACATCGCGCCGATATAGTACCAGACATTCAGATACCCCGGCTGCGAGATGGCGATGCCGAAGAGCTCGTCCGTCAGGTCATAGCCGATGATGAGGCGGAAGATGAGCGGCGTGTCGGGAGAGAGATGTTGGCTGAGCGCACAGCTCATCAGCATGTAGCGCGCGTTGACGACGAGCATCATCGCTGCCATGATGAGAAAGCCGGAGTCGCTCGCAATGATGGTGATGCCGCCGTACTCGCCGGCGGAGGCATTGTTGAGAAAGCTGAGCAGAAAGCCCTGAAACGCGGTCAGATTTGCCGCGCGGCAGGAGATGCCGAGGCCAAAGCTCACAGCAAAATAACCGAGCCCGATGGGGAAGCCGTCGCGCAGTCCCCGCAGGAAGTGTCTTTTTGGCATAATCGAATAAGTCCTTTACTTGATGGATCGTCGGTGGCGCAGCGTGCCAAGCGCCATTATATGACCGGAAGGGACAGAAGTAAAGAGAAATTGCCGGACAGATCTTGAAAAACAAGGAGGAAATTTGGGAAAAACGGTCACGAAGCATAAATAAGAAAAGATTTGAAAATTTCTCTTGCAATTTGACAGAAAGCGTGGTAACATACCAAATGGCTTTGTTATCAAGGTACATTTGGATCGGAAAGAGGTGAACACGAGCAATGAAGGAAGGAATCCATCCCAATTATCAGCAGACTACTATTACTTGCGCCTGCGGTAATGTGATTGAGACAGGTTCCACCAAGCAGAATATCAAGGTGGAAGTGTGCTCTAAGTGTCACCCCTTCTTCACTGGTAAGCAGAAGCTGGTCGATACCGGCGGCCGCGTTGCCAAGTTCAACAAGAAGTTCGGCCTGAACTAATTCAATCACAAAAGCAGCTCTGCTACGGCAGAGCTGCTTTTTTCTGCATTTTTGGGAAAAACACTCAGCTTTGCTCATCGGGGTACTTGACAATAAAGGAGAGCGGCTCACTGAGACTTTGGTCGCGGTAGTTTATCTCCTCGTAGCTGTCGCCGCCTGCAATGGCGCGCACCTGGAAGAGGCGGACGCGCAGTACTGTGTCGTCCGCAAGGTTGACGACAAGCTCGCAGACGAGCGGCGTTGCCCCGAGCGGGAGCGTGAAAGCCTCCGATTCGCTGCTGGAGGCATAGGCGAGGTCATAGTACGACACGCCCTCTATGACGGATGCGCCCACGGCTTCGGCGCTGTCATCGCCGACATAGGTGACGGCGCTGCCATCGCTGTACGATGCTTCGAGCGGCACGCGCCTGAGCAGCTGATTGGCGCGCGTGTATTCAAGATACGCGCTGCGGATGGACACATCGGACAGCGCGCCGAGCGAGATGGTGCCGAGCGGGATGCCGACATTGCCCGGCGTGAACTGGTACTGCCATTTGCTGCCGGCCTGACGCTCGTAGGAGATGGGGGCGATGAAATTGATGAGCTGCGGCTGATAGCGGGATTTGAGATCATAGATCGTGTCGAGCTCCTCTGACTGTGTCTCACCGTCGTGCTTGAAGTTGACACCAACGCCGAGCTCGTCGCTCAGAGGGACGGTTACACTGCCGTGCAGATACCCGAAGCCATCCTGCGTAAGGTCGGCAGAGTAGCCCGGCCGATAGCTGTCCAGCGGCGAGGAATTGCCATGGTCGGTCACGCCGATGATGACAGTCGTTCCCTCGCTGATTGTCTTTGGCAGCAGGGAAAACGCGATGGTGCATTCCTGCTTTTTAAGATCGACGTTTGTGATCTCGTAATTATACTGTGAGATCAGACTCGACTCGCGCGTCAAAATGTCCGAGACGTTATTGCTGATGCCGTCGATCTGGTTGGAGAGATTGCTCTGCACGCTGTAGAGCTGGCTGCGAAGGTCATTCACTTGCATGCTGAGCGTGTTGATGCGGTTATTGTAGTGCGCGCCGACGGCGATGAGCGCGGCAAGTGCCACGGCCGCGCCGCCGACGATCTTTTTGTGCTGCACGCAGAAGGTGCGAAAGTCGGGCTTGGCTGCGGAAGCGTCTTCGGTCGTGTCCCGCGATGCACCCTCGGCGGCGGGGGAACGATCCTGTTGCTCTTTGGCGTGCTCAAGGCTCAAAAGCGCGTCGACGGAGACCTGATAGATCTTGCTCAGCTCGATGAGCTTTGGAAGTTCCGGCTGCGTCGCGCCGCTCTCCCATTTGGAAACGGCCTGACGCGAAACGCCGAGCTTCTCGGCAAGCTCTTCCTGCGACATACCGCTCGCGCGGCGCAGTTCGTATAGCTTTTCATAAAGTTCCATGCGGGATTCCTCCTTTTGGGAATGATGCTGTGTTCGACGCCGTGCACTGCGCCTTTGCAGGAAAAGCATAGCAGGAAAACGGGAGAAAACACCACCAACCGGGCGTTTCTTTTTGTCAACCTGAGGTTGCGTCCACCCTATTTTCGCATGAAAGGGGCGGAAATGTCAATAAAAAGCGTTTTTGCCTTTTCTTTTGGCGGAGAATACTCTATAATGAAAATGATTTGCACAGCGCCGCACGGCGCGATAAGGAGAATCTATGGAAGAATTGAAAGAGAACAACGCGCCGCGCGACCGGGCGATCCTGGTCGGCCTTTCCTCGCCGCGGCTCGATAAAAAGGAAAACGCGGACGAGGAGAGCTTGGAAGAGCTGGGGGCGCTCGTCGAAACGGCGGGCGGCGTCAGCGTCGGCGTGGTTTTACAAACGCTGCCGTCGCCCAATCCACACACCTTCATCGGCGAGGGTAAGGTGGACGAGATCCGCGAGCTGGTAAAGTCGCAGGAGGCGACGATGGTCATTTTCGACAACGACCTCTCGCCCTCGCAGATGCGCGTTCTGTGCGAAGAATTCGGCGTGCAGGTGCTCGATCGCAGCGGCCTCATTCTCGATATCTTCGCCCAGCGGGCGAAGACAAAAGAGGGCCGGCTTCAGGTCGAGCTTGCGCAGTATCAATACCTGCTGCCGCGCCTGATCGGTATGTGGACGCATCTGGAGCGTCAGGCGGGCACGTCGGGCAAGGGCCCCATCGGCTCGAAGGGCCCCGGCGAAACGCAGCTTGAGACCGACCGCCGCCACATCCACCGCAAGATCGACAAACTCAAATCCGATCTTGAGGAGGTGCGCCGCGTGCGCGCCACGCAGCGCGACCGCCGCAGCAAGAATGAAATTCCCGTCGTCGCCATCGTCGGCTACACGAACGCGGGCAAGTCGACGCTTTTGAACGCGCTGACTGGCGCGGGCATTCCCGCAAATAACCGCCTGTTTGACACGCTGGACACGACAACGCGCCTTCTCACGGTGTCCGACACGCTGGATGTCGTGATCTCCGACACGGTCGGCTTCATTCGAAAGCTGCCGCATCAGCTGGTCGAGGCCTTCAAGGCAACGCTTGAAGAGCTCGAATACGCCGATCTTCTGCTGCACGTCATCGACATTTCCGACCCGCACTGGCTCGAACAGGCGCAGATCGTGGACGAGCTGATCGAAGAGCTCGGCGCGCAGCAGATCCCGTGTCTGCGCGTTTACAACAAGTCCGACCGTTACTTCGGCGATATCCGCCCGCACGGGGCGGACAGCGTCAACATCAGCGCCAAGACGGGCGAGGGGATCGATGAGCTGCTTGCGCGCATCGATAAGCTCCTCGACAAGGGAACGCGCCGCGTGACGATCCACCTGCCCTATGACAAGGGCGGCCTTCTCGATATGCTCTACCGCGAGGCAAAGGTCGAATCTGTCGAATATGGCGAGACCATCGACATCGTGGCCACCTGCGTGCCGCGCGTCATCGGGCAGGTCAAGGACTACATCGAGGGTTACCGCGAGCCGAAGGAGGACTGGGAGGAATGACGTTTGAAACGACGCGCCTTCTCCTGCGTCCGTGGTGCGAGAGCGACGCGGAGAGCTGCTATCGATACGCGAGGGATCCGTTTGTCGGCCCCGCCGCAGGCTGGCCGACGCATACGAGCGTGGAGAACTCCCGCGAGATCATCCGAACCGTCCTCTCGGAGCCGGACACGTTTGCAGTCATTTTGAAGGAACGGCCCGACGAGCCTATCGGCTCCATCGGCGTGTTTCCGACGGAAGCGCCAGAAATCGGGAGTGAGCCGGAAATCGGCTACTGGATCGGCCGCCCGTTCTGGGGTCAGGGGCTTATCCCTGAAGCCGTGCGAGAGCTGCTGAGGTACTGCTTTGAGGATAAAGGCGCACAGCGGGTCTGGTGTTCGCACTATGCCGGCAATGAAAAGTCAAAGCGCGTGATCGAAAAGTGTGGCTTTTCTTATCAGCTGACCTGTGAAAGGCCGGCGCTTGTGGACGATGCGCTGCGGCCGACGCTTTTTTACGCCCTCACGAAGGAAAAGTGGGAGAAGACCCGCTGAAAGGAACATTGAAGCCATGACAGAGTACCTTGTCCCATACGAGAGCGCGGAGAGCGAGTTTGAAGAAAAGCGCTCGCGCTTCATCAGCCACGTTTTCCTTGTGGAGAGCGAGGCGGAGGCCCGCGCGCGCATCGACGAGATGAAGAAGAAATACTACGACGCGCGCCACAATTGCTGGTGCTTCGTCCTGCACGACGGCACCGTTCGCTACGGCGACGACGGCGAGCCGCAGGGCACGGCAGGCCAGCCGATGCTCAACGTCTTCCAGCGCGAAAACGTCGAAAACGTCGTGTGCATCGTGACGCGCTACTTCGGCGGCATTCTGCTTGGTGCGGGCGGGCTGACGCGCGCCTATGCCAAGGCGGCCAAGGACGCACTTGACAAGGCGGGCAAGGCGCGGATGCAGCCGTTTTCCGTGCTGCTGCTCGAATGCCCGTACCCGATGTTCGAGCGCGTGAAACTGCTTATTGAAGATCACGAGGGCCGTATCGAGTCGAGCGACTACGGCGCGGCGGTGACGCTGAGCTTCTTGCTGCCTGTGGGGAAGACGGAGGCATTTTCCGCCGCGCTCACGGAGCTCTCCGGCGGGCAGATGAGCGCGGAAGAGGTCGAGCAGCG
>ERZ772861.3057-NODE-3057-length-10588-cov-6.217792_pt1 | contig 10588 bp, 8 predicted proteins | sample MGYA00512135_ERZ772861 | MGnify/ENA primary metagenome ERZ772861 (study PRJEB29015, sample SAMEA2737700) | human gut metagenome | biome: human gut; feature: human-associated habitat; material: faeces | place: China | collected 2012 ...
GCGGCTCGGCAAGCCCTGCGGGCGGTATATCACGCTTGACCTCTCGGCGCTGCAAAAAAACAGCGGAGAGCTGCTTGCGCGCGCCTCGCGCGCCGTCGCGGCGGAACTCAGGCTGCTGCTCGGCGAGCATACGCGCGGCGTGCTCGTCGCGGGACTTGGCAACGCGGGCATGACGCCGGACGCCATCGGGCCGAAGAGCGCGGAGCATGTGCTCGTCACGCGCCACTTGCGGCAGGAGGACGGTTTCTCCTCTCTCTGCCCGGTCAGCGTGCTCACGCCCGGCGTGCTCGGTCAGACCGGCATCGAGGCGATGGAGACCCTGCGCGGCGCGGTGCGCGCGGTGCAGCCCGACGCGGTCATTGCGATCGACGCGCTCGCCTCCCGTTCCCTTGCGCGCCTCTGCACGAGCGTTCAGCTCTCTGATACAGGCATCGTGCCGGGCAGCGGCGTGGGCAACCACCGCTGCCCGCTCAGCCGCGATACGCTGGGCGTGCCGGTCTATGCGATCGGCGTTCCCACGGTGGTCGACGCGGCGACGCTTACGCTCGATGTGCTCGAAGAAGCCGGAAAATCAGACGTTGACCCCGCCGCGCTGCGCGGGCACGAGACCGTCATGGTCACCACGCGCGACATCGACGCGCAGATCCGCGAGCTTGCGCGCATCGTCGGCTACGGCATCGACCTTGCCCTCCAGCCGCTCTCCTTTTCCGAGCTTTGCACGCTGATGGGATAACGCGTGCAAAAGTTTTCCGCAATTCATAATTTGTTTACAAGCGATTCAAACTTTAGCCAAGATTGACTGTTATCTTAATACTTGCAAAGGGGAACGATCCCCGATGTGATTTTCTCCCTCCTAAAAATACACACACAACACAGCAAAAAGCCCTCGCCTTGCGGCGAGGGCTTTTTGTTTTTTCTCATTTCTTATTGGGATTGTAGTAATCCGTTTCCTCGGGAAGAACGATGGGCAGGCCGTTCTGATAGACCGGCAGCGTCTGGAACTTGAAGCGCGAAATTTTGTGCTTGCGGTCGATCTGCTCCTTGATGGCGGGGTCGACCTCGCCCTTGCGAATGTACTCGTTCACCGCGTGGTAGGTAAAGCCGAGGTTGTCCTCGTCCGTCTTGCCGGTCAGGCCGTCGGACGGCGGCTTGATGAGGAAGCGCTCGGGAAGACCCAGCTCCGCGCCCAGCGCGATGACCTCCTCGGTCGTGTACATGCCGAGCGGCGAGAACGCGCCCGCGCTGTCGCCGTAGATCGTGCAGTAGCCGACCCAGTCCTCGGAGAGGTTCGAGGTGTTGATGACGATGCCGCCCTCCTCGCTCTGCGCGATGGCGTACAGCGTCGCCATGCGGATACGGGACGGCAGGTTCACCTTCGTCTGGCGGCTCGCGTCGATGCCCACGCGCGCCATCTCGTCAAGAATGCCGCTCGTGCCGCCGTGAATATTGAACGTGTAGTGGCGGATGTTCAGCACGTCGACAAGGCCGTTGGAATAGTCGATGTCCGGCTGCACGCCGTCGGGCATCAGCACGCCGACGACATTCTCGCGACCGTAGGCCGCCACGCTCAGCGCCGCCGTGACGGAGCTGTCCTTGCCGCCGGAAATGCCGATGACGGCGGTCTTGCCGCCGCAGGCCTTCATCTGCGCGCGCATCCAGTCGAGAAGTCCCGGAAGCTGCTGCTTTGCGTTGAATTCTGCCATAGTCTTTTGCTCCTTCATATTACTTCAGCAAAGCGGGAAGACTCCCCTCCCTGCTGAGAAAAATTTTGCTTTTGTTGTACCACACTTCCGCTAAGCTTTCAAGTACCCTTCGGCCTGCTTTAAAAACATTTCCCGATATTTTCCGTTCTGCGCCATCAGCTCCGTATGCGTGCCGGATTCTATGATTCTTCCATCGGAGAGAAGATAAATTCGGTCCGCGTCCACGACCGTGGAGAGCCGGTGCGCGACCATAACGGTGGTCGTCGGCGAGCGGTCAAAGATCAGCTTTGCGATGCGGTATTCGGCGATCGGATCCAGCGCGCTGGACGGCTCGTCGAGGATGAGCAGCCCAAATTCGCTGTGCAGCAGCCGCGTCAGGCATAGGCGCTGCGCGTCTCCGCCCGAGAGCACCGCGCCGTTTTCGTCAAACTCCTTCGTGACCTGCGCGTCCAGAGAAAGCCGCAGGCCGACCTCCTCAAGGCAGGATTTGAGCCGCGCATCGTCCGCGTCGGCGTAGGCCGTCATATTTTCGCGGACAGACAGCGCGTACAGGCGGGACTGCTGAAACGCGATGCCGATCCTGCCGCGCAGCGTGCTCACGTCATAGTCCGCGATCGGGCGGCCGTTGATCTGCACCGTTCCTCCGTCCGCGTCGTACAGGCGGAGCAGGAGCTTTGTGAGCGTCGTCTTCCCCGCGCCATTTTCGCCGACGATGGCGATCTTTTCTCCGGGCGCGATGGCAAGACTCAGATCACGGATGGCAAACTCATCGCTGCCGCCGTAGCGGTAGGACACATGGTCGAATCGGACGGAAAACGGGCCGTCTGACGCTTTTTCGCCGTCTGTCGACGCTTCGATGGTCGAATCTGTGTCGAAAAAGCGCTGCACCTTCTGCGCGTAGGCAATCCCTAAGGCGACCTGCGAGCTCCACCAGCCGAGCGCGTTGAGCGCCTCCTTGAGCGCGAGCGACGAGGCGATCAGCGTCGCATAGACGCCAATGCCGCCGATATTGCCAGACATCACGCCCCATGCGACATAGACCGGCACGGCAAACGTCGTGCCGAGCTGCGCGAGGTTCGCCAGAATATCGGTCAAAAATTCCTTTGCGCCGTACTTTCGATAAATCGCGGCCCTGCTCTTCACAGAGCCGTCGAACAGCGAAAAAAGCGGCTTTTTGATGTTTGACGCGCGCAGGTCGGCGACCGCCGTATGGTCAAAAAACAGCCGCCGCAGATAGTCAGCCTTCCGCTGGTCGTTGACCATGGCCGTCTCACGCTCCACGGACACCCTGCTCCAGTAAATTTGCGCATACGCGACAAACGCAGAGCAGCCCAGAACGATGAGCAGCAGCGCAACGCCCTGCGACGCGATCAGCGCGCCGTAGACAATGCATTTCGCGACGCCGCTCAAAAGCGAGAAGAGATTTTGCAGCGTCTCCGACGACTGCGAGGCAAATTTCTCCGTCGTTAGCTTGTAGCTGTCGAAATAGCTCGGATCGTCAAAGTGCCGGTAGTCGACCATCAGGGCTTTTTCGTAGATCGACCGCTCGATCGTCCCCTCGATCTCCTGCTTTTTCCACCGGAGGTAAAAATCCTCGTACACCGCGTGGAGCAGATTGAGCGCCAGCGCGAGCAAAAGGTATGTCAGGCCCGTCAAAAATGCCGCTTCAAACGGCTTTCCTGCTTCGATCATTTCGATCACCGCCTGCGCCAGCGTCGCGGAAAAATACCCCGCCGCCGGCACAAACAGCACCGATGAGATAAACGAGCCGACCATTAAGGTCTTGCCGTACTTCCACCAGGGCGCTAAAAGGAAGCAAATGCTGCCCCAACCCTGCCTGAGCTTTCCAACCGTCTTCTCCGGAATCAACCTTCTTTCTGTAATTGTCGTTGGTTTTATTCTTACTTAAACTGATTCACCGTCGCGGCATTATTTTCCCACGCGGCAGGCCGCGCGGGAACCCTATTTTATTCCATGTCTTGCGGCGGCGAAGTGAATCCGCCGCTCGCGCCGCCGGACTTCCGGCGAAAGGCCATACGGCCATTCACTTAAATTTATGCCACTCTGCCACCGCCATCTCATCGCAGCGGTTGTTGTACTCGTTCTCCGCGTGGCCTTTGACCCAGTGGTAGTGCATTTCGTGCCGGGCGATGAGGGACAAGAGCTGCTCCCACAAATCGACGTTCAGCGCGGGCTTTTTGTCGCTTTTGACCCAGCCGCGCTGCTTCCAGCCGTAGACCCAGCGCTTTTCGAGCGCGTCGATCACATAGCGCGAGTCGGAATAAAGCTCGACAACGCACGGCTCTTTGAGGAGCCGCAGCGCCTCGATGACAGCGGTGAGCTCCATGCGGTTGTTGGTCGTGCTTGCCTCGCCGCCGGAGAGCTCTCGCTCGTGCGCGCCGTATTTGAGCACCGCGCCCCAGCCGCCGGGGCCGGGGTTGCCCGAGCACGCGCCGTCGGTATAGATAATGACCTGTTTCATGAATTTCCTCAATAAGAACTGATCTCGAGCGAGGAATCGTCCTCGCCCGGCGTGATCTCACGAATTTCGACCGTATACTTCATGGTGGGCGAAACGACGACCTCGACCCGGTCGCCGATCTTTTTCCCCAGCACCGCCTTGCCCACGGGCGATTCCTTGCTGATGAGACCCTTGAGCGCGTTCTGGCGCAGCGTGGTCACGATCTGAATGGACTGCTCTTTCCCCAGCTTTTCGTTATAGAGCACAACATGGTCGAAAAGGCTCACAGCGCCCTCTCTTTCCTCCACCTCGATGACCTTCGCCGTGGTGATCATGCGCTCCAAGTAGCGGATGCGGCTCTCGTTGCGGTTTTTCTCCTGCTTGGCGACCTTGTACTCGTAATTCTCGCTCAGATCGCCGAACGCGCGCGCCGTCTGCACATCTTCGATGAGCTTGGGGCGCAGCTCCAAACGGCGGTGGTCAAGCTCCGCCTTCATTTTGTCAATGTCGACCTTTGTCAGTTCGTCGTACATATTGTGTTCGCTTCCTTTTCTCTGCTCAGCCTCTGCTCTGCGCGTGCGCCTGCTTGACGCGCGCGACGCGCTGGGCGTATTCCTCGCGGTCTAAAATGCCCGCATCGTACAGCACCTTCAGGTTCTCAAGCCGGCTCTCGCAGTCGTCCATGCGAATGGAGTGGACTTCCCCGCTGTCGTTCTGCTTTTTGCGCGCAAGCTCCCAGCGCTTTTCGCTGTGCGCGCGCTCGGCAGCGTGGCGCTGCTCGTTTCTCTCCCATTCGTCGGCGCGGTGCTGCTTGTGGAGCGCCTTGATCTCTGTCGGGCTCGGGCGCTTTTTCTCCGTCTGCCCACGCAGCGCATCAAGATCTTCAACCGTGCGCTTGGCCTTTTTGATGAGCTCGTCGGGCGACGCCGAAACGCTGCCGGTTTCCCGATCGTTGACCTTTTTTTCCTCGTTGGCGACAGCCGCCTTAAAACCCCAGGCAAGTGCGATGATAATAAGGATCAGAACTTCTCCCATCGTCCGCGCTCCTTTCTCTTACAGCCGGTCCAGAATGTCCCTGCGCTTTTGCTGATACTCCTCTTCCGTAATGAGCCGGCGGTCGTAAAGGGTCTGCAATTCCTCGAGCCGCGCCTCAGCATCGGATTTGCCGCCCTTTGCGCCGTCTTCCGTCTCGTCGGTGATCTCATAGCCGCCGTTGTACTTCACAACGCCCGCGGCCAGCAGGAAATTGTAGATACCGATGCCGAAGGCCATCAGGCACCAGATGGCCTTAAAGCCGATCAGCGCGCCCATATCCGGAATGGCAAAAAGGCCGAATATGCCCATCGCACAGCCGACAATGCCGCCAAAGATGCTTGCGGCCTTGCTGGGCTTATAGTGGATATTTCTTCTCATGGTGACCTCCTCACAGCTTCTTTCTTCGTGCGTCATATTCTTCTCTGCTCAGGATTCCCGCTTCGTAGAGGGTCTTGAGGTTCTTTTGCCGCTCTTCCCGGCTGCCGGTCTCCGCACTTGGCGTCACGGAGTTTTCCACAGGCTTTGGCGGAACGGGGATCTCTTCTGTCTCTTTAGACGCAGAATCGTCAGAAATTGTTTCTGCCCGCTCTTTCTTTCTCCACGGCATCGCCGCGCGGACAAAGCAGACCGCCGCACCGAGGCCGAAGAAAATTGCACCGGTGCGTCCGCTCTGTTCCTTCTGCTTCCGATCGTTTTCCACCATTTCCTGAACGGTGCGGTTCATCTCTTCATCGCCGAAGTCAAAGTCGCTCACATCGATCACAATGCTGTTCGTAGTGTCAGCCTCCGGCGCGATCTGCGGCCAGATCAACGCCAGCGCCGCACCCAGCAAAATCACGCCAAGCACGATCATGCCCGGGCGGGTATAGATAGCGCGCAGCACCTCCATGTTGTTCTCGTGCCTGCGCTGCTGCTGGCGCTCCATTGCGTCGCCCAGCGACTTTAAAATATCCGCCACTGCCGTGCCCTCCTCTTTTTTTCTCTATTCTACCGAAGAGAGGTCTGCTTTTCCAGCAAGTTGGAGTTTACATCTGTACTTTATCGCGCCACTTTGATGTTACATTGTGCTTTTTTGCGCATTGAGGGGAAATTGCCCGCCGTTGTCTTCAAAGGGGGTATTCTCCCGCGTGAGAGAATATCCCCTTTGCTTTTTTTGCGATGGGCGCTTACTCCTCGCTCTCTTCGTGCTCGGTGAGCGCCATGGAAATAACGCTGTCGCCCTCTTCCTTAAAGCGCATGACGATCACGCCCTGCGTGGCGCGGCCCGTCGTGCGGATGGCCTCCACCGGCGTGCGGATCAGAATGCCCGCGCGGGTGACGAGCAGCAAGTCCTCGCTGCCGTCCACGACCTTGACGCCGACGATGCCGCCGGTCTTCTCCGTGACCATGTAGTTCTTGATGCCGAGGCCGCCGCGGTTCGTGATGCGGTATTCCTCGACGGGCGTTTTCTTTCCGTAGCCGTTTTCGGTGATGGTGAGCACCTCTTTGCCCTCCTGGGCCCGCGCGGCGCCGACGACATAGTCGCCCTCGCGCAGCTTGATGCCGCGCACACCGACCGCTGTGCGGCCCATCGGGCGCACGTCGTTCTCGTCAAAAACGACCGCCATGCCGTCGTGCGTGGCGATGAGGATCTTCTGCTCGCCGTCCGTCTCGCGCACGCTCACCAGCTCGTCGCCCTCGTCGAGGTTCAGCGCGCGGATGCCATTGTTGCGCAGGTTCTTGAGCGTCTCGACCGGCAGACGCTTCACCGTCCCGTTTCTCGTGACCATCGTGAGGAAGAGATTCTCCGCGCTGAGGTCGCGGAAGTGGATCATCGCCTGCACGCGCTCGCCGGTCTCCACCTGAATGATGTTGATGATGTTCGTGCCCTTGGCGGCCTTGCCGCTCTCGGGGATCTGATAGCCCTTCTTGCGGTATACCTTGCCGGTATCGGTGAAGAAGAGGATATAGTCGTGGGTCGAGGCGGTGAAAACGTCCACCACGCTGTCCTCTTCGCGCGTGGTGATGCCCTTTTTGCCCATGCCGCCCTTGCTCTGCGCGGTGTACTCGCTCGCGCTCGTGCGCTTGATATAGCCGTTGCGCGTGAGCGTAAAGACGCACTCCTCCTCTTCGATGAGGTCTTCGATGTCGATCTCGTCCTCGACCTCCTGGATCTCGGTCTTGCGCGCATCGCCGTACTTGTCGCGAATCTCAAGAAGCTCGTCCTTCAAAACGCCCTTGAGCATCGTCTCGTTGGAGAGAAGCTCGACAAAATAGGCGATCTTCTTTTCCAGTTCGTCGAACTCGTTCTGGAGTTTCTCGCGGTCGAGACCCTGCAAGGCCTTCAGGCGCATATCGAGAATGGCCTGCGCCTGAATATCGGAGAGGGAGAAGCGCTCCATGAGCTTTTCCTTCGCGTCGTCGTAGCTCGTGCGGATGATGTGGATGACCTCGTCGATGTTGTCCTGCGCGATGAGAAGGCCCTGCAGCAGGTGCTCGCGCTCGCGCGCTTTTTTGAGGTCATACTGCGTTCTGCGCGTGATGAGCTCTTCCTGGAAGGCAAGATACTCGTCGATGATGTGGCGCAGAGACAGGATCTTCGGCTGCTTCTGGTTGTCCACAAGCGCCAGCATATTGATGGCGAAGCTCGTCTGAAGCTGCGTCTGGGCAAAGAGACGGTTTAAGACCACCTGCGGGTTCGCGTCGTGTTTGACCTCGATGACGATGCGCATGCCCGTGCGATCGGTCTCGTCGCGGATGTCGGAAATGCCATCCAACCGCTTGTCGTTCACCTGATCGGCCATATTCTTGATGAGCATGCGCTTGTTCACTTGATACGGAAGCTCGGTGACGATGATGCGCGTGCGGTCGCGGCCGAATTCTTCAAATTCGGTGCGCGCGCGCAGGATGATCTTGCCGCGGCCTGTGGCATACGCCGCGCGGATGCCGCTGCGGCCCATGATGATGCCCTTGGTCGGGAAATCGGGGCCGGTGATGTGCTGCATCAGGTCGTAAAGCGTCGCCTCCGGGTTATCGAGCACGCAGACGCAGGCGTTGATGACCTCGGTGAGGTTGTGCGGGGGGATGTTCGTCGCCATGCCGACGGCGATACCGCTTGAGCCGTTCACCAGAAGGTTCGGGAAGCGCGCGGGCAGCACGCGGGGCTCCTTGCGGCTCTCGTCGAAGTTCGGGTCCCAGTCGACGGTCTCCTTGTCGATGTCGCGCAGCATTTCGTTGGCGATCTTCGACATGCGCGCCTCGGTGTATCGGTAGGCAGCCGGGGGGTCGCCATCGATGGAACCGAAGTTGCCGTGACCGTCAACGAGCATATAGCGCATGGAGAAGTCCTGCGCCAGACGCACGAGCGCGTCGTAAACCGACGCGTCGCCGTGCGGATGATAGCGGCCCAGCACGTCGCCGACGCAGGTCGCCGACTTTTTGAAGGGCTTGTCGCTCGTGAGACCGTCTTCATACATGGCGTACAGGATACGGCGATGGACGGGCTTCAGGCCGTCGCGCACATCGGGCAGCGCGCGCCCGACGATGACCGACATCGCGTATTCGATGTAGGAGGACTGCATTTCGTGCACAAGCTCGCTCTGCACGATCTTTTGGTTGGGGAACTGAATATCTTCGGGTTTGTAATCCACGTTTTTGTGAGCCATTTTTCTTGTCCTCCTCTCTTAAAAGTCCAGATTGACCGCGTATTTCGCGTTCTGTTCGATGAATTCCTTGCGCGGCTCGACCTTCTCGCCCATCAGCACCGTGAACGTCTCGTCCGCGAGCACCGCGTCCTCGAGCGTAATGCGCTTGAGCGTGCGCTTTTCGGGGTCCATGGTCGTCTCCCACAGCTCATGCGGGTTCATTTCACCAAGACCCTTGAAGCGCGAAATGTCGACCTTCGCGTTCGGATTGTCGCCGCGAAGCTCAGAAGAGTACTGATCGCGCTCCTCCGGCGTGAAAGCAAGACGCGTCGTCTTGCCGCGCGTCAACTTGAAAAGCGGCGGCACGGCCGCGTAAACATAGCCGTTTTCGATGAGCGGGCGCATATAGCGGAAGAAGAACGTCAGCAGCAGCGTTCTGATGTGCGAGCCGTCGACATCGGCATCTGCCATGATGATGACCTTGTGATAGCGCAGCTTATTGACGTCGAAATCCTCGCCCAGCCCCGCGCCGAGCGCGATGATGACGGGCTGGAGCTTGTCGTTGCCGTAAATTTTGTCGGCGCGCACCTTTTCCACGTTGAGCATCTTGCCCCAGAGCGGCAAAATTGCCTGGAAGCGCGAGTCGCGCCCCTGCGTGGCGCTGCCGCCTGCCGAGTCGCCCTCTACGATGTAGAGCTCGGTGAGCTCGGGGTTATTCTCGTTGCAGTCGCGCAGCTTGTCGGGCATCGCCGCGCCGCCGAGGGCGCTCTTGCGGCGGATGGATTCGCGCGCCTTGCGCGCGGCCTCGCGCGCGCGGTTGGCCGTCATGGCCTTATCTAAGATCGTGCGCGCCACGACGGGGTTTTCCTCAAGGAACTGCATCAGCCGGTCGGAGACGATGCCGTCGACCAGCGTGCGGATCTCGCTGTTGCCGAGCTTTGCCTTCGTCTGACCCTCGAACTGCGCGTTCGTGAGCTTGACGGAGATGACGCAGGTAAGACCCTCGCGGCAGTCCTCGCCGCTGACCTTGTCACCTTCCTTGATGATGCCGTTTTTGATGCCGTAGGCGTTCAGAACGCGCGTGAGCGCCGCTTTGAAGCCGGTCTCGTGCATACCGCCCTCGGGCGTATGGACGTTGTTGGCGAACGAGAGGATATTTTCCTGATAGCCGTCGTCATACTGGAGCGCCAATTCCGCGAACGAGTCGCCCTTCATGCCGCTCATGTAGATGACGTTATTGTGCAGCGGGTCTTTCTTTTTGTTGAGCCACGTGACGAACTCGCGGATACCGCCCTCGTAGCACATCGAGTCGCGGCGCTCGCTCTCGCTCTTTTCCGCGCTTGCAAGACGCGCATCTTCGATCGTGATGCGAAGGCCAGCGTTCAAGAAAGCCTCCTCGCGCATGCGCGTGTGGAGCGTCTCGTAGGAGTACTCAAGGTCTTCGAACATCAGAGGGTCGGGCTTGAAGGTGACGGTCGTGCCCGTATGATCGGTCGAGCCGACAATGGTCATCTCCTGCGTGATCTTGCCGCGGGAGAATTTCATCTCGTAGATGTTGCCGTTCTTGTGCACCTGCACCGTCAGCCACTCGGAAAGGGCGTTGACGACGCTCGCGCCCACGCCGTGCAGACCGCCGGAGACCTTATAGCCTCCGCCGCCGAACTTACCGCCCGCGTGCAGCACGGTATAGACGACCTCGAGCGCGGGACGCCCCGTCTGCGCCTGAATGTCGACCGGAATGCCGCGGCCGTTATCCACAACGGTGA
>ERZ772861.3058-NODE-3058-length-10581-cov-3.338400_pt1 | contig 10581 bp, 11 predicted proteins | sample MGYA00512135_ERZ772861 | MGnify/ENA primary metagenome ERZ772861 (study PRJEB29015, sample SAMEA2737700) | human gut metagenome | biome: human gut; feature: human-associated habitat; material: faeces | place: China | collected 2012 ...
ATAGAATAAATATGGAAAGGTCTGTAGATTCCTTCCGCATCCTTCTGACCAAACAACTGTAATGTCTTTCCCTTTGGAGTTGCCGTAAACGCAAAGAATGATAAGTTCTTATGCATACCCTGCGCTGCCAATTCATCTAAGAGCTTATCTTCATCATCCTTACGGTTTCTCTCGTCCTCATCTTCCATCTCGGCATACTCTTGCAGCATTTCTTCTGTATCAGCTAATGCTCTTTTTAGCTTTTTTGCTGCATCTACTAGATTTCACTCCGGTAGTGAGGCTGTTTTTTTATGCGTGTGTAAATGCCTTGATTGCATAAACTAAGACAACTGAAGCTGGTATAGAAATCAGCGTTGCCGCTGCAGGCCATCCGCTTAGCGAGAAAGAAAGCGAAGAATGCTTTGCAACCTCTGATGCACTCTGCGACCAATTTTCATTTGCTGTTTCGCTTCTCATTTCATTCATAGTGTTTCCCTCTATTAGAGTCCTGTAATACTGTTTTCACTATCCTTCAGAATCACTAGAATCTGACTGATAGCATCCATAGCATCTTCATCTGACCGTTCTAGCAACCTCGCAAATTTGGCAACCGCCTCCAACCTGTCCTCCATTGGGAAGCGATTGTCTGACATATCCGGTGCAGCAACTTCTGTGTATACCAACAATCTCTTTCCTACGACATACTGGTCATAACGTCCGTTACAGCTCTTTAGCAGATAATTGGCCACACCTTTAAGATGCGGTCCTATTGCGAAAGTCTCTACTATTTCTTCCGGAATCTTTATTTCTACAACGACCTTATCCTCACCATAGAGCATCGGGGTCTGGATTTGAACGTCATATCGGGAATAAAGGTTAAGCGATGCACTTTTTACGCCTTCTCTTATATCGTGGATGGCATCTATGGCTTTCATAGACGAGTCTGCAAATTCTATTTGTATATTCTTAGAAACTAACATATACATCCCCTTCCTGTAATCTATACTACTGGTGCCTGTAATATTTATATCACATTCAGCTGTAATCGTCAATACCTGTTATTACAAGAACTTGTAATATTTTTATTGACACTTGAAAGTAAAAAAATAAGCCGGTACAGGACCGACACCTCAAACGACACTCCGACACCTCAAGGGCTATGCAACATTAAATTGTATTAAATAGCGAGTCTTAATTTCATATATGGTCTTTGCCACGTTATTACCTGAGAGAATATCATTATCATCATAAAACAGTATATTTACCATAAGCTGGATTACTTCTCTCGGCGTATAATGCTGTCCCGCATCTTCATTATGAGACTTGGAGAATCTTCTGATGATTTCCTCTGTCCGTTATGTATTCCTTTAACACAATATACAAAATACCCTTATTTGCCATGGTCGTAATATGACTATCAAACTTAAACTTTTCTAAAATATCCTGTACATTTGAGGAAAATCCATTCAGATAATCTCTAAAGTTTTCTTCAATATGGTCAGGATCATCCATCAATCTCTCAAATGTGTACTTACTTGTATTGTAAAAATCATACCCTGATGCTTTACGAAGCAATACATCTTTCATTGGAAGATTCTTTACTTCCTCATATTTTTTCAATACTGCATCTTTAGTATCTGAAAGAATGCAATCAAATCGTCTGATTACCGTAAGTGGTAATATAACATCTCCATATTCATGGGGTTTGTATACTCCTGTAAGTTTATCTGCTATCGCCCATATCAAATCGGCTTTCTGATCTATTTTTTCGCTTCTCGCAGCCATTAACATTGTCCTCCGTATAGTGTGTAATCAATATCAAAATCATTATATCACAGTATATATATATCCACAATTTGTAGTCACTAATAGTTTATTATCTAATTTTATCATTTTACAATCAAAAACTTTACATCATCTGGCCCCATGTGCTAAGTTATTTATATAAGATTACAGAAAGGTGGAATAACTCGCTATGAAATGCATTTCCAATAGTCTGGGTGCGCTGGCTCCCCGATATCCCATTGAGAATCTCTGTATTCCTAAGCAGACACTTTTTATAGATATAGAAACTACCGGACTCTATGCCAAAAGCTCGTCTCTTTATCTGATTGGCTGCATCTACTATAATACACAGGAACAGTCTCCTGCATGGTATTCTATACAGTGGTTTGCCACCAACTATGAAGATGAAGAAAATGTATTGCGTGCCTTTGCAGATTTTGCCTCTGATTACCGCTATCTGATTCACTTCAATGGCAATCAGTTCGACATTCCATATCTTGCGAAAAAAATGGAACAATATCATATCTCCTGTGACCTGAGCAGATTTGAAGGAATTGATATTTATCGCCGTATCGCTCCTTATAAGAATTTTATGAAACTTCCAAACTGTAAGCAGAAGACCATTGAAGGATTCCTGCATACAGAACGTGAAGATGTCTACTCTGGCGGTGAGCTGATTGATATTTACCACGAATATGTTCTTACACACGATCCAGAGAAGGAACATTTTCTCCTGCTCCATAATGAAGAAGATATTAAGGGCATGTTAGATATCATTGCTGCTCTTGCAATCCCCGATTTAATCCATAATCCGGTAAAAGTCACGAAAGTACAGGCAAACTACTACAATGATATCCATCAACAGCGTTGTCCTGAGATTATTATGAATCTGAAATTTCCTGTTCCATTGCCTGCCGATATTACATGCAGTGCCAACAGCTGCTACTTCATTGGTTCTGATAACGAAGGCAAGCTGCGTGTACCTATTTACGAAGAGGAAATGAAATATTTCTATTCTAATTACAAGGATTATTACTATCTTCCACAGGAGGATATCGCAATCCATAAGTCTGTAGCCAGTTTTGTAGATAAAGAGTTCCGTCAGCAGGCATTAGCTTCCAACTGCTATACGCGCAAAGTCTCTTCCTATCTTCCGCAATGGGATACGCTATTTACTCCATTCTTCAAACGTGAATACAAAGATCACGACCTGTTCTTTGAGCTGACTGATGAATTTAAGACACGAAGAGAAGATTTCAACCGATATGCACATCATGTACTGGAAATGATTGCATCACAATGTTGATACATCCAAAAGAGGTATTGTTACATATTTGTAGCAATACCTCTTCTTTTCCATTCTATTTTGCTTTAACATAAAAGAAAGAATTCTTTCTTTCATAATTAATTTCCTTATAATTCATAATCTGTTCTGTACTTCCAATAAACAGGATTCCATCAGGCTTTAAGGCAGAATTAAACTTTCGGAACACTTCATCCTTTGCTTCCTCAGTAAAATAGATCAGTACATTTCTGCACACAATCAAATCACAACGGTCAGGATATGTATCTTTCAATAAGTTATGCTGCTTAAATTCAACTCTTGACTTGATATCGTTGGATATCTGATAGGATGGACCTATCTTGGTAAAATACTTTTTCTTTAAATCTTCCGGTACGGATGCGATACTTTTCTCATTATAAAGTCCTGTTTTGGCTTTATCTATAACCTGTTTATCAATATCCGTTGCTATGATCTTTATCTGATTTAATGGTATATGTCTGGATAACGCCATAACCAGAGAATATGGCTCGTCTCCTGTAGAGCATGCAGCACTCCATATTTTCAGGTTCTTTCCAAATTTGGAGATCAGTTCCGGAATAATCTCCTGATCCAGTAACTTCCATTGTTCCGGATTTCGGTAGAATTCAGATACGTTAATCGTCAGATAATTAACAAATTCATCAAATACTGCTTTGTCTTCTCTAAGTTTCTGTACGAATTTATCATACCCTACGATTTTATTCTTGGCAATCAGTGTATCAATACGCCTTTTCATCTGTTTTTCTTTGTAAGCGTTCAAATCAATCTTCGTCAAAGTATAGACTTCTTTTTTGAAATATTCATAATCATATGCCATGGCTGCTTATCCCCTTTTCTAAACGTATAAAGCTCTAGGAGCATAATACTCCTAGAGCCAATTAACTGAACTTACAAAGATTAGTTCTCTTCTGCTTCCTGCTTAGCGATTACAGCGTCGATATCTACAGATACAACGTCAGAATCATCTTCTGCTGTCTCTTCAGCAGGTGCTTCCTTAGGTTCAGGAGCTGATAAAGCCTTAATGCTTAAGCTGATCTTCTTACCTTCTTCGTTGAAATCAACTACTTTAGCTGTAACTTCCTGACCAACGCTTAATACATCTGATGGCTTCTCAATATGCTCTTTTGCAATCTGAGAAACATGAAGAAGAGCATCAATACCTGGCTCTAATTCTACGAATGCACCAAAATCAGTCATTCTTGCTACTTTACCGGTAACTACATTGCCTACAGCATACTTAGTAGCTGCATCTTTCCAAGGATTGGAATCATCAAATTTCAGGGATAATGCAACCTTAGTTCCATCAATATCCTTAATCAGGACTTTAAGAGTCTCACCAACCTTGAATACCTTCTTAGGATTCTCAACACGTCCCCAGGACATCTCAGAAATATGAAGCAGACCATCAACACCACCTAAATCGATGAATGCACCGAAATCTGTAACGTTCTTAACTGTACCTTCTACGATATCGCCAACTTTGATCTTCTCAAAGAGTTCCTTCTGCATTTCAAGCTTCTTAGCAACGATAAGCTGCTTACGATCGCCGATATATCTTCTTCTCTTAGGATTGTACTCGCTGATTACGAATTCGATTTCCTGTCCAGCATATTTGCTTAAATCTTTCTCATATACATCAGATACAAGACTTGCAGGGATGAAAATTCTTACTTCGTCAACTACAACGCTTAATCCACCGTCAAGTACCTGTGCAACCTTAGCTGTAAGTACTTCCTTATTATTGAATGCTTCTTCAATTCTCTTATTGCCTCTGTCAGCAGCAAGTCTCTTGTATGTTAAGAGAACCTGTCCCTCACCATCGTTTACCTTTAAGACTTTCACTTCCATCTTGTCGCCAACGTTTACAAGAGTGGTCAGGTCTACATTAGGCTCATTGGTGTATTCGTTACGTGTACGAATACCGTCTGACTTGTAACCGATGTTAAGGATTGCTTCATCCGGTTTTACATCGATGACTGTACCTTCAATTACCTCTCCTGTATGAATAGTTTTTAATGATTCTTCTAACATTTGTTCAAAAGTTAATTCTGACATAATTTTGAACCTCCTCAATTATTTTGTTTGGGGTAGAAGCCCCCGCTGTGATGCCCACTAGTTCAACAGAATTAGGTAGTTCTAATTGCAGGTCTGCCAGTGTCTGTATATAGTAAGTATTCTCACATTCACTTTTGCACAGCTCATAGAGCTTGCGGGTATTGGAACTATGAGTACCACCTATCACAATCATAACGTCAGCTTTGGCTGCAAGTTCACTTGCTTCCTTCTGGCGTTCTTCTGTTGCACTACAAATAGTATTCGCAACAATTATATCATAACCTTTTTTTTGAAAAATTTCAACTAATTCTTGAAATTTCTTGTAGTTAAATGTCGTTTGAGATACAACGCAGTATTTATCGTCCTTTGAACCATTAAATTGAAGTGCCTCTTCTCTGGATTCTATCACGGTTGCAGGAGTTTTACACCATCCTCTGATTCCTTCTACTTCCGGATGTTTCGCATTACCTATAACAATAATACGTCTTCCTTCTGCGCTCTCCTTCTCCACAATTTTGTGAATACGCTTTACAAAAGGACAAGTCGCATCAATGCATTCTATGTTCTTTTGTTCCATGATTTCATAAATTTCCTTGGGGACTCCATGTGCACGTATTACAACGCTTCCTTCTGTAAGTTCTGTCAGTTCCTCTTTCGTATTGAGTACCTTTACACCCTTTTCTTCCAGATCCGCTACTACATCATCATTATGAACAATAGGACCATACGTATATATTTTCTTGTTTTCTGCAAGCTGTTCATATACTCTGTCCACTGCCCTTTTCACGCCAAAACAAAAGCCTGATGATTTTGCCAATACTACTTCCATTCTATTTGTATGCCTTTCTACTATCTACAGGACATGGCTGCATATCTGCTTCTTTATTTGCACAATGCAATCACTGCATCAGCGACTTCTTCAATCGTCATATTGGAAGAATCCAGAAGAATTGCGTCTTCTGCCTGCTTTAGCGGTGAGATTTCTCTTGTCATGTCTCTGTGATCTCTTTCAATAATATCTTTTTCTATCTCTTCCAGATTACAGTCTATGCCTTTTGCCTTCTGTTCTTCATAACGGCGCTTTGCTCTGACTGTGCTGCTGGCTGTCAGATAGATTTTTACATTTGCATCCGGTAATACGACTGTACCGATATCTCTTCCGTCCATTACTACGTTTTCTTTTGCTGCAAGCTTTCTCTGTAATTCCACCAGTTTGGTACGCACCTTGGGATTTACACTGGTCGCAGATGCCATACGGCTTACTTCCTCTGTACGGATCAGCCCATTTACGTTTCTGCCATTGAGCCATACCACCTGCTCTCCGTTTTCATAAGTGATTGTAACATCTATCTGATCTACGGAGGATTCTATTTTTCCCTGATCATCTGCACTGATACCTGCTTCCAGAAAATACAATGCCATAGCACGATACATGGCTCCTGTATCAACATAAATGTAATTCTTTTTCTTTGCAATCAATTTTGCAATCGTACTTTTGCCAGCACCTGCCGGTCCATCTAATGCGATATTATAACTCATATTTATTACCATACCTTTCTGATATCCATTATTCCTCTGCTGCGCTTTCTCCTGCCAGATGACCGGTTGACCATGCAATCTGCAGATTATAGCCTCCGGTCAACGCATCCAGATCCAGCACTTCACCAGCAAAATAAAGTCCCTTTATATTTCTGGATTCCATTGTGGACGGATTGATCTCTGATACTTTCACACCGCCCTTGGTTATAATCGCTTCATTATAATCACGTACGCCGGTAATTGTCAATTCAAGATGCTTTATTGTATGAAGGAAGCGTTCTCTCTCTTCCTTTGTGATCTCATTGACTTTTCTTTCAGGATCTATCTGTGCCAGACTTGGCATAATATTTAACATCTTAGCCGGAAACAGTGCCGCAATGGCATTTTTGAACTGCTTATTTCTGTTGGCGTCAAATTCTCTTAATATTCGTTTGTCCAATTGTTCCTGTGTTAATGCAGGTTTTAAATCTATATATAATTTTGCTTGTTTTCCCGCTGCTTTATGCACATAATGGCTACTGCCGCTTAACATGAGCGGTCCACTGACTCCATAATGGGTGAACAGCATTTCTCCAAAATCAGAATAAATCTCTATTCCATCCACTTCAATCCGGGCTTCTACATTTCTTAACGATAAGCCCTGGAGCTGTTTACACCACTCTTCCTGCACTACAAAGGGAACAAGTGCCGGTGAAAGCTTAGTAACTGTATGTCCTGCTTCCTTGGCAAACCGATAACCATCGCCTGTTGAACCTGTCAAAACATAGGAAATACCTCCCGTTGCGACAATTATTTTGTCTGCATTCAGCTTATCTCCATTCTTGAGCTGTACTCCGGTAACAGTTTTCTCATTTTCATCAATCAAAAGCCTGCCGGCTTCCGTGTGAAGACGCACTTTTACTCCTGACTGATGCAATTGCCGGTCCAGTGCCCTTAATATATCAGAGCTGTGATCCGATTCTGGAAAAACTCTCTGTCCTCTTTCTATTTTCAGTGGACATCCTGCTTCTTCAAAAAAGCGCATAACCGCCTGATTATCATATCCATATATTGCGCTGTACAGGAACTTGCTGTGTTCCATTACATTTGCAAAAAGATCCTCTGTATCACAGGCATTTGTCACATTACATCTGCCTTTTCCTGTAATAAAGAGTTTCTTTCCAGTTTTCTCATTTTTTTCTAATAATATAACTTCAGAACCCGCCTTTGCAGCAGTGATTGCTGCCATCATTCCAGCAGGTCCTGCTCCAATGATCAATATTTTCACAATTTCTGTTCCTTTTCTTTCTGCAATGGAGTACTTAACAGAGATTCATCAATGTAATTGAATTCATCCTTCAGATATACCTGATAGTTATCCCATGCCTGTCCCAGACTTTCCAGATTCTTCTTCACATCATCAGGACGTTTCAGACATAATGCTACAACCAGCGCATTGATAAGGCTTAATGGTGCTACTAGAGAATCTACAATAGATACCATGTTGCTTCTTGCCAGTAGATTGCAGGATGAATACAGACACATGGGAGAATAGATCGTATCTGTTATTGTAATAATCTTAGCCTGTCTGTCGTTGGCAAATTCCATAGCTTTCAGGGTCCGCATGGAATATCTTGGAAAACTGATTCCAATTAATGCATCCTTCTCATCAATGCGAATCATCTGTTCAAAAATCTCTGTTGTATTTGTTGAATTCAGCAAAAAAACGTTTCCCCTAATCATATTCAGATAGAATTGCAGGAAACGTGCCAGCGGATCACAGCTTCTGATTCCAATAATATAGACATTTTTAGCTTCCAGGATAATGTCTACTGCCATTTCAAAAGCATGTGGGTCCACATGCTCTATTGTATCGCTGATCTTCTCCATATCTGAAGTCAATACAGATGTTAATATTTCTGATTGAGTACTCTTTCCATATTTAACGCCAATCTTCTGTACAGAATTAAGCTTGTTCTTCACCCATTCAGCCAGATCCTCCTGAAATTCAGGATAACCTTCATAACCTAAAGAATAGGCAAAACGAACCACTGTAGATTCACTCACCCCTACGGTAGTTCCCAACTTGGCAGCGGTCATAAATGCAGCCTGCTCATAATGATCTATGATAAAGGTTGCAATCTTTTTATGACCCTTGCTCATTTTATTAAATTTTTCATTAATTCTGGACATGGTATCAATCTTGTATTCCATCTGTTGTCCTCACTTATGAGCAGCTTTTGTATATATCTTCTAAAAGATCTAACGTTTCTTCCTTCGTCAGATCATAATCTCCTGTTAATACCATGCATGCACATCCATGGATGAATATCCACATTTTCATAAATAATCCACTTGGATTGCTGCATCCGTTTGCCGCAGCTTTATTAATTTCTTTTGCTACAGCTCCTGTACTTCCATTTAACAATTCATATAAACTTCTATCTCCTCTATTGTCTGACAGGAACAATAGCTGAAACAGTTTACGTTCTTCTTTCGCAAAATCTATATAAGCAAGTCCCAGGTGAATAAAAGGTGTCTGCACTTCGGACTCGAATTTTTCATAATAATCTGCAAATAAATCTATCGCTTTCTGATAAACTTCTGTATATAACTCTGTCATATTGGCATAGACTCTGAAAATAGGCTGAGTAGAGCATCCAATTTTGTTTGCCAGTTTTCTGGCAGTTACATTCTCTATGCCTTCTTCTTTCGCCAATTGAACAGCTGTTTCCAATATCATGTTTTTTGTCACGGACTCTTTTCTTGCCATGGTCATCCTCATTTCTACGCATTTTGCGCACTATCGCATTTTCTCTTTTGTATACAGATGACAGCCTGTGGCTATCATTCAGGCAGCATCATTTATTATTTACAGTAATAACACATGTTATGATAAATTGTTTTTATTCGTCTGTCAAGTATGCTTCAACTCAAAATCAGTATCGGATCATAAGTTAATGACCCGATACTGATATAAAACCTGTAATGATAGAAGAATCACACAAATTAAACAGGATATGCTCCGTTCTTAGTGTCTGCTTCTGTCAAATCAACCTTCTTCTGCTGAGCTTCACGGTATTTGAAGAATTCAACAGCTACCTGAGGGAATAATGCATAACTTAATACATCTTCATCCTGCTGTTTCCACTGCTTCATTTCTTCTTCAATCTTAGGAAGTTCGTTAGGAATCAAATCTGCAGGACGGCATGTAATGATATGTTCTTTCTCTTCTGCTGAAAGAACCTTATCCTGTACTTCCTTATTGAAAGGTTTTACAGTCTGACCATACTCGCCACGTAATACAGCCTTGGTTTCCTTTGTAGCCATCTTATATCTCTCACCCATTAATACGTTAAATACAGCCTGTGTACCAACAATCTGAGATGAAGGTGTAACAAGAGGTGGCTCACCTAAGTCTTTACGAACTCTAGGGATCTCTTCAAGTACTTCATAGTACTTGTCTTCTGCGTTCTGTTCCTTTAACTGGCTAACCATGTTGGATAACATACCACCTGGTACCTGGTATAACAGAGTCTTGATATCAACACCAAGAACCTTAGGATTCATAAGTCCGCTCTTTAAGCACTCTTCTCTGTAAGGTCTGAAGTGATCTGCGATCTTGGATAACAGAGTCTGATCAATTCCTGTATCATATGGTGTGTTCTTTAATGTCTCAACCATAACTTCTGTTGCAGGCTGAGAAGTTCCCATTGCAAATGGAGAAATTGCACAGTCGATTACATCAACACCAGCTTCGATAGCTTTCATGTATGTCATGGAAGCAACACCTGATGTATAATGTGTATGCAGCTGGATAGGAAGCTTAGTGGAAGACTTCATAGCCTTAATCAGCTCTTCTGCCTTGTAAGGTACTAACAGACCGGCCATATCCTTGATACAGATAGAATCAGCACCCA
>ERZ772861.3074-NODE-3074-length-10525-cov-6.455014_pt1 | contig 10525 bp, 15 predicted proteins | sample MGYA00512135_ERZ772861 | MGnify/ENA primary metagenome ERZ772861 (study PRJEB29015, sample SAMEA2737700) | human gut metagenome | biome: human gut; feature: human-associated habitat; material: faeces | place: China | collected 2012 ...
AAGCCTGTGGACTGTCCTCTTGTGGATGACCGACCTCGTGTCCTAAAAAGCAATGGCAGGAAGAAGCAGGAAAAGAGAGGAGGTATTGGTATCTCCGAAGCCGCTAAATCTTTAGTTTAGCGGTAGTTCACTCTCCCAGTATAGATACTTTCTCAAGCTGCAATGGGGTAAAAGCAAGTCAATATGACAGGGAAAAGGCCCAAAAAAGACTACATGATTTAGGCATAAATATAGATAAGGTATGTCGTATAAGGCTTTATATACCAGATATTGATTCGGTTAAAATTGAGGATGAATATTGGCTTTTTAAAAGAGATGGTGCTGAATTTAAACTGAATTTTTCAGATATGTCAGTCTTGCAATATGTAAAAGGCGAATACATTATAACAGATCTTTCAAAAACATTGAAAGAACTTATAAAAAGGCACTTAATATATTGATTTCCCCAACTTGTCAACGCTGTAATACAATAATTCAGTTAATTTGCTGGTATGGAAAATGTAAAGATACAATTTAAAGGAATAACCCGTAACACGGACGATGGAATATGCCCGGACGGGGAATGTATGGAACTGATCAACGCAAAGGTGAACAATTCCAGTATAGAACCTATTGGAAACCCCATTCAGCTAAAACAGACGGTTCATACATACAAGGAAATATATCACCATGCGAACGCCAAGAGATATATCGGAATAACCGAGGATGGTCAAATGTACGAAATGCCGGAAGATCTTTCTTCTGAAACAATTATGACGGAAGATGTAAAGGCTAAAAGTATTCAATTCATAGGTAACACGGTGTCGGTATTAACTGACACCGGTGTTAAATACCTTCTGTTTAAAAACGATGGATATGCTTATCTGGGTGAACTTCCTGATATGCCCGGCATGACTATCAGGAAAAAACTTGCCGTGGTAGATGCGGATATAACAGAAGTATCAGAATTAAGCGACACAGAAGTAAGATATGGCAACTTTGTGAAGGTACTGAATAATGCAAACAAAAAAGGATATTATTGCTATGCTGCCGCCTTTTGTGCCGCGTTTCGTCTGTTCGATGGAAGTATTGTAAAGACAACAGAAATTCAAATACCTTTCCTCGGCTACGATGATATAATGTCATATAATTATAATTCATCTGATAGCGGAAGCGTCAGTGTAGAAATGAAAGGCGGGTTGAGTGATACCCAGTTCATTCAGGTAAATACGTCTAATGGTGCCAAAGCTGCATTGTTGTGTTTTAAGCCGGAATTTGTTTTTGACGACTATGATCTGTCGGCATGGGCAGATATCATTTTGAGCATTGATATTTTCTCTACTGACAGCCTGAGATTTAAAGTCAGTGATCTGTACGACAATATAGAATCCGCTACTACCAGAGCGTCTAATATAAGCCTGATGTATAATATTGCGGAATTGAAGATCGGAGAAACTACCATTGTACCCGACCTAGATGTATCATCCGACAACATGGCCGTACAGAAAAGCATGGTTGACGGATTTGGGTATAATCACAAGGTTAATGCTTCAAAGTCTTATTCGTACAATAACAGGCTTCATATTTTCGGAATAACAAAGACTTTATTTGATGGCTATAAAATAGTAGCAGGGGCAGAAAATTATACTTTTGATGTATACACCTATATCCACACCTCTAATGGTGATAAAATTGTTCATTCATCACAAAGGGGATCTTACATTCCGTCATTCATAATTTACCCTGATAGCCGGGCATACAAAATTGTTGTAAACTGTGCTTCGATCAATAAAGGAAAAACTTTCCTTTTAAACAGCAGCAATTATTTCAATTTCTCTTATTATTGCAGGTCATTTCAGGACGTATTGATATCAACCAAATACCGGTGCAGAACAAGTTATTTCACCGACACCACTACTGATGATTTTGTAGATATGCAATACTTGGTACGGCCAACAGATAATATTGATTATTCCAAAGATAATATATTATTGGCTTCCAATGTAAACAATCCGTTCTACTTCCCTGCCGATCAGACCTACCAGTTTCAGACACCTATTGTCGGGGTGCAGTCAAATGTGATAGCAATGTCTCAGGGCCAGTTCGGCCAGTTCCCTTTGTATGTGTTTACAAAAGATGGAATATATGCAATGTCTGTCGGATCCGGAACACTGGCCTACTCTACCCAGACACCGGTAACAAGAGACGTATGTAACAATCCGGATTCTATATGTGGGCTTGATACAATGGTAGCCTTTTCTACCGAAAGGGGCCTTATGGTAATAGATGGTGCTACTACCCAGCTGATATCGGAAAAGATATACGGATTTCTGCCTTCATGTTCCATATCTTCACCGATCATTACCCGTATACTCGCTGTTGCCGGTCTGGATTCATGCCTGTCAAGCGTTGTGTTCCCGGACTATCTGGAAACGGCAAAAGTGGGATATAACTACGAAACAAAGGAAGTCGTGGTAGCAAATGGGGATTTCCCCTACTCTTATGTATATTCCCTTAAAACCGGAGAATGGCATAAGATCTCGCAACAGATAGATTCTTTTGTGAATTCCTATCCGTATACCTGGGCAATGATCGGAACGCAAATACTTGATCTGAATAACATGCACCGGAGTGTTTCAAAGATAGCCCTTGTTACCAGACCTATCAAGATGGGAACACTTACGCATAAAAGAATACTCCAGACCGCCTTGAGAGGAATAGTCAAGAGAAGCCTGTCGGATCTTTACATAAAGGGAGAACCGGTAATGTTCAGAGGTGAAGGAGTAGATATCTTCTCTGATGTCGGAATGTACATTCTGGCTTCCAATGATGCGGAACATTTTGAACTTGTTGCAAAGAAAGAAAAAATGATTGATATCCGGGATCTTGTCACTAAGATGAACAAGAGCAAACCATACAAGTATTTTATGATATGCCTTGTCGGTGGTGTACGAACTGACGTTTCAGTGAACTACATTGAAATGATGGTAGACGAAAGCTTTACCAACCGGCTCAGATAAAAAAGGGGAAGTTTTCACTTCCCTTTTTTTATATCCCCATTTCTGCGGCCCTTCGCCTTACTTTGGGTGCTAATGCACAAATACTGTTTTTAAGCCGGTCCAATGCCTGATCCTTTTCTGTCGGATCTACATTATAACCGTTGTCCGAAAGCCATTTGTAGGATATGTATTCTACCATGTAATCACCCAGAAGCCGGTCAACACATTTGGTTATCTCTTCCTTCTTCGGCCTTTGGCTGGTTATTTCGACACTGTCCTCTGTGATTATAACTTCTACCAGCCTTTTCTGGGCATAGAAGTTTATCTCGTTCAGGGCTTCATCAAAATAATCTCCCAGAATATCCGATTCGTCTTTGCTTGCCTGAATGATTTTTGACAAAGGATTTTCCTGCTTTTTGGCTTCGCCGATATAGTAGGTTTTAGTGAAAACCTTGTCTATTATTTGCTGTTTGTTCATGTTCTTTCAGGTTTAAGCCGTCTGGACGAAAGCTGAATAAGTTCCGTTTCCAGACGGACCAGCATTTCTTCAAACCTTTTTGCTTCGTCTGATTTGATCACATTGAGCCAGCTTCGCAAAATTGCCGTTGACATGTAGTTTGTTATATAACCTACAAGCTGATCCTGCAGGTCCGGTGTGTTGGCTGCGGCTTTTATCGTAAATGTGATATTTTCACCTTCATTGGAGTAGCTTGTCCCTCCCAACATTCTTGACATCAGGTTGCAAACAACCGATGTAGCATCTGACACAAAATCTTTCAGTATCGGATCATCATCATCTGAAGCCTGTATCTTTGCGGATATTTCCACCAGACGGGGATCTGATTTCGCTGATTCACCGATGTAATATGCCTGATCCTTTACTCTTAACAGTAAAGTCTTGACGGCTATCTGCGGTGTTAAACTTTTACTTCCTTCCATTATCTCTGCGGTTTTTTACGTTCACACAATAATTTTTTTATGTTTGTAGCATTTACTACAACTTTGTCTGCATAATACTTCACATCATCCCTGTTGGTCATGGCAAACCATCTTTGACAGATTGAGTTAGATATATAGTTGGTCAGACACTGGGTAAGTGTAGTTAGTGCCGCGTCTTTCCAGTTTACAGGAAGATCAAAGTCTATGATTATTTCTCCCTCTCCAAAAGACAAAGTACCATACGAAGATATTACATCACTTAATTCTGCGGCAGATTCCTTCATAAGCGGCTGGACAATCTTCATTTCATCTTCCGTAAGCGAAAGCTTGTCTATATTATCCAGAGCCCTTCCGGTGTGCGCGGTGATTGCATACACATCTTCGTATATCTTACTTCCCTGAATTGTTACGTTTACTTCCATAATTTCCTGATAAAAAAATAATATATCAGATAACCGGATCCGGCCAGAACTAAAGACCATAAAACCCATGATATCCATACCGGATTTACTTTCTTCTCTTCTGTCTTGCTATATTCTGTTTCCGTATAGGTAGAATCCCTTATGTTAGATCCGGACTTGATCTGTTCCTGACTGAATACTTCCGTCTCGTTCCGGGAATTTCCGGTGTAATCTGTTTCTGTCTGAACAGTAGAAACAACATGCTGTTTGCCTGTGCTGTCTGGTTCTGAAAAGAACGTCTCGGTCTTTTTGATCTTATAATTTCCAAAGACTACTTCTTTTTGGAACACATGATCATTCCTGGAGGAAATAAGAGAATCCGATTTGCTTCTCACATTCTCCAGAGAAGTGTTCAGCGTTTCTTCCGATTTGTACTTTCTGGAAGCACAGGCTGTAAAAAGCAATAATACTATGAATGCAAATACTTTCATGCTTCAAATTTAAATTTGTTGATACGGTTCATCCATCCTTTCTTGTATTTTTTGTTGGTCGGCCTTGCCTTGCAGATTTCATCAATGTATTTAATACGGTCATTTTTGATCTTGAAGAACAAAGACATGGGATCCATTGCGTTCAATGCAGCAATAGTCTTATCACCTACAATTCCATCAACCGTTACGCCAAGTATTTTCTGTGGCCTTTTAATTCCATGAACACCGGAAGCCCACACCCAATCAACAAGTATATTGGCAACAGACTGATTTTCTATCCGGTCAGCCTGCCATCTGTCCCAGAACATTGTTTTGAGAATTTCCGTCCATTCTTCATCACTGATGTTTTTCAGATCGTCAATAGAAGGATCTGGAAGCCCTTTCCTTTTTCTGTATTCCTTGTATGTGGTAAGGGTTATTCCCTTGTTGGTTGCTCCACCCAGATCATCCGGATCGTTTACAAAACCACCTTCACATTTCAGGATAAATGGTTTCAATTTATTCATGTTTGCCATTGTTTACCTCCTTATCTTCTTTTAAAATGCACTTGACTTCTTCATCATTTACGTCTACTGCTTTTTTCACAAAGACACGTGCGGCTCCAAGCATATCAATCTTGATCCCTTTAGGTTTAAGAATATTGCCTATAATGCTGCATAATTCGATAAATGAGACCAGCAAACAGGCGTATACGTCTATATCCCAGCCTTTACCGCTTGCTACATTAATCATACAAACCGCACATACAAAAGCAAAGTATGTGGTTATTTTACCCATAGTGGCGCGTATAGCACGCGAAAAGCGAACCGTCTCACCCATAAGAAGGCTTTTCCTTACGCCAAATGCCAGATCTGCCATGATAACAACAAAACTAACAATTAACCAGGGGATCATGTGTTGTAATGATTCCATGATAAATGCAGTTGCTACACTGGCAAAGCTTCCTTGAATTGTTCCTGAAATAATACCTTTTTCTTCCATGTTGTCGTGTTTTTGACAAAAATAGTAATTATATGCAAAAACAAAGAAGAGGTACAAGCAATTATCTAACCGCCTGTACCTCTTTGATAAACATATTTCCCAATTCAACTACATAGGGGAATTGCTGTACATTTTCCCTTTGAAGTATTTCCTTACATTAAATCCCATGTCTATGTCCTTCAGCTTTTCTACGGCTTTCCGGTAGCATGACAAAGCCATCTTTTCATTGGGAACTTTACGGGGATCATCATAGCCCATATCCATAGCAATGCTCAGACCGTGATCACTATAACATACGTTTGCTGTAACGTACAGGGCGTATGAATTATAGTAAGGCTTTTCTTCAATCACACCGTTAAGAGATTGAACCGCTTTTGTGAATACTTCATAGGTCCAGTGGAAACCTTTTGTCCCGTCCTGATTAACCGTCCGGTTGCTGATGTTTACAGCTTCTTTGTCCGAAAGATAATTCTTCCAGCATACTTCTTCAAGGTGTGACAGCCAGCTTTCTGCCAGATCCGGATGAACTTTTGCTACTTCTTTGAAAACCCACATTTCAGATTCTCCGAAAATCTTCATGTTGGCCGGATCCTTTGAGGAAACCATCTTGTGATAGAGTTCCTCGTATCTCTGTATCATTTCGTCCGCTTTCATCATATCTTTTGTTTTAAGTTATCCCCACCAAATACTGGTGGGGAGTTTTTAACATATACTACTTATGCAGGATATGTAGCGGCAATGGTCAAGGGGGTTGCCATACTTACACCGTATGCCAAGTTGCAGTTGCATTTATCTTTAATGTTGTCAGGACTGATTACTGTCTGCAATGCTGTTAGTGCAATTGTAGGCACTGCATTTTCGGCTCCGATAAACGCTACTCTAAACTGTTCGTTAAACTGTTTAGGAATTGCCCTGCAAGAACCTTTAGGGGTGTAGAGAAAGCTTCCTGCTGCATTGATTGTTACTACCGTTTGAGTGCCGGTTGTTGTCTGGCTTAATACGGAAAATGTTACGCCGCCAGTGGGCATAATAGAACCCGTTGCACAGTAAGGCTGGCATACGTTTCTGACAATATCAACTAAATACTGTTGTGATGTTGCCGCAATTGTGATAGGTGCTAATGTTACCATATATCCAATTATTTTGTGTTTGGTGCAGGACTTTCAGCCGCCTGCGCTTCGGCTTTCTTTGTATCACTTGTTTTTACTACGTAGTCTGTCGTTTGGCCTACCGGAAGGTTGTAGTTGAGCAAATTCTTCAGTTCTGTCAGATCTTCTTTGTTAAAGGTCAGTTTACCTTCCATAAGTTTCAATTCGCCTGATTCAAGGGCCTTGTCAACAATCCCGTGAGCCATAGCCGGGATAGATTCATCAGGCACACTTGAAAGGTATTTACCCAGCATTGGCTGTACAATGCTATTGGTGATAGGTTCTATCATGGGTGCCAGTTCTTGAGTAAGTGACCAGCTGGGAGAAACAATACCCATCTGTCGTACTTTATTCTCAATCATCTGTAATGCTGGGAATGAGGACATTTTTGCTTGTGAAAGCTGCAACACAACCGGCTGCAACCATCTGTTCAGAACTGCCGCTAGTATCTGAGAGTTAGTATATTGCATAGTGTTTGTCGTTTTATAGGCCGGAGCGTACCTAAACGCCCCGGCCATTTAAGAATTGATTTTACTGGTTGCTGCAACAAGTGTCGCACACTTTGTTCTGCGGAACAACCAACTGAGACAGAGATTTCAGCTGTGCAATTTGCTGGCCCAGACAGCTGATGTTGGCAGTAGCAGTAGCGTTGTAAGTAGCCTGCTGCAAGTTGACAGCGTTCTGTGCGTCTCTGAAGTTTTCCAGTCTGGTAGCAACCTTACCGATTTCACCCTGCAAGTAAGCAGTAGCTTCAACGATCTTCTGATCAGTGTACACCTGAGAACGCAACAGGGCATTTTCAGATTTCAAAGAATCAGCTTCGCGAGTAAGGTTCAATTCATAACGGTTTACAGCCATGTTTTCAGAACAGCCGCAGTTTCCGTTGTTCCAGCCACCGAGAAAGTTTCCACCATTAAATCCCAGGAAAGAAGCCGTACCGAGTGCTCCCAAAACCGTGTTCAGATTACCTTGTCCCTGTCCGGTGACATTGTAGTTCTTGCCGTTTACATCTAATGTCATAGTGTTGTGAATTTAATTTGCCTTCTTATTGCTTCCGGCATTGCAAACTAGGATAATTATCAGTATCTTAGCTGATAATAAAGATATATGACATGAAACACGACGACAATGGGGTAAAAACCTCAATTTCTAAAAGAGAAATGGAAGTGATGGAAGAACTGTCACACGGACTTACAGAAAAAGAAATAGGCGAGAAATTATTTATCTCGCCCAAAACTGTGAATAACCATCTTAGCAATATACGCGAAAAGATAGGTGTTACTAAAAATGTAGAAGTAGTTGCCTACTATATTGCAAATTTGCGTGGTAAAAAGTTTGATTTAAAGCTGTTGCATGAATATGGGATAAGTATATTTATTCTTCTCTTAAATGTGTGTTCTCTGAACAAATAATTTTACCTACTCTATATGTAATTCGGAACACCAGCCATGTGATAATTGACATTATCGCAATAGACAATGATATGCTAAAATACTTAGCTAGTCCTATAATTTTATGATAGTATAAAATATTTATTACGTGAGACAACATAGAAAATATTATAGACATCTTATACCATTTACACATGTTTTTACTTCTTGATAGCACTAATTGCAACCAGAATATAGAATGACCTGATAAATTTGCGTTATAACTTGCATATAGAGGGCTATAATTCTTTGTGTAGAAACATATAACGCTAATGCAATACATTATTGAAGATATAAATGGAACATACATAATCATAAACCTTTCATACATTCCATATATCTTTTTAAAATAAAGAAGGTGTGAATATATCACACCTTTTAAACGACTTTTAAATTCTCTTTTCATTTTGGAATTCCATTAGTACCTTCACCTGGCAAAGGAACTTCGCCGTTTTCTTGTTCATCACCGGCAGGCTGCGGGGTTGCTGCAATAATTTCATCAATCAAAACCTTTGCTTCTTCCGGCTTGTTTTCGTCAATCAGGACTTTTACCTGTTTCAATTTTTCTACCATACGAAACTAGATTATAAGTTAAACATCACGACTACAAATTTACACAATAGTGCATACATTATCAAATAATAGCGAGATTTTTTGCAGAATCCGGTTACACCTATACTTTTTGAACAAATCCACCACTTACAAGGTCTGCAAGGTTATGAGTTACCTTGTTGCCTGTATTTCTGATACACTTATATACTACTCCGCTTTGGGTGTAATACTTGCCTTCTTCCAGTATCATTCCCTGCCACATCGGATTTAACTCTTCGTTGTAAGGTATCGGGTCTTCCAATGTTCCTTCGTGATCTTCTACTACTTCAACCCATAAAGACGACTGGTTTCCCGGAGACCAGTTAGATTGCGTGGTGTGATCCTGCACTACTTCGTAAAGTTTCCCGTTGTACTCATACTTTTCTCCTTGTTTTACCTGAACGCTGTCTGCCGACCATTCAGGATAAAACTCTTTAACCGACAATGCTTCCTTGTTGGTAAGATTGAGTGTGCCGATAATCTCATTAACCATAGCGACATCTTTTTTCAACCGTTCCAAATCTGAATACTTCGGCATCACTCCACTTTCAGCAGTCCAAATCTCATCTTCCTGCACTTCTTCGCCTGTTCGTTTCCATATCTTCACGAAGCATACATCATACTCCCTGTAAACACAAAACTCCGCATCGGACGGCTGTTCCACTTCGCAAACAGGTTTATATCCTTGTGCGATAATTTCCTCTTCGGTAAGCTTTCCGCCCACCTGCACTCCTTTTTCCACTTCAAGCGTCTGAAGTGTTCCTTCTGTAATTTTTCCGTACTTCATATTATTAATGTTTTTAAATATTGCTATCAATTGTCCGTTATGCTCGCATATATGCAGGCTCGCGGAGCTGTAGGGGGAGCCTCCTTTTCGGATAGTACCTTGTCGGCGGTCTGAATATGGAAGCATAGTCGTTCAGGTTTAGATATGATGTCTTGTTTGGTTTATACTTGTCTTTCAGCACACAGACGAACCTGCCGTTCTTGTTGCGGAAATACAGCCATTCGGAGAATGTTTCCAGAGCTTTCTTTGCTATGCGCTTTTTGATATTGAAGGACGCTGTTCCTTTCATCAGACCGAAATAGCTGTTTATGCTTTGCATGACGTGTACGGCGTTATCGTACGACGGCATCCGGCTGTATTCTTCTATCGCTGTATGGAGGGCATGTACTGTACGGTTGGATATGTAAATACGGTTCAGCTTTACTACCTTTCCGCAGAACTTTACTCCGTGTAAGGCCGGCTGTATGTAGAATTTATCGGGATGGACTTTGAGTTTCAACCGCTCGGCTACTTTGATGAATACTTTCCGGGCATGGATTATTTCGGATGCGGTTTCTGCCACCACGCATATATCATCTACAAACCGTGTGTATCTAACTCCGGTTTTTATCATTTCCGCATCGGCTTCGGCCATGACGAGGTTTGCCAACAATTGGGAATAGAAGTTTCCAATCGGGAGTCCTTTTTCGGGCGGGAGTCCGAAAAGGCTTTTGTTGGGCGGTACTTTATCCCACATTTTTATATCGGAACGTCGCTCGCAGTCTGTGGCCGGATTATGC
>ERZ772861.3088-NODE-3088-length-10493-cov-7.375455_pt1 | contig 10493 bp, 7 predicted proteins | sample MGYA00512135_ERZ772861 | MGnify/ENA primary metagenome ERZ772861 (study PRJEB29015, sample SAMEA2737700) | human gut metagenome | biome: human gut; feature: human-associated habitat; material: faeces | place: China | collected 2012 ...
GTGGCGCCCTTCTTGGCCAGCACATCCTTCGCCTCGGAAATCGCTGCCTCGTCGCCGTCCAGCGTGAAGGTGTTGACACCGATGAGTGCGCCGCCCTTCTCCGCAAGTTCCTTATTCAGCGCATCCAGCTCGGCAAGCTCTCCCACGCAGGGATTGCAGGTGGTGAACCAGAAGTTCACCACGGTGACGGCGTTCTTGGAGAACAGGTCATCGCTCTTGACGGTGTTGCCGTTGAGGTCCTTGCCCTCGAAGGCGGGGAACTTCTGCGTCTTGTCGCCGTCGCCGGGTGTCGTGGGGCTGTCGGCAGGGATACTGTCACCGTTGCCCGGGGCCTTGGGAACCGCCTCGGGGAACTTGGCCTCAATGGCGGTCAGGGTGCGCTCGATCTCCCGGATCTTCTCATAGAAGAAATCGTTGGCGGGAGTGGGCATCCCGTGCTTTTGGGCCAGACGGCGGACGACACCTGCAAACTGCTCCACCTCGGTGGGGCGCTTGGCGAGGACATCCTGCCGCATACTGGGCATTCCGTCAGGCTTGAAGGTGGGGGCCATGGATTCGAGGAAGGCTTTGTGGTTGTTGGCAGGCAGATTGACGCCCTCCAGCACCGACAAATCAATGACTTCCTGCATAGCCTCGAGCATCTTATCATAGGCCGGGCCGGGCTTGGTCAGGCCGCCGTAGGGCAGGTCAAAAGCAGCGGCCGCCTGATTGAGGCCGTCGTTGACCATCAGCTTGCTCCACTGCTTGAAGAGGATGTCATTGCAGGGCTCGCTGGCGATGCCGCAGGCGGTGAGGTATTCGTCCACCGCTTTTACGCGGTCGGTCATCTCGCCGCTCTTCTCGCCGAACTGGATGCGGCCTTCGGCACCGAACGTCAGGCTGCGGCCCACGCGGGTGGCGTCCATCCCGATGGCGACGCTCCACAGGCAGTGGCCGGGATAGACAGCCTCGATGTCATTCTCACTGGTGATGCCGTTGAGCACGCTGATGATGATGGTGTCGGGGCCGACGAACTTTTTGATGTCCTTGATGGCCTGCTCAAGCACAGTGGCCTTGACGGCCACGAGGATCAGGTCAACCGGCTGGCCCTGCTCCGGCGTAACATAGTCGAAATGGCACTCTTTGCCGTTGCAGACCACCGGCTGGGCCGAGTAGCGGGCAACGCGCTCCGCGTCCGCAATGACCTTCACGCCGGGCATCTTCCGGCCAAAGAGGATGCCCAGCGCACCCAGGCCGATGAGGGCGGAAGTCTCGATTTTTTTCATGATGTTCCTCTCCTTTTCCAGCTCTTTTCCAAATTCAGGCTTTGCGCAGGGCCATACCGTCCCAGAGCACGGTGTCTCCCTCGTCGATGCCCTGCCGTGTCAGCTCGGCGTCGGGGCAGGACAGGGTCTTCCGGATGCCGTCCGCTGCCTCTACCGTCACATCACAGCAGACCTCGGCCCCTTCGGGCAGCTCTTCGATGCGCACAACGCGGTAACGCTCCATGTTTCCACCTCCTGCCCTGCTTTTGAGCGGGGCGTTTTTCTTTATTATAAGCCCCGCTCTCCGAGGCGTCAACCGCGGCTTGACACGCCTGCCGCCGGGCTGATAAAATAAAGTAGAATCTACATTGACCGGGGGAGAAGAGCTTTGAACATCACAGAACTGCGTTATCTCGTTGCCATTAAGAAGTGGGGCTCGGTGAGCGCTGCGGCAAAGCAGCTCTACGCCGCCCAGCCCAACGTCAGCAAAGCGCTGAAGAATCTGGAAGGGGAATACGGCCTGCGCATCTTTGAGCGCTCGTCCACCGGCATGATCCCCACCGAACAGGGACGGCATTTTATCCGGCAGGCAGAGCGGGTGCTGGACGAGGTGGACCGGCTGGATCTGGACGCCCGCCGCCAGCAGGGCAGCTGTGCAGAGCTGCGGGTGGTGCTGCCCCACGCCACCTATGCCTCCTACGCGACGGTGGATTTTTTGCAGCAGATGGCAGACAGCCAGCAGCTGCGGGTGCATATCCGGGAATCCGGCTCCATGGAAGCGCTGGATCATGTGCTGCGGCGGGGCTATCATCTGGCCCTGCTGCGCTATGCGGAAGAAGACGAGGATTACTACCACCGCTACTGCGACCGTCACGGCCTGCACCGGGAGCCGGTGATGGAGTTTGAATACCGGCTGCTGACCAACCGCGAGGGCCCGCTGGCAAAGTGCGAAGTGACCGATATCACCCAGCTGAACAGCTATATGGAAGTCCTGCACGGTGATTTCCAGCTGCCCGGCGGCGAGGACAGCGGCCTGCGCTGGCACACGAACCCGAACCGCCGCATCCACGTCTACGAGCGGTGCAGCCAGTTCTCCATTCTGCAGAATCTGCCCAGCGCCTATATGTGGGCTTCGCCCATGCCCAGGCGTGCGCTGGAACAATACCATCTGGTGCTGAAAAAATGCCCTGCCCAGCGCCAGCGCATGAAGGATGTGCTGGTCTACCCGGACAAGGGCACCCTGCGCCCGGAGGAACAGACCTTTGTGCAGCTGCTGCATAAGCAGGCCGCCCTCACCGTGAAGTGAGCGGAAAAGCGGCCCTTCGGGGTTCTGCACTGGCAAAGAACTGGCAAAACATCCGCCTGCGAAAAAACGGAAAAAGCAAAGAAACTTCACCGCAGACCCGTGCGCCTTTGACACGCGGGTCTGCTTTTTTGCGCACGTTCGACTGAAAAATACACGCAGAAACGGCTAAAAATCTTTGCGGCCAGATGCTTTTTGATATGCCCCCATATCAGAACCATATTATCACTTTTATGAAAAATATGTTAACATGAAGGCAGAAAGTTGGCTGGGATAAATGGAAATTCTGGAGATTGTTTCCATTTGACTCCGGCAAAGAGAAAAAGGAGGTTTCTGGTATGATCAGTTTCTTACTCTGTCTGGCGATCCTGATCGTGGGCTACTTTGTCTATGGTAAGATCGTGGACAACACCTTCGGCCCGGACGACCGTGAAACGCCTGCTGTGCGCATCAATGACGGTGTGGATTACGTTGTGATGCCCCAGTGGAAGCTGTTCCTCGTTCAGCTGCTGAACATCGCCGGCCTTGGCCCCATCTTTGGTGCCATGCAGGGCGCATTGTGGGGCCCGGTGGTCTTTTTGTGGATCACCTTCGGCACCATCTTTGCAGGCGGCGTGCACGACTACTTCTCCGGCATGATGAGCGAGCGCAACGACGGCGCTTCCATCGCCGAGATCACCGGCAAATACCTTGGCCCGGTGATGCAGAACGTGATGCGTGTCTTCTCCGTGGTTCTGCTCATCATGGTGGGCACGGTGTTTGCGGTCGGCCCTGCGGGCCTGATCGTGGAGCTGTGCAGCCAGAGCGGTGCATCCGGCGTGTTCACTTCGCTGCTGTTCTGGCTCATCATCATCCTGGTGTATTACTTCATCGCAACCTTTATCTCCATTGACGCGGTCATCGGCAAGATCTACCCCATCTTCGGCATCTGCCTCATCATCATGGCCATCGGCGTCATCTTCGGTATCTTCACCAACCCTGCCTATACGATCCCGGAGATCTGGGATCACTTCGGCAGCATGCACCCGTCGGGCACCCCGATCTGGAGCTTCATGTTCATCACAGTCGCCTGCGGCGCGATCTCCGGCTTCCACTCCACCCAGTCGCCTCTGATGGCGCGCTGCATGAAGAGTGAGAAGCAGGGCCACTTCGTTTTCTACGGTGCCATGGTCTGTGAGGGCGTCATCGCTCTGATCTGGGCCGCAGCCGGCTGCTCTCTGTACGAAGTCACCGGCGGCCTGAACACCGGTCTGGCACAGGCGCTGGCCATGGGCCAGTCCAAGGCCATCTACGATGTCTGCTCCAAGACCATGGGCGGCGTGGGCATTGCGCTGGCCATGGTGGGCGTCGTCGTCTGCCCCATCACTTCTGGTGATACCGCCTTCCGTTCCGCGCGTCTGACGCTGGCCGACTGGTTCAAGATCGACCAGGACGGCTACGCGAACCGCCTGAAGCTCTGCATCCCCGTTCTGGGTGTCGGCGCCTTCCTGGGCATCGGCAACGCGCTGGGCTTCATCAACTACACCGTGATCTGGCGTTACTTCAGCTGGACCAACCAGACGCTGGCCATGATCGTCCTGTGGGCTGCTTCCATGTACCTGTTCAAGGAGAAGAAGAACTACTGGATCACCGCTGTGCCCGCTACCTTCATGAGCGCCGTGTCCTGCACCTACTTCGTGCTGGCTCCGGAGTGCCTGGGCGGCCTGCTGAACAGCAAGACTGCTGAGGGTGCCACCATCTACAATACGGCAATCGCATACCCTGTGGGCATCGTCTTCGCCGTTGCAATGCTGGCCCTGTTTATCCATGCTACCAAGAAGCACACGGAGAAGAAAGCCGCATAACCCATTCAAGGCGGCATAACCCCCTGTGATCTCAAGACCGGCCGCTGCCCACACCAGCGGCCGGTCTTGCTTTTGGCTAAGAGTGGAAAAGACTCTTGCATTTTGCGAAAGACAGTGGGACAATGGGTACAAACAAAACGCAAAAGAGGGATACACTATGCTGTTCAAACCTGCACAACTGGGTCTGGCAAAACTCGGCGCTGCCGAGCTGGAAGCAGACAAAAAAGCCTGCAAAAAGATCGGCCCCTGCGGCGTCGGCAAAAAGGCGCTGTACCTCAACAGCTTTTACATCGACCGCTGCTATTATCTGCCTTACGGCAGCATCACCCGCGCGTTCAAGCGGGTCGCCATGAGCCAGGGCGGCTTTACCGGCAAAGGGATGTTTGCCTCCATGGCCTATCTGGTGGTGGAGTACGACGGCGGCAAGCAGAAGCAGTGCAACTTCAAGGATGAGCGGGACGTGGACGCCCTGCTGGACGTTCTGGCCAAAGAGCAGCCGCAGATCAAGCGGCTGAGCGCGGCAGGTGAGCAGACCGTGCAGAAGAAGGAGGCCGAAAAGGCCGCCCGCAAGCTGCCGGAGCTGACGAAAGACGCCGAGCACAGCCTGACGGTGCTGCGCCGGGCAAAAGAGTATCTGGAAGCTAAGCCAGAGATCTCGGATGAGCTGAGCGCCGCCGAACGCCGCAAGCGCGCCCAGCTGCAGAGCAAGCCGGTGTACCGCTATGTCGCATTGGTCATCTTCCTGTTCGGCCTTGTGGCCGCAGCCTACGGCCTCTATGCCATCACGAACCATGTGGGCAATTACGGCATCTACTTTGCGCTGTTCGGCTTTGCGGCCATCTTCCTCTTTTCCAGCTACAACATGCTGCCCACCGCCCGCAACAACCACAGCGCCATCATGAAGCGGGCCGACCGGGCCGAGCAGGCCGCAGCAGACTATGTGAAGCGCTACCCGAACGGTGCGTTCCCGGTGCCGAGCTATTACGCACACCCGACCGTCCTCAAGCAGATGATGGACGCCATCGAAGAGGGCCGCGCCGTCACCGTGCCGGAGGCGCTGGAGGCCGTCAAGGCTCGCCTGAAGGCGCTGAACGCCGACGTTCAGGTCGAGCAGGAGGAGTACGACGAGGTCGTCCGCATCAAGGCGATGTTCCTGAACCACCAATACGCATAAGAGAACCAACGAAAGCTCCTCGTTTCCGGGGAGCTTTTGTTGTGCCAAACTTCTTGCACGGCGCAGAAGGTCGGTTTATAATGAGGACAGAGAGCAGGTTTGAAAACACGAGGACTATCAGCGGGTGCTGGCGGGAGAAGTAAAGGTGTAATGAAACAGAAAAGGCAGATGCCGCATCGAACGGCATCTGCCTTTTCTTATGTCTGAACGGTTTACAGCGACGCAGGGACCGGCTCCCGGAAAATTTTCATGGCCTGCTTGTAGCAGTGGACGAAGTAGACGATCTCCGCCAGAGCGGTCAGTATCCAGGAGCAGGGGTAGAGCAGATAAAGCGAGGGGATGGTGTGGAAGTGGGCAAAGATGGTGTACACCCAGATGACGCGGAAGACGCAGGAGCCCAGGATGACGATGACGGTGGGCACGACGGTCTTGCCCAGGCCGCGGGAGGCGGCGATGGTACAGTCCATAAAGGCCGAGATGCAGTAGGCCAGACCCATGACGCCCACACGCTTCATGCCGGCGTCGATGACGGCAGGCTCGGTGGTGAAGAGGGCCAGGAACTCGCGGCCGAACACGAACAGGCTGCCGCCCAGCAGCAGGCCCACACCAAAGGAATAGGCCAGCGCGATGAAGTAGCTCTTCTTCACGCGGTCCGGCTTGCCTGCGCCGTAGTTCTGGCTCATGAAGCTGGCACAAGCCATGTAGAAGGCGGCCATGCAGTCGTAGATGAGGTTGTCGGCGTTGGCGGCGGCGGAGTTGCCCTTGACCATGAGGGAGTCGAAGGAGTTGACGCCTGCCTGGATGAAGAGGTTGGCGATGGCGAAGACGGCGTTCTGGAACCCGGCGGGCAGGCCCAGCGCCAGAATGCTCCGGGTCATGGCCGGGTCGAGCCGGGCTTCCCGGAAATGCAGGGTGTAGCAGTCCTGCACCTGAGTCAGCGCGTGGAGGATGAGCCCGGCGGAAACGCATTGCGAAATGGCGCTGGCCAGCGCCACGCCCGCGACATCCAGCTTGCAGACGATGACGAAGAAGAGATTGAGCAGGATGTTCAGCACACCCGCGATGCTCAGGAAGTACAGCGGCTTTTTGGTGTCGCCGATGGCGCTGAAGATGGCGTTGCCAAAGTTGTAGAGCGCCAGCGCGGGCATACCGAGGAAGTAGACCCGCAGGTAGAGGATGGCACCGGGCAGCAGGTCTTCCTTGGTGTTCAGCAGCCGCAGCAGGGCGGGGGAGCCCAGCAGGCCTACGAACAGCAGCACCACACCGGCGATGAGGCTGACTACCAGCGCCGAGTGAACGGTGCGGCGGACGTCATCGGTGTGCCTGGCCCCATAGAAGCGGGCCACCAGCACATTGATGCCGTTGCTCAGGCCGATGAGAAAACCGGTGAACAGGGTGACGAAGATACTCGTGGAACCCACCGCACCCAGCGCCGTGGAACCGGCGAACCGGCCCACGACCGCGACGTCCGACATGTTGAACAGCACCTGCAGCAGGTTGGACAGTGCCAGCGGCAGGCTGACCAGAAGGATCTGCTTGGCCAGAGGGCCTTCCGTCAGCGAGTTGGTGTTTGACTTCATAACTTGGTGATTCCTTTTCCTGATCCGAAACTGTGCCCGCGCACACCGGGGCACAAGCTCTATTATAAGGCCCGGCGGCGCTTTTGCAAGATGAAAAACCCAAAAAGCAGAGGTGAAATTTTAACGCGCCGCCCGATGATTTTTCAGAAGGATGCTCCGGATGCAGAAATTGGGCCGACAAGGGCGAAGATTTCTATTTGCAATTTCTGTCCGGCTGTGCTATACTACCTTATACTGAATCCATTCAGAAGATGTGCGATCGTAGCTCAGCTGGATAGAGCGTTCGGCTCCGACCCGGAAGGCCAGAGGTTCGAATCCTCCCGGTCGCATAAAATCCCCAGTACACTTTCGTGTGCTGGGGATTTTTATTTGCGGCCGGGAGGATTCGAACAGCACGGCCCCGCCGCAGGCGGGGTAAGCAATCAGCCCAGCGGGCTGTTGCTTAGTGCGCGGTTCCTGGCCCCGTAGGAACGTCTAACAAGAGGACTGGTGTTAAATTTGCGGCCGGGAGGATTCGAATCTCATTTCAAATTCTCCATCAGTTTTGCCGCCAGCGTCTCGGCTTCTTTGGCCGGGACCCAGATATCCGGAGAAAGGCCACGCATTTCTTCAAAATAATCTGCACCCTCCGGCAGCAGATAGACACATACGGATGTCATTATAACCGAGCATTTGCTGTTCGGCAGTTCCACATGCCCACCATTTCCGATCATACATCCATTTGTGTTTTCTCCGATAATCAGGCTGTTTTCCAGATTATAGGCAAGGTCCATTGTGATTTCTGCAGAAGAGGCAGAGCATTTTCCGCTTAAAAGAATCAGAATGTTGTCGTGCGTTTGCCACCGATGAGCTATCGCTACGGATACCGGATTAACAACGTCATAGCGGACTCCATTGCCCTGTACACGCTGGCGGCTGTATCGGGTGATCCACTGATGAGCTACTTCTTCATATCCGCCGACATTGGAGCGCAGATCCAGCATGGAAATCGCAGCATCACTCATTTGTGCCGCCGCAGCATTGACCTCCTGCAGGAAAGAGCCATCAAAGCTGTTGAACTGGAACACCGGGATCCCGTCCGTCTGGCGCAAGTCGGTATTCTGCCCTTTGGGGAGATCTTTGTAATATTGGCTCCAAGTGTCTGCCGTCAATACATCCGTACTGCCATCGGCATAGTGCACGGTCAATTGCTCGTCGCACACATGCTTGTCCCACTCGGTTCCATCAAATTTTGCTTCTTTCAGCAGCACAGGATAGTACACAAGATATCCTTCTTGGGAAATGGAGCGTTTGAACAGCGTATCCAAGTCTGGATGGCCGTCTACCGATACGACCGTCTTACCTTTGGAATCCTGATATCCGCTGTCGGTTTTAACGAACATCACCTGCCGGAAAAAGAAGGGGATCTCCTTTTCTGCCGGGAAGTTGTGATTGATATTGAAATGGCCGTCCTTGATAAAGGTGAGGTGTTTCACCAAAACCTCCTGTAAGTCTTTGCAGGTCAGGTTGTCTTTTGCTTGAAGCTCTTGTAAAATCTCTGCTTTTGCCTGATCGAATACAGTGTGCCCGCCAAAATAGTCATAGAAGGCAAAATCATAATAGAAGGCATCGAAGAGATAGTTCACATCTTCTTCGACTTCTTCCAGACTTAATTCTTTGGCGGCATCGTATTCGCTGTAGGTATCGGTGACGTAATCAAAATATTTCTGTGCATCGGCGGGGTCATCGTAATGCCGCAGATAGGGTGTCGGGTCGGCGGCAGGAGCCGCTTCCCAACGTTGATGCTCTTCGTTGATTTCTGCGAGCAGATCCGCTTTGGTTGGTTGATTGTCTTTTACAAGCTGTGTGACCTTGGTACAGCCGGAAAAGCTCACGAGCATGATCAGACAGCAGAACAGAGATACGAGTTTGGACTTCATGGTGTAGGACTCCTTTTGATTTTGATATTACCCTTTCCGATTTTTCTGCCAGATGCGGTACAAGCCATCGGTGATGAGGGTCTCGCGGTAGAGAATGTTCGTGTGGCAGGCTTCGCGGATGGTGCGGGGCAGATTGCCGGTGGCGTAGAATTTGAGCTCCGGGCCGAGTTCGGCGCGGAAGCGCTCAGCCAGTCCGTCCAGCAGGCTGGCGGTGCCCAGCACGAAGCCGTTCTGCAGGCAGGCAGCAGTGTTCTTGCCCAGAATGGAGGCTGAAGCCGGTGCCGAAAGGTCGATCTGGGGCAGCTGGGCGGTCTTCTGGACCAGCGCTGCCTGCGACAGCTGCGGGCCGGGCAGGATGACGCCGCCCACAAGCTCCTGTTTTTCGTTCACAGCCATGATGGAGATGGCTGTGTCGGCGGAGATGACGGCCAGCGGGCCGGGCGTCTCGGCCAGCGCGGCGACGGCACCGCACAAAAGCTCTGCACCCAGCTGGGCCGGATTGTCCAGCCGCAGCTTGATGCCGCTCTTCAGGCCAGGCCCAACGGTCAGGAAGCGGGCGGAGCAGAGCATCCGCAGCGCCGCCAGGACGCGGCCCGTCAGCGCGGGCACGACACTGCCCAGAATGCCTCCCTCGATGCGCTCGGTCTGGACGCGGTACAGAGAGAGCAGATTCAGCAGATTCATGGCATATTCGTCAATGGTCGCTGCTGCGTCGGAGTGCAGACGCCCGCTGAATTGCAGGGCGTCGTGTTCGTATCCGGCGATGGTGATGTGTGTGTTGCCGATGTTGACCGTCAGGATCATGGTCGGGGGCCTCCTCTACCTCTATAATGTAATTGTATAATATAACAGCGCCCGCAAAACTGCAAGCTCCGGGGAGCCGGGACGGCCGTGGCCGTCCCGGAGGGGTTCGACTTCCTGCCCGAACGCAGCAATTTGAAGTTTTTTGAAAAAACTTGTAAAAAAGTGTTGACATCTACCCCGGTGTATGGTATTATACTTGAGCGCCAAGCGCTGAGACAAAAGAATGACTTCTGAAGTCCCAGCTGAGAAGCGAGAGAAAAGAACCAATAGACGCCGAGAAGTTCCGGTTTGTTCCGAGAAACTTGAAGCGCTCCAAGTTCAAAACGTTCGAAACGCTTCGAAAAAAGTGCTTGACAAAAAATCACTTCTGTGATAAAATAATCAAGTCGTCAGCCGGTCGGCTGAGGCGCACAGGACCTTGAAAATTGAACAATATCGAAAAACTTGTAACGGAACCTATTTTCGTGTTGGAAAAACACGGTAAACAATTCCAAACAAAGTAATTCACACAGGACGCAAGCGATTGCGTGCTGAGCGAAACAAGATTTAACACTTTTAAGTGATAAATATCATTTATAAAGAGTTTGATCCTGGCTCAGGACGAACGCTGGCGGCGCGCCTAACA
>ERZ772861.3091-NODE-3091-length-10485-cov-53.352253_pt1 | contig 10485 bp, 7 predicted proteins | sample MGYA00512135_ERZ772861 | MGnify/ENA primary metagenome ERZ772861 (study PRJEB29015, sample SAMEA2737700) | human gut metagenome | biome: human gut; feature: human-associated habitat; material: faeces | place: China | collected 2012 ...
ATGTAATTACAATTGAGAACGGAGTGACTCGTCATCCGTTGTACCGGATGAAAGAGCCTGTGAACTTGCAGATTGCGGCAGGAGAACATGTGGCCATCGTAGGACCGAACGGCGGCGGAAAGAGTCTGCTGGTAGACACCATTACCGGACGCTATCCGTTGCTGATGAATGAGGTGAAATACGACTTCTCACCTTCGGAATCGAAGATGGCTTGCGATAACATCAAATACATCACGTTCCGTGACTCGTACGGGGATGCCGACGGGAACTATTATTACCAGCAGCGCTGGAATTCGCAGGATCTGGACGATACGCCTATCGTGGCCGATTTGCTTCCTCCCTGCAAGGACGAACAATTACGAAAAGCACTGTACGATTTGTTTGGCATTGAGGAGATGCTCAGCAAGCATATTATTCTGCTGTCGAGCGGAGAGCTCCGTAAGTTTCAGCTGACCAAGACTTTGTTGAGTGGCCCGAGGGTGTTGATTATGGACAATCCTTTTATCGGACTGGATGCACGGACCCGGGGACTGCTGCACACATTGCTGGGAAAACTGACTGAAATGACCAACCTGCAGGTGATTTTGGTCTTGTCGAAGACAGACGATATACCGACGTTCATTACGCATGTGATACCGGTGGAAGACCGTCATTGTGGTCCAAAAATCACCTTGCAGGAATATCTGGCACACCGTGAACCGGACCCTGCTCATGTGCTGTCTGACGAGAAACGGCAGCGGATACTGGACTTGCCGTATGCCGATAACCTGTTCCATACGGAGCATATCGTAGACTTGAACAAGGTAAGCATCCGTTACGGAGAACGGGTGATTCTGAAAGAACTCGACTGGACGGTGAAATGTGGCGAAAAGTGGGCGCTCAGTGGCGAAAACGGAGCTGGAAAGTCTACCTTGCTTAGTTTGATTTGTGCTGATAATCCACAAAGCTATGCCTGCGATATTTCTTTGTTTGGTCGCAAACGGGGCAGCGGCGAGAGTATCTGGGAAATCAAGAAACACATCGGTTATGTGAGTCCCGAAATGCACCGCGCTTATCTGAAGAATTTGCCAGCCATTGACATTGTGGCCAGCGGATTGCATGATTCCATCGGACTGTATCGTAAAACACAGGAGAAGGATGTGGATACGTGTGTGTGGTGGATGGATATCTTTGGCATTGCTGACTTGAAAGACCGCAGTTTCCTGCAACTCTCCAGCGGAGAGCAGCGTATGGTGTTGCTGGCCCGTGCGTTTGTCAAAGACCCGGAACTCCTGATTCTGGACGAACCGTTGCACGGACTGGATATGCGTAACCGCCGGCTGGTGAAGGATGTCATCGAGGCATTCTGTGCGCGGAAGGATAAAACCCTGATTATGGTAACCCACTATCAGGAGGAACTGCCCGCTACCATTACGAATTCTTTGTTCCTGAAACGCAATAAATAAAAGAAGCTGATTTTTGGTAGATGCAGATTCTTTTCTGCGAGAAAGCACATCTGTGTTCCATTTCCGGGTAGAAACCATGTTCAAGCGTTTCTCCGGGAATATGAAAAATGAAATCAGATACAGAAACCCATATAAAAATGGCAAATGAAGATGATTTTACACTGTCACCTTCATTTGCCATTTCATTTTAGAATTATTTATTGAGCTTTTAAAAGTCTGTAAGTAAGGTTTACGATGCTTGGTATGCAAAAAATTTACCAACTCTGTCTGTCCTGCATCTGGCGAAGTGCTGTCCGGTAGTCTTCTACCAGCTCTTTCATCACCTCATCCACCGTCTGTAACTTACGAAGCTGAGATGCGGCTTGTCCTATTTCCAGTTCTCCTTCGTAGAGGTCGCCTTCGAAGATTCCCTTCTTGGCCCGGCCTTTTCCCAACAAAGCCTTCAGTTCGTCTGCTGAGGCTCCTTTTTGTTCCGCTTCCTCTATCTGCTTGTAGAAATCGTTCTTCACCAGACGGGTAGGGGAAAGCTGCTTGAGTGTCAGAAGGGTATCTCCTTCATTCAATCGCAGGCAACGGTCCTTGAAATTGAAATGTGCCGAACTCTCTTCCGTCAGAGCAAAGCGGGTACCCATCTGTACTCCTTCTGCGCCTAACGCTTCGGCGGCTAAGATGCCTTCGCCCGATACAATTCCTCCTGCGGCAATAAGAGGTACACTGCACACCTTTTTGACGGCCGGAATCAGACAGAAAGTCGTAGTTTCCTCTCGTCCGTTGTGGCCGCCTGCCTCAAAGCCTTCTGCCACAATGGCATCTACTCCAGCTTCTTCACATTTCATGGCGAAACGGCTGGAAGATACTACGTGAGCTACCTTGATGCCTGCCTGTTGGAGCTTGGAAGTCCATGTCTTGGGATTTCCCGCAGATGTAAACACGATTTTTACGCCTTCTTCCTGAATGATTTCCATGAGGGTTTCAATCTCCGGATACATCAGCGGCACATTGACTCCGAAAGGTTGGTCGGTAGCCGCCTTACACTTACGGATGTGTTCACGCAGGGTTCCCGGGTGCATGGAACCAGCCCCCAACAACCCCAATCCACCTGCGTTGCTCACGGCTGAGGCCAGTCTCCATCCGCTACACCATACCATTCCACCTTGAATGATGGGGTAGCGGATGCCGAAAAGGTGACAGACTCTGTTCTGCATATCAGTCAGTTATTTTTTATATTTCTCAATCAGGTTCTTGGCTACGGTGTCACCTAGTTCTACTGCTTTTTCCAGGTTAGCCATACCTTCCTTCTTCTTTCCCTGCTGTACCTGGCAGTAACCCAGCATACGATAGGCTGCCGCATTCTTGGCATCCAGTTCAATGGCTTTGTTCAAGGCTTTCACCGTTTCTTCCGGCTGGTTTACCCGCAAATGTACACTTCCTTTTTCTACCCAGTATTCCACGTTCTTCGGTTCCATCTCAATAGCCTTGTTGATGTCATTGATGGCCTGCTGGTACATACGGCATTGCATTTCGGCCTGTTCACGGATAAAATAGAAATCAGACGATACCTGCCCCATCATGGCGTCGTGGAACAAATTGTAGTCTACCACTGCTTCGCGGAACTGTTTGTCTTCCGCTTTCATGCGGGCACGTTCGTACAGATAAGGAGCAGCTTCTTTTCCATAGGGAGGATTGTATTTAGCCACAGCACTGTCCATCAGGGCAATGGCTTCCTTCTTTGAAGCACCTTCAATCAGCTCTTTGGTCTTGGCTGCGGCATAGAAAGAAGCGGCAGAGGCTAACGGTGAACGGTTTACCTCTTCGTAGCTGGCAAATGCTTCCGGATATTTCTGCATGGCAAAATAAATATCTCCCTGCAGCTGGTAGTACAGTCCCTGCTTGTCGTTTTCCAAGGCCGTATTGATTTCCTTCAGTGCCCGTTCCATGGTCCAGTCGCCATACGGTTTGGCTCCCTGCAAGCTCAGTACATAGTTATACAACAGTTTGGAGAGGCTGTAGTACGCGTCTCCCTTGTTTTCGTTCACTTCCACCATGGTTTGCAGGTCTTTTTCTGCCAGTGCATAGTGTGCGTCGTCACCGTATCCTATGTAACAAACGGCACGGCGGGAATAACCTTCACTGTTTTTCGGATACTGCTGGATAAACTCATTCAGCAGGTTCAGGTATTCTTCTGTAGGCAGGTTGGAAGAAGACATGTACAGGTACACCAGTGCCTGAGACTCGTCTTCCGGCAATCCTTTCTTGATACCGATGGTATTCAGTGTAAAATCGTTGGCAGAAAGAGCGGTGATAGACAGGCTCTTAGCATAGCCTATTCCGATGGCATAGCTTGATGTGCTTTCCTTGTCACTGTTCTTCTGTACCAGTGCCACAACTTCTCCTTCCGCATTCATTACCGGACAGCTTACGGTCTTTTCTCCCGTTTTCATGTCCAGGGTATAATAGAAAGAGTTGTTGCTGATGGTATCGATTTTTGAAATGGTGCCGTGTGTGCCCGAAGCCGCTTTCTGTGTAGAGTAGGGAAGTACGTACACCGTTTCGCTTACTGCTCCCGGACGGGATGCCGGCTGCAAGGCTACGGTCTTCTTATCGGCTGCAGTCTTGAACTTCACTACGTCGTACATATCGTTGGCTCCCAGAATGTATTCCACCGGAAGTTCCTTTCCGTCGGCAGTCACGACTACGGCACGTTCGGCTCCTTTAAACAGGGTATAGTCGGATACGGCCGTACCGTTTTCATCAATGTAGAATCCGTTTCCGGTATTGAGAATCTGATTCTCCTTATTGTACGTGATGACAGAGAACACAGCTTTTCTGGCTTTGTTGGCCCACTTAGGAAGTTCCTGGGCCATTGAGGTCTGAAAAGCCATTCCACAGCATGTCAGCACGAGGGTAATTTTTCCTATTTTCATGGTAGTATGTATGTTTTATTGTTTTATTCTTCTCCGAATCCTCTTTGTTTCACAGCTTCATAGATGAGGATACCTGCTGCCACGGACACGTTCAGTGACTCAATGTTGCCAAACAACGGAATCTTGATCCATTCGTCGCAAAGTGCCAGATGATCGTAGGGTACACCGGTATCTTCCGCACCCATAATGATGCACGTAGGGCCCTGGTAATCGGCCTTGGTATAGTCATAGTCACCTTTTTCTGTGGCTGCGACAATCTTGAATCCGCTGTCTTTTAAGAATTTGATGGTATTTGTCAGGTTGCTCTCACGGCACACCGGAATGGTATGCAAGGCTCCGGCAGAGGTCTTGATGGCATCTGCATTGACGCTGACACTGTTTTTTGACGGAATGATGATGGCATCCACACCGGCACATTCACACGTACGGGCAATGGCTCCGAAATTACGCACATCGGTCAGGCCGTCCAGCAAGATGAGCAGCGGGTTCTTTCCCTGCTCAAACAAGAAAGGCACGATGTCTTCTGCACGCTGGTAAGTGATGGGCGAGATAAAGGCCACCACTCCCTGATGGTTCTTCTTGGTGATGCGGTTGATGCGTTCCATCGGTACACGCTGCACGGGGATGAACGTATCTTTCAACACGGCGAAAAGCTCCTTCGACAAGTCGCTCTGGATGTCTTTCTTGATTAATACTTTGTCAATTTCTTTTCCGGCCTGGATAGCCTCGATAACGGCGCGTACGCCGAAAATCATTTCGTTCTTTTCTATCATGGTCTTGTTTGTTTCTTGTTATTGTTTAAAGCCTAACAGGGCACGGGCGTTCTGTACGGCAGCCTCTGTCAGGGTGGCACCGCTGAGCATGTGGGCAATTTCCTGCACCCGTTCTTCATCCGTCAGGCGACGGATATGACTGTTGGTTCCGGTGTCGGTATCTTCCTTGTACACTTTGTAGTGCGCAATTCCGCGTGCGGCAATCTGGGGCAGGTGAGTGATGCTGATTACCTGACGGTTCTGGCGTCCCATGTCCTGCATAATCAGTGCCATTTTCTCTGCAATGGAGCCTGACACACCGGTATCAATTTCATCGAAGATGATAGTCGGCAGTTTGACGGCTCCGGCAATCATGGCCTTGAGTGAAAGCATGACGCGGGCAATTTCACCTCCCGAAGCGATGGAAGCCACGTTCTGCAACGTTCCGTTCTTATTGGCCGAGAACAGGAACGTCACGCTGTCCATCCCTTTGCTGTCGGGTTCCTTTCTGGGAGTCAGTTCCACGGCAAAACGCACGTTAGGCATACCCAGTGGGATGAGCAGGGATTCCATCTGCGATTCAATGTGCCGTGCCGACTGTGTACGAAGCGCGGTCAGCTTTTCGGCCTGACGAAGCACCTCGGCATACAATTTCTTCTTTTCACCCTCCAGTTCTGCAATCCGGTCATCGAAAGAAGTGATGGCATTCAACTGGCTGCGATAGTTTTCCGTCAGCTCAATCAGTTCTTCTACCGACTGCACGCGGTGTTTCTGCTGCAAGGAATAAATCAGGTTCAACCGTTCGTTGACAAAATCCAGACGTGCCGGATTGAATTCCACTTCTTCCTCCGCATTGCCGATTTCGCGGGAAATATCCTTCAGTTCAATGTAGCAGCTGTTCAGCCGTTCCATCCATTCCTTAGCCGGCGCATATACCTGTGTCAGGCTCTGAAGAGTCTGCATGCACTCTTTGGTCAGTGAAACCGTACCGCCTTCCTCGCCGTTAATCAGCTGACTGGCTTTATAGAGCCCGGCCTTGATGTCCTCGGCATGGCTCAGGGTCTCCGCTTCCTGTTCCAGTTCTGTCTGCTCTCCGTCTTTCAGTCCGGCTTCTTCCAACTGTTCCAGCTGAAAGCGGATATAATCTTCATCCTGACGGCTCTTTTCAGCCTGTGCGATGAAATCATCCAGTTCCTTTGCCACCTTTTTATAAGAAAGGTATACCGACTGATAAGCCGACAATGCCTGCTCGTCTTGTGCCAGAATGTCCAGAATGTTCAACTGGAAACCTTCCTTGTTCAGCAACAGATTCTGGTGCTGGCTGTGCACGTCAATCAGTTTTTCGCCCAGCATTTTCATCTGTGCCAGCGAAGCCGGCGTATCGTTGATGAAAGCACGGCTTTTTCCGTTAGCCGACACTTCACGGCGAAGGATACATTCGTCCGGTTCGAATTCGATGTCATTCTCCTGAAAGAACGGTTCCATGCCGTAGTTGGCAATCCGGAAAGTCGCCTCCACGATGCACTTGGAAGCCCCCTTCTTGATGGATTTCACGTCGGCACGCTGTCCCAACAGGAGTCCGATAGCCCCTAAGATAATGGACTTTCCGGCACCGGTCTCACCGGTAATCACCGAAAAGCCAGACGTAAAGTCAATGTCCAGCTTATCAATCAGGGCATAGTTCTGTATAAAGATAGACTGTAGCATAACGGTTTAGGAATGAAACAGACTGGAAAGTTTATCCACAATGTCTTCGGCCACTTCCTGCTTGCGCTTTAACGGGTAGGAAACAGCTTCAGCGCGGTCTATAATCGTAATCTTGTTGGTGTCGCAACGGAAACCGGCTCCTTTGTCATTCAGCGAGTTCAGCACGATGAAGTCAAAATTCTTGCGTGCCAGCTTATCCTGGGCATGGCTTACCTCGTCGCAAGTCTCCAGCGCGAATCCCACTAACAGCTGGTCCGGACGTTTTTCTTTTCCTAAGGAAGCAGCAATGTCGCAAGTCGGTTTCAACCGCAGCACCAGGTCGTCCTTTTCCCGTTTGATTTTCTGGTCGGCCACCTGCTCCGGTGTAAAGTCCGCTACGGCTGCACACAAGATTCCTGCGTCTGCATCCTTGAAGGCATCGGCAGCTGCACGGTGCATTTCAGCCGCACTCTCCACGTCTATGCGACGAATGTTCGGATGAACCGTCTGCAGGGTAACCGGACCGCTCACCAATACCACTTCCGCTCCGCGTGAAGCACAAGCCTCAGCCAGAGCATAACCCATCTTTCCGGAAGAGTAATTGCCGATAAAGCGCACCGGGTCAATTTTCTCATAAGTAGGACCTGCGGTAATGACGATTTTCCGTCCGGCCAGGTCTTGCTGACGGGCAAAGAACGCTTCCAGCACTTCGATGATTTTCTCAGGCTCTTCCATGCGTCCTTTTCCTACTAGGTGGCTGGCCAACTCGCCCGAAGCCGGTTCGATAATATGATTGCCATAGCTGCGCAGAATGTCGAGGTTATGCTGGGTAGAAGGATGAGCAAACATATCCAGGTCCATGGCCGGAGCCACAAACACCGGGGCCTTCATCGACAGGTAGGTCGTCACCAGCATGTTGTCGGCTACCCCGTGCGCCATCTTTCCGATGGTGGAAGCTGTAGCCGGGGCAATGACCATGGCGTCAGCCCACAATCCCAAGTCCACGTGGCTGTGCCATGTGCCGTCACGCTGTGAGAAAAACTCGCTGATGACAGGCTTGCTGGTCAGCGCCGAAAGCGTGATGGGAGTGATGAACTCCTTTCCTGCCGGCGTGATGACAATCTGCACCTCCGCACCTTTCTTAATCAGTCCGCGTGTCAGCACGGCTGCCTTGTAGGCCGCAATACTACCCGTGATACCCAGTACAATTTTTTTGCCTTGTAGTGTATTCATGCTACCTTCCGTTTACTTGACCAGCCCCGTTTCGCGCAGGCGGATTTTTGTCAATACATTCTTCGTGTTCAGCGTGAAGTCTCCGTTCATAATCCAGCCGTAGTAGCCCATGTCTTTCTTGAGCACTTCCGATACCGGAATACCTTTGTATTTCCCGAAGTTGAACACTTCCACGCCGTTATCGTCATACACGATTCTTCCGGCAAAGTCCACGTTCTTGCTGTAGCTGGAATATTCCGACAGGTAGTTGATATCGTTCTGAAGCACGTCAGGGTAGTGGTCGAGCTGTGCTTTCAGCACCTCGTAGGTAGCCCGTGTATCGGCTTCTGCCGTATGCGCGTCTTCCAGGTTCTTTCCGCAGTAGAACTTGTAGGCAGCCGAAAGCGTGCGCTGTTCCAGCTTGTGGTAAATCACCTGCACGTCGATAAACTTCCGCTTGGTCAGGTCGATGTCGATGCCTGCGCGGAGGAATTCCTCTACCAGCACCGGCACGTCAAAACGGTTGGAGTTAAAACCGGCAATGTCGGCCCCTTCAATGTCGCGGGCAATGTCCTTTGCCACTTCCTTGAAAGTAGGGCAGTCGGCCACATCCTCGTCGTGAATGCCATGAATGGCAGTCGATGCCTCCGGGATGTGCATTTCCGGATTGATGCGCAAGGTCTTGGCCTCTTCGTTGCCGTTAGGATAAACCTTCAAGTAACAGATTTCTACAATACGGTCTGTATTAATGTTGGTGCCCGTGGTCTCCAGGTCGAAGAACACGAGCGGATTTTTCAAGTTCAGTTTCATGAGTCTGTGTGTAACAAAAAAGATTAGTCGTTCAGCATCATCGGCATCAGCAGCATCAGCAGGTCTTCGTCTTCCTCCTGTTCTTCAGGAACGATGACACCTGCGCGTGACGGGTCGGCCAGTTCGATGATGATGTTCTGTGCAGAAATGTTGTTCAGGATGTCAATCAGGAATGACGACTTGAAACCGATGCTCATCGGGTTACCGCCATACTGGCAAGCGATGGTTTCTTCGGCCGAAGTAGAGAAGTCGATGTCCTGTGCAGAAATCTTCATCTGGTTTTCCGACAAGCTCAGCTTGATCAGACTGCTTGACTGTGAAGAGAACACAGACACACGGCGCAGGGCACTGATGAAGAGCGCACGGTCAATAATGGCACGGTGCGGGTTGTTCTGCGGAATGACAGAATTATAGTTCGGATAACGTCCCTCAATCAGACGACAAATCATCTGATAGTTTTCGAGGGTGAACATGGCATTGCGGTCGTCAAAGCCAATCTGTACGTCGCCCTGTTCCTTCGGCAACAGGTTCTTCAGCAGGTTGGCCGGCTTCTTCGGAAGGATGAAGGCAGCTTTTTCTGCTCCTCGTGCAGCATAAGTCTTGCAACGTACCAGCTTATGACCGTCGGAAGCCACCAATGTAATGTCTTCCGTACTGATGTCAAAATAAATGCCGTTCATCACCGGACGAAGTTCGTCGTCGGCAGTCGCAAAAAGGCTGCGGTTTACGCCGTTCATCAAGATTTCTGCTCCCATGGTCACCTGTACGGCATTGCTGCCCAATGCCTGTGCCTGCGGATATTCGTCGGCATTCTGTCCTATCAGACTGTATTTTCCATTCAGGTATTCCACGGTAATTTCCATGTTGCTGGGTTCGATGTGGAAACTCAGCGGCTGCTCAGGAATCTCTTTCAATGCTTCCAGCAATGTCTTGGAAGAAACGGCGAAACGGCCGTCACTGTCCGATTCATTCACTTCGATAGAAGTAGACAGCGTAGTGTCATTGTCCGAAGCAGTCATAAAGAGCGTACCGTCTCTCAGTTCGAAGAGGAAACAGTCCAAAATAGGTAATGAATTTCTTGAGTTGATTACTCGGCTGATAGCCTGCAAATGACTGAATAAAGCAGTACTTGAAACGATAAACTTCATAGCTGTTTTTATATTTGTTTTTGTTCTGTTTTTATTATTAAATGCATCCTCGGATGCCCTAAACCAATTGCCAAAGTTACGAAAAGATTGCATACGCCCCACAAAAAAAGGTCTTAAAAATTAGTTTTCTTCTATGGAAAGTCGTAATTTCGTCACCGAATTTAAAAATACTATTTATGGAATTAGCAGGAAGAGTGATTGCGGTTCTGGAACCGAAAGGCGGTACATCACGGAACGGCAACGAATGGAAGGTACAAGAATATGTCATCGAAACACACGACCAGTATCCGCGTCGCATGTGCTTTGATGTCTTTGGTGACGACAAAATCAAACAGTTTAATATTCAGGTGGGCGAGGAATTGAACGTATCGTTCGACATTGATGCCCGCGAATGGCAAGGACGCTGGTTCAACAGTATCCGTGCATGGAAGGTGGAACGTGTGGGAGCCACTCCTCAGATGCCTCCGGTAGAAGCTCCATTCCCTCCGGTAAATGCAGCTCCGGCCGA
>ERZ772861.3093-NODE-3093-length-10472-cov-3.388212_pt1 | contig 10472 bp, 10 predicted proteins | sample MGYA00512135_ERZ772861 | MGnify/ENA primary metagenome ERZ772861 (study PRJEB29015, sample SAMEA2737700) | human gut metagenome | biome: human gut; feature: human-associated habitat; material: faeces | place: China | collected 2012 ...
GAGGGCAGGATTATCCGTGAGATTTATTCCGTCGGACTTCCGGCGATCATCGCACAGGCACTTATGTCTATTATGGTGTATGTGATGAACCTGATCCTAAAATTCAACGCGGCCGCCCAGACAGCCTATGGTCTCTTCTACAAAGTACAGCAGTTTGTGCTCTTCCTGGCATTTGGGCTTCGTGACGCAATCACACCGATCATTGCATTTGCTTATGGAAGAGGAAATAAGAAACGGATCAATGATGGAATTAAGTACGGTCTGATATACACAATCGTTCTGATGGCTGTCGGAATTTTGATTACGGAGCTTTTCCCGGAATCATTTGCCGGATTATTCAATGCAGGGCAGTCGAGAGAATATTTTATAGATGCGATGCGTATTATCTCGATCAGCTTCCTTTTCGCAGGCGTCAACGTCGCGTATCAGGGAATCTATCAGGCGTTAAACGGTGGTATCGAGTCGCTCGTGATTTCGCTGCTTCGGCAGCTTGTAATCATCCTTCCGCTCGGGGGTGTATTCTCCATCTTCGTTCGTAACGGGCAGATGGGCGTGTCACTCATCTGGTGGGCATTTCCGATTACAGAGTTTCTTTCGTGTCTGGTCGGCTATGTGCTTTTGAAGAGAATTAAGAAATACAGGGTTGGAGAGATAACGGACGAGAAAAAAGGGTAAAATTCTGGAAAAATAAAAAGTTACTCTCTTAACTTGATGTAAACGTAATTACATAGTATAGTTATGTCCAAATACCAATGACAGCTATCATAATTGGAGATATTTTTGATCGCGATGGAAGCAGATATTTTATTATGGATTCAAAATAATATACGGAATGATGTGTTGACCCCGATTTTCAAGTTTGTTACGACACTTGGAAATGCGGGAATGATCTGGATTGTCCTCTCTGTGGGATTGCTGATCCCGAAGAAGACAAGGCGCGTTGGCGCGTTGGCGTTAGTTTCGCTTGTCTTCTCGGCTTTGATTGATAATGTGATCTTGAAGAACGTCGTTGCGCGGACAAGACCATACGACGTGATCGAAGGACTCACCAGTCTGGTCGGTTCGCAGAAGGATTATTCATTCCCATCCGGACATACCGGAAGTGCCTTTGCAGCGGCGGTTGTGATGTTCCGGGAACTGCCGAAGAAGCTTGGAATTCCGATTTTAGTTTTTGCGTGTCTGATGGGATTATCCCGGTTGTATGTCGGTGTGCATTATCCATCGGATGTACTGGGCGGAGTCCTGATTGGTACTGGCGTCGCACTGCTTACTCATTGGTTCGGTACCGTCTGGATAGAACAAAAGGTATAAAACGAAAGAAGGAATAACGATGTGGATTGCATTTGCATTCGGCTCTGCGCTGTTCGCAGGACTGACCGCAATCTTAGCAAAATGTGGAATTAAGAATACAGATTCCAATGTCGCAACGGCGATTCGGACAATTATAGTCCTGATCTTTTCATGGATTATGGTATTCGTTGTAGGAGCACAAAAAGGGCTTGCAGATATATCCGGAAAGACGTTACTTTTCCTGATCTTCTCCGGTCTGTCGACGGGCGCTTCGTGGCTTTGCTATTTTAAGGCACTGCAGCTTGGTGATGTGAATAAGGTAACACCGATTGATAAATCGAGCACGATTCTTACGATGCTTCTGGCATTTATCCTGTTACGGGAAGCATTGTCTCCACTCAAGGTGGCTGCGATGATTGCGATTGGTGTGGGAACATATCTTATGATTCAGAAGAAGGAAACCGAAGAAAAAAAACAGGATGGCAAATGGCTGATCTATGCGATTGGTTCCGCGGTATTCGCCAGTCTGACTTCGATCCTTGGAAAGGTTGGAATCCAGGATGTCAACTCGAATCTTGGAACGGCGATCCGGACGATTGTGGTACTCATCATGGCATGGGTGGTTGTGTTTGTGACCGGAAAGCAGCATACCGTAAAGCAGATCGACAAATCAAGCTGGATATTCTTAGTATTATCCGGAATTGCAACCGGTGCTTCGTGGCTTTGTTATTACCGGGCATTACAGACCGGACCGGCAAGCGTGGTTGTACCAATCGATAAGCTTAGTATCTTAGTTACGATTGCATTTTCCTATGTCGTATTTCATGAGAAATTAACGGCAAAGGCGGGTATCGGTCTAGTGTTGATTGTTGCCGGAACGCTGCTGTTGTTGCTCTGGCGAGCTTAATTTTCAGGATATGAAGAAGGCTGCCGAGTTCAGGGGGGGAACCTGCGATTCTGAAGCTATGGACAAAGGAGACTGGAACACACCATTAGGGTTTACATGTCAGTTTGGACATAAGTTTAAGGGGAGTCCAAGACTTATTCTTGATAAAAAGGTAGAATCTGTTTCCATGCGGGGGATAATCTGTCGGTTGCAGGTAGTTTGTCAGTTTAAATATTTTTTGCGATAGTCACTCGGCGACATGGAGACGTATTTTCGGAAAACACGGGAAAAATGCCCCGGGGAAGAAAAGCCGAGATCCAGACTGATGGCGGTCGAAGGTTGATCTGTGTAGCGGAGGAGGTGTTTTGCCTCCTCTGTTTTCCGGTTAAGTATAAAATCTGTGAGCGTGATATTACTTTCTGCCTTAAATCGTTTTGAGAGATATGATCTGCTCATATAAAATTCTTTTGCCATGGCTTCCACCGTAATCGTTTCTGACATATGATGGTCAATATAGTTTGCTACATCTGAAACAAGCTGTGATTTTGCCCCTGCTTCCTGTAACTGGTTTACACGCCTGGCAAAGTCTATGAGCATACGATAACGAAGATTGATAATCCTTGAATAATCATTTGATGATTCGCATTTCTGTATGTAGCTGTCACTCAGTGTGAATGCATCATCGGGATTCATGCCACCGTGGATAGCCGAACGTGAAACAAGCGTAGTTGTAGCGATAAAGGTATCCTTTAATTGACGAAGCTGATTGTCGGACATCGTACCAATCTTCAGAGCTGTAGATTTCTCAATCACTCCTGTTAAGGCCATATAATCGCCTTTTCGAACCATATTCATCACATTCTGTTCGAAATCATAAGTGTTGTGGAGTGTTATGCTTTGAGTTGTCTCATCGGAGAAAAACATGTCAGCATCATGCTTGTTCATTGATTCTATAAACTGCTTTTGTATGGCATCGTCAATAAAAACATCATGAAGGAAGCATTTCTCATTGTTCAGTATGTAATTCAAAAGACACAGAAGCTGCATAAGGCTTTCTAATGGTATGTGGGTGATATCCTGCATGGCGATTATAAAATCATCGATATCGTCACCCGGTATGTCCAATTGCATGGCGAGATCTCGTAGTGTTGGCGTGGAGTTTGGAACCTGGCTTGTCGGCCCGATTACAATTTTATAATTATCGGAATTAACAATGCCATAGTAGCAAAAATGTGCGGTCATGAAATAACCGACGTGGTCAGTAATTTTTAAAATGTCTGCCTGGTAGATAGACACAGGATCTTTAACAAGGTTGACTGTGGAGTGATAAAAAATAAGTGTATTGTTTTTATAAATACGTGTCGGAATTCCGAACAGACTGCCGGTGATTGTACCAATATAATCGTAATCAATGGATTGCATGGCTGGCTCCTCCTTATGAATATGGACACAATTATACTATTGTGAACACATATGTGCAAGAAATACGAAAAAAATAGTGCTAAAATCCCGAAGGATAAAAAATATAAGAAAGGAACCTATGATTTATGTACACAAAAAATGCAAAAAAGAAAATTGAAAACATGCCATTACAGGAACGAATAGCCTATGGCTACAAAAAAGTAATTATGCTGATGCTTATTTCAGGGCTGCTTTCCATAATAGCGATAGGCGTACTGCTTGCGGATCTTTTGAATTATGTGCAGAAAATCAATGCTTCAGACATAGCAGTGAAAATGTGCAGAGTGAATGTAAATGCTGCTGCAAGAAATATAAGGGAAATGGCGTTGGATGACGATGAAGCTTCTTATGATGACTATGAAAAGACAATAACAAAGCTGCTTGCAGATGTTGATGCCCAGCTAAAAATAATAAAAGAAACCGGGGTTGTCTCAGAAGAAAATTATACAGAATATGCTACAGCATTATCCGATTGGGAAGACATAAGCACATCCATTATAGAGGAAATACGACAGGGACAGAACCAAAAAGGTGTAGAGGATATCCTTACCAAATGTACCCCTGCATTGAATAAATTAGTTGATATTGCTTTGAAATTAGATGATATTACAGACATAGCCAGCGATAAGGCAGTCAGAAATACCGTATTATGTGCTATTTTCGGTGTTGCCTTCATTATATTCTTTATAAGTCTGGCGTGGATAAATTCAAGAAAAACCAGCAAAAAAGTACTTTCGAGCATTTTGGAGCCATTGCATGCCATCGAAGATGTTGCAAAGGAGCTGACAGAAGGAAACTTACACAGCATGTTGGAGTATCGTTCGGAAGATGAAATCGGACGATTGGCACATAGCATGCGTAAATCTATCCGGATCCTGGGCTCTTATGTAGATGATATAGACCGCGCAATGAAGCTGTTTTCAGAGGGAAATTTTGATGTGCAGCCGAATGTGGAGTGGAAGGGAGATTTTGTTGGAATCCTAAATTCCTTTATGGCATTTGAAGAAAGTATGGCGGCTATGGTAAAGGGAATACAGACGGTTTCGGATCAAGTGTCCGGTGGTGCAGAACAGGTGTCATCCGGGGCAACTGAGCTGGCAGATGGAGCAACGAACCAGGCAGCAGCGGTAGAGGAACTGACGGCAACGGTAGAGAATGTTTCGGAACAAGTTCAACAAAACTCACAGGCTGCAAGTAAGATAAGTACAAAGGTAGTGGCACTTGGAGACGATATTTTGGAAAACAATGCCAAGATGCGTGAGATGGTAAAGTCTATGCTTGAAATTAAAGACGCATCCATACAGATAGAAAAAATTATTGAAACCATCAATGATATTGCATCACAGACAAATCTTCTTGCATTAAATGCGTCTATTGAGGCAGCGAGAGCCGGAGAAGCGGGGAAAGGATTTGCGGTTGTTGCTAATCAGGTAAACCAGCTTGCAGATCAGAGTGCACAGGCAGTAAAGGAATCGGCTGCTTTGATCAAAACATCCGTGAATGCGGTTGGAAAAGGGGTTTCATTTGCCGAGGAGACTGCACAGCAGCTGGAGATAATTGCACAAAACTCTAAGATTATTACCGGAGAGGTATCCGATATTGCGGATACGCTTGCAAATCAGACAGTTGAAATACAGCAGATCAATGAAGGAATAGAGCAGATCAATGATGTTGTACAGAGTAATTCTGCAACGTCGGAAGAGTGCGCTGCGGCGAGCATGGAGATGAACGACGAAGCAGATCATTTACGGAATATGATACAGGAAATCAAAGTGGCTAAATTTAATAAATAGGCAGAAGCATGCGTAATATTATATTTAAAGGATAGTTATGCTATGGAAGAATATAAAGATGGAATGCTTTCAAACGTTGATTTTAATAATATAATAGAAATAATCGAAGCATCTAGCCATTCCTTTTGTTTCGTGATAGAATAAGACATTCAATGAAATCGGAGGAATAGATATGAGTAACGAAAGCAAGCGCTGTAAGGTGCACTATACAGGAACATTCAACGATGGAACAAAGTTTGATTCATCTTATGATCGCGGCGAGCCACTCGAGTTTGTATGTGGTGCAGGCATGATGATCAAAGGATTCGATGAAGCAGTGAAGAATATGAATATCGGCGAGATCGTCGATGTACATCTGATGCCGGAAGAAGCTTACGGTATGCCGGATCCGGCGAATATCATCACAGTTGCATTCGAAGATATGCCTGGTTCTGAGAATTTGGAGATCGGCAATCAGGTTTATCTGACAACTCCATACGGACAGCAGTTTCCGGTGAAGGTTGTGGATAAAGACAAGGAGACTATCACCTTTGATGCCAACCATGAGATGGCAGGCAAGGAACTGAATTTCAAGATTGAGCTGCTTTCTGCAGAATAAAGATCATAAAAAGCGTGGACACGAAATGTATCCACGCTTTTTTAATGAAATAACGGGAAAGGTAACGCAAAACGATTGAAAAAGCACGGAAAATATGTTACTGTCATTTCGTTCGCTTTTGCGTTTACTGTGTGGCCTGACTCGATAGCAGCGTGATATTTACGATGCCGCCATGTATATTTGCAAAAAGGAAAACGACTATGGAAACAAATATGGAAAGGGTAGAGGGTAGGTTACATGAATAGAAAACATCCAGAGAAGCGTGGGGCTTTTTCCGGCAAGCTTGGCTATGTGTTATCGGCGGCGGGCGCGTCGGTTGGTCTTGGAAATATATGGAGATTTCCGTATCTGGCAGCAAAATACGGCGGAGGAATTTTCCTGCTCGTCTATATTCTGCTGGCACTGACATTCGGATACACGATGATCGTTGCGGAGTCCGCACTCGGACGTATGACGCAGAAAAGTCCGGTTGGCGCATTCCGTTCCTTCGGTAAGAAGAAATGGATTTCCTTCGGCGGCTGGATCAACGCGATCATTCCAATCCTGATCGTACCGTATTATTCGGTCATCGGCGGCTGGGTAATCAAATACTTGGCAGAATATATCCGTGGAAATGGAACGAAGCTTGCAGAGGACGGATATTTCGGATCATTTATATCAAATGGTGTATCGACGGAGCTTTGCTTTGTGATTTTCTGTCTCATAACACTGGCAATCATTTATGCCGGTGTACAAAACGGAATCGAACGTGTATCGAAGCTGATGATGCCGGTTCTTGTATTACTTTCCGTGGTCATTGCCATCTATTCTGTGACAAGACCGGGCGCGATCGAGGGCGTGAAATATTTTTTGGTACCAAATGTAAAGAATTTCTCATGGATGACGGTCGTAGCTGCGATGGGACAGATGTTTTACTCGCTGTCGATTGCGATGGGTATCCTGATTACGTTTGGCTCTTATATGAAGAAGGATACATCCATCGAGGGTGCGACGCGAAATGTAGAAGTGTTTGATACGGCGATTGCAATCATGGCAGGACTTATGATTATTCCGGCGGTGTTTGCATTTTCCGGCGGAGATCCGGATACGCTGCAGGCAGGACCTTCGCTCATGTTTATCACGATTCCGAAGGTGTTTGCGAATATGGGACTTGGAACAGGCGTCGGGATTTTGTTCTTCCTGCTTGTGTTATTTGCAGCCCTGACAAGCTCAATCGCCCTGACGGAAAGTGCTGTTGCGACATTTGAGGATGAGCTTGGCTGGGGACGGAAGAAATCAACGGTTGTGATCGGATTGATTATGATTGGACTCGGAACGTTATCAAGCCTTGGATATGGACCGCTAGGATTCGTGAAGATCCTCGGAATGCAGTTTTTGGATCTGTTTGATTTTCTGACAAATTCCGTGATGATGCCGATTGCAGCATTTGTGACAAGCCTGCTTGTATCACGCGTTGTCGGAATTGATAAGATCGAAGAGGAAATCCGCCATGGAGAAAGTAAGTTCCGGAGGAAGAAGATATTTGTCGTGATGATAAAATATCTGTGCCCGATCTTCGCACTGATCATTCTGCTTAGTTCCGTTGCGAATGCATTTGGCTGGATATCAATGTAAAAAGAAAATATGATGATGAACGTAGCCAAACAGATGATTGCGGAACATGTTTTCGGGTAAATCAGAGGTAATCGGATATGGAACCAAAACAGGAGCATAAATTGATATCCCATGCAGATATCCTGCTGATCGTCGGAATTCTGATTCTGGCGGTGGCAGGACTTTTTGCGTGGAAGAAGCTGGAAACGCCCGGAGCGTACGTTGATATCATGATCGATGGTGATTCTGTGAAGACATTGCGACTTGACCAGGATGCAAGCTATGAGGTAAAGCAGCAGGTGGGTGTTAATACGGTTGTTGTGCAGGATGGCAGTGTGACTGTGCAAGATGCAGACTGTCCGGATAAGATCTGTGAGAAGCACCGGGCAATCAGCCAGACTGGGGAGACGATCATCTGTCTGCCACACAAACTTGTAGTGGAGATTAAAGAGTAGATGGACATAGACTAAACATGGAAGACGAAAAGAGACAGAGCACAGTGAAGGACGCACACGGACAAAAAAATAACCAATCACAATTAAATAATAACCATAAAATTGCACTCTGCGGTGTGCTGATTGCACTAGCCATGATCTTATCGTATCTGGAAAGCCTGGTGCCAATCCATATGGCGGTACCGGGGGTGAAGCTTGGTCTTGCCAATCTTGTTACGATCATCGCGTTGCAGAAACTGGATCTGAAGTCGACGGTTGTAATCTCGGTCGGACGTATCATCCTGTCGAATGTTCTGTTCGGAAATATGGCGGTGTTACTATACAGTCTGGCCGGTGCGGCATGCAGCATCCTGATCATGACGGCACTAAAAAAATGCCGGGTATTCGGACTTGTAGGAATTAGTGTTGCAGGCGCAGTCTTCCACAATCTGGGGCAGATCCTGGTCGCGGTCTGCGTGATGGAAAACGTGCGTATTTTTTATTATATGTTCATCCTGTTGATTACCGGAACGGTCGCTGGTGTAGCAATCGGATTGCTTGCTTCGTTTCTGTTAAAAAATATAAGAATATAGTCACAAAAGTTGTGAAATTAAGGACACATTTGTTGATAAAAATCCTCACTTGTATTAGAATAGTAGTAAATATTTTTTAGAGTGGGGTCAGTACGATGAAACTAACTTTTAAAGGAGGCATCCATCCATACGAAGGGAAAGAACTTACGATGGATAAGGATGTAATTGAATATGTCCCAAAGGGAGATATGGTATATCCACTGAGTCAGCATATCGGTGCACCTGCGAAGGCGGTTGTCAAAAAAGGTGACCGTGTTTTGGTAGGGCAGCTGATTGCAGAAGCCGGTGGATTTGTTTCTGCAAACATTCATTCTTCTGTATCCGGAACAGTCAAGGCCGTGGAACCTAGACTGACTGCATCCGGTTCTAAGGTCAATTCGATCGTGATCGAAAATGACAATCAGTTTGAGAAAATTGAATATGTGAAAAATGAGAAGCCACTTGCGGAGCTTACAAAGGAAGAGATTTTGGAAGCAATCAAGAACGCAGGCGTTGTCGGCATGGGTGGCGCCGGATTCCCGACGAATGTCAAACTCTCACCGAAGAATGCAGACGAGATTGATTACATTATCGTGAATGCATCCGAGTGTGAGCCATATCTGACATCGGATTACCGTCGTCTGCTTGATGAGACGGACAAGGTGATCGAGGGCTTGCGTCTTGCACTTGCAATCTTCCCGAAAGCAAAGGGAATCATCGCGGTCGAGGATAACAAGCCAAAGGCAATCCAGAAGTTGAAGGAAGTGCTTGGAAATGATCCGGACATCAAGGTCAATTCCATGAAGACCAAGTATCCGGAGGGAGCAGAACGTCAGCTCATCTATGCGAATACCGGCCGGTATATCAATTCGAAGATGCTTCCGGCAGATGCCGGCTGTATCGTACATAATGTAGATACGGTGTATTCCATCTGTGAAGCTGTACGGCAGGGCAAACCGTTGATTCAGAGACTGGTGACTGTGACCGGTGATGCGATTACAGAACCATGCAACTATCTTGTACGGATAGGTACAAGCTTTGCAGAGCTGATCGAGGCAGCTGGTGGATTCCTGCAGGATCCGGAGAAGATCATTGCCGGTGGTCCGATGATGGGAAAAGCCATCTATGATCTGAATATTCCGGTTACGAAGTCCTCATCGGCAATTCTATGTATGACGAAGGATGAGGTCTCAGAGTTTGAGCCGAGTTACTGTATCCGCTGTGGCAGATGTGTGGAGGTTTGTCCGGGCAGAGTGATGCCGAACAAGCTTGCGACACTGGCAGAACAGGGTGATCTGGAGGAGTTCCAGAAGTTAAATGGTATGGAATGCTGTGAGTGTGGCTGTTGTTCGTATGTATGTCCGGCGAAGCGCCATCTGACACAGACGATTGCAGGCACAAGAAAAGCCATTTTGGCGAATCGCAAGAAATAGGAGGTGCGAGAAAGTGGAACAGGAAAATTTGAAATTAAAGGTCTCTGCTTCCCCGCATGTGAGAAGCAAGGCAACGACATCGGATATCATGTTCGATGTTGTGATCGCATTAGTTCCGGCAACGGCATTCGGTCTGTACATATTTGGCTGGTATGCGGCATTGCTGGTCGCAGTTTGTATCGGAAGCTGTGTTGGGTTTGAAGCATTATATCAGAAATGTATGGGCAAGAAGGTGACGGTTGGAGATTTCTCTGCCGTGGTAACCGGATTGCTGCTTGCTCTGAACCTGCCACCAAACCTTCCAATCTGGATGGCGATTGCTGGTTCTGCATTTGCAATCATCATTGTAAAACAGCTTTTTGGTGGACTTGGACAGAACTTTATGAACCCAGCACTTGGAGCTAGATGCTTC
>ERZ772861.3094-NODE-3094-length-10468-cov-16.348315_pt1 | contig 10468 bp, 8 predicted proteins | sample MGYA00512135_ERZ772861 | MGnify/ENA primary metagenome ERZ772861 (study PRJEB29015, sample SAMEA2737700) | human gut metagenome | biome: human gut; feature: human-associated habitat; material: faeces | place: China | collected 2012 ...
TCAGCAGCTTGTCGTCCATCTCCACCGGCTCGATCTTCTTTTCCTCCTCCTTGGGGACCTCCGGGGCCTCCGGCGTCAGCGTCAGGGAGGGCACCTCCACTGCGGCGGCAGTAGCGGTATCGTCAGGGGTCAGGGTCAGCTCGGGCATCATGTTATCGGTCATGGCGGTTGTTTCCTTTCTGTTATATTCTCACAAAATTATACACATTGTTCTCATAGCTCCAGCGTGATGCCGTTCCCGGCGTCCACGCTGTCCTCTGCCCGGGGCGGCTGTGTCTGCGCGTCCCCGGCACTGCGGATATCCAACTCCGGCTGGGGGTCGGCCACCGGGTTTTCCTGGGCCGCTTGGTGCACGGCGTCGCCGCCGGTCAGACCCTCCCGTGCCATCATGTTGTCCAGTACCGTGATGTCCGTGGATATATCCATGGCCTGGTCGCCGAACAGACTGTCCAGCTGCTTTTCGAACGCCAGCACGATGGTGGCCATCATGCCCTCTACCTTCTCCATGGTGCCGGTGATGTTCTGGCCGGACACGCCCTGACGGCTCAGCTCGTCGTAGCTGCGGAGCAGCTTCAGCGTGGTGGGCAGGTAGTAGGACATGAATTTCCGAATCTGCGGCAGCTTCTCCGGGTGCGCCTTCACATAGTCGAATATCTTGCCGCTGACCTCCTCCAGCCGGTCGATCTGGCCGGAGATAGTCTCATCCTGTATGCGGTCGTTCAGCGCCCGCATGGCCTTGATGGCCGCGTCGCCCTCGGCGATGGCCTTGTCCAGGTCCACATTGCCGGTGCTCACCGGCTCCTCCGGTACCTCCACGGTCTCGGTCACATCCCGGCAGAACATCCGGGCGATCAGTGCCACAACGGCGGAAGCCGCCGCCGCCAGCAGGAAGTGCCCCACCTGATACAGCGGAAACAGCAGTGCGTACAGCACCCACGTTACCGCCGCGGCGTAGATAGGTGCGGCTGATTTATGGACGATGGTCTCTGTTTTCAATCCTGTCGCCTCCAGTCCTTGTTTCGTATCCTGTATTATACCGTATTTTCTCTGGTCGGTCAATGAAAAAGGGCGCTCAGGCGCGCCCTTTTTCTTATTTGTTGTTCAGCTTGCCCAGATAGCGGTAGATGCTGGCCTCGCTGCTGTGCAGCGTCTGCGCCACATGGCTGACGGAGCCCTTCAGCAGGAACACGCCCTTGCGGTTCAGGATGTCCATGATCTCCATCTTTTCATCCTGCGTCAGCCGATCCACCTCCACCGGGTAGTTGGCCACCACCTGCGAGACGATGCTGGCGGTGGCGCCGGCGATAGACGTGGGATAGCCGCTGCGCACCGGCGTCTCCACCGGGTCGTTGCTGTCGGCGATGAGCCGCGTGCCGCTGGGCACGCCGCGCTTTTTGCCGCCGCCGCACAGCTCCATGACCCTCTGGCTCAGCTCCTCGTAGCGGCTGGCGTCAAAGTTGATGCACAGCAGACCGCTCAGCTCCCCGTGCCGTCCCTTGATGAACATGGAGTTGGAGCACATGGTCTTGCCCGTGGCGGACACGGACTCGAAGTTCAGCACATAGTTCTGCGTCTCGTACAGATTGCCCGCCACGAATTCCAGCATCTTGTTGCTCAGGGGCGAGCCGATGTGCCGCCCCGTCAGCTCACCGTTGGCGATGGCGATGATCCGGTTGGAGTCGTCCTCCAGCTCGTGGAGGGCGATCTCGTAATCAGGGCCCAGCACATGCCCCAGAAAGTCTACGATCAGTGTGTATTGCCGTATCAGCTCCGCATCCATGGCAAGTCTCCTTTTCTCTGTTTATCGGTTCACGCCTGCTGCTCCGCCTGCGCCGCCAGCTTCGCCTTCTCCTCGTCCTCCAGCACGCGATAGGCCACCTTGCCCACCAGCGTCTTGGGCAGCTCGTCCCGGAACTCGATGTCGTAGGGCATGGCGTACTTGGCCACATGCTTGCGGCAGTAGTCCAGCAGCTCCCGCTTGGTGTTGTCATCGGCGGGGACGCCGGGCTTGAGCATCACGAAGGCCTTCACCTTCTGCATCTTGTAGGGGTCAGGCACGCCGATGACGCAGCTCATTTGCACATCCTCGTGGGCGTCCAGAATGTTCTCCAGCTGACCGGGGTACACGTTGTAGCCGGAGGTGATGATCATGCGCTTGGCGCGTCCCTTGAAGTAGATGAAGCCCTGCTCGTCCATGCTGCCCAGATCGCCGGTGTATACCCATGTCATGCCGTCGGCATGCTTGCGCAGGGTGTGCGCCGTCTCCTCAGGGTTGTTCATGTACTCCTTCATGACGGTGGGGCCGGCCAGCAGGATCTCGCCCTCCTCGCCGTAGGGCAGCTCCTCATCGGTGTCCGGCTTGACGATCTTGATGTAGGTATCGGGGAAGGGCAGGCCGATGGAGCCTTCCTTGTAGATGTTGGTAGGCGTCAGGCAGCAGGCCGTCACCGTCTCGGTGGTGCCGTAGCCCTCCCGCACCTGAATGACCGCGTGGTGGTCATACAGGAACTTGTCGAACTTCTTCTTCAGCTCGATGGACAGGCTGTCGCCGCCGGAGAACACACCCTTCAGGCTGCTGAGGTCGGCGCCGTCCATGCTGGGCAGGCGCAGCAGCGCCTCGTACAGCGTGGGCACACCGGCGATAAAGTTGCACTTGTACTTGACGATCTGCTTGGCGTAGCTCTTGGCGGTGAACCGGGGGATCAGGATGCACCGGCCGCCCTGAGACAGCATGGAGTGGACGCACACGCCCAGGCCGAAGCCGTGGAACAGGGGCATGGCCGCCAGCATCTTGTCGCCGGGGCGGAACATGGGGTTGGTGGCGATGATCTGCTGCCCCAGCGCGTTGAAGTTGCCGTTGGTCAGCACGATGCCCTTGGTGGTGCCGGTGGTGCCGCCGGAGTACAGGATCACGGCGGGATCGTCATAGCCCCGCTCCACCCGGTAGTTCTTGTAGAAGCAGTAGCGGGACATGTCCATGAATTCCTTCCAGCGGATCACGGGCGCGTCCTCGGGGATCTTTTGGATCTTCCGCCCCTCGGTGAGCATATAGCCCGCCCGGATGGTGCGGCTGAGGGCGTCCTTCACGGAGGCGATGATGATATTGATGATGCCGGTGTTCTGGCGGATGTGCTCGAACTTGTCATAGAACTGATCCAGCGTAATGGCCGTGGTGGATTCGGAGGCGTTGAGATAGAACTCGATCTCCTTCTCCGCCGACAGAGGGTGGATCATATTGGCGATGCCGCCCACCAGATTCACCGCGTAGAACATGTAGATGGCCTGCGGGCAGTTGGGCATGGCGATGGTGACCTTGTCGCCGGGGCGCACGCCCAGCGTTTTCAGGCTCTTGGCGCACTTTTCGATCTCCTGCACCATCTTGCGGTAGGTGGTGGATTTGCCCATGAAATCAAAGGCGATGTTGTTGGGGTACATATCCGCCATGCGCTCCACGGCCTCGAACATGCTGCCCCGGAAATAGTCCAGGTGCATGGGTACGTCGCCCATATAGTCCTTCCACGGGGTCTTTACTTCACTCATATTGTACCTCCTCGTTCATGGGCTTTTCCAGCTCCTCCGGGTGTGTCAGCAGGTATTCCAGCAGCCGCACGGACTTGGAGTAGTAGTAGCCGTCCGCCAGCCGCTCGTCGATGGTCAGTCCCAGCTCCAGCGTCTCGCGCATGGACACGGTGCCGTCCTCGTTGATAAACGGCGATTTCTTTTTCTCGCCGATGATGCAGAACAGCGAGCAGGTGCCCCAGTTGGTCAGATGGTGATAGCCGCACTTGAGCTTGATGGAGCCCAGATTGGAGATGACCACGGAGCTGTAATAGGGGTCGGTGGCGATAAGGTCGGACGGTACCCAGCCGTGGCGATCCAGGAACATCAGAAAGCGCACGATGGCCTTGCCCATCCACCGGGGCATCTTGTTGAACATATCCATACCCGCGGTGGAGGCATCCACCTTGTCGCTGCGGCACTCCGTCACCTGCTGGCGGATGTAGGCGTGTACGTCCTCCACCGTGTCCTCCTCCCTGCCGTGCAGGAAGGCCAGTGCCTCGGCGCCCTTGTCGGAGAATTGCTTCTTCACCACAAAGGCCGCCGACACCTCGTTGCGCTGATAGAAATTGCTGTTGACGATGAACCGGTTCAGCTTGGGGCGCAGGGTGATGGTCTTTTCCAGCGCCGCCACCACCAGATGGAACATGGTGTAGGGGAAGTCCTTCTCCTCCGCGTTCTTTTTGGCCAGATACGCGTTCATAGCCGTCAGGTCTACCTTGACGGAGATATACGCCTCGTTGTCGCACCGGTTGGGGTAGATGATGCCGGTGACGAAATGCAGGGAGTCCAGCTCCCGCAGCAGGCGGCCGTCCTTCCGGTCGCCCCGCCGCTTCTTATAGGTTTCCATGTGTTTCTCCTGTGTATCTAATATTATTTTACACTTTTTACAAGTATATCTAATATGCCATATTACGTTGACAAGGCAACACGGCACCCTTCAATCGCTTATTATAACAGCCCCTTTTCTAAATTGCTACCCCTAATTTCTCACTTTACAGAAACCGTACAAAAATGTAAGGCAGCGCCCTGCGCCTCTCCCCTGTCATTCCGAGCCAGTGACCGTATCACCGGCGCGGGGATCCGTCCACCAAAAAGCGGATCGCCGCGCCGCTGCGCTCCTCGCAATGACAGCGCGGCACTGCCGCGCTCAGACTGTCAAAAAACCTGCCCGGTTACAAGTATCGGAGGGAAGGATAGTGTGAAAGGGAACCGTCAGGGTTCCCTTTCGCGTTCAATCACCCGCCGCAGCGACCAAAATCGCAAAATAAAATACTGTTTTTTATTTTGCGATTTTGCCTCAGCTTGTCAAAAAAGTCCGTTCGGACTTTTTTGACAAGCTGAGCGCCGCGCGGAAAGCAGCGGGAGGGGCACCGCCCCTCCCGCCCCCTGTTTTCGATCCTGCGCTTACCCGCGCCGCCGGTTGATCAGCCGGAACACCGTGGACACCAGCAGGATGCCCACCGCCAGCGAGCCGGCGATGCCCACCGTTTCCAGTCCCTTGCCCACGGCGGTCATCATCTCGCCATCCAGCCCCAGGCTCATGGTGTAGTACACACCTGCGCCCGGCAGCATGGGCAGCGTGGCGATGACCAGATAGGGCGTAGCCGGGCATTTCCGCAGGCGCGCCATGACCTCGGCATACAGCGCCGCAAACACGGCGGCAAACAGGTTGGCGGCGTATACATCGAAGCCCAGTGCGCGCCACAGCAGATACAGCATCCACGCCGCCACGCCGCCGGCCACGCACAGCACCATGCCGCGCCCGTGGACGTTGAACAGGATGCAGAAGCCGCAGCAGCCGATAAACACCGCGATGGCCTGCGCCCACGCCGGCCAGCTCACCGTGGCGGAGGCGGTCTGCCCGTACAGCCCCGCCGTCAGGTGCCACGCCGCCGCCGTGCCCAGCGCGATAGCCAGCGCCGTAAGGAACACCTGCACGATGCGGAAGATGCCGGAGTTGGTGTCGCCGTAGATGATGTCCCGCATGGAGTTGGTGATGAGAAGTCCCGGCACAAGGATCATCAATGTGCCGATGATGGCCGCATCCGGGCTGTTCAGCCAGCCCAGCCCCGCCGCGGCGTAGGCCGGCAGCGCCATCAGACACGAGGCCAGTATGGTGCTGAAGAAGGGGTTGGCCTCCTGCTTGTCCATAAAGCGGGTCACCAGTCCGATGATAAGTCCCATCAGCCCCGCCCACAGGCAGTCCAGCAGGGTGCCGCCGAACACGAGGCAGAAGCCCAGACCCACCAGCAGATTCCCCAGATAGACCGCGGCTGCGGAGTAGCTCCGCCGCGCCGCCAGCGTCTGCTCCAGCCACGACATAGCCGTGTCCACCTCCGGCCTTTCCGCGCAGATGCGGCGGCTCAGCTCGTTGAGCTTTTCCAGCTTCTCCAGATCGTTGCCGTGGAAGCCGATGCGCCGCATGAGCATCAGCGGCTTGCCGTTGGCCGCCTCCAGACTGACGGACACGCAGTTGGGGATGGCGAACACCTCGCACTCCACGCCGTAGGCGCGGAGAATGCGGTGGATGGTGTCCTCCACCCGGAACGTCTCCGCCCCGGACATGGCCAGATGATATCCCATAGTGACCGCCAGATCGGTCAACAGATAGTAGTCCATACACGTTTCCTGCATTTCATCCGAGATCGGCGGCTCCCGCCGCCACGACCGACAGTATAGGCAGGGAGACGGCAATTGTCAACATGCGCGCTGTGGGAAGAATGTACAAATTTTGCGCGGCGCAGGGGCAGGATCGCGGGCACGTTTCTCCGCGCTCGGCTCCGGCGTGCTGAATCGCGCCGTCCGCGCATAGAATGGCACCAAAATCAGAAAGGAGCCTGTGCTATGAGAAAGGTGAAGATCTTCCTGCTGCGGCGGTGGTATGTGATGGGCGGCGCGGCGCTGCTGGCCGCCGCCGCGATCTTTTACGTCGTGAATTATCCGGCCTCCGTCAGCGCGGCAGCCGCCGCACGGCAGCTGCCCATCTACTCCGTGGAGCGCAACCAGAAGGTGTGCTCCATCAGCTTCGACGCGGCGTGGGGTGATGCAAAGGTGCGGCAGCTCAGCGTCTGAACTGCCGCGCCTTATTTCATATCACGCTTCGTTTCGGGAATTCAGCTCATAGGTGCACAGATAGAACAGGAACGAGGTCATCTGGTACCGGCTGATGTGGGTGTCATAGGCCGCCAGCAGCTCGCCCATCTCGCTGTCACGGGTGGTGATGTCCGTCTGGTCGCACCAGAGCATGGCTCTGACGCTCTCGACGCTGAGCCGGGGATTTTCCCGCACGGCCTGCCGCGCCAGCTCCTGATCTACACGGGTGTCGACGCCGGACATGGCAGCGTAGCGATAGATCAGCAGGCAGGCCGTCTGGTAATCCATGTCGTCGTCATAGGCCGTATGCAGATCGCCCTGACGGAGCAGCCCCGTTTGATACGCCCAGCACACGGCGTCGTAGTAGGGGCAGGCGGAGCCGTTGAATTCCTCGGTTTCATAATCAGGCGGCAGGGCGGTGTTGTCCGTCTCCGGTCTTTGGGAGATGCGGTACAGCACATCCACGAATTCGCCCACCTTCGCCGTGGCCTTTCCGCCAAAGGTGTTCGGCGTTTCCGGGTCTATATATCCGTTGCGGTACATATAGAGGACGCTGGCCTGGTTGAAAATGCCCGTGATGTCCGTAAACACCACCGTATCCTCCAGCGTGCCGCCGCTGGACGCCTTGCCGAAAACATGGGCGTAGTAGTCACTGTTGACGATGTTGCTGGACATCTGGAACTTATTGTCCACATAGAGTCGGTAGGCCTCCAGCTGCTCGTCAGAAATAACGATGCTCTCGTCGGCGGGGATCACCGTCTCCGTGCCGGCGTCATAGCGGAAGGTCTTTGTCAGGAAGGACTTGTCCGACAGCACCGCTATGTGTACGCCGTTGGACAGCACATCGGTGCCCGCCAGCAGCCGGGAGTCGTAGTCCACGCCGAACAGGTTCAGCAGCGTGGGCAGGATGTCCGCCGTGGAGCAGTACTCGTCCACCACGATATTCTCGGACAGGCCGGGCACATAGCAGATGAAGCTGTTGCGGTACTTCTCAAAGGTGAGATCCATCTCCCGCCCCGCCAGCTCGTTGTACTCATCCTCCGTCAGACCGTAGGGATAGTGGTCATTGGTCAGTACGATGCAGGTCTTATCGGCCACGCCCGCCTGCTCCAGCCGCTGCAGCAGGTAGGTCAGCGCATTTTCCAGCTCCAGATTGCAGGCGATATACGCCTTCACCGGCTCGGAATAGGGCAGATCCTTCACCGCGTCGTGGTTCTTGGCGCTCATGGCGTTGTCCCAGTTGTACTGATAGTGGCCGCTGAAGGTCATGTAATAGGCGTGGAAGGGCTCCCTGCTGCTGAGGTAGTCGTCCACGGAGGCCTCCATCATCTCCAGATCGGAGGAGGGCCAGTCGATCTTTATATCCAGCCCGGAGTCCGCCGCCTTGAAGGTATAGCCCATGTTGGCGTGGGTGATGTTCCGGTTGTAGAAATCGCCGATATAGTCGTGATAGCCCCAGGTCTGGTAGCCCTTTTCCTTCAGGGCGTTACCCAGGCAGAAGGGCAGATAGTTGGTGCCCGCCACGTTGAAGCTGGAATCCGTCTTGGTGCGGGACATGTCGGGATACAGCCCCATGCACATGGTGTACTCACCATTGGTGGTGACGGACTGGAACGTGCCGTAGTAGTTTTCAAAGATGACGCCCGTGTGGGACAGCTTGTACAGGGTGGGCGTCAGCTCCTCGCTGATGAACCAGGGGCAGAAGCTCTCGGCACAGATGGTGATCAGGTTGTAGTCCTGCAAAAGCCCGGTGTAGTTGTTCTTCCGGGTGGGGACCACCTGCGCCAGATACTCATCCGTGGTCCTGCACATGATGTTATCCGCAGACTCCGCCAGCGTTGCAAAGTCGATGCTCTCGATCACATTGTAGGAATTGCTGCTGTAGAGCCGTCTGGTGTCTGTACCCAGCGAGGACGGCGTGATGATGACGCTGCCGCTGCTGCCAAAGACCATATAGCGAAGCTCCTGCACGGTGGTGGCCAGCATGCCCACGCTCTTATAGCTGCTGTCGGTAGAGGTGTTCACGTTGGTGAAGGTCTTGTAGACGGAGAACGATTTACCCCGCCCAGCGTACATAATGCCCATCGTAGCCAGCAGCAGCGTCAGCAGGATACCCAGCGTCGCCAGCGCCTGCCTCCACTTGAGCCGCACGGTCAGCACCCGGAGCTTGCGCAGAGCAAGGCAGAGGATCGTCACGATCAGCGGCACCAGCAGCAGAAGGATGGGCACGATGTTCTTGCCGATGCTGTACAGGATCTGCGAGTCGAAATTGGTGATGACGTTCCCGCCCATGCTCACCTGACTGATGGGCATGAAGTTGCCGAAAATGGCGTGGTACATCAGCTGCACCTCGGCAAACAGCACCTGCACGGCGACCAGAAGCACGCCCACGATCTGCCGGGCGATCTTGGGCAGGTGCGTGGTCAGCAGCGTGCAGACCGTGCCGCCCAGCAGTCCGAACAGCACCAGATAGACCACCCGCCTGTCCAGCGAGCGATAGACGCACAGGTGCAGGCACAGCTCCACATAGACGCTGGCGCCGCAGAACAGCAGCAGGCTGCGGAGCCATTCCTGCCACAGGCCGCGGTGCGGGGCTCGCACCGCAGCAGATGTCTCATGGGGTGCCTGGGGTTGATTCGCTATCTCATTGGGTTTTGTCTTCAGCATATATGTCTCCTGCCGCAGGCCTCCCTCAGGGGAAGGCGGCTGCGAAATCTGTCAAAATTTTGGCGCGGGGCATATCATACTGTAAATGTAAAGAAATTGCAATGATTTCTGTAAAAATTAAAGAAAGGTTCACAGTTGTTCTTTGGTCGCTTCCGGCGGCAAGCGGAACGAACCGGCCTGCCGATAGCGGCAGCAAAACAAAAAATTTGGTCATACCATTGATTTATGAGAAAATTCCGTGTAAAATAGCAGTTAAGACCTGTGACGCCCCCTTGCGGCAGAACAGAAAGGATAAGGAATAATCGCCATGCATATTGAAAAAATACAGCAGAACACCGCACCGCGCGTACCGGAGCTTATCATGCAGGCGCTGGTCAAGGCCATCGAGGACGGACATATCCGCGTGGGAGAGGAGCTGCCCTCTGAGCGCGATCTGGCCGAGATGCTGGGCGTCGGGCGCGGCTCTCTGCGGGAGTGTCTGGCGATTTTGGAATTCCTGGGCGCCATCGATGGGCGCGGCAACCGAAAGGTGCTGCTGCGGGACGCGGATTATATCCAGAAGGCGCGCACCTGGATCGAGTGCTCCAACGAAATGGGCGGCACAGAGCCCTTCAACGAGTTCCGCCGGGTGATCGAGGTGGGTATCGTGGGTCTGGCCTGCGAGCGCGCCACCGCGGAGGACATGGCCGCGCTCGACGTAGCGGTGACGCATCTGGACGAGGATCCCTCCAATTATATGTACGACGTGGAGTTCCACGATGCGCTGGCGGTGGCCAGCCACAACTCCATGCTGGCCTCCACCATCCATCTGGTCAACAACCTGATCGCGGATGTGCGCATCCGCTTCTGGGATCTGCCCAGCTATCACGAGCAGACCCAGCAGTCCCATCACGCCATTTATGAGGCGGTCAAGGATCGGGACGCCGCCAGAGCGCAGCGGGAGATGATCCGGCATCTGAACATCGTCTCGCAATTTGCGCAGAACTACCCCGCCCGCGACCGGGGCGACGAGGAAGCTCCCGTACCGGAGCAGACGTAAAATGCAGATCATACCAACACAGACGGAGGGCACACCTTTCAGGTGCGCCCTTTCAGCGTGTCGATAAACCTCACCCCTGTCATTCCGAGGAGCGAAGCGACGTGGGAA
>ERZ772861.3100-NODE-3100-length-10454-cov-3.102125_pt1 | contig 10454 bp, 10 predicted proteins | sample MGYA00512135_ERZ772861 | MGnify/ENA primary metagenome ERZ772861 (study PRJEB29015, sample SAMEA2737700) | human gut metagenome | biome: human gut; feature: human-associated habitat; material: faeces | place: China | collected 2012 ...
AATAAACAGCCGGAGTTAAAAGGGGCATCTGTAGAGAGCCCGGCAGATACTCAGACAGTAGGCGATACTTCGCAGGTGGATATAGATACTGCAGAAAGCAATTCAGATGATGAAAAATTGAACTTTTGGCAGAAAATTATTAAAATTTTTCGAAAATTTATACATTTTTTTCAGAATATTAAGTACACATTTAGAAAATTCTATGATACAATAGTAAACATAAAAAGTAATGTATCTTATTATTGCAATGTGTTGTCGCAGGACAGCACCAAAGAGGCATTTCAAATTGCCGGAAAACAGATAAAACGTATTTTTCGTAATCTGAGACCACGTAAGTGGCATGTTTATGTCCATCTTGGAGCGGAAGATCCGGCAACGTTGGGAGATATTCTTGGCATCTGGGGAATGTTATATCCTTTACATGAAGGAAAGATAGCATTAGAACCGGATTTTGATTCTGAAATACTGGAAGGTGAATTTTTCTGTAAAGGCAGGATTCACATTTTTGTATATATATGGACCGCATATATAATTCTGTTCGATAAAAATATAAAACATTTGAAAAAATGTCTGTTACGGGAGGATGATTAACACTATGGCAGATAATAGCTTTAGCGGAATTGTAGGTTCTATGATGAAGGGGATGGAAGGTTTTCTTTCTTCCAAAACTGTAGTAGGGGAACCGACACAGATAGGAGATACTACCATTATTCCACTGGTTGATGTTACATTCGGCGTAGGAGCCGGCGCATCGACAAAAGATAACAAGAACGGTGGCGGTGGCGGTATGTCAGGTAAAATGACACCAAGCGCTGTTCTTGTGATTAAGAATGGTCAGATTAAGCTGGTGAATATTAAGAATCAGGATACAATGACGAAGGTACTGGATATGATACCTGATCTTGTAGATCGTTTCACGGCACCGAAGGAAGACATGCCAAGCGATGAAGATGCAATAAAAACTGCTTTTCCAGACAAAGATGAGAAGTAACAGCATATAATAGAATAAGACGGCAGACAGGACGGTATGATAATGAAAAAGCTGATAGGATATACAATGTTCTGGATTGCTGTTGGCATGGTTTTGATGCTGATTATCAGTGATGTTTGGATTGCTGTCATAATAATTGCTTTTTTGCTTATAGTTGGTTACAGTTTGTTTCACTGCCAGTAGTAAGGGTACTGGTATGGATTGTATCAATAATAGGGTGGGAAATTAAATATGAGGGATTTTGATGAGAGGCTCATGAAGGCTGAGACTTCTGATGAGGTAAAGAAACTCAAATTATGGATGTTTCAGGAGCAAGTCAAGATTCAGGCTAAGAAGGACGAATTGGACGAGTTAAGCCACAAGTTGCAGGAAGAAAAGAGGACATTGGAACGGGACAGAAATGCATTAGACATCAAGATTAAGACAGAAAATAAGCGTTTCGATCAAAATGAAATATTTATGTCCAAGAAGCAGCAGATAATAGAAAATGCTTTTCGACAGCTTGCTTTGGATCGGAAAGCATTGGAGTGTGAGCGCCTGAATCTTGAATATGAAAAAGGTAAATTTGCAAAGCAGAAATTACATTCCAGGGCAAATTCTGATTCTATGAGTGCAGGAACATTTGAAAATAATTATTGCGGAAGTTGCGTATTTTTCAGAGGCGTAGATAATGAGCTTGCCTTGCGAAAGAGATATAAGGAACTGCTGAAGATTTTCCATCCGGATAATCGGTGCGGTGACACTAAAACTTTATTACTTATTCAAAAAGAGTATGAAAAAATGAAGAGACAGTACTATGAAGTGTAGTACTGTCTCTTTTTGTAATTAAATTCTGCAAACTAAAAACAAGCAGGCAAACCTACTTGTTTTTTTAAATAAATTATGCTCTTTCAACGCTTCCGGATCTTAAGCAGCTTGTACAAACATGCATTCTCTTAGTAGCTCCGTTTACTTTGCATTTTACTCTTTTAACATTTGAATTCCAAATTGCGTTGGATCTTCTATGAGAATGGCTTACGTTGTTTCCGAAATGAACGCCCTTGCCACAAATATCGCATTTTGCCATAGTTAGCACCTCCTTGACTAAACTAAGTCATTCGACTCACAACATTAGTATCTTACCAAAAAAACATTCATATTGCAAGCAATATTTTTAAAAAGAGTAAAAAATATATGAATTATATAGAAATATAGGTTTCTTTTTTGCTCATTTGCGGTTATAATAGAATCGAATAATTTTAAAGGAGGATTTCTATGAAAGGTTCAATGAATACCCATTTGGGAAATATTGTTATTGATCCGGAAGTTATCGCACAGTATGCAGGCAGTGTAGCTGTTGAATGCTTTGGCATTGTCGGCATGGCATCCGTTAATGTGAAAGATGGCCTGGTGAAATTACTTAAAAAAGAAACTATTACTCATGGAATACAGGTTAATATCGTAAATAATAAATTAATTCTTGATTTTCACGTTATTGTTGCATATGGTGTCAGCATCATCGCTGTATCTGATAACCTGATTAGCAATGTGAAATATAAAGTAGAAAATTTTACAGGTCTCGAAATCGAAAAAATCAACATCTTTGTTGAAGGCGTTCGAGTAATAGATTAAGGAGGATTCTAGAAGTGGGCTTAAATATAATCGACGCGCAAATGCTTTCAAAGATGTTTCTTGCCGGTGCAAAGAACTTGGAGCATAAGAAGGAATGGATCAATGAATTAAATGTTTTCCCTGTTCCTGACGGCGACACCGGTACAAATATGTCTATGACAATCATGTCTGCTGCTAAAGAAGTGGCAGCAATCAAGGAACCTAATATGGCTGCCTTGGCTAAGGCAATTTCATCAGGTTCTCTTAGAGGCGCAAGAGGTAATTCAGGTGTTATTTTGTCTCAGCTGTTCAGAGGCTTCAGCAAGGTGATCAGTGAATATGATGAGATTAATGTAGCAATCCTTGCTTCTGCATGTGAAAAGGCTGTTGAGACAGCGTACAAAGCAGTTATGAAGCCAAAGGAAGGTACGATTCTGACTGTAGCCAAGGGCGCTGCCAAAAGAGCTAATGACCTTGCTGTAGCAGGTGAGAAGGATCTTGAGATCTTCATTAGCGAAGTGATCAAAGAAGCTGAGGTGGTTCTGGCACAGACTCCGGAGATGTTACCTGTCCTGAAACAGGCAGGCGTTGTAGATTCAGGTGGACAGGGTCTTGTAGAAGTATTAAAGGGTGCTTATGACGCATTCCTTGGTAAAGAGCTGGATCTTACAATTGAAGCAGCACCTTCCAAGCCGGCAGCTAAGGGTTCCATGTCTCCTAATATTGAGGCACAGGCGCAGGCAGAGATTAAATTCTGCTATTGTACACAGTTCCTGATTATGCTTAATAAGACATTTAACATCAAACAGGAAATGGATTTTAAAGAGTATCTGGAATCTATCGGTGATTCTATCGTTGTAGTTGCCGATGATGAGATCGTGAAAGTTCATGTTCATACAAATGACCCAGGACTTGCAATGCAGAAGGCACTCTTGTATGGCTCTCTGACAACTATCATTATTGAGAATATGCGTCTTGAAAGAGATGAAAAAGTCTCAGATATGATGGAAAGAGAGATGCAGCAGCCGGTAATCGAGAAAGAAGATACACAGGAGCAGGAAGCACCTGCTGCCACAGCTGAGCATAAGGAAACAGGTTTTGTTGCTGTATCTATTGGTGAAGGAATGAATGAAATCTTCAGTTCTCTGGGTGTTGACTACATCATTGAGGGTGGTCAGACAATGAACCCAAGCACAGAAGATATGTTGAATGCAATTGATCAGATCAATGCGGATAACATATTCATTTTCCCTAATAACAAGAATATCATTCTGGCAGCAAACCAGGCAAAGGAACTGACAGAGGATAAGAATATTATCGTTATTCCTACTAAGACTGTTCCACAGGGAATTACAGCTATTATCAACTATGTTCCTGATATTTCCATAGAAGAGAATGAAGCAGTCATGACAGAGGAAGCACAGAATGTTGCTACAGGTCAGGTTACTTATGCAGTACGTGATACTATGATCGACAACAAAGAAATTCATCAGGGCGATTTTATGGGAATTGGTGATAAGGGAATTTTGTCTGTTGGTACAGACCTGCAGGAAGTTGCTTTTGAAATGGTATCAGAAATGATGAAGGATGATTATGAACTGATCAGCATTTATTATGGCGCAGATATTTCTGAAGAGCAGGCACAGGAACTTGTGTCAAGAATTCAGGAGAAGTATACATCCTGTGACGTAGAATTACAGTTTGGCGGACAACCTATCTATTCTTATGTAGTTTCTGCTGAATAATATAAGATAATAAATATATAGAAGGCAAAGGGAACGGTTATTCCGTTCCTTTTTGTCCCTGTGGGTATTTTTATGAAATTAACAGATCCTATAACAAGTGTGAAGGGCGTAGGGGATAAAACAGCAGCCCTGTATCATAAATTAAATATCTATACGGTATATGATTTGATAACACATTATCCAAGAGAATATGAGGAATGGCAGGATATTACGTCTATTTCTGACATACAGGTCAATCAGGTGCAGGCAATACATGCTACTGTAATCAGCGTACCACAGACTTTGCATGTAAAACGTAATATGTCTATTACCACTGTTCATGTGAAGGACAGTACAGGACAATGTGATTTGGCTTATTTCAATATGCCGTATATCAAAAATAATCTGCAACCCGGCAAGCAGTATATATTGCGGGGGCAGGCTGTTATGCGCCGTAATGTCCTTACACTGGAACATCCAAAGATTATTACGGGAGAAGAATTTATAAAGCATCTGCATACGCTGACACCGATTTATTCTACGACTAAGGGGCTGACGGTACAGGCAATTGCCAAAACAGTCCGAAATGCCCTGGATGAACTGGCATTTTATGATTATTTCCCGGACTTTATGCGTACAGAATATGATTTGCCGGAGTATGCACAGGCAATGCGTGACATTCATTTTCCAGAGAATCGTACGGCTTTGATTGCGGCCCGTAAAAGGCTTGTATTTGAAGAATTTTTCTTCTTTATCCTTTCTGTTATGACATTAAAGGATATGTCTGAGAGATCGGTGAATGATTGCCCTATGATGAGAATTGATGCATGTCAGGAACTGATAGACAAGCTGCCATATCAATTGACTGGAGCACAGACGAAGGTCTGGGCGGAAATCGAAAGAGACATGTGTTCTGCACATCTGATGAATCGACTTGTGCAGGGTGATGTGGGATCAGGTAAAACGATTGTTGCAATACTGGCTATGTTTATGTGCGTTATGAATCATAAACAGGCGGCTTTTATGGCACCTACAGAAGTGTTGGCAAAGCAGCATTATGAATCTATATCTCAGATGGCGGATCAATATAATCTGCCTTTTCTGCCTGTGCTGTTGACTGGTTCACTGACTGCAAAGGAGAAAAGGATTGCAAAAGAGAAAATCAGTCAGGGTTTATGCAATGTGATTATCGGAACGCAGGCATTGATTCAGGACAATGTGGATTTCTATGATTTAAAGCTGGTTGTCACGGATGAACAGCATCGTTTTGGCGTAAAACAGAGAGAAACGCTGGCTATGAAAGGGCTTTCACCACATGTACTTGTCATGAGTGCAACACCTATACCGAGAACACTGGCACTGATTCTGTATGGAGATCTTGATATATCTGTCATGAATGAATTGCCGGCGGACCGCCTTCCTATCAAGAACTGTGTGGTAGGGACAGATTATCGCTCCAAAGCGTATCAGTTTATTGCCAGGGAAGTGACTGGCGGCAGACAGGCTTATGTCATTTGTCCGATGGTTGAACCGGGAGATGAGGAGAGTGAGCAATCAAATCTTGAGAATGTCATAGAATATACAGAAAAGCTTCGGGCTGCATTGCCTGAGTCGATTCGTATTGCATATTTACATGGGCAGATGAAACCCAGGGATAAAAACCGGATTATGGAAGAATATGCAGCACACAATATAGATGTTCTGGTATCGACTACTGTAATTGAAGTAGGTATTAATGTACCGAATGCAACGGTTATGATGGTTGAAAATGCTGAAAGATTTGGACTTGCACAGCTTCACCAGCTGAGAGGGCGTGTTGGAAGAGGAAAATATCAGTCTTATTGCATTTTTATCAGTACGACTAATAATAAAGGTACTATGGAGCGATTGCAGGTATTGAATAAATCGAATGATGGCTTCTTTATTTCATCAGAAGATATGAGATTGCGTGGTCCTGGTGATTTATTTGGAATCAGGCAAAGTGGACAATTTCAGTTTCAGATAGGCGATATCTATCAGGATGCTACAATATTGCAATCAGCACAGCAATGTGCTTCACAGGTATATAAAAGTTATATACAGAATGGAAAAGTACCAGAACCACAGTATGCGGAAATTTGGCAGCATTACGAAGAGAATATTGCCCGTAGTGTTGACTTTATAAGCATCTGACAGTAGAATAAAAGAGTGTAGCTGTTGTTTATGATACTTCTACACAAGAGTAAGAGATACACAATAGGGGGTTAACTATATGTCAAGAATAGCAGTAGTTACTGACAGTAACAGCGGCATTACACAAGCGCAGGCTAAAGAATTAGGTGTTAGTGTCATTCCAATGCCTTTTATGATTGATGGAGAGACTTATTATGAAGAGATCTCTTTAAGCAGAGATTAATTCTATGAAAAACTGGCAGCTAATGCAGATATATCAACTTCACAGCCGTCTCCAGAATCTATACTTAATTTGTGGGATTCTTTATTAGAAAATTATGATGAAGTTATTCATATTCCAATGTCAAGTGGATTGAGTGGTTCCTGTCAGACAGCAATTATGCTGTCACAGGATTATAATGGTAAAGTTCATGTTGTGAATAACCAGAGAATTTCTGTTACACAGAGACAGTCAGTTTTAGATGCGCTCGCATTGATTGATGCAGGTAAGAGCGGAGCTGAGATCAAAGAGATTTTGGAAGCTGACAAATTCAATTCTACTATCTATATTATGATTGATACATTATATTATCTGAAGAAGGGTGGAAGAATTACACCTGCTGCGGCAGCACTGGGAACTTTGCTGAAATTAAAGCCGGTACTCCAGATTCAGGGAGAGAAGCTGGATGCTTTTGCCAAAGCCAGAACGGTAAATCAGGCAAAGACTATTATGATGAATGCAATAAAGAGCGATATAGAAAAGCGATTTGGAGGCGAATCGAAAGATAACCAGATTTATCTGCAGATTGCACATACACAAAATGAAGAAGCTGCAAAGGCTCTGGCACAGGAACTTCATGAGGTATTTCCAGATTACCCGATCTATATCGACCATTTATCATTAAGTGTTTCCTGCCATATTGGACCAGGTTCATTGGCGATAGCATGTTGCAAGAAAATGTCTATTTAATAATTGATATGGATAATAAAAAACAGCCGTTTGAAAAACGACTGTTTTTTTGTGCGCCTTACGACGCACAGTATATTTTATAGGATTTATTTTATGCAAGAGCTGCTGTAATGATAGCCATGGAATATACTTCAATAGCATTGCATCCACGGGATAAATCATTGATAGGTGCATTTAAACCTAAAAGGATAGGACCATATGCTTCGAAGTTACCCATACGCTGTGCAATCTTGTAACCGATATTGCCGGCATTGATATCAGGGAAGATAAATGTATTAGCATGACCTGCTACTGCAGAATCCTTGCACTTTGTACGTGCAACACGAGGAGATACAGCTGCATCGAACTGAAGTTCACCTTCGATAGGAAGCTCTGGATATTTAGCTTTGGCTTTGTTAGCAGCATTGCGCATCTTATCAACGTCTTCGCCCTTACCTGAACCAAGAGTAGAGTAGCTTAAAAATGCTACCTGAGGATCCATGCCAAATACTCTGGCACATTTTGCTGTTTCACCAGCGATCTCAACTAATTCATCTTCGGTAGGCTTGATGTTAATAGCACAGTCACCCATTGCCAGAACTTCGTTTTCGCCTGTTGCAGATGGACGAACAAGAATGAAGCAGGAAGATACAATGCTGTTACCTGGCTTAGTCTTTACGATCTGAAGAGCAGGACGAACTGTATCAGCAGTTGAATATGTAGCACCGCCAAGAAGAGAATCAGCAACACCCATCTTAACTAACATGGTTCCAAAGTAATTAGGCTGTTTTAATACCTTTCTTGCTTCTTCAGGAGTAACACCCTTGCTTTTGCGAATCTCGCAGAAAAGATCTACCATTTCATCGAAGCGGTCATAATTATTAGGATCAATGATAAGAGCACCACGAATGTTGAATCCGCTTTCCTCAGCTGATTTATATACTTCTTCTTCATTACCGACAAGGATCGGATGAAGGAAACTACTTGCTAAAAGTCTGGAAGCAGCCTCCAGAATACGAGGATCAGCGCCTTCTGTAAACACGATCTTCTTAGGGTTCTTCTTTAAAATTTCAATCATTGTTCCGAATCCAAACATATTAAATTCCTTCCTTTTCTTTAGGTTATTATTGTTGTTTCTATGTAAGCGTTTACACCGTTATTTTATGCAGTGTTTTGCTATGTCCTAACTTTATTGTATACAAATTTTTTACATTTGCAATCCTTGTATTGAAATAAATGCACAAAATTTTCATTTTTTTACATGGATTCTTTATTTGTAATGATAGAGATATTCTGAATTTGTGATAGTGGTTACATGAAATCAGTTACATTTGAAACAACACATGTAAATAAAGTGTTACAATATCAGAAAACATATGTTTGAATAATTGGCATTTTTTGTTTGCAAACACTGAGATATGCTATAATCAGAGAAGTGCGTTATGTATACATAACGTATTATATTTAGAAAGGCTTAGGTTTTACAATGGCAAAATCAACCAATGTATATGACGCATCAAGTATTACCGTTCTGGAGGGACTTGAAGCAGTAAGAAAAAGACCTGGTATGTACATAGGCAGTGTATCGACCAAGGGTCTGAACCATTTAATATATGAAATAGTAGATAACTCAGTAGATGAACATCTGGCAGGGGCATGTACGAAGATCGAAGTTACACTGGAAGCAGATGGTTCTGCGACAATCAGTGATAACGGACGAGGCATCCCTGTTGGTATGCATGCGAAGGGAGTCAGTGCAGAACGAGTTGTATTTACAACATTACATGCCGGCGGCAAGTTTGATAATTCTGCTTATAAGACAAGTGGAGGTTTGCATGGTGTTGGTTCTTCGGTTGTGAATGCGCTGTCTACACAGCTTACAGTTACAGTAAAGAGCGGTGGACTGATTCATCAGGATAAATATGAATATGGCAATCCTGTTATAGAACTGGTAGATGGTCTGCTTCCTGTTATCGGTAAGACCAGAGAGACAGGAACTACTATCAACTTTACACCGGATCCTTCTATATTTGACAAGACCTGGTTTAAGGCAGAAGAAGTTAAGAGCCGTCTGCATGAGACTGCTTATCTGAATCCCAAGCTTACAATTGTATTTCGCGATAAGAGACTCGAAACTCCGGAAGAAATCATTTATCAGGAACCGGAAGGTATCGTTGGTTATGTGAAAGACCTTAATAAAAATAAAGAAGCAATTCATGACATCATTTATTACAGTGGAAGCAGTGATGGCATTACTGTAGAGTGTGCATTTCAGTATGTAAATGAATTCCATGAAAATGTTCTTGGATTTTGTAATAATATATACAATGCTGAGGGTGGTATGCATCTGACCGGATTCAAGACCATGTTCACGACCATTATTAACAATTATGCGCGTGAGCTGAATATCCTGAAAGAAAAGGACGTCAATTTTACCGGTGCAGATGTGCGTAATGGTATGACAGCAGTTGTTTCCATTAAGCATCCGGCTCCAAGATTTGAGGGACAGACTAAGACGAAACTGGATAATCAGGATGCTGCCAAGGCAGTCAGCAAAGTGACCGGGGATGAGGTGCCCCGTTATTTTGACCGTAATGTAGAAGTTCTGAAGAATATTATCGGCTGCGCAGAAAAAGCTGCAAAGATTCGAAAGACAGAGGAAAAAGCCAAAACCAATATGCTGACCAAGCAGAAATTCTCCTTTGATTCCAATGGTAAGCTTGCAAACTGTGAATCCAAAGACTACAGCAAATGTGAGATCTTTATCGTAGAGGGTGATTCTGCCGGCGGCAGTGCGAAGACCGCACGAGATCGCAGCTTTCAGGCAATTCTTCCCATCCGTGGTAAGATACTGAATGTGGAAAAGGCAAGCATTGACAAAGTTTTGGCAAATGCAGAGATTAAGACCATGATCAATGCTTTTGGCTGTGGATTTTCGGAAGGCTATGGCAACGATTTTGACATTGCGAAGCTGCGTTACCACAAGATCGTCTTGATGACGGATGCCGATGTGGACGGAAGCCATATTGATACGCTGCTTCTGACTTTC
>ERZ772861.3104-NODE-3104-length-10443-cov-3.590585_pt1 | contig 10443 bp, 8 predicted proteins | sample MGYA00512135_ERZ772861 | MGnify/ENA primary metagenome ERZ772861 (study PRJEB29015, sample SAMEA2737700) | human gut metagenome | biome: human gut; feature: human-associated habitat; material: faeces | place: China | collected 2012 ...
GGGGCTCCACTTGGTGATGAAGTTGAACTTGCTGCCGCGAATCTCCATCAGGAAGAAGAACGTGCCGTCGAACACGAACACCTTCGGCACCAGCATCGTGATCGTCTCCAGGTGCTTCACCTCCAGGCGATGGCCCTCCGCATCCTGTATCTCACTCTCTTCCGCCATACCCACCTTCATCACCTTGATCGCCAGCTCGCGGCGCGGCAGAGCCACGGACGTGCGGCGGAGGAGTTGGTTGTACTCGACGGAGATGCCACTACGTTCGATCCGTCCCCACATGCTCACGACTCGATGTAGCACTGCAGGACGCGCTCCACGCCCTTCTTGTTGATCGCCGCACGCTCCTCCACACGCTTCAACTCCGCCGCGGTGATCTGCTTCGACAGCGTCAGAACCTGGAGCTGGAGGGCCAGTCGGTCGGACTCCTCCAGCACTGTCTTCTTCTCTGCCACCTGCATGCCCTCCTCGTCCGAGTCGCCCTCCGCACACGCCGTAGTGTCCAGGGACACCAGGCCGAATAGGTCCGCCACGTCGTCGTTGGAGGCGGGTTCGGATGAGTCCACGTGGACAAAATCGATGTCGGCATTGAAGGGCGCGGAGGTGGCGGCATTCTCTTCCATGGACTGCATGCCGAGGAGATCCGTGTTGGTGTCCGAGGTGCGGCGGAGGAGGCGGTTGAGCGTTGAGGCGGTTTGATCCTTCATCTTGGTGATGGAATTGCCGATCTTCTTCATCAGCTCCTTCCCGTTGGCCTCGTTCCCATTGGGAGGCGACAGCTCCAAGATTTCGTCGATAGAGTGCTCCTTGCGAGGCTCCTTCACATCCACCAATTCGGGAGGCAGAGGCGGAGCCTCCTCAGGCTTCTTGGGAATGGACGGACTGGTGGTGCTAGTTTCATCCTCCTCGTTGGTTGACGGGAATTCGGGAGAGCAGCCTTTGATGTCGTTTGAAATGTACGACTGGTCTGTGTATTCCATCGCGTCGTCATCAAAGTCGACACCTACGTGAAACATTGACGCGAAGACACTACGATCACAAGCGAGTGTCTGCTCCCTTGAAACCGATTCCATGTCTGCTTGGTTCGTTACAGGTGATATCGCTTCCTCCGCTCTCTCCTCGACTAGTGATTACGAACACGGCATGGATCCACCAGACGATTCTGGCTGCATAGACTCAGCTTCAGCCGTTCCACTGGGCAGGCTTAAAGATTCAGTATTCTACACGCGTCACAGCCGAAACACTCAATTCCCACTTCCTTCTCTAGAGATGGCATTCTCTGCATTCAGGAGTGCAGAAACGGCACTATAGAATGATTAAATGAAGACCCGACCCGGTTGCTGGAGTTTCCATAGTCACGGATTCCAAAAAAAGTCACAAAAGGTTGAAAAAAGGTTCCAATATTGATAACTCCCTTTATCCTTTGTTTCAGACGCTCATATTCTGCCTATGTTATTGTTTCCTTCGTCTCTAAATTCCCACTGACAAGGAAGGAGAATGGTCAAATGACAGAAATAGAGACTTCTTTTGTCATCCAAAAGTAGTGACTTTTCCTTCCTTCCAAAAGTAGTGGCTTCTTTGTTATCAAAAAACAGGACGTTTTTCTCATTTCTTAATACCTCGCTCCAGCTCGCTTATTCCGCTTCGCTTCACACAGTATGAAGCCACGCTGTACTACCAAGAGCTCATACGAGAGCTCCTTGTAGTACGAAGCTGAAATCATACTCTACTTCATAAGAACCAATACCAAAGCACTTACATGGAAGCGGAGATAGAAGTGAAGAACAGCGTGTCGTAGTAGATATCGCTAATAGTCTACTTCATCAGATAACCAAAGAATCACTCACTTAGAGAAGCAGCTCGTTTTATCAGGTTCTTCTCTCACTATAACATTAACCATGTCAAATACAAGCTTACAGAATCGCTCAATCCCTTCCATCTTGACATCTTCAAAGCAGTTAAGAAATGCACCACGAGAGCAGCCATCGTCCTTCTCATCCAGGTATCCTCAGCTTCCCTATTCATGAGGATGATCATATCGGTCATACGAAGCACCCTTGTCAGAATCAACATCGACCATCGAATTTGAGCGTTTTGACCCCAGAAAACCCCCTGATTGCTTTTCGTCCTTCACTCAATGGCAAACCAACCCTACGCTTCATCATCACCAGAATTCCCAGTACATCTCCAGATCACCCCAGCAAGCCGGCCACAGCCTAACCAGCACATGGGCAACAACAGCTAACAACCCTTGACGGGATACACACTCTCACCAATCATGCCAAAAGAAAAAGTGACAAAGCCACACCACAAACTGGCGGTTACTACTGTTTCCCTTGTCTCTTTCCACGATCTTCTTCCCTGTTTCCCTAATGACACACTCATTTTGAACCCATTCTCCTTGTATACTCATCGTCATGACAAGATACTTTCTGGAGTGAATGATGATGATGAGTTATGGCCGTGAATGAAAGATAGTGATGAGTTGTTGATCATACAAGTGTTGGTGCTGGAGAGTACTCCATGATGTGCAGGAGTACTGCGCAACCTTCTCCTTTCCTTGTGTGAGTTAGTTCATAATGGCTGTGGTGTTGATGGTCTATTGTCATTCCTATGACGAGGACTAGTTGTGGTTGATGCTCTCCCATCAGTTGGCGGCTTGCTTCCTCTCATGTCCCATTCTTCTTCGCATCCCTTTCTCCTTCCTCCTGATGAAAGCGAACTCCAAGTCTGTATCAGACCTCCAGTTTCCATTCTCTTTTCTCAAGTATCCTTCTCATGTGTGGCGACGCGTTCCTTCTTCTTCAGTCATGCTTGGCACTGTCTGTGCTATTGTGTCCCTTTGTCCTATCCTCGTATTTCCTTCTTTCGCAGTATGTGCTTCCTTTCCGTATGGCACTACTGCGTATGATTGCTATCCTGGTTCATCTTGCAATGGGTGGGTGTGATTCTGTGGAAAGGCTCTTCATTCTCCTCCTTTCAGTATTCCTACGATTTGAGGGAGTGATGGATTGTCTATCGGTTGCAAGTGCTGAAGTATACGACAGAAGTTGCATACTATCCTTCCTACGTCGTTCCAGTAGTAATTGGGTTGTGAGTTGTCTTCTCTTGTTGTGACGGTTCACCTATCATTGCGTGGCTGTGACAGTTTGGGGGAGCGGTGCCAGATACTGTGAGAGTGCCATTCTTCGCAATTGCAAATCCGCCTCTCTTGTGTGTGAGATATGCTGCTGGATGATACAGTATTGTGCGTAGTTTGCGTTAGAAGATGCGTATTTGGAGTATTGGAAGTGTGTTGCAATGGCTGCATCTCCTGTTGTCTTCCAGTTGCTATGCAATACGCTTTGACCTCCTCTTGTGAGTGTGCTCTTGTCTGCTGTGTAAGGGAGGACAGATGAGAGCGAATCGAGAGAGTGGAAGTGTGTATGAAGTGTATGATGTGTTTGTGTTTGTTTCTGACTCTCATTCTCGTTCGTGCTTATCCTATTGGCTGCACCAAACACTTGATTCCTCCCAAACTACGGGTGGATGCTCCTAGGTGTTATAGTCGGGGTTTTGATCGATCCATGGCTCATGCCTCTCCTATCCGACAAAACACTCATTTCACAAACACATATGCAAGTGCATCTACAGTGTGTGCTGAACTACCTACACTGAGAGGATTGTGCAGACAGAGTTTTAGGAAGAAAGAGGGACTGGATGTCAATTCACAATTCATCCGAATCTGAAGACGAGGATGGTGATACAACAAAGAACTCACAGAATACAATTCAACAATGACACAACGCAAACATCAGGACGAGCATTCGCGCGATTCAGGAATCCCCCTTCAACTGCTTCGCTTCTCCTCCCTGTATTCTCCGTTAGGGTCACCAGCATCGGGACCACGACCATAACGGAGAATACGGAGTAGATGAAGAGATCTACAATCACCACCCTAACACACTCGTGGATGAATTCCACAATACTTAACACCTACAGATAAGGAGAGTATACACATGTTGAATAGTCATGAACCGGTATTCATGCTAATGGAGGATTACACCTAGTACTCCACAAATAGAAAGAACACATACTTGGTTGAGAATAGGGAACTGAGTAATACACTACAGTTGGATAGCATCCGAATCTGAGCAGCATCAGAGCATGATGATTGCATCATGGGTTCATAGAGAAGTAATGAAACAGGCGAGCTTCATACTTGAACACAGAATGCCGCTTATCCAGAAATAGCTTCACATTTGGGAAATATGAAAAAGAGGGGAAATAGAGGCAACCAGACAGATGGCCGACAAGTGGAGTATATAACCGAGATGTAGACAGTGAGACTATTATACAGTAGGAGCAGCGATCCGCATCTGCTGGGAATGTGGCAATCTGACATCATCTCATCAGAACCATTCCTCCCTTCCAACATCATTCCCAATCACACTGTAGATAACAATCCATCACACGAGAATGAGACAAATGCACCAAGTAAGGAAGAATGGATTCTCCAGTTCTTTCTTCCACAGGTCAAGAACTACAAGATCGCTACAGGAACGATAGCTTCTACAAACCATGTCCTAGCAACAGCATGAACAGCAACCCGAGGGGACAGATTGACAATGGAGACAATCAGCGATGGAGCCGCGCGGATATGCATAGTGTAATGTAGTTGAGATGAATAAGACATAATGAGAGTCACTTATCTCATATGAGATGGAATTGGCAAATCTACATCATCACTGACATATGACGGAGCCCTTGCAGTAGTAACACTTATGACATATGAGCAATCGAACAAAAACCATTAGGAGTCACCATCTTTCAAAACAGAGAGAAGAATCAGATCGGATCAGAGCACAACCACCATGGGATATTTCGCCTTCCTACATCCAAATTCGATATTAGGGGACGACGTCCTACTGAGTAGTTATGGTCCGACCTCGGAATGAACATGAGGCCAATCAGCATTACGACAACCAGAAGAGTTCTTGATGCGTCCATATCATTTGTGTATTGTATCATCCGTGCACATGATATAGGACGAATGCGGAAGAAGCAGAGAAGGATGATCTTGAATTGCTCTCTAGTTAGTCGAATCACAATAGCAGCAGTCATAATCTGTTTATCACCAGCAATACATGTGATGACTATGACATGAACGTGTAAAAGAGAGATAGAGACAAGATCGCGCAATGCGGATCGACCACTCAATCCCTTCCTCCCAGCAATCATGCTTTATCTCCCCATTGCACAGATAGATGCCACATGCGTAGTACTTCAAAGGTGAATGAGTAACAGGGAAGCAGAGCAGATTCACAACCAGGAGGGATAGCGACCAAACATCCGCATAAACGATACGAAATCGGTATGCTGATGACATACATAGAAGAGCATAACCATATCCCTGGATGATCAGATTGGGAGCAATTGGGCAATCTCAGCACGATACCAACTACACTGCCTTCATACAACCACTCATATAAGATAGGATCAAGATGAGCGATAAGGGAATAGGGTCTTACAGTTGATTTCCTTCTACCGCTATCATCGTGAAGAAAAAGTATCACAGTGGGCATGCCGAAGAGGAATAACAGAGAAGATATACGACGATATACCAAAATATGAAGGTTTCCCAAATCAGAGGTAATGGGAACATTCAATGAGCGAGAGTATCGAATCTGCAATGCTCACCCTAATCTAACTATGGGGTGACCATCAACAGAGCACAGCTTACTTCAAACGCAGATTGCACACAAGCAGGGAAGAATACGAGCCACTCGTTATACTTGCTTCATTATTGAATCCACCGGCAATAGAACAGTGCTCACTGCTTCCCTCTATACAATATAACTGTCAAAATCAGGAATGAAGGTTCTTAGCATCCCGTCAATAAAGTGACCTACTACACATCTCCCATAGAGTACATGGGCCTACAGTTATAGCAGGAATAGTGCTTAGAGAGCGATTCTTAAGAAGATGAGGATAATGGCAAGCGCTCCACAACGATTGTGTACTAAACAGCTATTACATGACAACGAAGACATTTGCATACCATGTAGTCTCGATGGCATGGCGCCATCTCCATCGAAAAAACGATAAGCGGCGTATGGTGTTGTATGAGATAATTACACAACTTGGCCAAAAATCAGAATCGAAATCGAAAAATTGAAGGAGATACGAGAGTATTGGAACCTGAATCTGAGAATTCCAAGCCTAAGCTCCAGCTACCGGGGAAACGATTCGTTTTTCCCTCTCTGGGACTCGAATTGTGGGGATCCCCCCTCATTTCCGTACTGCACTCTTCCCTTCTCAATGTCGGAAAAGGTGGCTTTGCACGCACTGCGCATGAGCGCGTAGAACGCTTCAACAGACAACGGGAAGGCAAACGGCTCCAAGTCCTTTTCTTGCTGTATCTGCTACGAAACACCTTCCGATCCGGTGATCACTCCCTGCGGCCATTTGTTTTGGTGAGCGCTGATGGTTGTGCTTGATGCGTAGCTGGAAGTGTCTTGTGGTTGTAGGACGTTTTCTTTCATCGTGAGGTGTAGTGGTTGGACCAGGGAAGGGACGACTGCCCGGTGTGCAAATGCCGAGTGACGAGGGAAACAGTGACTCCGATTTACGGCGCTGGAGACGAAGAGAAGGATCCTCGTGAATCCGAAAGCATTCCAAAACGCCCAGCGGCTCACTTTGAAGAGTCGGAGCACACGGTACGTTGTCGCTGCCTTCTATTAGGCTGTAGAGACAGGGCCGGATGGGAAATCGCTTCTTCGATTTCTTGAACGGGGGCTTTCCCGGATTTGCGAACTTCAACGTGGGCAACAGTCATTTCTTCATCGGCGGCTTCAGCCCCGTCTTCCTTTTTGTGAATATCGTGACATCCCTTCTGCGCATTTCCTGGAATTGGATCCAGACCAACCGCGCTGCCCAGGGAAACCAGCCAGCGAATGCAGGTGCGCAGAACGACCCGCATCCTCGTGAAGAGGCCGCCCCAAATGCACCTGCGCAGAACGCGAGTGATGCGGTTTTCATCATCGTCATCGTTGTTGCCCTTTTGTTGTTTAGTTGGTTTCTTCAGAAATGGTCTGTTTCTTCAGAAACACGATTCCATCCCGTGGATTGAAATCCTGGGGGCAAGTCCATCACCCCACTTCTCTTCGTACCGGCGTAACACAGTGCTTCAAATGACGGAACAACACATCCACAGGTTTGCTCCTGCTGTTATTCCTTTGTTTGAGAACTGCGAGTTTTGTGGCGAACGCATTCTTTGTACTGTCTTCCTTTTCCGTGATCACACTCTAGCTGCATTCAATCCTGCGTATCAGTGTTCCCTGTGTCTAAAGTACTGTCATAAGCAATGCTGTGAAACGGCTGACTCCATTTCCCCTTGCACTGGAAAGCCCGAGTCCACAGTCAATCAGGAGCAGTTGTTCACGCTTTTCCCCGTGAATCGGCCCATCGGTGAGAGTACCATCCATTTTTACGATACGATGGTGAAGGCGCCGTTCCTGAAGAAGGAGGACAACGACGAATCCCCGTCCGAGGAGCATATTTCCCTCCGCAGCAATCGCTATTTGAACAAGCATGTTTCCGCCTCCGATTCCATGACCGCCGAGTCTGTGTCCTCCAAAAGCGGATTGGCGGGTTCTATCCCGACCACGGACGAAACGAACGAGATTGACTTGTCCACCGTGGCGTTCAAGGCCCCGTACACATCGGCGCAGCACCGCAACTCCTTCCAGGTGGATGACGACATCCTCTCCTCTCCCGGCTTCCTGACCGTCATCATCCAGCAGGCCACGGACCTCGACGTTCCCGCGGTTTTGCTATCCTCTCCGCCTCATCCCTAGAACCGGCCGAACTGCAACATCTACGCGAAGGTGACGCTGCTGCCGTGGGGCAACGAGCGCTACAGCACGTCCTCCACGCCGCTGAACGAGGGCTACCCCGACTGGGAGGGCCACAGCAACTCGCTCTCCTTCGACTACCCCGGCGCACTGCCCAAGGTCAACCCCATGATTCGCATCACGATCAAGTGCGAGCGGTCCCTTCTCTCACTGAAGAAGACGGTGCTGGGTGTGGTGCAGGTGCCGCTGCGCAAGTTCCTCGTGGCGATCAACCAGTACAACGACAACTGGTACCCCGTGTTCAAAAACGGGGCGAAAACGGGCGGCAAGGTGCGTGTGTCCTTCATGTTCTGTCCCGACCCTACCAAGACGAGCGGCACGCCAAGTGGGTTTCTTTCCCTTCCTTCAGTCTAGCCGTCAACCCGCAGAAGACACACTACTTCGAGAAGCAGATCCTCGACAGCGCCGTGTTCTCCGCCGACTGCCCCGTCTGCCGCAAGTCGCTCTTCAGCGGCATCGTCGACAGCATCTACCGCTGCAAGGTCTGCGGCATGGCGGTGCACGGCAACTGTCGCGAGCGTGCCAAGGGCATATTCAAGTGCGTGCCGCTGAAGAAGCACAGCGACGCGGTGACGGGCGAGGCGCTGAGCGACAAGCTGATGCGCTCCATCAAGAAGGACCACCTCAACCTCTACGATCAGCCCATCGGATACCTGTACACTTGAATTGTGGGGATCCCCCCTAGGAGTCTGTATATGAACCAGATCACTCTCTTCAGTCTCCGCAACAAGCACAAAACGCTCTTCCTGCAGCTGTCGTGTGACGTGCTTCTTTCTTCTCCTTCTCACGCCCAGCAAATCGAACAGTCCTCGCCCGCCATTCCGTTCGCCTCCGTCATCGACATCAACTCCGACGAATTCCAGTTTTCGTGGCTCATTTTTGACCCCGCCGCCACGCTAACCATCACACTGAAAGACCGCATCTCGCTGCAATCTCTGGGCTTCGTCAAACTCTCCCTCCAACAGATCGAGTACGAGCAGAGCGAGACAGACCTGGACCAGGCACCCCTGTACAACCCGCTGGCCGTGGACCGCTGCCAGCGCACGCTCACCATCAAGACCTACGACCTGCTGCACAAGTCCTCCACCTCGCTCAACACCATCGGCTCCCTCTCCTTCGCCGTGTACTACAAGGAACAGCCGCAGAACCTGCTCTCCAGCCAGCAGCCGCCCCTTCCGCCCCTGCCGGACATGACGCCTGCGTCCGCGTCCGCGCTGTGGGTGAGGGCGTGGCAGATCGCCAAGATTTTCGTGGATGCGGCGGAGCTGGTCAAGTTCTGCGTGTCGTGGGAGTTCCCCCCGCTGTCGATCGCCATCGTGGTGGGGTACTTCGCGGGCGTGGTGCTCTTCTCCTTCGACTACCTGCACTTCTACCTGCTGGTGGGCGTGATCCTTCTGCTGCTCACCACCTTCGTGCTGCGGAAGAAGCACTTCATCGCTAAGACTATCCAGACCAACGAGGCCGCCCTCAACAGTAGCTACTACGTCTGCGCGCCTCGCTCGTGTCATTCCTAGCAAGTCACGTCCTCGCTCATCGAGCTCGTCAACACGCCCGTCAATCAGATGAAGAACACCCTTTCAGGTGCCACGCTCGTTCTCTTCGCCGCCAATCTCTGTCTGACGCTCACCGAGAAGGTGTACCACCTCGTGCTGTGGACGCACCCCGAGAAGACGCGCTTCCTGCTGGTGCTGTGCATCGTGGGCGCCATCTTCTCGATGGTCGTGCCCTTCAAACTCATTCTCATCCTCTTCGGGTGCTGCGTGCTCTTCCCCGTTGCCTTCCTTCCCCTCCTTCATGGAATAGAAGAAGGTGAATCTGCTACCTTACATCTATGCCGTCATCAACTTCATCAGCAGCTTCCCTGACGACAATCAGGTGTTTGACCTGCTCTGTCCCGCGCCGCAGTACACCACCACCGCCGACGGCGTGCAACACAAGCTGAACCGCGGGTACTGCCAGAGTCTGGAGGAGGTGATGATCGTCGAGGGCGAGTCCTCGTTGTGGAAGATGCGGTGCATCGGCCTGGGCTACGACGGCATCGTACGGCGCTGGAGCTGCGAGGAAGACGTCGACCGGATGAAGGGCTTCCCCCTGTTCTGCAAGGACGCCGTCGTTTCCAAGAACACGGCAGTGTCGCTCCGCGAGCTGGCGGCGCACGGCATCGAGGACGACTGCGACTGGACCGCGGAGGTGAGCAACTGCGTGATGGTGGAGGTCATGGGGAAGCCCGCGCCCTTCCTGTTTTCCTTCTGCGACGAGGAGGCGCGCAACAGCTTTGTAAACTACCTGTGTGAATCGTGTGTTTGTGACAAACAACCCAGTCTACAGAGTTCACAGAGGGCGCAGAGTCGCTTTCCTCGTCATTCACTTCTTCGATTACTACGTCATTCCCGTTTTGTTGTTGCTGTTCTTGTTGTCGTTGTTCTTGTTGTCGTTGTTCCAGCAGGGATTCCAGAATGGCTCTCTCCAGCATAACTGTCTGCAGTTGGCGGAGCAGGGCATCTAGCTGCTCCTGACTCATGTTGCGAGGGTCCCCATTGAAAAGGTT
>ERZ772861.3114-NODE-3114-length-10425-cov-4.598168_pt1 | contig 10425 bp, 10 predicted proteins | sample MGYA00512135_ERZ772861 | MGnify/ENA primary metagenome ERZ772861 (study PRJEB29015, sample SAMEA2737700) | human gut metagenome | biome: human gut; feature: human-associated habitat; material: faeces | place: China | collected 2012 ...
AAACTTACAACTGAATCCTGTTTCCATTTACACAAAATTTTGGACAGTGTCACATTACGTTTGAAATCATAATCAGCCATTTTTTATCTCTGTATAAACCGTTTATAGGCATATCTGATATAGCCTATAAACGGTTTTATAATTACATGCTTATTTTATATGTTTCAATCTTACGATAAAGAGTCGCAAGTCCTATTTTTAAAAGACGAGCAGCTTCTGTTTTATTGCCATTGGTGTATTGCAGAACTTTGATTATATGCATACGTTCAATTTCAGCTAGTTCAAAATTATCTTTCATTAGTGATATATCCGATTTACGTTTTTGTAAATCTAGAGGTAAATCCTCAAATGTTATTTGTTCTTCGCATACAATAGAACATCTTTCTATAACATTTCTAAGTTCTCTGACATTTCCTTTCCACTCTGCATTCTTTAATATATCAAGCACTTCCGGAGTTATTCCGGTGATTTTTTTATTGAGTTTATTAGCAAATTTGTTCAGAAACATATACGACAGACTTTCAATATCATCTTTTCTTTCCCGTAACGGAGGTAAACATATCTGGAAAACAGATAAACGGAAATATAAATCTTCACGAAAGTTTCCATTCTCTATTTCTTTCTTTAAATCCCTGTTTGTAGCAGATATAATTCTGACATCCACTTTTGTAGGTTTGGTATCACCAATTTTGATATATTCTCCAGTTTCCAGAACACGTAAAAGTCTTGCCTGAAGTTCAAATGCCATTTCTCCTATTTCATCTAAGAAGATGGTTCCGTGGTTCGCAACTTCAAATAATCCTTTTTTATCCTTTAATGCACCTGTAAATGCACCAGCCTTATAGCCAAACAGTTCACTTTCCAACAGGTCTTTACTAAAAGCAGAACAGTTTATATCTACAATAGGTTGTGATGCTCTTTGACTGGCTTGATGAATAGCATGCGCAAATACCTCTTTCCCTGTACCTGTTTCTCCTGTTAATAATACTGCAGCATCAGTTCTGGAAACTTTCTGCGCCAGTGTTATAGCCTGTTTAAGCTCGTTTGATTTTCCAACAATAGAGTCAAAAGAGTATGCTACAGAGGTAGTTTTTTTACCTTTCTTTTTTTCAGTTTCATCAACAGCACGATTTATAGTAGGGATAATCTTACGGTTATCGTCTCCTTTGGTAATGTAGTCAAAAGCTCCATTTTTAATAGCCTGTACTCCATCTTGAATATTTCCATGCGCGGTCAATAATATTATTGCAGCATCATTGGAGTATTTTTTTATATCAAAAATAAAGTCAACTCCATTACCATCAGGCAAAAACACATCACATAGAATAACATCATATTGTTGTTTGCGTAATTGCTGTAAGGCATCACTACAACAACTTGCAGTTGATACTTTATAACCTTCTAATTCTATAATTCGAGCTAATAATTTACGGATAGGTTCTTCGTCATCTATTAATAGAATTTGTACCATATATTGATTATTTATTTATAAATCTATTGTTAAATACAAAGATACGATTTTATTAGATATAAAAATATTTGTTATCTAACAAATCCAGATGCTTATACCCTTATAAGTATCTGGATTACCGCTTTATATCAATGATCTATTCAAAAATAGTCATACGAATGAATCATCAAAGTTATTATCAATTCCTTTAAAGATATAGCCTTTAAAATTACGTAGTTTTTAAATTTAAAGTCTCTAGTATTGGCTACTGGTTATCGGTACCTTGTCTGAAAACGGATACTATGCTCTTCAGAAATCTTTGAATACTGAATATTAGGAAAACATTGGAGCATCATAATCGGAATCGTTTCTTATATGCAAAGGTACTGCGGAGGAGAAGCGCCAAGTGACCTTACACTTTCAGTCGGAGTTTGTGCCTTATCAGGTATCTTCAGGAAAGCCAGCGGCTTTTCCAGATAACGGATATAGGCATAGATGGTGCAGCGGTGAACACCCAGGTAGCGTGCTGCCTCCTTTACTGAATATGTCTTTTCCGGAACGACTTTCATTATATCTCATGCTGGTTAATCTTTTCGTTTATGGGATACCGCAAATGTAAATAACTGATTATTAGCTGTCAATACGTCAAATATGGGATTATTCCGGAGATTGTGGGATTTGTATGGATTATATGTTACCTGTCATATTCAATACAGCAGGTTTGGCGATTGATAGCGAATCTGTTTTACGGAAATCAGGAAGGCATATATTTGATGGTTGACAGCGTTGACAGCAAATCCAATGAAAATCCGGCATAAAATCATTCTTGGAAAATGCTGTAATACAATATATTATATTCTTTCTGATTTTTCTTATAAAGATTAGAGTATTATAGTGTGTCAACGTTTGGCTATGGATTTTTAGCGGACTGAAAATTGTGGCTACACTTGTCAACGTTTGTCAACGCATGATTTCTATGTGAAGTGTCTGATACACTGACAGATACTCTCTGTCAACACTGTCACCATTGAAACGTGTGCATTTTATTATCTGAAAACATCTGATGTGAAAGGGATACATGGTTATCCTAATGTACCATTACAGCCACAGGTTTGTTCAGCATGCCTCTTCAGATATTTTTTTGCAAAGGTATCTCCGGCATTGCAAACGTCAAACACAGGGCTGAAAATCTTCCTCAAACGGGGTTGAGCGTATTTTCAGCTTTCCTTGAAGTTTGCCTTATTGAATGCCTGCGCTTCTGAGAACTGCAAAAAATATCCTTCGGGCAAGCTGAAAAACTTGCAGACAGAAGGGAAAAAAATCAGAGCGTATGGTACAGATGGACGAAAGCATCAGAAAGCAGTTGGAAAAGCCACAGACATGGTTCTGCAAGTATTTTCCCAAACGTATTCAGAATGTGGGCGAGAAGGAAATCGCCGACAGACAGTTGATTTATGACTTCAAGGACGGAAGGTCTCATGAAGCAGTGGCACAGATGACGGCTGCAAGGATGATTGAAGAGCACGGCAGCAGATGCTCAAAGTTGGTATTCATTCCGGTTCCGGCATCATCTGTAAGAAAGAATGAAATCCGGTATATGGACTTCTGCAAAAGGGTATGTGAACTCACAGGAGCAATAAACGGATATGACCATGTAAGGGTGTGCGGAGAAAGACTTGCTATTCATGAAAACCGTAAGGCTGAAAAGGAAATCAGAAAGGTGAGCGTCATAGAGTTTGATGAAGAGTGGTTCAGAGGTAAGGCAGTCATAGTCTTTGACGATGTAATCACACGCGGAATCAGTTTCGGTATGTATGCGAATCAGTTGGAGAGTTTCGGAGCAAATGTCATTGAAGGCATCTTCCTTGCAAGAACCCATTATAAAGTATAGAACTATGAACGGAATATTATCAGACAAATCAAAATCACTGGCTTTCACGGGACACAGAACTATTCCTATAGAAAGGCAGAATGAAATAAGGGCACGGCTCGTTGAAGCCGTGTCCGTCGCCTGCAAATCGGGTATAACATGCTTCTTCTCAGGCATGGCCATGGGGTTCGACCTGATGGCCGCTGAAACTGTATTGTCACTGAAGGGAAGGTATCCGGATATACGGCTCATTGCCGTTGTACCTTTCAGAAGACAGAGCTGCCGGTGGCCTCCAATTGAAAAGGAACGTTATCAGAAAATAATTTCCCAGGCTGACCAAGTTATCATATTGAGTGAACACTATTTCAAAGGATGTCTTCTAAGACGCAATGACTTCATGCTGGAGCATTCATGTGGCGTGATTGCCTATTATGACGGCAAGACTTATGGAGGAACATTCTATACCTACAGGGAGGCAAGGAAAAGATGTATTGATATAATCAATCTGTACTGAAAACCTGCCCGGATTATAGTGAAAATATTGTACAAAACAGATATGCAAATTTCTTGCACATCTCATTTATAATGCTTATATTTAGATAGTTAAACGAGTTATAAGGGGTAGTTTTATGAATAACATCTACAACCGGTACATTTGGCTGCTGCATACAGTCTACCAGGAAAGAAAGGTCACTTTTGAAAGGCTTTGTGATATTTGGAAGCACCATTTCCTGTACAATGGGAAGCCGCTGAGTCTTCGTACATTCCACCATCACAGAAAAATGATTGAGGAGAATTTTGATATAGTTATTGCGTGCAACAGAAAGGACTATACATACTACATCCAGAATCTGGATGAAATACTCGGTGACAGCTGCCGGAACTGGCTGTTCAACAGCCGTATCATTGATGTGGCTCTGAAAAGCAGTCCGTGTCTGTTCCATCGTGTTGTACTGCCTGACATGTCTGGCGGTATTGAATACCTTCCTGATATATCGGAATGTATCAGCGATGGACATGAGCTGTACATATTCTACACCAATGACAAGGGCAATGAAGTGGAAGGCCGTTTCCGACCGGAAGGTTTGAAGCTGTTCCATAACCGCTGGTATCTGCTCGGGTACAGGAACGGATCAGAGTTCTGTGCTGTTCCTCTTGATGCACTGACAAGAATCTATCTCAGCGGAAACAGGTTTCAGACTGACTGCAGATTTTCGCTGGCGACTCGTCTTTCAGACTCCATTGGTGTTGTGACTCCGACCGGACAGCAGCCGGAAGAGGTTTCTCTAAGGGCGTACGGTCCATTTGCAGATTATCTGAGAAAGCATCCTTTCCACCATTCACAGGTGGAAAGGAATGATATGGGGAGTTTCACGTCATTTGATTACAAACTTCTTGTGACAGATGAACTGGTGGATGAAATCCTGGCTCTCGGTGATAAGGTGGAGATTACTTTTCCGGAAAAGTTGAGAATGAAATTACTACAGAAGATTGGGCGTATCAGAAACAGGTATGCAACATAAAAATCTGCAATTGTAGAATATTACTTTTGAGTAGTAAACATTCGCTCAATCATTGCTTCAAGCTCTGGACTCAATGGACGTTCTGTGTCCATACACTCCTTCTCACCGGCAACCAGGTCACCATATATATTCCTGTAACGTTCAGCCTCACTGCCATCACAGCAAAGCATAGCCGTCTCAAACTCCTTAATCATTTTCTTACGCTGGCTCTCTGGATATTCCTTAGTCTTGCCATAACTGGTAATAGTAAATGTTCTTGTCATAATCATAGGATTTATTTGTTTTACCTTTGTTTATAATCATCATCACTATACTAATATACGAAAATATTCTGATAATCAGAAATTTAACCATATAAAACTTCTAAAAATTTTAATCAAAGGCGGATGAAAAACAATCGGAATCCGCATATCTTTTTATCAGAAATACAACTATAACAATGAAGGTATTAATGGTACAATCCTAATTATTTAAGCAAAAAAACTTATATAAATCAACATTCCCAAAGCGGTTGTTCCAACCAGTTATCAACAAATCCCATAGCTTGTGTGTCAATCATCGGATATTTTTCCAAAAGGACTAAAAGATTCTGCTTGAAATCATTATCAGGCCGTATTATGTCTATAAAATGTTTCAATATACATAGTGTAAAGAACACACGTCCCTGTTGTACATCATCTTCCAACCAAGGTCTGAGCGGTCTTGTCATGGTGAGAGCACGTAAAGATAAAGAACGGTTCCACAATCTTGCATGATGACAGCATGAATTACGGGTAAGCGTAATAATAGTCATCCAGGAAATGAACACAGGAACAGATAAGCCAAAATATCTGGCTATTTTTTTGCGAATCTGATTACTTGAAATATTCTCATAGACTCTGGTAAGAGTTCCTAATGGAATAATCTCCGCAATCATCCATGATGGAGGGTATGGTTCTTCGTATGACTCCTTAAAATGAAGAATGAAATCTTCACGACTGGCCTGAATTTCCTTATCCACAAGTTGTATAGTCTTATTAAACTTGTCAGTGTTGGCAAAATATTCAGATTTGGACATCCAGAACACATCTTCAGTTTCTTCACAGGCTATATTCGTTATGGCACTTCTGACAGCTATTTCGATACGTTCTATCTGATTGAATAAAAGCAGACGTAATTCACGGTCAAACTCATATAAACTGAGTGCTTTACCTAAAGTACTATCACTCTTATAAATATGTTCTGATTTCGGAGCTTTTAAAAAGGGATATAAATATCCGGATAATCGGTAATAACCAATAGACCGTAATATATGTTCAGCATTTTCCGTGTCAGAACAATCAAGTCCACGATTTTCTAAAATTACCAGAAGCTCGGATGGGGATGAATATTGTTTGGTGTATCTCATATATAAAAAAAACGACCCGCCGATTTAAGCATTGTGAAGAGGCTTGGCGGGTTCTTGTGTTGCAAAGATATGTAAAAATCATGATTCAACAAAATATTCTGCTGATTTTCATATCCAAAACAAGCTTCTTCTTTATTTTTTTATTTATATCAATCTCCTTTATTACTTATATGACCTGATGATTAAAATGATAAATCCTGTTGTACCGGAACTGAAGGCTGAGAATCTGATTTGTCAGACAAAACTTCCTTCATATCCTGCACTTCAGCCACAACCTCAGTTTCAAGATCCAGCCCGAAAGTCTCTTTCAACTGGAGATAATCAAAGCATAATGCCTTAGGTCGGTTTACCTTTACCTTCTTAACCTGCTCTCCATTCACAATGTCGATGGTATAGTCAGGAAGTCCGCTTGGCAGAAGTATGGTGAATCTGTCCTGTTTCAGGCCCAAATATGAAGCATGGGATTTCAGGTACGACATGATGGTGGACCAGTTCGAGCGGTTGGAGGTGGAACCTGCATTCCGGCTGTTGAACAGTGATGCCACGGCTGCCGTGTTCAGATAGAGAATGGGACGTGCTTCCTTAAATTCTATATCTTCTTTTACAGACAATGGACGGAAGGATTTCATATACCTTATACGGTAATGTGCCTTCTCGATACATTTCCCTGAAGTCTGGAATCCCTGAAGCATACTCCAGAAGTCCGCTATCTCTGAACTTTCCTGAGCCAGTTCATTCTGATTTCGTATTCCTTTGATTGCTGTATCAAACAGTTCCGCATAGCTGAAAGGCACGTCAATGACTGTCTCCAGTGTCCTGAAGGTGGCCAGTGGAATAACCCAGTTACCGAATATACGGTCATGGATGGTTTCATTCTCCAGTTTTGCAGCCAGTTCACGCTTGGTGATGGAATATATTTCCGGAAAGTTCTTCTCAAACAGTTCCCGGTGTCCCAATATCTCCAGGGTGAGGTGGGTTAGTCCCATATTGCAGACTGATACAAGGTCTTCATAAGCCCTTTTCTCATTCTGGTTGAATGATGTCTTTGAAAAGGCAAGGAAAATGACACGGGTATAGAGTGCCATATCCTGAGTAGGCTTGTCCTGGCCGCAAAGGGCAACACCTGTTGTGACAATGGTCTGGGCTGCCATACCGTCTGTGTTTGTATTCTTCTTGGTCTGACCGCCACCGCCCCAGAGTCCTTTCAGATAGGCTATCTTGCGTATGTCGAGGTCATTCTTGTATTCATCAAGCACAGCAAGTGTATTGACAGCCTGTGATACACGGTCGTTCATGGCCGGTACGGAAGTTACACCGAGATTGGGCGGATCTACTCCGTGCAGGAAAAAGGACTGGAGGGAAACAGCCAGGGTTGTTTTACCGGTTCCCTTTTCACCGAAAAGATTCAGGATGGGGAAGTGACGGGTACGTCTGAATATTATGTCACGGAAGATGGTGGCAAGCAGGTAACAGAAGGCTACGCTTGCATTCTCACCGAACACTTCCATCAGTCTTTTTACGTAGTCATACAGCTTTATTCCGTTGCGGTTCTCATGTACCATAAGTCTCTCAAACTGGAATATCTCCGGGTTGTTGAGATATATTTTTGAAGTGGCCGGTATATAGAAGGCCTTGCCGTTTATACTACGGACTATACCCAAATCATCAACGGTATTGAATGTACCTGCAAAAAATATTCCGTTACCGAAAGCGAAGAATCCTTCAGCCGCATTCCAGCCGAGTTTTCTGATACGTTCTGCCGTATCGGTCTTTGAATACAGGTATTCCTTTACACGGTTGAGTTTGTCTATCTTGGACAGCCATACATAGTTGCCCAGTGAGCCGACCTTCTGCTGGAAGTTGCTCAGTGAGCAGAGTTCCGACTCCTTCAGTTCTATGACCCTGCATACATTGTACATATTCCTCATACGGAAGATTCTGGTTCCGTTTATCTCATCCTCGATATGGAACAGCGGTTCCATGATGAAGTTGGAGATTCTTGACGGTTCATCATCATCTTCACCGATGGAGTAGTAACAGTTTTCCCTGACAAAGAGTCCGAACTGGCGCAGCAGCTCCGCTTCACGCTGCATCTCGTTCATGGCTGCAGGTCTGTCGTTCCTTCTCCTGGCTTCACCACGTGCCTGGGTAACGGCATCACGCCATAGCTTTACCTTCCCGTGCAGTCTGGACAGCTGTTCTATGCACTGGTCATACACAAGCTGGTCTTTTATATAGCGCAACAGGTCTGCTATTTCCGCAACACACTTTCTTTCCTCTACCATGGAACCGGCTACCAGAAAACGTTTCTGTGCCAACCAGATGATAAAATGCTTTTCAGGAAGTGAAGTATAATCCTCCCTGCTGCGGATATAGCTGTCGGCATCATTCTTGGCATATTGCACTTCTCCTTCTGTCCCGGATGGTATTTCTGCGAAAGGAAGTTCCCTGACTGTTACATGGAATCCTTTTCTTATGGCTGCAGCTCCATTAGACATCACCGCCTCAAATCCAGGTCCGTATGGCTTGCCTTCCGCAATATCTGAATCTGGAATGAAACAGAGTGAGGATACATACTTCTTCAGCAGCTCGAACTGGCTGTCACTCCATGCTGTTCCAAGTGACGCTACTGTATTGTCGTATCCAATTGACTGCATTCTCAGAACATCAGGAGCACCTTCCACAATGATATAATAGTCGGCATCACGCAGTCTGGCTGCACGGTCAATACCGAATACTGTTTCTCCCTTGGAGTAAATCATGCTTGTTGCCGAGTTGATATACTTGGGAGCTTTCCTGTTGTCTCCGATGTATCTGGCCGTATAGGCAATGATGCGTCCCCATCTGTTTCTCACGGGAATCATGATACGCTGTCGGAACATGGCGTATGTGTTGCCGTCTTCACCACGCTTGAACATGCCGAGTTCGTACAGCAGTTCTTCGTTCAGAGCCTTGCTTCTGCAGAAATCTATAAAGGTCTGACCATCTTTCGGTGCATAGCCTATTCCGGCAAAGGCACAGAACTCCTCATGCCACCGGCTGTATGCGTAGGCCCTGGCATCAAGGCTCTCTTCATTGTCTGTTGCTCTTAAATTTTGTAGGAAGAAGGTCTGTACTGTATCGAGAACTGTAAGAAGTGACTCCCGATGCCTGGCTTCGGCCATCTGTTCCTCACTGCGCTCTTCACTGATGTATTCTACCGGAATATTATGGTTTCTGGCAATAAATTCCACGGCGGTACTGAAGGAAAGGTTTTCCTTTTCCATTATAAACGTAATGGAATCACCGCCACGGTTACAACTGAAACAGTGGAAGAGATTCTTGCTGGGAAGGTTGAGTTCCCTTATAAGGAAGCTCGTCCACTCAAATTATTTAATGATTATTTATCGACAGGTTATTATCCATTTTTTCAAGATACGGAATATCTCTTGCGTCTGCGTAGCGTGATTAACCAAATGGTGGAATCTGATATTCCGATTTTTGCGGAGATGACGGTGGCTTCTGCCGTAAAGTTGAAGAAATTATTATATGTATTAGCTCAAAGTGTCCCTTTCAAACCAAATTATACGAAGTTGGCGAGAGATTTGGATATCAGCCGGAATGTGTTGCCCGACTACATGAGTTATTTGGAGAAGGCAGGTCTGGTTAATTTACTGCGAGAAAAAGCGCAGGGCTTGAAATTATTGGAGAAAGTAGAGAAGATCTATCTGAATAATACGAATCTGGCTTATGCGTTGTCGGAGCAGGTACCGGATATCGGTTCCGTGCGTGAGACGGTTTTTCTATCTTGGATGCGAGTCGTATGCTTCGTTACTTCTTCTGCGATTTCAGACTTTGAGATAGATGGCCGAACCTTTGAGATTGGGGGAAAGAATAAGACGCGGCAACAGATCAAGCAAGCGGCGGATGGGTATGTGGTGAAAGATGACATAGAGTATGCTTTCCGCAATATGATTCCTTTATGGATGTTTGGCTTTATCTATTGAATATCCATCAAGGTCTTGCCACGATCATTACATAATCCCTCTCGAACACTTTAGGATCGTCTAAGAATTTGATCAGGTCTTTTTGGCAGGAGGAGCCTGTGCGTTTAACGGTCTCACGCATTTCGGTGACGGTACGAATCATATAAACACAGTCATCGGTTTGTCCGTCTGGCCAGAACGGAAGTCCATCATCTATATCATTGATAAAT
>ERZ772861.3121-NODE-3121-length-10406-cov-4.287895_pt1 | contig 10406 bp, 7 predicted proteins | sample MGYA00512135_ERZ772861 | MGnify/ENA primary metagenome ERZ772861 (study PRJEB29015, sample SAMEA2737700) | human gut metagenome | biome: human gut; feature: human-associated habitat; material: faeces | place: China | collected 2012 ...
AAACGAAAAAACCGCGAAAAACGATGAAAATAAGACGCGAACCCAAGATGCAATATATCCTGCTGTTTTTTGATAATTATAGCTGAAATGATTGAAAGCCGCATCTTAATATGATAAAATGTAAATATTCATATGACATAAAGAGGAAAGAAAAAAGCTGGTTTTGCCCTGTGGGGAAAAGGCCTTTGCGGGCTTGCAGGCAAAACGGCATTGCGGTAGCTTTGCTGCAAAATACTGGTGCTGCCTTATCAACGGGGCGCAGTGGTATGCAGGCCGGCGGGCCTGGGATATGAAGAAAACTTGGAAGAAAAGGGAAACAGGGTATGATTACAAAGCGCGAAAAGCTGCAGTATGTCTATGTCTTTTTAACAGACCTTGCAGCTCTGGCCGCCAGTGTGATTCTGGCATGGCTGATCGTTGGCGGCATTATGGGGCAGCTGCTGCCTTACAGTGTTCTGGATTGGGTTCAGGCGCTGGTTTTGCTGGTGCTGGCCTATACCGTTACATTTTTCTGTTTTGACCAGACGGAAAACATTGTCAAGCGTACCCGCGGGCAGGAGGCCAAACTTTCCATCAAGTCCAACCTGCTGATGATGGTGATCTATTCTGCTTTTCTGACGCTGTCCAAAGCGGTTTTGCAGGATTCCCGCTATTTTCTGGTGGGGGTCGTGTCGTTTAACCTCTTCCTGCTCCCGGCGGCCCATGGCCTGCTCAAAAAGCTGCTGGTAAAAGCCCCTGACAGTCTCCAGAACGAAACGCTGGTTGGCATTGTTACCACCGGTGACCATGCAGGCAAGATGATCCGTGAGATCAGCAACGACTGGTCCCACCGTGTGTGCGGTGTGGCCCTGCTGGAAGCCACGGGGGATGCAATCGGTACCAAGGTGGAGAATATTGAAGTAAAAGCCAATTATGATACCTTTATGAACTGGCTGCGCCGCGCCGCTTTGGATGAAGTGTATATCGATGTTCCGATGGACAGCGGTGAATCCTTTATCCCGTACCTGGAAGAGATGGAAAGCATGGGCCTGACCGTGCATTTCCGCATGCCGCTGCTGGACCGCATCGAGGAAAGCTGCTGCAACGAAACCAGCTCCGCCCGCCTGTGCCGCGATCTGGGCCGCTGCGCTGGCGGCAACCTGGTTACCATGGCTACCATTGAACCCAAGCTGCGGGACCAGATCCTGAAGCGCCTGATGGATATTTTGGGCAGCCTGGTGGGCTGCATCATCAGCATCCCCATCATTGCCATTACAGCCATCCCCCTGAAACTGGAAAGTCCCGGCCCGCTCTTCTTTAAGCAGAAGCGAGTGGGCCGCAATGGCCGTGTTTTCTACATCCATAAGCTGCGCAGCATGTATATGGATGCCGAGGAACGCAAAAAGGAACTGATGGCCCAGAACGAGATGAACGGCCTGATGTTCAAAATGCAGGATGACCCCCGCATTACCAAGGTGGGTAAGTTCATCCGAAAAACAAGCATTGACGAACTGCCGCAGTTCTTTGATGTTCTGCGCGGAGATATGAGCCTTGTCGGCACCCGCCCGCCCACGCTGGACGAGTATAAACAGTACGAAAGCCACCACAAGCGCCGCCTTTCCATGAAACCGGGCATCACCGGCCTGTGGCAGGTCAGCGGCCGCAGCGATATTGAGGATTTTGAGGACGTTGTCAAACTGGACGTTCAATACATTGATAACTGGAGCCTGTGGGGCGATATAAAGATCCTCTTCAAGACCGTATGGGTCGTCTTTGCCGGCCGGGGGGCAAAGTAAATCGTTAAGTGCGTGGAATGAGAACCTAAAATATAAAAACATCAATCCGGAACCCATTCTTTCAACACAATAAGCGGAGCAGGGAACTGCTCCACTTTTTTTACAACAAAAACGCAGGAGGTACTTTGATTATGGCTGCAACGCAAAACAGGGATATGGGGAGCGGTAGCATTCCCAAGCTGCTGGCCCAGCTGGCACTGCCCGCGGTGGTGGCGCAGGTGGTAAACCTGCTGTATAACATTGTGGACCGCATCTATATCGGCCATATGCCGGAGGTCGGCGCATCCGCGCTGACGGGCGTTGGCCTGTTTACCCCCATTTTGATGCTGATTACCGCGTTTGCCATGCTGTGCGGCTCCGGCGGCGCGCCCCGCGCGGCCATTGCCATGGGCCGCGGCGATGACGATGCCGCCGAAAAAATCATGGGCAACTGCTTTACGCTGCTGCTGATTCTGGCGGCTGTGCTGACCGTTGTGTTTTATTTCGCTGCGCCGTCCCTGCTGGTGCTGTTCGGTGCCAGCGAAAAAACGCTGCCTTATGCGCTGGATTACGCCCGCATCTATATCATCGGCACCATTTTTGTGCTCATCGTTATGGGCATGAACCCCTTTGTCACCACCCAGGGCTTTGCCACGTTCAGCATGATGACCACCGTGATCGGCGCTGTGTGCAACATCATCCTGGACCCCATCCTGATTTTTGCCCTCAATATGGGGGTGCGCGGTGCCGCCACGGCGACTGTCATCAGCCAGGCGGTGGGCGCGGTGTGGGTGCTGCGCTTTTTGACTGGCAGCCGCACCAGGCTGCGCCTGAGCGTGAAAAACATGCCGCTGGTGGGAAAAGTCATCGGCCCCTGCCTTGGGCTGGGCGTTTCCACCTTTGTGATGATTGCCACCGAAAGTATCCTTTCCATCAGCTTCAACTCCAGCCTGGCACGCTATGGCGGCGATATCGCCGTCGGCGCCATGACCATCATCACCAGCGCCACCCAGCTGCTCAGCATGCCGGTGCAGGGACTTTGCCAGGGCGCACAGCCCATCATGAGCTTTAACTTTGGCGCGGGCAAGGGTGACCGCGTCAAACAGGCGTTTCGGTTACAGTTCATCATCTGCGTGGCATATGCAGCCGCGTTCTGGGCCGCCTGTATGCTGGTGCCCCAGATGTTTGCGAGCATCTTCTCCACCGATCCGGAACTGGTGCGGTACACGGCCTGGGCCATGCGCGTTTACATGGCGGGTATTTTCTCCACCGGGTTCCAGGTTTCCTGCCAACAGAGTTTTGTGGCGCTGGGCCAAGCCAAGATCAGTCTGTTCATGGCCTGCCTGCGCAAGCTGATTTTGCTGATTCCCCTGATCTTTATCCTGCCCCTGATTTTGCAGGACAAGGTTTTTGCTGTCTTTTTGGCCGAGCCGGTCAGCGATATCATCGCGGCAACCGTAACCTGCAGCGCATTCTTTATCCGCTTTAACAAGATTCTGGCCACCAGCCAGAAAAAGGCGTAAGAATTTGTGGGATACCCGTCTCCCTGCAGTGTATTTTATAATGGGCAATCAACATTTGCCGTGCCTCCCACCCCGTAGGGGCGCACTCTGCGCCCGCCAACCTAAAAGGATAACGATTTTACCCAAAGGCATGTGCCGGAATCCCGCACATGTCTTTTTGTTTGCATCATAGCAAACTGTTTACCCGGCGCACCAAATTTGCTCAGTTGCCCTGCCTGCCGCTGGCAAACAAATTTTCGCCAAAACTCAGCATTTGGCGCGTCAACGGCCAAACAAGGTGCGCGTTTCCCCGAAACTGTATCCGATAAAAAAAGCAAATTACGCACAGCCAACCTCAAACCCGGCGGGGCAGGGGATGGCAAACGGCGGATTTGGTGTTATAATTTCCGTGGAGTAAGAACGCTGGAAAGCCAGCGGAAAGGAACCAACCATGAAAGGCAAATGGATGAAAATAGTACGGCAGTATACGATCATCACGCTCGGCATCAGCATGATGGCGGTGGGGGTGTATTTCTTCAAATTTCCCAACAACTTTGTCTTTGGCGGTGTGACCGGCGCGGCGGCACTGGTTGCCAAGCTGACCCCGATTTCGGCCAGTGAGTTTTCCGCCGTGGTCAATATGTTGATGCTGCTTCTGGGCCTGATTTTTTTGGGCAAAGAGTTTGCGCTGACCACCGGTTATGCCACCGTGGTGCTTTCGGCGGAATTGATGCTGTTGGAAAAGGCCTGCCCGCTCAACGAGCCTTTGTCGGACCAGCCCATGCTGGAACTGATTTTTGCCATTGCGCTGCCTGCCATTGCTTCGGCATTGCTCTTCAGCGTGGGGGCTTCCAGCGGCGGCACCGATGTGATTGCCCTGATCGTGGAAAAATACACCCACCTGCACAGCATTGCAGCGGCGTTGTTTTTGACCGATCTGGTCATGGTGGTGGCGGCCTGCTTTGTGTTTGACCTGCACACCGCGCTTTACTCTTTCGTCGGTCTTACCGTTAAATCCCTGATGATCGACGTGGTGTTGGAGCGCATGAAGATGTGCAAAGCCATCTTGATCGTCTGCGACGACAAGGAGCCAATCTGCGACTTTGTGAATAAGGAACTGAACCGCGGCGCAACATACACCCCCTGCAACGGTGCATACACCAACCAGCCGCGCTACATTATCTATACCACCCTGACCCGGCACGAAGCAATGCAGCTGCGGGAGTTTATCCACAAGGAACACCTGAACGCCTTTATGTCCATGCTGAGCACCACCGAAGTGTTCGGCAAGGGTTTTGATAACGCCTGAAAACCCGCACATACCGCACAGTTCAAACGCTGTGCGGTATTTTTTGTGCCGAAACGCTTGACAGAAATCCGAACCCGGACTATAATATAAATCCGAAATCGGATTATAACACATCACACAGCGGTGCATAAATAAAGCATTGCCGTTTTGCTGTGAAGAATAGACTAACTATTAAAAGTCAAGCCCGAAATGCGGAGGAGTGGTGAAAAAATGCAGGCGGTTCAAAAAGGGTATAGCAAAGCAGACATCCAGACGGACGCCTAACTGAGCATATAGAAGAATGGATTTACGCAGCGTTACGATATGACTGTCTGGATTTCTCCATCGCGTAAATTAGACGCACCAATTTCTTTGCCGCATGAGAGAGCGCAACATTGTAGTGCTTGCCCTCAGTCCGCTTCTTAGCAAGGTAAGCGGCAAAGACAGGATCCCAAAGGCAGACATATTTGGTGGCGTTGTAAAGCGCGTAGCGCAGATACCGAGAGCCTCGCTTTTCCATGTGCGAGTAGGCTCCAGACAGAGAAAGCTGCCCGGACTGGTAAGTAGAGGGAGACATACCGGCATAGGCGAGGATTTTATCCGGCGAGTCGAAACGGGAGAAGTCACCAATCTCGGCAAGGATCATAGCACCCATACGAACGCCAATACCAGGGATCGTCATAATGGGAGACTGCATTTCGTCCATCATGGACTGAATAGCGGCTTCGATGTCCTCAATTTCGGCATCCAGTTCGCGGATCAGGCGGATCGTATGCTGCAATTCCAAAGACTTGGTCGGCATGACAGAGCCAACAGAACATCGGGCTGCCTCCCGAAGCGTTGTTGCCATATCTCTCCCGTAGCGACCTTTGGAGGCATCGTATAAGACTGCTTTCAAATGCGTCAGGTGTGCTCCGGCGACCTGCTTGGCACCGGGAAACTCGCTGAGAAGTGCGTAAACAGATGCCATGTGAAGTGATGGAACCAGCTTTTCCAGTTCAGGAAATAGGATCGTGACCAGACGGGAAACCGACTGCTTCAGCTTTGCCCGTTCACGAACTTTGTCAAACCGGTATCTTGTGAGTGACTTTAGCTCCTCGTTGTGGTATGCTGTGTCTGTGTAGGACTTGAGGTCCACATCAGACATGAGCATAGCTGCAATGGTTCGCGCATCGACACGGTCTGTCTTCGTTTTGCGAAGGCTCAGGCTTTTTCGGTAGAGGTTGGTGTGCAGCGGATTGATGACGTAGGTGTCCAGGCCTTTGTCAAGCAGAAATCCAAGAATGTTGTAGCTGTAGTGTCCGGTAGCCTCAAGCCCTACTTTTATTTTATCTCCTGGACAGACGCAGCGGCGAATAGTTTGCAGCAGTGTGTCAAAGCCCTCTGCATTGTTTTGAATGGTGAATACATCCGCCAGGACTTCGCCCTCTGAGCTGAGGATGAAGCAGTCGTGCTTGTCCTTGGCGACATCAATACCCACGCAAATCATAATGGTACCTCCGGTATGTTTATTTGATGCTGGGTCCACAGGACACTTCACTCTTGTAACCTTGTTCTACATAAACCGTCTGGCGGTATCTAACTGATCAACAATACTGTAAAGAGCTGTGGTTGGAGCCTTTCAAGAACCGTCTTGCGGTAGGAGGATGAAACCAATCTACAGCATCCATTACAGTGTAGCACAAGCCCTTGGAGAGGGGCTCTAAAAACTACTACTCTATAATACAAGGAGTATTGAGGATATTTGGCAGAGAAACTGGAACAGGAGTACGCGGAAAAATGCCGAATATTGATAGAAATTATGGATTTTTTGAAAACAGAACGGCTTGTTTTGCGGAATCTGATGCCTCAAGATGCGGACATCATGTTTGATTATCGAAACAACGAGATATGTTCCCGCTATCAGAAAGGACAGACGAAGGATTGCGCGGAAATTGCGAAAATGATTGAGCGCCGTCGAGCGGATGTTTTGTCGGCTGAAGCGCCTTTTATGGTTGCCGTTGCCTTGAAGGAAACGGATGAAATGATCGGCGAGATTGTTGTTAAACCAAAGACGGACATAATTGAACTCGGGTATACATTTTCCTATAGATATCACAGGCGTGGATATGCGTTTGAGGCACTCACGGCGCTTATCGACCAGCTCCATCGAATGGCACCTGATCGAGCGTTTATCAGCTTTGTAGAACCGCAGAATATCGCAAGCATGGGATTGCTTCGAAAATTGGGATATCGGGATATGGGCTATGTTCCGGAAATGGAATCACAGATGTTTGGACAATGGACAAAAGCGGATGAGGAGAAGAAAAGGGACGGAACGGAGAAAGAAGGCGCACGAATTACAGGAGAAAAAGGATAAGACGCTGCTGCAAAGTTCTGTATTGACAAATGACGGCACGGGATATAATATAATCGTAAGATAGTATCTTTAGATTATAAAGATGGGACGGGTGAGGTCGTGTTTCATTGCCGAGAAAATGAGTTGAGAAAACTCAACAGACGATATGAAAAAGGACAATTTGAGTGTATCGTCATATATGGAAGGCGGCGTGTCGGTAAAACGGCGCTTATCAATGAATTTTGCAAGGACAAACCCGTTATCTATATGTCTGCGCTCAATGTGACTGCGGAGGAAAACCTTCGAACGCTCTCAAAGGCGATATGCAGTTATGAAAACCCGGAAATGACGACAGCGCCGGAATTTCGCTCTTACGATGATGCGCTTGGGGAGATCAGCCGAATCGCGAAAAACCAGCGGGCTGTGTTTGTAATCGACGAGTATCCGTATCTGGCGGCGGCAGATCCTTCGATTTCGTCCAGACTGCAACACCTGATTGATCATGTGTGGAGCGAAAGCAAACTGTATCTGATCTTGTGCGGCTCGTCTATGAGCTTTATGAAATATCAGGTGCTGGGCTATGAAAGTCCGTTGTATGGCAGGCGAACGGCGCAGTTTAAGGTCGAACCGCTGACCTATAAAGAAACAGCGGAATAATCCGAGTTTGTCCAATGAACAAAATGCGCTGATTTACGGAATTACGGGCGGCGTGCCGCACTATATCAATAAGCTGGCTGTGCAGGATGATTTGGATGAAGCGCTGCTTGAAAAACTGTTTGACAGATCGAGCTATCTGTTTGAGGAGCCGGAAAATCTGCTTAAACAGGAACTGCGCGAGCCTGCGGTCTATAATTCGGTCATTACTGCGATTGCGGAAGGCGCATCCCGACTGAATGAAATTGCGACAAAGGTGGGCATTGAATCGGGTCCATGCTCGAAGTATGTGCGCACACTGATGGAATTGGGCATCGTGCGAAAAGAAACGCCCATGCTTGAAAAAGAGGGAAAGAAAACAGTCTATCTATTGGAAGATCAGTTTTTCCGATTTTGGTATCGTTTCGTGCCGCAAAATATCACGGCAATCGTTTCCGGACGGATTGAACGGACGTATGAAAAAAGCGTGAAATCGCAGCTGAGCGATTATATGGGGCTCGTTTTTGAGAAGATGTGTCAGGCGTATCTGCTTCGATATGCTGAAAACCTGCCTTTTGAATTGAGCCGAATCGGACAATGGTGGGGGAGCGATCCGGCAACCCGTAAACAAGTTCAGATTGATATTGTAGGGGCAGATAGCGAGGAAAAGGCGTTTATCATTGGCTCGTGCAAATTCAAAAATGAGAAGATCGGCATAGACGAATATGAAAGATTGAAACACTATGCGGCTGTTTTCGGCAAACGGGGGACATATCATTATTACATTTTTTCAAAAGGCGGATTTACGGATGGCCTGATCGAAAAGGCGAAAGAGGATGATGTGCGGCTGGTTACGCTTGATGAAATGTATGAGAACAGATGAGTATTCGAAAAATGCTTAAACCGTAAAGGAAATTAGGACGGAAAGAAGCTACTTCGTTAAAGCGAACGGCTTCTTTTTTGAGCTAAAAGAGAAGGAACGATTGGCAACAACACGATTGATGCCTTTACATATCGGCAAGAGACAGACTGCCGGGGATGCGATTAAACGCGCGCTCGGCTACATCAAAGACCCGATGAAAACCGAAAATGGCATATTGGTGACAAGCTATGGCTGCACACCGCAGACAGCGGAAGCGGAGTTTATGCTGATGCGGCGAGAGTATTTGACCATTACAGGGCGAAGGCGCGGCAAAGACGATGTGCTTGCCTATCATTTAAGACAGTCCTTTAAGCCGGGTGAGATTACGCCGGAGGAAGCCAATCGAATTGGCTGCGAACTGGCAAAGCGATTTACGCACGGGCAACATGCCTATGTTGTAGCCACCCACGAGGATCGCCGACATGTGCATTCACATATTATTATTTCGGCGGTGAATCTTGACTGTGATCGGAAGTTTCGCAATTTCTGGGGCAGTTCAAAAGCCATCCGGCGGCTCAGTGATACATTGTGCATCCAGAACGGTTTGTCGTTTATCGAGCAGCCTAAGGGACATAGCAAGAGCTATAATAAATGGCTGGGTAATGAAGCGAAAACCTCTCAGCGGGATGTGCTGAGGGAAGCAATTGATGCTGCATTGGCACGCCAACCGAAAGATTTTGAAGAACTGCTGACCATGCTCCAAAGAGGCGGATGGGAGGTTAAAAGGGGAAAACGAATCAGTCTGAAAGGAAAAGGACAAGAGCGGTTCAAACGACTGGATTCGCTGGGAGAGGACTATTCGGAAGCGGCACTTCGAGCGATAATCGCAGGCGAGAAAGAGCATCATCCAAGAGAAAAGAAAACAGTTCAACCGATGCGGCAGGTCAATCTGTTGGTCGATATTCAGGCAAAGCTGCAAGCTGGAAAAGGTGCAGGGTTTGAGCGTTGGGCGAAGGTCTTTAACCTCAAACAAATGGCGCAGACGCTCAATTATCTGTCTGAGAATAATCTGATGAACATTGAGGATTTAACGGCGAAAACGGATGCGGCGATTGCACGGGTTCACGAGATGCAAGTCACGATTCGTGAAACGGAAAAGCGCATGGCAGAACTCCATACGTTGAAAGGACACATCATCAACTACGTTAAGACGCGGGAGGTTTATGCTGCGTACCGCATGGCAGGGTACTCAAAGAAGTTTGTAGCAGAGCATGAACAGGAGATCAAGCTGCATCAGGCGGCAAAGGAGGCTTTCTCAGCGCTTGGTACACAAAAGATACCGAAGGTAAAAGAGATTCAAGCTGAGTATGATGCGCTAAGAGAGAAGAAAAAGCAGGCATATGCAGCGTATCATCAGGCGCAGGATGAAATGCGGCAGTTGCTGACGGTGCGTGCCAATGTGGAACGGATACTTGGCGTCGAGGAAAAAGAAAAGGAACGACAGAAGGAAAAGAAAAAAGAACGTTGATGGTGTTCCTCCGTCCTGAAAAGCGCCCCGAAGGGTGAGCGCAGCCGCATGACTTGTCATGCGAAAATGGGGTTTGGGGAAGATTTTCCCCAACAAGCAAAGCGCCTCTGGATAACCAGAGGCATTGCTTGCGACTTTTGTCGGCATCCTTGAAATGGGCGTTTTTCCGTGTTATTGTTTGGACAAGAGGTGAGATTGTATGAAGAAGATTCTCAGCGAGATCTATCACGAAACGTTCACGGTTAAGAGCCGGAGCGACCATATGAAAGAAGAGTATATCCAGGCGGTGGATCGGCTTAATGAGCTGGAGGAACAGTTTTGCAAGGTACTGCCGGAGGAAGCAATCAAGCTGTTTGAGCAGTATAAGATCGCCAGCAGCGACCTTGCTGAAATCACCGGTGAGCAGGATTTCATATCGGGCTATCAGTTGGGCGTGAGGATGATTATGGCGGGGATTGGGCGGAGCGAAGAGGGGGAGAGAGAATAGAGATTTGCGCTGAT
>ERZ772861.3122-NODE-3122-length-10406-cov-3.316298_pt1 | contig 10406 bp, 7 predicted proteins | sample MGYA00512135_ERZ772861 | MGnify/ENA primary metagenome ERZ772861 (study PRJEB29015, sample SAMEA2737700) | human gut metagenome | biome: human gut; feature: human-associated habitat; material: faeces | place: China | collected 2012 ...
TAGAGCCGGAGATACCGCAGAACTGCGGCAACATCGCCCGCACCTGCGCCGCCACGGGGTGCTCCCTGCATCTGGTGCGGCCGCTGGGCTTCGACATCTCGGACCGCGCCGTGAAGCGGGCGGGACTGGACTACTGGCATCTGGTGACGGTGCGGGACTACGACGGGCTGGACGATCTGTTCCGGCAGCACCCGGAGGCGGCCGCAGACCTGTGGCTGGCCACCACCAAGGCGCCGCAGGACTACACCCGGGCACGGTTCTCGCCGGATTGCTGGCTGTTCTTCGGCAAGGAGACAGCCGGGCTGCCGGAGGACTTCCGCAGGACCCACTATGACCGGTGCATACGGCTGCCCATGCGCCCGGAGGCGCGGAGCCTGAACCTCAGCAACTCCGTGGCCATCCTGACCTACGAGGCCCTGCGGCAGAACGGGTTCCCCGGGCTCACCGGTGAAGGCGAGATGGCGGAGCGCTGATCTGTTTTTTCCATACACATACTATTTCAAAAGGAGATGTATCCGTATGAACTACAATAAAAAGACCATTCTGGACGTGGACGTGGCCGGGAAAAAGATCCTGCTGCGCTGCGACTTCAACGTGCCCCAGGACAAGGAGACCGGCGCCATTACCAGCGACAAGCGCATCGTGGCGGCGCTGCCCACCATCCGCTACCTGCTGGAGAAGAAGGCGGCGGTCATCGCCTGCTCCCATCTGGGCAAGCCCAAGGGCGAGTGGAAAAGCAAGCTGAGCCTCGCCCCCGTGGCAGAGCGTCTCAGCGAGCTGCTGGGACAGGAGGTCATCTTCGCCAGGGACATTGTGGGCGAGGACGCCAAGGCCAAGGCCGCGGCGCTGCAGGGCGGTCAGATCATGCTGCTGGAGAACCTGCGCTTCGATCCCCGCGAGGAGAAGAACGACCCCGAGTTCGCCAAGGAGCTGGCCTCCATGGCGGAGCTGTACGTATCCGACGCCTTCGGCACCGTACACCGCGCCCACGCCTCTACCGCCGGTGTGGCGGCGTATCTGCCCGCCGTGTCCGGCCTGCTGGTGGCCAAGGAGCTGGAGGTCATGGGCGGCGCGCTGAACGATCCCAAGCGGCCCTTCGTGGCGGTGCTGGGCGGCGCTAAGGTCAGCGACAAGATCGGCGTCATCAACAACCTGCTGGACAAGGCCGACACCATCATCATCGGCGGCGGCATGGCCTACACCTTCGCCAAGGCGCAGGGCGGCTCCATCGGCAAGAGCCTGTGCGAGGACGACAAGCTGGACTACGCTCTGGAGATGATCGCGAAGGCCAAGAAGAACGGCGTAAAGCTGCTGCTGCCCTCCGACACTGTGGCGGCGGACGATTTCTCCAACGATGCCAAGCGCCAGGTGGTCAGCACCATGGCCATCCCCGAGGGCTGGGAGGGCATGGACATCGGTCCCGACACCATCAAGGTATTCTGCGATGCCGTGAAGGGCGCGGGCACCGTGGTGTGGAACGGGCCTATGGGCGTGTTTGAATTCGACAACTTCGCCGCCGGCACCCGCGCCATGGCCCAGGCCCTGGCCGACAGCGGCGCTATCACCATCGTGGGCGGCGGCGACAGCGCCGCAGCGGTGGAGCAGATGGGCTTCGCCGACAAGATCACCCACATCAGCACCGGCGGCGGCGCGTCTCTGGAGTTCCTGGAGGGGCTGGAGCTGCCCGGTGTGGCGTGTCTGCTGGACAAGTAAGATCCCTTGACGGGGGAGGCGCTCCCCCTTTACATCCGATCGTATCATGTAACGATATATTAGTTTTGAAAGACAGAGGAGTAAACAAGTTATGAATCGCAGATACCGTAAAACCATTATCGCCGGCAACTGGAAAATGAACAAGACCGCCAGCGAGACCAAGAAGTTTGCCGAGGAGCTGAAGGCCCTGCTGCCCAAGGCCAAGTGGTGCGACGTGGTGGTATGTGTCCCCGCCGTGAACATCTCCACCGCCATCAAGGCCTTCAAGGACGCACGGGTGTCCGTGGGCGCACAGAACGTGTTCTTTGAGAAGTCCGGCGCCTACACCGGCGAGGTGTCCGCCGACATGCTGAAGGATCTGGGCGTGAAGTACGTCATCATCGGCCACTCCGAGCGCCGCCAGTACTTCGGCGAGACGGATCTCATCGTCAACAAGAAGGTGCTGGCCGCTCTGGAGGCCGGTCTGCACCCCATTATCTGCGTGGGCGAGACGCTGGAGCAGCGGGAGCTGGGCATCACCATGGAGCTCATCGCCCTGCAGGTGAAGTCCGCGCTGGCCGGTGTGCCCGCCGAGAAGCTGCGCAAGTGCGTCATCGCCTATGAGCCCGTGTGGGCCATCGGTACCGGCAAGACCGCCACCGCTGAGCAGGCCGCCGAGGTCTGCACCTTTATCCGCACCACCGTGCGCCACCTGTACGGCGCCCGCATCGCCCGTTCCATCACCATCCAGTACGGCGGCTCCATGAAGCCCGCCAACGCCGCGGAGCTGCTGGGCCAGCCCGATATCGACGGCGGACTCATCGGCGGCGCCGCCCTGAACGCAGCGGACTTCGTGGAGATCATCAACGCCGCCAATCAGGACTAAAGAGCAAAAGGAGGCAGGCATGAACAAAACTCCGACGACCCTTATCATCATGGACGGCTTCGGCATCGCGCCGCCGGCGGACGACAACGCCGTCACCCTGGCCAAGACGCCGGTGCTGGACCGGCTGTTCCAGGAATACGCCCACACCACCCTGTCCGCCAGCGGATTGGACGTGGGTCTGCCCGCAGGGCAGATGGGCAACAGCGAGGTGGGCCACACCAACATCGGCGGCGGCCGCGTGGTGTTTCAGGATCTGCCCCGCATCAGCCGCGCCATTGAGGATGGCAGCTTCTTCCAGAACGAGGCCTACAACAAGGCCATGGACAACTGCCTGAAAAACGGCACCTCCCTGCATCTGTACGGCCTGCTGTCCAACGGCGGCGTACACTCCCATATCGACCACCTGTACGCGCTGATGCAGATGGCCAAGGACAAGGGCCTCCAGCGCGTGTATCTCCACTGCTTCCTGGACGGGCGCGATGTGTCCCCCACCAGCGGCAAGGGCTTCGTCCAGGCGCTGGCGGACAAGTGCGCGGAGCTGGGCGTGGGCAAGATCGCCACGGTCATGGGCCGCTACTACGCCATGGACCGCGACAAGCGCTGGGAGCGCATTGAAGAAGCGTGGCAGCAGCTCGTGAACGGCAAAGGAACGCATTCTCGAGACCTTGCCAAATCGGTGCGTGCGTCCTACGCCGCCGGCGTCACCGACGAATTTATCAAGCCCGTCGTGAAAACGGATGAGGCTGACCGTCCCTTCGGCACGCTCCAAGCCGATGATGCGGTGCTCTTTATCAATTTCCGCAATGACCGCGCACGCGAACTCACCTCGGTTCTCACCCAGGCGCCGCAGGGCAGCATGCACCCGCTGCCGCTCTGGTTTGCGACGATGACGCCCTACGACGCAGCCTTTAAGGGCCTGCATGTGCTCTTTGCCAAGGAAAATGTCGTCAATCCGATCGGCGAATATGTGTCAAGCCTTGGGCTCAAGCAGCTTCGCATCGCTGAAACGGAAAAATACGCCCACGTCACATTCTTCCTGAACGGCGGCCGCGAAGAACCCTTTGCCAACGAAGACCGCATTCTCGTCCCCTCGCCCAAAGTCGCCACCTACGACCTGCAGCCTGAGATGAGCGCTCCGGAAGTCGCTCAGAAGCTTTCTGCGGCCCTTCTGAGCGGTCAGTACGACTTTATCTGTCTGAATTTCGCCAACGGCGACATGGTTGGGCATACGGGCGTCTGGAGCGCCATTGAAAAGGCCGTGCGTACCGTTGACGACTGCGTGAAGCAGGTAATTGAGGCCGCCCAGGCTTCGGGAACCGACGTCGTCATCATTGCCGACCACGGCAATGCTGACCATGCCCGCAATGCCGACGGCTCACCCAATACGGCACATTCACTTAACCCCGTGCCGATCATCGTCGTGAGTCCGAGAGCAAAGGCCGTTCATAACGGCGTTCTCGCTGATGTCGCACCGACCGTGCTGACGCTTATGGGCGTTCCCGTGCCGCCCGAGATGACCGGCAAGCCTTTGGTTGAGCTTAAGGCATAAACCGCCAGTCCAATCCATCCAGACCCAAACGCCCGGCAGTCGAAACTCCCGGGCGTTTTGTTTTTGCGGTCTGCGTTCTCTCAGCTTAAAGAAGGCGCATCAGCATTGAGCCTGAGCAGTGTCCGAGGCATTTGGCGCCTCGGACGCCGTCAGGGCGCCGCAGAAGCTGAAGAGGCGTGCGGCGCCAAGTAAGGATTGAAACGTCTTCTGCGCGAAGCGTCAGCTCGCGCAGGCCGCGCATACAGCGTCTTCCTCGCAGTCGATTCCGCCCGAACGCTCAAGAACCTCAGTCATCGCCTCATCAGCCTCGTATCCGGCCGCCATGAAGCGCTCGGCTTCAGCGGTCGGTCCCATGGTGTCCGTCGTGAGAAGACTCCCGCAGATCGCCGAATTGACGCCGATCCGCATGGCTTCCCGCACGGCATATTCGGAAAGCTGCAGCCGGCCGCCCGCAAAGCGAAGCTCTGCCTGCGGGTTAATGAGTCTGTAGAGGGCGACGGTCGTGAGGAAATGGTCTTCGGACAACTTCGGGGCATGCTCCAAAGGCGTGCCGGGACGAGGATCCAAAAGATTAAGCGGAATAGACGGGACTTCGAGTTCGCGAAGCGCAAACGCCAGGTCAATGCGGTCTTCCGCTGTCTCACCCATGCCGAAGAGCCCGCCCGAGCAGACCTCCAGTCCTGCCGCCTTAGCGGCGCGAATGGTCTTCACTTTATCCTCCCAGGTGTGTGATGAGCACACCTGCGGGAAAAACCGCTCGGAGGTTTCCAAATTGCAGTGCACCCGCACAAGGCCGACTTCCTTGAGAAGCGCAAGATCCTTTTCGTTAAGGAGCCCGAGCGAAGCGCAGAGCTCGAGCTTGGGGTTGGTGCTGCGCAGCTTTTTAAGGTGCTCCGCATACATCCGGGTTTCCCGCGCAGAAGGTTTGCGGCCGCTCGCCACCAGTGAAAAACGTGTGATGCCGCCCGCCGCAGCGTGCTCGGCTGCCGCATCCACTTCACTGACAGGCAAAATGGGATGAATCGGAATGCTAGAAGATGGCCAGTGCGCAGACTGTGCGCACCATCTGCAATCGCAGGAGCAGGCTCCTGTTTTGATGCTGACAATGCCGCAGATATTAAAAATGCGCGATGCAAAGCGTTTCGTCGCTTCTGCGGCGGTATCAAAAAGATCTGCCCGAAGCGCAGGATCAGAAGCAAAAGCAAGTGCTTCATCGCGGGAGATCGTTTCGTTCCGGGCGATGCGGTCAATAATAGGCTGAAGAACCGGCATGAGGTCTCGCAGTTACGGTCACGAGCGCGAAACACTCGTGTCCGTCAAGAATAAGAGGTCGGAGGTCGAGTTTATGCCCGAAGGGAGGCTCTTCCGCTGCAGTCTGTGCCCGATTTGTATCAGGTCATGAAAATTTGGCTGCGGTCTACCGCCGGCATGTCGGCGGGCAGCCCCACATAGGGAGAGGCTTCGCGTTCAAACCCCGCGAAGAGCGCCTGCATGGCGCGCGCATACCATTCAAGGAAAATGCGCACGCGCTTGGTGTGCCAAGCTGACCGCGAAGTCACGATAAAGCACTCAACGGGCGGATGTGACCAGCCCGGGAGAATCGGCACCAAACGCCCCGCCTTCAGATCGTCTGCAATCTGCACGAGCGGCAGATCCGCCGCGCAGCCCATGCCTTTCAATACCGCCGCGCGGATAGCCAGGATGTCGGTGGACCGTACGGCTGAAGCATACTGGACAGCCTCCGTTTCACTGCCGCGCTGAAGCACCTTCGTCTCCGGGCGTACCGGTCCGCAGTAGATGTAGCCCGAATGACGGCGCAGATCCGCGGGCCTCACGGGCATGCCGCACCGAGCAATGTAGTCCGGACTGGCCGCAGCTACGTAGACATTTCGCCCGCGGCTCATATAGACCAGATTCGGCAGCGTGGGAATCCCCGTGAGCGTGGCCACTTCACAGAGCCCTTTTTGTACGTCAGCCTCTTTCAAGCCGGCCAGGATCTCAACCGTAATGCCCGGATGCTCGATTTGAAAGCGCTGGAGCAGCGTCGTGAGATGCCTCGCCGCAAAACCCGGCGCCGACGAAAGACGGATCTTGCCTTCGAGCGTGCGGTTGTCATCCTTCAGAGCGTCCATCAGAGAGTCGTGCGCCCTCAGAATCGTTTCCATGCGTTTGTGCGCCATGCGGCCTGCATCCGTGAGGACCAATGGGCGCACGCCGTGGCGGATAAGCTCAACGCCGAGGGTGCGCTCGAGCCCAGAAATGGCGCGGGAAATACTCGAGGGTTCTGTTTCCAGCGCTTTTGCCGCTGCCGTCAGCGTGCCGCTTCTGGCAAAAACAATGAAAGAGCGCCAAGCCTGCAGATCATCTGTTTTTGCCATTAAAGCCTCCCTGCTCTACTGCACGCAGCATTTTCTCCTGCACGAAGGCACCCCAAAGCCCAACCGCTTTGCCGCCGCCGCGTCTTTTCATGATGTTAGTGCCTGAAGCGGCACGACTCCAGCCGCATATTTTGCACTTTACGCAAATTTAAATTGCTCCAAGCGCTATTGAATCCATGCACTCAGCGCTTCAGACTGCCTGCATATCAAGGGAAAAGCCTTTGGGCCAACCCTTCATCCCTCGATTCAAACTACCAAGCCTCAAACCCATTCACCAATAGGCAGCAAGACATGCAGCGCGATGAATTTTTCTGGACCAGCACCATCAACAAGGCGACCATTGTCGTCAATGCGGCTGAGGGCCTCCTTTCAAACGAAGCTGCACGGGAAGCCGCGGGCGGCGTCGCTCGTCTTGAAGCCAAGGCCGAAAAGGATCCGGCGCTGCGCGTGAAAAGCTACATTGCCTATGAGCCGCTCCTCATCGCAGAAACTTCGCCTGCGGTAACCCTTATCCACGCCGGCCGTTCGAGTCAGGACATTCTCTCGACTCAGCGCACAGCCATCCTGCGCGACCGCACCGTGCAGGTTGCCAAAGCCTTTGACGCAGTAATCGGGAAGCTCCTCGATCTCGCAGAGGCCAACCGTCATACGATTGTGCCCAACTACACCAACGGCGTAGCCGCTCAGCCCAACAGCTATGCGCACTATCTCCTCGGCATTACCGCCGCGTTCCTGCGCGACCGCGAACGTCTCAACGAGTGTCTCACCCGCTATAACGCCTGCGCGATGGGCTCCACGGTACTGAACGGCACGGGCTGGCCCCTGAACCGCGAGGCGATGGCCGTGCGCCTCGGCTTTCCTGCGCCGCGCCGCAACGCCTTTGATGCCACCTGCATGTCGCCCGCAGATATGCCTTTCGAACTCGCGAGCATCAATGCGTCCGCCGCTCTGCACGTCGGCAGCTTCATTTCTGACGTGATGGTGCAGTACGCTCAGCCGCGCCCTTGGATCCTTCTGCAGGAAGGCGGAGAGAACACCTACGTCTCGTCCGCTATGCCGCAAAAGCGCAATCCCGGTCTGATGAACAACTGCCGCGCCGACGCTTCGGACGTGGTGGGTGAAATGGCGGCCGCCGCCGCCCGTATCCACAATCTCGTTCCGGGCATGGTCGACGGCAAAAACGTCGCCAAGAACGGCCGAATGATGGATGCTGCCGTCGGCATGTTCAGCCGATTCCTCAAAGTGCTCTGCGCACTGCGCATCAATCCCGACCGCGCGCTCGAAGAACTCAACAGCGACTGGACAGCTTCGCAGGAAATCGCTGACCGATTGATGAAAGATCATGGGCTGCCGTTCCGCATCGGCCACCACATGGCGAGCCGCATGGTGTCGTGGGCCCGCGCCAACAACGTGCTTCCGCTCGACTTTCCCTACGCCCAGATGCAGGCGATCTACCGCGAAGAAATCGAAGAGGAATTTCCCGAGACCGACCCTGTGCTTCCGATGAGCGAAACCGAATTCAAAGATGCACTGGACCCGCGCAAAATCATTGAAAACCGCCGCACTGCCGGAAGCGCAGCACCCGCGGAAGTTGACGCCATGATCCGTGAAGACCGTGCGGCGCTCGCCCAATTGAGCGCCGTCACCGCTGAAGCCGAAAAGCGTACGAACGATGCGCTCGCAGCGCTTGAAGCCGAATTCAAGCACTTCCTCTAACTCTCCATCAAACCACCCTAAGGAAAGACGACTATGTATGCCCTGATGCCTTGGATTGCGGTGATCGTCACCGCACTGGCCGGCTGGGCGCTGATTAAGCGCTACTCCACCCACATGGTTCTGCTCTTCGCCGGTCTCGCGATTTTGCTTTGCGCGGTCGTTCTCGGCGACCCGAACTTCCTTCCCAAAGGCGTGAAGCCCTCAGGATTCGTGCTCTTTGACATCTTCAATACGCTCAAATCCATTGCCACCAAGCAGAGCGCCGGCATCGGCTTTCTGATTATGACGGCCGGCGGCTTTGCTGCCTATATGGACCGCATCGGCGCCGCCAAGGCCTTGGTTGACATCGCCGTGAAACCCCTCAGCATGCTGCGCGCACCGTACCTCGTGCTCGTCGGCGGCTACTTCGTCGGTCAGATTCTGGTCATGGTGATCCCGTCCGCCGCCGGCCTCGCAATGCTGCTCCTCGTCGCTCTCTTTCCGATCCTTAAGGCCGTGGGCACTTCTGCTGCCGCCGCTGCCGCGGTCATCGGCACATCGGCCGGCGTGACCTTTGCGCCGACGGCCGGCACGGCCAATCTCGCCGCACAGGTCGGCAGCCTTGATCCGGTGATTTATCTGGTCCAATATCAGCTTCCCGTTGCCGTCCCGACCTTGATTGTCATTGCCGCCGCCCACTACTTCGTGCAGCGTTTCTATGACAAGAAGAACGATGACGTTTATACCGATGTTTCCGCAGCCAAAGCCGCGGATCAGCCGGCTGCTCCGAAGTGGTACGCCGTCTTCCCCATTTTGCCGATTGCACTGCTCATCATCTTCTCCAAACTCGTCGTTGCTTCCATCAAGCTTGACACGGTGAGCGCGCTCTTTATGGTTTGGATCGGCGTCGTCATCATTGAAATCATCCGGTCCCGTGACGTGAAGAAGGTCTTTAAGGACGGTCTCGCGATGTTCCAGTCGATGGGCAAGATGTTCGCCGGCATCGTCGCACTGATTATCTGTGCGGAATTCTTCGCCACCGGCCTCAAAGTCTCCGGCCTCATCGACATCCTCATCAATTCCGCGCAGGGCGTCGGCGCGGGCATGGGTGCGATGACAGTGATTCTGTCAGCCATCGTCTCGATCGTGACCTTCCTCACGGGTTCCGGTGTGGGCGCTTACTCGTCCTTTGCCACGCTCGCGCCTGACGTCGCTGCCGGTCTGGGCGGCTCGGTTGCCGAACTGGTCACGCCGATGCAGTTTGCCTCCGGCCTGCTGCGCGCCATGAGCCCGGTTGCCGGCGTGATCATCGCTGTGGCCGGCGCCGCCGGCGTCTCCCCGATGGCGATTGTCCGCCGTACCTGGATTCCAATGATTCTCGGCATCATCACAGCCATCATTGCCAACGAAATCTTTATCGGCTGATGCATCTCCGGCCAACGGTCTGCTGGTTTAAGACTGTTGGCAAAACCCCTCCCCCTCAAGCGCCTGCTGAAAGACTGCTCCTCCGTCTTTCGGCAGGCGTTTTTCATAACTTCACAGCTGCTTCCTTCAGACCAAAGATCGATCGTTGACAGCAAACGAAATCCATGCGCTGCATCAACATTGACCTCAATAGCAAAATGTCTACTTTCAAGGCTCGCGTTTCTCCAGATAGAAGTGCCATTGACGGCTCAACAAAATGAGAGATCTCAAGACTCTGACATTAAAAAAAGAGCTTGAGATTAAACGGAGAAATATCATGACCCCAAAATGGACCTCTGCATTGGCTGCGGTCATCGCCTTAGCCCTGAGCGGAATTTCGCCTCCAAGTTCAGCAGCCGAAAGTATGGATACAGCAGCCGCTCATCAGGTTTATTCACACGGTGCCAAAGCCGACTATCTGGCCGGCTACCATATGCAGAACAAGCTTACGGCGAACTGCTCTGCCTGCCACCCGACGGATGCAGTTTCCGACAGTCAATCCGAAATTGACAAGAACTGCACTGCCTGTCACGGCACCTATGATGCGTTAGGCAAGAAAGACCATGCCGCCGGCAAGACTATCAGCGCGCATGCCGGACACCTTTCAATTGACTCCTGCACGACGTGTCATGGTGGACACGAAGCTTCGTTCTCATACTGCAACAACTGCCATGTCTTTGATATGCCGATGAAATTCGGTCGACAAAAGATAGCTTACGAACCGCAAGACCTATCCATCTAT
>ERZ772861.3126-NODE-3126-length-10391-cov-4.963235_pt1 | contig 10391 bp, 8 predicted proteins | sample MGYA00512135_ERZ772861 | MGnify/ENA primary metagenome ERZ772861 (study PRJEB29015, sample SAMEA2737700) | human gut metagenome | biome: human gut; feature: human-associated habitat; material: faeces | place: China | collected 2012 ...
CAGGGCAGCCGCAGGAGGTCATCGAGCAGAAAAGCGGCATCCCGGGCATCAGCTTCTGCCACGCCAGCCGCTTCCTCATCACGGCCAAGGACAAGGAGACGGCCCTTGCCGCCTGCCGTCAGGTGCTGAAGAACAATGGCCGCATCTGATGCCGCACGGCCGAAGGCGGCCTTCGTGTATATGGTGCGCTGCACCGACGGCACCCTCTACACCGGCTGGTCCACCGACCCCGCCGCCCGCCTGCGGGCCCACCAGAGCGGCAAAGGCGCCCGCTACACCCGGGCAAAGGGCGCGGCGGCCCTTGCCTATGTGGAGCGCTGCGCAGACAAGCCCGCCGCCCTGCGCCGGGAAGCAGCCCTGAAAAAGCTGCCCAAGACCCAGAAGGAGCGCCTTTGCGCGGCGTGGGCGGCAGCGGGGAGACCCTTTGCCGGAGAAACGGAATAAGAACACCGGAAAGCGTCTGCCTGCAGGCAGGCGCTTTTGCTGCACAGAGCGGACGACAGCAGACCGACGCTTGTCCGAAAATGAGGGAAAATGAGGCTTTCGTGTGCAAAACAATTGATTTTTGACACGGAATATGATACTTATAGAATGGTAGATTATCCCTGCCCCGAAAGACGCGGGCAGATGTGATACAGCGAGGAAAAAGGAGGAAGGACTATGAAGCATTTCAAAGCGGCGGCACAGCGCGCAACGGCCTTTGTGCTGGCGGCAAGCATGATGTCGTCGGCGGTGCTCCCTACCGTATTCGCGGCACAGCCGTTGAATGCGGAAAACAGCGTGGATGAACTGGGCAATGTGGATGTCGCGGACGAAGACGGCACGCTGGTGTACCCGGAGTGGGACGACGATACGGCGGAAGATTTCCAGGACGAGGGGGATACCATTGACCTGAGTGACGCAGAATTCGATTCGGATGGTGACATTGCAACGCTGGCAGCAAGAAAAGGCACACAGGATTATATAGACAAGCTCAAAAATGCATATAATGAACTGAAAAAAGAGTATGATGCAGCTGTTACGAAAGCAAAACAGGATGCACAAAATGCCATTGACAATAATAAGGATTTTAAAGATGATCACGATCCGAAAAAATCGACTGTTTTGCAGGAACTCGAAACCCATGCTGCAACCTGCCGGCATAATGGGTATGCAGTATATAAATGCACCCGAGTATGGGAAGATTATCCTGTAGAGGCAACTGTGAAAAACCCGATCGCAAGCGAATATAAAAAACTTAACAGGGGAGTACAGGTTGCAATAAAGTTGGGATTGAAAAAAATAGGACTTAGCTCGATAGCGGATCAGCTGGACAAAGACCAGTTTACGCTTTTGGGTAAAATTGATCTGAAGTGCCAGCATGACGAGAATGACCCCATCATTGTAAAGACTGACGATGCACTGGGTCATAAATTCCCAGACGAAAGTGACTCGGCAAACTGGGTCGAGACAGACCCTGCCACCTGTGATAAGGACGGCGTAGAGACGCTCTACTGTATTCGCTGCCATGGTACAGAAGAAGGCGGCACTAAGACCCGTGCAATCCTGAGTGCAAATGTTCCGCACACACTGGGCGATTTGATTACTGAAGAACCGACCTGTGAAAAAACAGGTAGAACATATCGCGTTTGCAGTGTTTGCGGTGCAGAAGTGGAAGAAAGCACGATTCCGAAGCTTAATCATGACTTCCAGAACTATGTGAAAGACGACAACCCCGCCTGCCAGGATCAGACCGAGACCGGCACCTGTACCCGTATCGGCTGTGGAAAAACGGATACAAGAACCATCAGCGGCCCGCTGAGCCCCCACAAGTTTACAACGTGGACGGGCACCGGCATATCGGTCAGCGGCCAGTATCTGTATTACGAGTCTACCTGCGATACCTGCCATACAGAGAAAAAGGAGATCAATATTGCGGATAAGAAGCTGGATGAACTGGACGAAGCCCTGAACGGAGACCCGCTGACGGCCACGGATAAAGAGCTGGAAAATATAGAGATTCTTTATAACGGCGCAAAAGCGGCAATTGAGGTGCTGGGGTATGCCAACAAATATTTGGACACCAGCTTTGATACCGAAAAGTACAATAAACGTCTGAACGCCATGTCTGACCGTTATGAAAAGTTCGAGCATGAATCGCTTCAGCGCGGTTATGAGACTGCGGCCAGTGAAGCGATCAAGACCGCTCACGAGACCATTGACAACAAAAGCCCGTCCGAGATGACCGATGACGAAATGAAAAAGGTCATCGGTGCTTATGTGGCTGCGGATACGGCGGTGGGCAAGCTGGACGACGGCCGCGCAAAGAAAACAGAGCTGCAGGCAGAACTTGCAGAGCTGAAAAAGACCGTTGAGGAGATCGAATCCAAGTATGCCCAGAAGGTCATTGAAAGCATTTGGGACGATCTGAAGAACGGCACACTGGATAAGACCAAGTTGGAAGCGCTGAAAAAGACGCTGGACGACCTGAAAGATTATATTCCCGACAGCATGAAAGAAAGCTACGATCAGGTCGTGGATGCCGTGCAGGCCGCCATTGATGCCATTGACCTTGTGAATGAAGCCAGCGCCCTGATCAAGCAGCTGCAGGAGGAGATCAAGAACGGCAATGTCAGCGAGGACACCATCAAGAAAGTGCAGGATGTGATCGACCGGGCCGGTAAGCTGGTGGATAAGATCAAGGAAAACCCCATCCTGAAGAATGCGGTGGATACCATTATCAAGAACGCAGAGGAAGCCATCAAGGAAGCCGCCGCCACCAAGGCACTGGAAGCGCTGAAGGAGGCCATTGAAAACGGCGACCTGAGCAAGATCGAGGAAGCGTTTGAGAAAGCACAGGAAGCCATCGACCAGCTGGAGCCCTATGCCCCGGATGTGGCGAAAAAGCTGCGCGACGCGCTGGAGGAGATCAAGAAGACCTATGTCAACGGCCTGCGCGACGCGCTGGAAAAGGCGCTGGAAGACGGTACCTATCAGGAAAAGCTGGAGAAGCTGAAGGATGTCATCAAGAAGTACGAAGACCTTATCAAGGACATCGACGCTTCCGGTGCGCTGAAAGACCTGTGGGAGACCATCAAGAACGAACAGCTGACGAAGCTTGTGGCGGATGCGGTCAACGAGATCAACCGCATCGTCAACGATGACAGCCTGTCTGCGCTGGAAAAGATCGCCGCGCTGGACGAGCTCTACGACGACCTGCACACCAAGCTGGCCGAGATCGTGGGCCCGGATAAGGCGGCTGAGATGCTTGAGCCGTTCGATAAGCTGATCGAGCAGGCCAAGAACGATGTAGCCAAGGCGGCCGCAGCGGCGGCGGATACCCTCATCAAGGAAGCACTGAAGGCGGTCAAAGCGGCTGTGGACAGCGCCGAGAGCAAGGAAGACGCCATCAACAAGATGGAAGCCATCTACTCGCAGGCGCATGATCTGCTGACCCGCGCCGGTATGTCGGACGAGGACGCCACTGCAAAGCTTGCGCCGGTGCGCTCGGCTCTCGACAGCCTGAAAAAGGTGCTGGAGGATTCCTTCGTCTCCATGGACACCATCAAGGCGGCTGTGGACGTCATCGTGGACGCAGCAGTGGCCAGTGACAGCATCGAGGGCGGCCTTTACAAGCTGGTGCGCACGCTGCTGGACGGCGACGATATGGACCCGGCGGTGAAAAAGGTCATCCTTGTGGTGGCGCGCGACATTCTGGCAAAGGCAAACTGGACCCAACTGACCCCCAGTCTGCTGGACGATGTGGTGGACCTTGTGGTCAAAAAGCTGGACAAGAAGTACGGCAAGTACCCCTTAGTCAGCCAGCTGCTGAACGAGCTCAAGCCTTCGCTGAATGAGCTGGTGCACCGCGAGGTGGGCCAGGAGACCATCGACAAGGTGCGGGAAGTGTTCTTCACCACCATCAACAACGCCATTGAGGGCATTGACGCAGGCCAGGATAACCGCCAGCTGCTGGCAAAGGCCCGCGAAGACCTGATGGGGCTCAAGCCGGTGGTCTCGGCAGAGATGAAGCGCATCGGCACCAAAGCCGGTGAGATGCTCAACCGCGAGATGAAGGACCGCATTTCGAAGGCCCTGCCCGGCGTGGTGATCCCGGAGCTCATCGGTACCCTTGTGGGCAATGCCACCGAAGACCTTGTGAACGAAAAGCTGGGCGAATACGATGAGAAAGTCGGCGCGATCATTGAGAAGTACGTCAAGTACCTCACCTGCCCCGGCCATGAGTACGAATATGTGACCATCCGCGAAGCCACCTGCACCCAGGACGGCGTGGAAGTGAAGCAGTGCAAGAACTGTGACTGGCAGCTGACCGATGACGATAACAAGATCGTCCACGAAAAGCTGGGCCATGTGGTGGTGGAAGACCCCGCTGTGGACCCCACCGAAACGGAAGAAGGCCTGACGGCAGGCAGCCACTGCAGCCGCTGCGGCGCGGTGCTGGAGCCCCAGCAGGTCGTCCCGGCCCTGCAGCCCCGCACCGACAAGTGGCTGGTCACCAGCGCTGTCACGACGGAGAACATCCGTGCGGCAGGCTATGAGAACCAGCAGAAGCTGGATGCGGCCATCAACGCAGTCCTGACCAAGGCGGGCTTCGATGCGGCCAGCAGCACCCGCTTCTTCGCACAGGTGAACAGCACCATCGGCATCCTGCCCAACGACCGCTACCCCGAGGAGGGCGTGGCCGGTATGGTGAAGCAGCCGGAAGCCACCCGCAACAAGAACTGCACCTTCTATGCGGTGCAGGTGCTGACGGCGGATTCCCACGGCCACAACGCCGGTGATGTGGTGGTCACCCCGCTCACCGTCACGAAGGAAGGCATCAGCCTGACCCTCTGCACCGAAGCAGTGGTGGCGATCGCCTGGAAAGTGAACGAGTAACTTCAAACCGCAAAAGGAGCGGCTCCCGTCCGGGGGCCGCTCCTTTTTGCGTGTGCGCCATTGTACGCCGTGTGCCGCTGCGCACCCCTCTTGGCTCTCCCTTTGAAAGATTCTCCCCGCGCCGGGGAGAAATGTCACCGCAGGTGACAAAGAGGGGAACAACTGTCACCGCAGGTGACTGATGAGGGCGCAGGGCAGCAGCATTTTGCCTTAAATCTCCCCTTCTGCCGTTTGCCTTTACTGTGGGAATATGCTATACTATACCTAACATGACAGGCGGAACGTCCCCCGCTCCGCTCCCGAACTTCACAAGGAGGCACCAAACCATGAAAGTTCTCAAAGCTCTGCTCGCCGTCCTCACCACACTGGCTGTCGCCCTGACCGCCATTCTGCTGCTCTGGCAGGATAAAAGCGCCCCGCGCTATATCAAGATCTACGAAAACGAGCAGTAATATTTTTCTTGCAAAAACAGCACCCCGGCCAAGCGGTAAAACCGCCCGGCCGGGGTGTTTTTATATTGTTTTGCTTCTACACTCAGTCTTTCAGTTTGATTGCATTGATGTACACGCCATTGTGCCCATCTTTTTCTGCACTGACGACCGAGATATAATCATAATCGCCCTCAATCAGCCATTCCCATCCATTCTGGCCACCTTTCATGTTGTTGGCCAGCGCATCAAAGTTCACTACATTTCTCAACGCCTTGCGTTTGGATGCCTCTGTATCAATTTGCTTACCGTCAATCGTCATATTGATATATTCGGCATACGTTGCATCGCCTTTTGCCTGTAATGCCGCAGCACTTTCTTGCGTCGGATTTGCCGCATGCACTGCCAGCAGTTCTGCCAACGGGCTCCAAAGTTTATCCACTTCCGTTGCTCTGGGCAGCTCCGTGTGGTTTGCTGCTACACGCTCTGCATTGATGATATCTGCTACTTTATCTGCGACACTTTTTGTGTCAGATGTACCGCCGCAAGCGGTAAGCATAGCCAGCGCCAGCACCGCAGCCAGCGTAAGCGCAACCAGTTTTTTGATACATTTCATAGGTTTTGCCCTCCTATAAATAATAAAATACCCCGGCAGACCACGCAGTCTACCATAAAAGCAGTGTACCCCCACAGGCGGCAGCTGTCAATGCACGAACCACACAAAAACGCCGCCGACTTTTCGTCAGCGGCATTTGCGTGCGCTCAGTAGGTCATCACGACCACCATAAAGGGAATTTTATCCTCCGTTTTGGGGTCGGTGTTCTGCACAACGCCCACGCCCACAAGGGTGGCTTCCTTACTCTTGACCAGTGCATTGTTGCGTTCTGCGCTCACGCCCTCTGTCTTGTCTGCCCACTTTTCGAACCAGTACGCATCCGGGTAAGCGCGCTGCAGTGCGCCAAAACCGATTGATGCTTTTTCGCCCACCTTCTTCTTGCGGACTTTTGCACAGGCATCAATATAATCCGTGTTGGTACTCGGATTCTTGCCGTACTTGCCCTTGACGCCATCCAGCTGCACCTGTGCCATCTCCTTGGCGATCGCACAGGCCTGCTCGTTCAGTTCCAGCGGGGTGTTATTGCCGTAGTTCTTGCGCACTGTGTTCAGTGCTTCCACCACTGCGGCCTTCTTTTGTGCCCCGGTATTTTCCTCTTCGGGGTCTTTGCCGGTCTCGCTGCTGCCCGGCTTATCCGGCGCATCCGGCGCGGAAGGGCCGGAGGGCCCGCAGGCTGCTAAAAGCAGCAGCACCATTGCAGCCGCAAGGACCGCTGCCGTCCATCGTTTCCAAAGCTTCATCTGTGGTCCCTCGCTTTCTTCTTATGGGAGCGCATTGCTCCCCAGTTTCATCTTATCCCCTGCTGCGGTGTGCTGTCAATGGGCAGATGCGCCAAAATACGGAAGAAATATTTGTTAAGGCGTAAAAAAGGCAGTTTGCCTTTACGCCCCTCCTGTGAAAAAGCAGTTTCGAAACGCCCGCAGGCGTTTCGAAACTGCAAATAAAAATAATCTTTCCGCTGATGATGCGCAAAGCAGAGCGGAGCGCATTTCAAATCGTCCCCATCACGCAAAAAGGCTGCCGCACAGTCTGTGCAGCAGCCTTTCGGGCTTAGTAATCGTTTTCGCAGCCAAGCAGGAATTTCATGTAGGCAAAGGTGCGCTCTCGTCCAAGGTCCCGTACCATGCACAGCAGCTTTTCCAGCAGTGCGCGGGTCTCCGGGTGCATCAGGTAGTGATCCTTGCTGCGCTGGTAGTACTCCCACGCAGAGGCATCGGTGTACTTATCGCCCAGATAGATCTGGCTTGCCGCCACCCGGTCGCACACCATCTCGCAGACGTACCGCAGGGGGATCTTCATGCCGGTCAGGCCGGTCTTGGTGGTGCTGTAATCGATCCAGTATTCCAGATGATGCTTGTTGCGCCCCTTGTGGTGCAGCCACGCCGAGGTGTAGCCCTTGGCTGCGCGCTCGGCCTCGTTGGGGCTGTGGTCACCCTGATAATAGATGCACCCGGGGATGAACTCGGTGGGACTGTACTTGCTCAGGTCGTGGGCAAGGCCCTGCTCATACAACCCGCATTCAAAGCAGTATTTCATCACCAGCAGCTTGTGCCGGGTGATAGTCTCGAAATGGCCCTTGATGTTCATGCTGTTATTCCCTCCACTGCACCGTGATGCGTCCCTCTTTCAGCCCGCGCAGATCATCGCTTTCGGAAAAATCCTCCCGGTCCATGGTCAGGTTGGGGTTGTAGTAGGGGTCGTGCAGGATGTTCGCCTTGCCGTGCACCTCGTACAGACGCTGCTGCTCGGCGGCAAAGCGCCGTGCCTTTACCGGGTCTTTTTCGTCCCCGCCGCGGCTCTTGCTCTCGTAGTGGGTCAGCTGGGCGTAGGGCGTCCACGCAATGCGGTAGCCCGCATCCCGCACCCGCAGACAGAAGTCCACATCGTTGAAGGCCACCGCAAAGGCTTCGTCCAACCCCTTTACCTCGTCCCACACGCTGGTCTTTACAAGCAGGCAGGCACCGGTCACAGCGGAAAAGTCCTGCACCGTGGCGGTGCGGAACAGATACCCGCTGCCGCCTGCCTTTTTGTACTTGTGGCTGTGCCCCGCGTAGCCCCCCAGCCCGGTAATGACGCCCGCGTGCTGGATGGTCTCATCCGGGTAATAAAGCATCGCACCGCACACGGCCGCCCCGCCGGGGTGGGCGCATTGGCGCAGAAGTTCAGTGAGCCATTCGCCGCTGCGCACCTCCACATCGTTATTCAGCAGCAGCAGATACGCGCCGGTGGCATATTTGCGGCCAAAGTTGTTGATGCCGGAAAAGTTGAAGCCCTTTTTCGGGTAGGTGACCACCCGCAGACCGTCATAGCGCTGCTGCGCCTTTTTATAGTAGGCAAAGGTGGCGGGGTCGGTGGAGTTGTTCTCCACCACGATGACCTCAAAGTGCTCCCATTCGGTCTTTGTCCAGATGCTGTGCAGGCACTTTTCCAGATCCTCGGTGTGGTCCTTGTTGGGGATGAGGATGCTCACCTTCGGCTCGCCCACGATGTCCCACTTCACCCGGTAGGTGCTGGGGAACAAGCCGTCCTCCACCGTACCGGTGCGCCCGGTGCGGGTCAGGTGGTCTGCCAGCGCCTTTTTCGCCGCTGCCGCAACGTATGGCTTGGCATCTGCACCGCCGGAGGTAGACCCCGCGTGCACCCGCCAGTAGTAGAGCACCTGCGGCACATGGGCGGCACCGCCGGTCTTTTCCAACAGCCGCAGGAACAGATCATGATCCTGACTGCCGTCGCATTCCGGGCGTTCGCCGCCCAGCTGCTCCCACAGCGCTTTTTGGAACACCGCCAGATGGCAGATGTAGTTGCAGCACAGCAGGTAATCCGGGGCGTAGTCCGGCTTGAAGTGCGCCACCATGGGGCGGCGGATGCTCTTGGTGAACAGTGCCTCGTCGCTGTACAGAAAACCGTCCGGCTCGCCGCGCTGCCGCAGCTGTAAGATGGCCTTGCCCATGGTGTACAGGGCATGGGGTGCCAGAATGTCGTCGTGGTCAGCCAGCGCCAGATACTCCCCTGTCGCCAGCTGCGCGGCGGCGTTGGTGTTGGCCGCAATGCCCTTATTTTCGATCTTTTTGTATACGATCTGTTGATTTTTTTGCTGATATTCCTTTACGATCCGCTCCACGTCCCCGTGGGCGGCGTCCGAAGCATCGGCAAGGCAGAGCTGCCCGTTGGGCGCGGTCTGCCCCACAAAGGAATCCAGAAACTCCCGCAGGTACTTTTCCGGGGTGTTATACAGCGGAGTCAATATCGAAATGGTGGGCAGGCCGCAGTCTGCTGCCGTTTTGCCGGCCATCTCGGCACGCTGGGCCTCCAGCACCTTTTTGGCGGGCAGGTAGCGTGCACGCTTGCCAAAGCAGCGGCGCTTCACAAAGCCCGCGCCGCGCCTGACCATGGTGGGCAGGCCCTCTTCCTTTGTCAGCTGCACGGCATAGCCGGCCAGCTCCTTGGCGCGTTTCAACCGTACATTCATATCAGACCTCGCCGCGCTGGGTCGCCTTGTAGGCGGCGCAGACTGTTGCGGTATCCCCGTTCATTTTCAGGTGGCCGTGGCTCAGCCATGCCACCTTGGTGCACATCCGCTCGATCTGCTCGATGGAGTGGGACACCAGAATGACCGTGGTGCCGCCCGCCATCAGCTCCTGCATCCGCTTTTCGCACTTCTGCTGGAACAGGAAATCGCCCACCGACAGCACCTCGTCCGCAATGAGGATATCGGGCTTGGTGATGGTGGCAATGGCAAAGCCGATGCGGGCCACCATGCCGGAGGAGTAGTTCTTCAGCGGCACATCCAGAAAGTTTTCCAGCTCGCTGAACTCCACGATCTCGTCAAATTTTTCGTCCAGATACTTGGGCGAGAAGCCCAGCACCGTGCCGTTGAGGTAGATGTTCTCGCGGGCGGTCAGGTCCATATCAAAGCCCGCACCCAGCTCGATGAGCGGGGCGATGGTGCCGTTGACGGTCACTTTGCCCTTGCTGGGCTTGTACACACCTGCAATGGTCTTGAGCAGGGTGGATTTGCCCGAGCCGTTCAGTCCCACAAGGCCGTAGAAATCGCCGGGCATGATGTCCAGACTCACGTCCTTGAGGGCATAGAACTCATCGTACTGCAGGCGGCCCTGCACCATGGCGAGGAAGTATTCTTTTAAGCTCTCATGTTTTTCTTTTGAGAGGTTGAAGCACATGGAAACATTGTCCACTTTGATGATCGGTTCCATTGTTCTCCCTCCTTTAAATATGCAGAACGAAGCGGTCCTGCGTCTTGCGGAACACGCCTACACCCACCAGCATGGACAGCACCGCGCAGATGCCGCACACCGCGAACATGTTGAAGTCCAGCGGGATGCCCCACATCACGGTACGGCGGAAACCGGTGATGTACCAGTACATGGGGTTCAGCTTGATGATCTGCTGCATGTTGAAGCCGCCGATGGAAAAGGTCATCTGGGTGGGGTCGTAGAAGATGGCGGAGA
>ERZ772861.3130-NODE-3130-length-10383-cov-2.889524_pt1 | contig 10383 bp, 20 predicted proteins | sample MGYA00512135_ERZ772861 | MGnify/ENA primary metagenome ERZ772861 (study PRJEB29015, sample SAMEA2737700) | human gut metagenome | biome: human gut; feature: human-associated habitat; material: faeces | place: China | collected 2012 ...
CACTTCAAGTAGCTCACCCTCAAGCACCACACGAGAACACTCCTCGAATGCATTATCCCCCAAATAGAGAGACTTCAAACGGAGCAAGTCTAGTCATCATTTCTGTCTTTCACAATCACTCTTCAGTTTTAATGAAGCATGACAGAAATTATCACATTCCTCATCATTTCCCATCCCAATCATTTCCAACGAAGGCATATTCTCAATCTCACATGCCGAATAATAAGAGAAAGAATAACAATCAATATACAACTCTCCCAGTCTTTTACAATTCTTCAAATAGAAACGACGCTTTGGATTATACTCCGGATTATCACCCCATTCACTTGTGAAGCAATGCATTCCAATACTAATGTCCTCCAGTTGATTCAATCCATTTAATCTCACTTCTTCCACATTCTTAAACGATTGTTCATCCACTTTAAACACTCGCAAATTGGACATGAAGGACAAATTGAGAACACTCCATTCATATCCATTACCGCTCTTATAACCCACGATGAGTTCTTCAATGCAACTGTGAAGGAGTTGATTCTCTTCATTCAGCACTACTCGCTTGCTCAATTGTTCATCATCCATCCATTCTCCATCAAATACCGTGTTGCCACTGCGATCATACTGAACGCCTCTTCCCCTGCGCTGTCCTCCACACCACTCTCCCTTATACTCAATCACTCCAATGTCTGAGTAGTACCGAGTGCCATAGCAAACATTCACATCGCCAATTCGGAATCCCTCATACGCCATTCTATTCTCACTGTCATACAACACGCCCCAACCATAGGGCTTGTTTTGAAGCACATCGCCTTCCCATCTCTCTCCATCATCACTCAAATTCAACACCTGATTGTGTTCAACTCCCTTCACCTCCTCTCCATTCACTCTTATCAGTGTGTGGGATGCAGTATCCACTTCAACCAATCGATTCCTACTCAATTCTAGCAACACCGAAGAGGTCTTCTTTGCTATTCCCTGATGAAACCAACACAAGCCTTTGCGCTTGACTAGTGTGAGCAAGGCATGCGTTTTGTACGTTTTGATGTACTCAACACTCCATTTCTGGATTCTCCATCTTTTCACCAACTCAAGGAGGGATTCAGAATAACTATCTTGTTGAATCCTTTGTATGAATTCCTTCACAAACGGGTGCTACTCATCAACCACAAATGCAACTACTCACTTCCATCAACTCACTCGCATCCCATCGCTCCTTCACATCCTTCACCAGACACTTCGCAACGAAATCCACACACTCAGCAGACCATTTCTCGTTTGAAAGAGAAGGAGGATCATTGTTACAAAGCCAGCCTTTATCCTTATCCCAAACAAAACCCATGAATGGATCCCTTTGCTCACCCAAATAGATTAATGCAACGCCAAGGGACCACACATCACTCTTCAATTCCCTTTCCTTTCTGCGTACTTCGGGTGCCTCGTTTCTTATCGATTCCACATTCTCACACAAACCCCCTGTAGGTACTACCCCATAATCACTCAGTTTCACCACTCCATCATTACCAATGAACAGATTCGATGGCTTGATGTTCTATTCACTTACCCCTACAACACTCAACTACGCTATGGATAATATGTCGAGAATGAAGGAAGTCAAGACCCAAAAGACAACAACTAGCAATCTCGCGCATCTCATCTTCATTCAATCTCACCATCTTATCCATGTATTTATCCAATGATCCAAATTCACAATGATCCATCACTATCTATTCCATTATGCCCCACTCGATCTCGTACCCTATACTCTTTCTCATCTTCGTAACACTCCTTGTATCTCACCAGATATGGAGAATCACAGTTTTCAAGCTCTTTGAATGAAGTGTGTAAATCACTCTCTTTTTTACTCTTCTTTATCACTTTCATCACCATCTCTCTGTTACTCTTCCTTTCCAATACTTTATAGGTTGTTGAATGCTCTCTACGCGTGATTCCCCTTGTTTAACCTAAACCGATCTCCAATAGTTTGGACAATGTTGTATTCATCTGAGAATGGTGACTGCATTGTTTCCAAAGAAAAGCAATGAATCAAATGATGATTACTGGTTGAATGAGCATTGAATGGAATGAAGTGTGCTTGTTGAAACCACGGTGTTTAGAAGGATAACGACATCATCAAAGAGCATTTGCTCTACAGCATGCTTCATCCTCATATACCACCTTCAGAGAACGATTCACCCTCATCTTCCACACAATTGCTTCCCTCCTTCACATCCTCCAAAAGAACACCCGATTTTCGCCAAATCTGTTGGACCGTTTTTATTCATAACCATCAAATGGAATACGCCCAATCGCTGGAATTGCAACGTTCCTTCCGTGTAGGAGTGGTTCCTCTCGGGGACACGGGAGAAGACGTTGTGGCTGATGTGCAACGCCGTTTGGAAAGCAAGGAGTATATACCATATATTCACCATAACGGAATAGACCCGTACTACTGCAGGACATCCCGGAATTCGATATGTACTCTCCCCGTTTTCGATCCAAGGAGAATTCGACGACTCCCATTCACATTCTGTACATGACAAATCAAACCAATTTTGGATGTGGGATCCAATCTCCATTCGGATCGTTCTTTGTCGATTTCGTCTCCACTTGCTTATTCCTAGCCCTACTTGCATGTATTCGGTTTGGTGTATGTCTACGATATGCGCAATGCAATGCCCCTTCAATCCGTTGAGAAGCTGTTTCTTGTTGTTTCGGACTCAATTCCTAAGAAGTAGCAAGAGTGCTGCAAGTATCCAGACACCGCATTCCAATACCTCCTCGTGCTGCGACCATCTTCAACAGGAGAGCAGTCCGATAAGAAGGAAGCAGTGGACCGAGAGTACAGTCAACAAATCCAGTGTCTCGAAAACCAAACACACAACACCACGAGCATCGTACGCATTCCGCTCTCCCTCTCCCTCTAGTACCCCACCGAGTCCATCACCACCACCTTCACTCTCCCCCACTTCTTTCCTAGCGATTCGTCCCCCTGTCCCGAGGATCTTCAGGACACCTTCTTCTCCTCCCTCAACAAGTTCATTTCCGCCTCCGTCGTGCGCGAGCTCTGCTCCTGGGCCTACAAGCTCACGCAGGGCGGCTGGGACCGGCGCATCGTCCTGCCCGGTGGGCGTCAACAGGCCGTCTGAGGCATAGAAGAGGCGGAGCAGCTGCGACAACACGCACGCCGCGAGCTGAACCGGCAGGTGATGGCGCAGGCGGCGGTGAGTCTGTTCCTGAGCGAATACAAGGTGGTGCTGGGAGGAGTGTGTGAGGCGCAGAACGCGGCGGAGCTCTTCTTCAAGGCGGCGGAGAAGGCGAAGAAGGACCCGTTTTTGGAGGCCGGTGGGTGTGTGGGCGAGGTGTCACAGACAGCGTGTAACGAGGGCAAGTGCTGCTGTCTGCTGTGCAACTTCCTGGAGAACCCGAGCAACGCGGCACATCTCGTCACCATGACTACGGGTCCGAGCGGCTGGGCCGCCTCACACGCAGAGGTCACACGCCTGCTGAACGAGGCCATTTCTCACTATCTCAAGGGCAACTACACTGCGCTCGCCATCGCCGTAACGCCGTTGGCTTTCTCTTCCCTAGACGGCGCTCAAACTCGCCCGTTTCTACATGTCTCTTCTGACCTGCGTCGAGCAGTTCCACTACCCCCAACTTGCCCTCGACCTTCTCGATCTGTCCCCCAACGAAACAGACGCCGCGGAGGACTCCTCTGCCTTCTTCACTCACTACCTTCGTCAGCGCGTGCTCGACGCCCTCGCTCACTGCGACGCTCTCATGGCCGCACAGGCGGAGGTGCGCTCGCCTCTCTCTCTCCACCGTAGGGTCTGCGCCCGCCCCTTCTCCACTGCGTGGCCATCTGCCAGACACTCGGTTTCCGCCGCAAGCAGGCGTACTTCCTGGACCGCGTGGGCGTGTGGGGCGGGAGTGAGGAGTAGCTGGGTCAGTTCGAGGAGTCTCAGCACCACTGGTCCTTCTGCTACGCCACCTACCATCAGCTCATCCAGTCCTTCTATCCCTCACCGTCTGATGCGTCGGACTCTAATTACAGTGCAAAAGGTAGTTTCAACGGTTACAACACTCACACAACAGAAGGCAACAGCACACACCTGCGCATCGTGCCGCGGGACAGTCTGAGGACAAACCCACACAGCAATCACCGCTGTGAGCCTATGCAACACCCCTCAGACCTAGTCGCGTCGTGGTCGAGCGTGGCGTACCACGTGCTGCACGACATGGCGGAGTGCGTGCGCGTGCTGGGCCTCACCGACCTCCGCATCGAGCACGTGCTGCTGCTGCTGAACTGCTACTCCCGGTACGGAGTGGAGGTGGGCGTGACCGTGTCGACTGAGCACCAGAGCGAAGAGGCGGTGGTGCGGCAACTGCTCGGCGAGCTATGCGACGTCAGCAGCGAGATCGAGGACTATTGCGTGAGCGGCGGAGACGTCCCTAAGTCGCAGAGTCACGCTGCCTTGCCCGTTCGCCTCACCGCCCTGTCCACCGCCTGTCTCGACCCGGGCAGTATCATCCACCAGTGAGCTCGAAAACGGGGGGTCACAACCAGACGGTCGCTGGCGGTCGACAAGACCTTCATGTTCGTGCCCTCCTTCAAAACCCGATCCATTGGATCCGCCGGTTCCACAGGCTCCACAGGCTCCGCGGAGCCCAAGAAGGAAGTGTGATAGGATTCGCGGTTTGACGGCTAGGTGTGGGTGTTGGGAGAAACCTACCGCGTGGAGGTGACGCTGCAGAACCCGCTGCCCGCTGCCATGACCGTCTCCGCCATGGAGGTGCTCGCCGCCTCCTCCCTGCGGTGCATCTCCGCGCGCAGCACCGTGCTGCCCGCACATGCCTCCACCACCACGCACCTCTTCGTGATTCCCACGGCCTGCGGCGAGATGCGTTTCACGGGCCTCCGCGTGGCTTTCTCTCTCTCCCCTCACACCCAGGTGCAGATCGGGCACGTGCGTAGTCACGTGATCGCCGCCGCCCTCCCGCCAATCCACAGTCTTCCCTCCATCTCCCTCTCAGCCCTAGTTCTCGTCATTCCCTCGTTCCCCCAGCTGCCCGTCACGCTCTCCTCCATTCCCCCACCACTGCTCTTCGGCGAGACGCACGCCGTGACGCTGTCGCTGCGCTGTCTGAAGGAGAAGGTGGAGGACGTGACGCTGCAGCTGAAGCTGGTGCTGGGCGAGAAGGAACAGGAACGGTGGGTGTTCAGAGGGTAGGCGAAGGAAGAGAGACTGAAGCACAGAGAGAAGCCGGGCTCGTGCGTCACTTCCACGATCCGATTCCGACGTGAGGACATGTCCAGCACCTCCTCGCTCAAACTGGTCTCCTTCCCCATAACCGCGGGGAACTGCGCCCCTTCCTTCATTGCCTACGACCCAGCGCACATCGCCCGCATCCAATCGCAGTTTCCGCTTCGCCCCAACTCACGCACCGAGCTGCCCTTCCTTCTCTTCCTCACCACGCCCTTGTCCACTTATTTGTTTCTCCTCACCTCCAGCGAACTCCATGTGGACGTGACCTTCTCCGTCGCCGCCGACAGCGTCTACACGCGCGTCGCCTCCTACACGCACCCATTCGTCAGCGAAGACTTCGCCCTCCGCGCCGCCGACGCCTCCGTCTCCATCTCTCTCCCACTGGCGGGCCACACCTCGCCCCTTCTCACACAGCGTTTGCCTTTGCCTTCTCCCTCACTTCCAGTGCGCAGCTATCGCCAGCAGAGCGACGCCACCACCTGTTCGCTCCACTGTTCCCTCTCCTGCCCGCTCGCCGCCTCGCTCTTCGTCTTCGTGCCCCAGCGCCTCCTCCCGCCCACCACGCGATTCACCCGCGTGACCGTCACCTCCAAGACCGGCGCGCTTCCCTTCGAGCTGCTCGCCGTCAAGAGCGGACTGGCGGACAACACCCAGCTGGCCTTCGACCCGGCGCGTCTGGCCGCGCTGCAGACGCTGTGGCGACAGAGCGGTCATCGCGGAGAAGAGACGTTTGTGCTGGTGCAGCACGGGTTCTTCCCCGCGCACACGGCCATGCGTCTGGTGCTGGAACTGAACCGGCACGTCGGAATCCCCACCTCGGAGGTGATGCAGAATGTGCTCGTTTTCTGGAGCGCCGACCGAGAGAAGAAGTACGGGTACTTGCCCCTACGGCAACTGCTACAACAGTCAAAGCAATTGTCACAGCAGCAGTCACAGCAATTCTCACAGCAACTGTCACAGCAGCAATCACAGCAATCACTCCCAGAGGACATGTTTGCGGAGAAGGAGACGACGAAGTTCACGGAGTTTGTGCTTCGAGATGAGAAGGGAGAGAGTGTGAAGGGCAGCGTGCGGGGACGGCTGAAGCATTACCGCGTGAAGCGGGGGAGTCTGGTGAAGGGCGTGTTTGGAGTGAAGGATTGCGCGAAAACGGGCGATTGGCTTCATCAGATGTGAGGAAGGGAATGCGACATCAGTGATAGTTTTGTGTGCGGATGCGATAAGCATGGCATATTTCAAGTACTGGACGAGGAACAGAGCGTAGGGAGTGAAGAAATGAAATGATCCGTAGATGAACGTTACGGAGAAGAATCGCATCCATGAAATGGAGCTACGCATGGAGAAGAAGTGCTACTATGTGTATGATTGCGTGTACAGTAATCGCTTCCGATCTTGTTTGTGGAGCGGGAGAATCGTGTGTCTATTGTGTGAAGAATGACGTGTTTGTTTCCAATTCACTATAAATACACGGCATCCTTCCCATCGTGCCAATGCAACGCTTAGTACAAAAGAAGATTGCAATTGCATGATCCATGCCATCTCGATGATTGTTGGAGGGGAATGCGTTATACTCCCAATTGACGTTTTCTGAGCTCCCTATAGGCTGCATAGGCTGTTACATTTCAAAATATGCATTGTTGAAATAGAATTTGGTTCATTGCAGGGCTCATTACGAGAGTGACACTTTAGCAGATAATCCATTTCATACTATGTTTGCAATCAATGACAACCACATCAATGATACCACTCAAAAAGACGCAGCATGAAGATTCTGCAACAACACATCCCACCCACCCCCACTATTCCAATCCACGCTTCCCTTTCCCTTTTTGCCACACAAAGCGGAATATGTGCGGTATCATTGGTTTGTTTACCAAGGAAGAGCTCGGAATTCACGTTGCCGGGGAGCTGAATACGGCGCTCACCATGCTCCAACATCGTGGTCAGGGTTCCCTCTCTCCCCCATTTTCATTTTCAGATGCGTGCGGTATCACCACCTGCGATGGACAGCAAGTGAGAACGGTGAAGGACAACGGTTTGGTTTCTGAGTGATCCCTCTGTCTTTCCCTCATCACCAGAGTGTTCAACCAGAATAATCTGGCCAAGCTGACGGGCTACTACGGTATTGGCCACGTCCGCTACCCCACTGCCGGTTCTCCTGACCGCAACGAGGCGCAGCCCTTCTTCACCAACTACCCGTATGTGTGCAAAGCGAACTGAATGTATAGCTACGGCATTGCTCTTGCCCACAACGGCAATCTCATCAACTGCGACGAGCTGAGACAGAGACTGCTGTGCGCTCTCCGCTGCATCAACACGACGAGTGTACATCCTTTTTATGAACAGTCACGCGTAGGATAGTGAGCTGATGCTCAACGTCTTCGCCGAGGAGCTGGAGCGCCACATCGACCGCGTACCTTTTCATTCTCATGCTGAATCCTAGTCCAGCGCCGAGGAGGGCAAGATGCCTCTTCCCACGCTCGACAACCTGTGGGACTCTGTCCACGAGACCATGTCACTCGTTCGCGGCGGCTACGCGGTGGTGGTGCTCATCAAGGGAATCGGCATGCTGGTGTTCCGCGATCCGCACGGCATTCGGTCCAGACCTCGTCAACAACTCACGCATAGTCCTCTCTGCTTCGGCACGAGACGCGACGAGAACGGCAACATCATCGAATTCGCGGCGGCATCGGAGAGCGTGGCCATCGAAGCCATCGGTCTGGACCGCGAGCGTGAGCCCGTCCCCCAGGCGTGACGCCTAGGCGACGTGGGCGCGGGCGAGGTGCTGTTCCTGGACATGAACATGCAGCTTCACACGCACACAGACGCGCTGGCATGCGCGCTGCAGCCCTGCATCTTCGAGTACGTGTACCTGGCGCGGCCCGACTCCGTGATGGACAACATCTCCGTGTACGAGGCGCGCGTGCAGATGGGTGTGCGGCTGGCGGAGCGCGTGCACCGGCTGCGCGTGCTGGAGGAGGGCGAGCGTGCCGTGGTGGTGGACGAGGGTGACGCGGGCTACGACGCGAGCCTCCCGTGTCTGGAGAAGATGATCGACGTGGTGATGGCCGTACCGGACACCAGTCGTCACACGGCTATTTCGGTGGGCGTGAGTGTGGGGAGTGACGCGCAGATCGCGACGACGCTGGGCAAGAAGTACATCGAGGGCCTGTCGAAGAACCGGTACATCGCGCGCACGTTCATCATGCCGGCGCAGCAGATGCGCCAGAAGAGCATCCGCATCAAGCACAACCCCATCCACGTGCGCGTCGCCAGCGGGGATCACGCGTAGGACGCGGTGAAGGGGCTGTCGGTGCTGGTGGTGGACGACTCCATCGTCCGCGGCAACACCACGCGCATGCTGGTGAAGGTGCGCGCGGGCTGCGGGGCTGAAGCGTAGGCCATTCGCCAGGCGGGCGCGAAGCACGTGTTCGTGGCCTCCGCAGCGCCGCCCGTGCGCTTCTGCAACGTGTACGGGATCGACATGCCGACGACGAAGGAGCTGATCGCGCATTCGCTGACGCCGTGCGAGGTGGCGAAGGTGATCGACGCCGAGTACGTGCTGTACCAGTCGCTGGAGGACCTGAAGCGGGCGTGTCGCGACGCGGAGATCTGTGGGCGAGGCGGTGAGGCGTGAGGAATAGATGGACCCGGTCCGAAGGACTTCGAGTGCTCCTGCTTCGACGGAGTCTATGTGGGGGAGAGGGCAGGGGGTGAGGCGTAGATCACGGGCGGAGTGGACCAGGCGTACCTGGACAAGTTGGAGGCGGCGCGTATCGATTCGGCGAAGGCAAGTGCGTGATCATCCCGTTCGGCTGGGCACGGACTCTAGTGACTATGGAGTAGTCTCGTTCCTTTATGTTGCTGTTTTTGTTATAAGCATTCTTTGTGTTGCCTTGCTACACAATTGCTTCATGTCGACCGCGAACAAGGCTGGATGGACGTCTGCATCGGGACGCTCCTCGGGAGACGGGAGCATCTCGGGAGGCTATTTAACGGGAGGTTGGTTTTGAATCGCCCACTCTGACTGGATTAGGAGCCATCAGTCTCCACTTCTCGGCAAAGGACCTTCCGGGACAAATGACGCTCAAAATGAGGTGGCCTTTGTGATTTCCATGATAACGATGTAGAGACGTGATTCCCGAGGTGAAAGTACCGGAAGATGTAAAATCAAAACCAAGTATATGGAGAGAAAGGAGAGTGAGGGTGTAGAGGAGGAAGAAAAGAAGGAGGTGCCTGCCGCGCTTGGTGCTCCGGAACCGGAAAAGAATGACGATTTTGGAGACTTTGATGACTCTGACGAGAGTGTGAGTGAATCGTCATCTTCCGAGGAGTCGGATTCGTTTCCTGCGTGTTGTGCTAGTCATCTGTAGTGAGGAAGAGAAGGCGCTCCTCTTAGCAGAGCTCGCGCGTGTGAAGAAGGAGAAGGAGAAGGCAAAGAAGAAGGAGGTGGTGACACTTTACAAAACTCACAGGTAGGAAGAAGAGAAGGCACAAATGGACGCAGCGCTGAATCGCGAAGAGATGCTCCACTCGAATCCGCTGCTATTTTCGTCGGACAATGGAGGCATCAAGAGGAGGTTGGGACGCGCATATCGAATGAGGGCGTAGGTGGGATGATGATGTGGTGTTCCGCAACCAGGGAAAGGAGGTGAAGCCGAAGAAGCGGTTCATCAACGATACCATTCGCAGTGACTTCCACATCAACTTCATGAACACAGTGTTTAGACAATTCCGTGTTTCTTCCAACAAAGACGGGTATTTGGGTATAGCACATGCAGTATGCATAATCACGCCGTTCGGGTTCCAGGTAAAGACGGAATCGCCAATCACGCGCTTGCACACGGGGCAGATGGTGGTGCTGGTGTTCTCGAAGGAGGAGTTCCGCATATTCATATACTCCTCGCTCACAGCGAGTCTGCGTACTTCCGCCAATTGTCGGAGCATCAGCATGTTCCTTCTCTTCTCATCCAACTTGGTCAGATTCACCTCGATGCACTCCATAACCTACTGCTCACACAGAACCGCCTTCGCCACCTCCTCCAGCGGCAGGGAATCCGGGAGAAGGTTGAACACCACAATCGGGTCCACTTTGCTAACAAGTATGATCATCAAGGAG
>ERZ772861.3141-NODE-3141-length-10361-cov-3.490685_pt1 | contig 10361 bp, 6 predicted proteins | sample MGYA00512135_ERZ772861 | MGnify/ENA primary metagenome ERZ772861 (study PRJEB29015, sample SAMEA2737700) | human gut metagenome | biome: human gut; feature: human-associated habitat; material: faeces | place: China | collected 2012 ...
AAATTTTCAGAATTGTATAGTCAATTTTTGAAACATTTTGTATTTTTATGTAAATAGCAAAAGAACTCAGAGTTTTAATGCTCTGAGTTCTTCACATAATTAATTATTTTACCAGGAACAAAAATGCACCGATAGGTACTTTCTGCATCCAAATATTTCTCAACCGCTTTTTTTGCCAGCTGTAGGCACTCTTCTTCTGATATCTGCATATCTACCTGTATGGTTCTTCGCGTTCTACTGTTTATCTGAACAGGAATTGTTATCATACGATGAGACAGTTGTTCACATTGCCAAGGCATCATAAACACTGACTTGACCGGCTGTTGCAATGTCTGCCACAATTCTTCCGATAAATGTGGTGCAAAAGGAGCCATTATACCAAGTAACTCACAGCATAATCTGTCTATCTGCGAGTCGGGTTCTGCTTTCGCAAGCTGATCCTGTCCATGTTGAGGAACTGCGGTCTCCAGATCATGACTGTGCATCTTTTGAAGTACAGCTCCTGTGTCCAATGCCTTTTGTATATTGCCGATACCAGTCATGAGTACTGACATGGCATTGTGTCGGTTCGGCATTGTATTTCCTTTGGCAAAATGCATCAGCATATCAGATTTCATCTGGCTGGTCATTTCCAGCAGTTCCTCTACATTCTGATCATGATAACCGCCTTGCTGATTCCATTCGTTTGTAGCCAGAATCAATCTTCTGAACTTACCCAGGAATTTGTACAGCCCTTCCAGACTGCACTCTTCCCAGGTATCCAGATAGGGATCATCTGCCTTGGGAGTCTTTTCAAACAGCAGGTACAGCCTCAGACAGTCCAGCCCATAATCCAGTATCAGGTCTTCCTGAAATACGCCCTTTCCTGTATCTGCAAGCCACTGCATCAGGTTCTGTGCTGCCTCACGCTGTGGCTGTATCGACCATTGTTCAAACATACTTTGCGCTGACTGGTCTGCATCAATGTTTTCAGCTTCCCACAGCTTCTGTGCATGATATTGTATTTCCCGATGATTCATTAAAGTAATCATACGACTTATTTCACTACGATATTCAGGATTCTGCCCTTTACGTAGACTTCCTTTACTACATTCTTACCAGCCATAAGCTCTGCAATTGCAGGAATTGCATGCGCCTTTGCCTTAACAGATTCTTCATCCTCGTCAAGTGCTACTCCAAGAGTTGCCTTAACCTTACCATTGATCTGTACTGCAATTTCTACATTAGACTCTACAGTCTTGGCTTCTTCATACTCAGGCCACTTCTGCTGATATGCTCTGCCATCATAGATTGACTCCCATAATTCTTCTGTCATATGAGGTGCTACAGGATTCAGTAAAAGAATCAGGGTTGCATATTCTGCCTTATTGATGCTCTTTTCCTTATAGAAATCATTTACCAGAGACATCATAGCTGCGATTGCTGTATTGAATTTCAGATTTTCAAAATCGTTTGATACTTTCTTGATCGTCTGATGGATCTTAGTCTCAAGATTCTCTCTGTAGCTGTCTCCCTCGATGAGCATGTCCTGTAATTTCCATACACGCTCCAGGAACTTTCTACAGCCCTTAACACCTTCCATGCTCCAGGATGCGCTTAATTCAAATGCACCGATGAACATTTCATAGGTTCTGAGTGTATCTGCGCCGAACTCGTTTACAATATCATCCGGGTTGATAACATTTCCTCTGGACTTGGACATCTTCTCATTGTTCTCACCAAGGATCATACCATGAGAAGTTCTCTTCATATATGGTTCAGGGCAGGATACCAGTCCCTGATCGTAGAGGAACTTGTGCCAGAATCTGGAGTAGAGTAAGTGAAGTGTTGTATGCTCCATACCACCATTGTACCAGTCTACAGGCATCCAGTAATCAATTGCTTCTTTGCTTGCAAAAGCCTCATCATTATGAGGATCGATATATCTTAAGAAATACCAGGAAGAACCAGCCCACTGAGGCATAGTATCCGTCTCTCTCTCAGCCTTGCCGCCACACTTAGGACAGGTAGTCTCTACCCAGTCACGCATAGCTGCAAGTGGTGATTCACCTGTATCTGTAGGCATATAGCTGTCTACTTCAGGAAGTTTCAGGGGAAGTTCACTCTCATCAATTGGAACATAACCACAGCAAGGGCACTTTACAATAGGAATAGGCTCGCCCCAGTAACGTTGACGTGAGAATACCCAGTCACGAAGCTTATAATTAACTTTCTTATGTCCAATGCCTTTTTCCTCCAGCCATTCAATAATAGCCTTCTTGGCATCCTTAACTTCCATTCCATCCAGGAAACCGGAGTTGCACAGCTTACCAGTTGCTACATCTGTAAATGCTGCATTCTGTACATCACCACCTGCTACTACTTCAATGATAGGCAGATCAAACTTCTTGGCAAAATCCCAGTCTCTGTCATCATGTGCAGGAACTGCCATGATAGCGCCTGTACCATAAGACATTAATACATAATCAGATACCCAGATAGGAATCTCCTTGCCATTTACAGGGTTTACTGCTGTGATTCCCTTAATGCATGCACCTGTCTTATCCTTGGCAAGCTCTGTTCTCTCAAAATCAGACTTTCTTGCTGCCTGTGCACGATATGCAAGAATCTCATCATAATTGCTGATCTCGTCCTTGTACTTATCGATCATAGGATGCTCTGGGGAAATTACCATATAAGTAGCACCAAATAATGTATCAGGTCTGGTTGTATATACAGTCAGTGCCTCATCCTTACCACTTAACTTGAAGTTAACTTCTGCGCCTTCGCTTCTGCCGATCCAGTTCTTCTGGGAAACCTTAACCTTCTCAATATAGTCTACATGATCAAGACCTTCAATGAGCTTCTCTGCATAATCTGTAATCTTTAACATCCACTGGGACTGCATCTTACGGATAACAGGTGCACCACAACGCTCACATACACCATTTACAACTTCCTCATTTGCAAGCCCTACCTTACAGGAAGTACACCAGTTGATTGGCATTTCACTCTTATAAGCCAATCCCTTCTTGAAAAGCTGTAAGAAAATCCACTGTGTCCACTTATAATAGGAAGGATCTGTTGTGTTGATCTCTCTTGACCAGTCGAAGGAATAACCTAATGACTTTAACTGATCCTTGAAATGTGCCACATTGTTCTTGGTTACGATCTTAGGATGAATCTTATTCTTGATCGCATAGTTCTCTGTAGGAAGACCGAATGCATCCCATCCCATTGGGAAAAGGACATTATATCCCTGCATTCTCTTCTTACGGGATACGATATCCATTGCTGTATATGGTCTTGGATGACCTACATGAAGACCCTGTCCTGAAGGATAAGGGAACTCAACTAATGCGTAATATTTTGGTTTGGACTTATCAAGAGTTGCCTTAAAAGCCTCCTCATTATCCCAGATATCCTGCCATTTTTTTTCAATTTCTTTTGGAGAATACTCTCTGCTCATTTTTCATGACTCCTTTTTCATACATTGTTCGTTATACACCATGATAGGCATATGCCCGTGAAATAAAAAAACTCCGTCTCTATATATAATAATAGAGACGAAGAGATTATATCTATCCGCGGTACCACTCTGTTTCAGATTCTGTATCTGCGCTTATGCTTCTGTAACGGGAAGTCCCGCTCACAACTATTCCAGTCAGGATTCACTGTGAGAACTCCAAGGCGAGTTCAAGGTGTCTCTCTGCTGTCTCGCACCAAATGACAGCTCTCTGAAAAAGATCGTGCCTCTACTACTCCTTATCATGGTCGTTAACATATTACAAATCTGAAAATATTCTAGCATAGTGCCATTTAAAATGCAACTGCTTTTTCAAGAACTGTAATGGAATGGCTGGAAATAAAGGTATCTGCAATTCCTTCTGTAACGTAAAGATTTCCATCATCCGTGTACAAAATGGCATCAAATTCATCATTGTGATTCTGCCAGAACTTAACTGCCGACTCTGTTCCCATGACATACAGTGCAGTAGAAAGTCCATCTGCCAACGTGCCATCTTCACTCACAATCGTAACTGACTGTAACCCGTTATAGGCTGGTATTCCAGTCTTGGGGTCTATGATATGGTGATACTTCCTGCCATTTTCTTCAAAATACCTTTCATAGCCGCCAGATGTGATGATTGCCTTGTTCTGTGCAGACAGTACTCCCAGATATTCTTCCTGTTCATCAGGACTTTTAATTGCCACCTTCCATGAACTGCCATCTGGCTTCGCGCCAACAAGCTGCACATTGCCTCCCAGGTTCAAAATAGCACTATTTATATCATATTCCTGCATGATCTGCGCAACTCTCTGGGAAGTATAGCCTTTGGCAATGCCGCCAAAGTCAATCTCTACTCCCTCTGGCAACGTAAGTGTCTGTGTTGAAGCATCATATTGCAGACTAGAGGCATCTACAAGTTGCAGTAAAGACTGTAATTCTTCCTCACTCGGTATATGGTGCTCTTCTCCTGTAAATCCCCACGCTCTCATGACGGGATATATCGTAATATCAAAGGCCCCATCCGTCTCTTCATAAATAGTAAGAGAACGGTTCAGTAAATACTGCGTATCTGCCGATATCTGTGCTTTCTTATTTTTATTAAGCTGGCCAATCTCACTTTTCTCATTGCCGGTAGATAAAAGGGCATCCAACCTTTCAATCTCATCTTTAGCAGCTCCAACTGCTTCTTCAGCATTCTTACCATAGGCTGTCAATTCCATGTAGGTATCCATGGCAAATATCTGCGCAGATGCGCTTTTGTTATTTTGTTCTCTGACTATAAGGAAATACGCAGCGATACATACTGCTATGAAAAGAAATGCTGTCAGTATTTGTCTCTTATTCTTCTGCATGTTTTTGTCCCCATTTCTTAGGGTATCGTACAATGCAATGTTGGAACTTGTCAAGATTAGGTGGAGAAATGCAGGCAAGCCCGCGCCGTTGTCTGAGCCGCAGGCGAGTTTTAGGCGCAGGCTTGTAATAAAAGCATTTCTGCCGTAGGTGCTTAGAAGTCCTTACAGCTATTACGTGTTCACAAAATCAATGGATAGAAGGCGGTGCGTGCCTAGACTTTTCTACTTATTCTTCATTATTCTCAGCTACTTTGGCTGCTCTGGCTTTTACTTCTGTTTCCTGGATATCACTTGGGGTCTGTTCATATCTTGCAAATGTATATTCATAGCTGCCTCTGCCGCCGGTCATGGAGCGAAGCACAGTACAGTATCCGCCTAATTCCAGCATCGGGATATCTGCCTCTACGACCTGTTTACCATTACCTACAGGGTTCATGCCAAGCACTCTGCCCCTTCTCTTGTTCAGATCACCCATAACATCACCTGTGTATCTGTCAGGAACTGTTACCTTCAGATTCATAATCGGCTCTAGCAGGATTGGTCCAGCTTCCATGAAGCCCTTCTTAAATGCCTGTATCGTTGCCATCTTGAATGCCATTTCAGAAGAATCTACCGGATGGTAAGAACCATCATAAAGTACACCTTTTACACCAACTACAGGATATGCAGCCAGAGGTCCTTTCACAACGGATTCCTGTAAGCCCTTCTCTACTGCCGGGAAGAAGTTCTTCGGAACTGCACCGCCTACAACCTCCTGCTCGAATACATATGGCTTTTCCAGATCACCAGATGGCTCAAAACGCATTTTAACATGGCCGTACTGTCCATGTCCACCGGACTGCTTCTTATACTTATATTCTACGTCTGCCTTTTTCTTGATTGTCTCTCTGAATGCTACCTTAGGCTTGCTCAGTTCAATCTGGCACTTATATTCGTTCAACAGTCTGCTCTGGATAATCTCAAGCTGTTGCTCGCCAATACCATATATCAGAGACTGTCTGTTCTCTGTGTCATTGACTACCTTCAAAGTCTGATCCTCATGAGAAAGCTTCTGAAGTGCCTGCGCTACTTTATCAATATCGCCCTTATTCGGTACTTTGTAGCGAAGTGCTGTATAAGGCTTGGATATCTCAAATTTACCATATTCAATGATATTTGCCTTAGTAGACAATGTATTACCGGTTCTTGCTGCTGTCAGTTTCGCAATTGCACCGATATCGCCTGCATGCAGTTCGGGTACTTCAATTGGCTTGCTGCCCTGAAGTACATAGAGCTTGCTGACTTTTTCCTCAATATCCTTGTCCTTGTTATAGATCATGTCATCTGGCTTGAATACACCAGAGCACACCTTAATCAGCGAATATTTGCCAATAAACGGATCTACAATTGTCTTAAATACATAGGCTGACTTTGCCTTGGAAAAGTCATAGTTTGCCTGGAATATCTCGTTTGTTTTCATATTGATGCCAGCCAGTTCCTTATTCTCAGGGCTTGGCAGATATTTCACAATGTCATCCAGCAAAGTATATGTACCTTGGCACAGAGTATTCGAACCCATACTGATCGGTACGATGGAGCCATCAATGACGTTCGTGCGCAGTGCAGCTCTGATTTCATTTTCAGTGAATGTCTCACCACCGAAATAGCGTTCCATAAACTCTTCACTGGTTTCTGCGACTGCTTCCATCAATGTATCTTTATAAAGGGCAAGGTTATCTTTGCTGTAATCAGGGATCTCGCATTCCTCTACTTCTTTGCCTACCCAACGGTTTGCATTCTCACTGACTACATTAATATAGCCCACAAATTTTTCATTTTCACGAATTGGGAAATGAAATGGCGCAATCTTCTTGCCATACATTTCTGTTAATGTTTCTACTACATTCTTGAAAGATGCATTATCCACATCCATGTCTGTAACATAAATCATACGAGGAAGCTTATATTTCTCGCACAGCTCCCATGCCTTTTCCGTTCCGGCTTCCACACCAGCCTTACCTGATACAACGATAATTGCTGCATCTGCCGCACTGATGCCCTCTTCTACTTCACCGATAAAGTCAAAATATCCAGGTGTATCCAATATATTGATCTTTACGCCTTCCCATTCAATCGGCACAACAGTAGTGCTAATTGAAATCTTACGTTTCTGTTCTTCTTTTCCAAAATCACTTACCGTATTACCATCCTCGACTCTGCCCATTCTGGATGTAATGCCTGCTAAATATGCCATAGATTCTACGAGGCTGGTCTTACCCGCCCCTCCATGACCTAATAGAACTACATTTCTGACCTTGTCTGTGGTGTAAACATTCATAGTAGCTACCTCCTGTTTTTTTGTAGGATTCTCACGATATTCCTATCTGATTCTTTTTGGTGTTTCATAAATTTGTTCATACATTATATGAATTGTATTTATTTTCGTACACCTTTAAATAAATTTTACAATATATTGTCTGTATATTCAAGTTTTTTGTGTATTTTGCATATAACATTTTATCCAAAATATTATGTAACTTTTCAGTACAATGTTCTAACGGTTTCTATTGACTTTAGTACGTTAAAGTGCGATACTATAGAAAGAAACAAACGGCATATGCCTGTATAAAGGAGACTACATTCATGAAACGTAATTCTTATGGATTCATCGGACTGGGTCTTATCGGCGGTTCTATCGCCAAGGCCATCCGTAAAATACAACCCGACTGTCACATTCTGGTGTATGATACCAATACAAACATGACTCAGAATGCACTGACAGAAGGAATTGCCGATGCTGTCACCGATTCCATTGGCAATGATTTTCATTCCTGTGATATGATCTTCCTGTGTGCACCAGTTTCCATTAATAATGAAAATCTGGCACAGTTAAAACCATATCTGTCCCTGAACACTCTGATCACAGATGTTGGCAGTGTGAAATCATCTATTCATGCCAAAGTAAAAGAATTAGGTCTGGAGAAACATTTTATCGGTGGTCATCCTATGGCAGGCAGTGAGAAATCCGGCTTTACCAATGCCAATCCTATTATTCTGGAGAACGCCTTCTATATTCTTACGCCAACCGAATCTTCTTCAGAAGAAGACCTGACATTCTATCGCGAGCTGGTACAGGCAATCGGTGCTATCCCACTGGTCATTACCTGTGATAAGCATGACTACGTTACCGCAGCGATCAGTCACGTTCCTCATCTGATAGCTGCTGCATTGGTGAATCTGGTTCATGACCACGATACCCAGGAAGGAACCATGAAACTGGTAGCCGCAGGCGGTTTCAAAGATATCACCCGAATTGCCTCATCCTCTCCACAGATGTGGGAAGCAATCTGCATGACCAACTCCAATAACATCGCAGACTTGTTGGACGATTATATTGAATCATTAAAAGACATCAGCCAGGCTGTTCGTTCCAGACAACAGGGCTACACTTATGATTTATTCAAAGAATCCAAGGAATATCGTGATTCCTTCGCCAACCAGTCCAGAGGTCCTATCAAGAAAGTATTCGGCTGCTACCTGGATATTCCTGATGAAGCCGGTGCGATTGCAACAATTGCAACCCTTTTGGCAAAAGCCGATATATCTATTAAAAATATTGGTATCGTCCATAACCGTGAATTTGAAGAAGGTGTCCTGCAAGTTGAATTCTATGAGCAGGCATCACTTAACGAAGCCATCATCCTTTTACAGGATTTGAACTATACAGTATATGAAAGGAAATAAAAAACATGCAGATAAGCAAGAAAAACCACCTTCACGGAACTATATCCGTTCCCGGAGATAAATCCATCTCCCATCGCGCAGTTATGTTTGGTTCGCTGGCACAAGGCACAACTGAAATCACACACTTTCTGGAAGGTGCTGACTGTCTCTCTACTATTGGATGTTTTCGCAGTATGGGCATCCCCATTGAAAGGACAAAAGATACTATACTTGTTCACGGAAAAGGTCTTCATGGTCTGAGCAAACCAGTTGATGTCCTCGATTGTGGTAACAGCGGAACTACGACCAGACTGATCTCCGGTATTCTGGCAGCTCAGAACTTTTACGTTACTCTGACAGGCGATGCTTCTATACAGACTCGACCTATGAAGCGAATCATGACACCTCTGTCAGAAATGGGTGCACATATCGTCTCCGTAAATGGTAATGGTTGTGCGCCGCTCCATATTGAAGGTACAACCTTAAAAGGCATTCACTACCAGTCTCCCGTAGCTTCTGCACAAGTAAAATCCTGTGTCCTGTTAGCCGGCTTGTATGCCCAGGGAGAAACCAGTGTCACCGAGCCTACCTTGAGCCGTAATCATACAGAAATCATGCTGCAGTACTTCGGTGCAAATGTAACCAGTGAGGGTGTCACTGCTACGATTCATCCAGAACCTCAATTAGAGGGCAGACAAGTAAAAGTTCCCGGCGACATTTCTTCTGCTGCTTATTTTATCGCCGCAGCTATGTTAGTACCTGATTCTGAAGTACTTCTTAAAAACGTGGGGATTAATCCTACCAGAGATGGTATTATACGTGTATTCAAAGAAATGGGCGCTGATATTATTTACTTGAATGAAAATTGTGATAATGGAGAACCTACCGCAGACCTATTGGTGCGCTCCTCTTCTCTTCATGGAGTTACTGTCGGAGGTGAAATCATTCCTACCTTAATTGATGAGATTCCTATGATTGCTGTTGCTGCTGCCTACGCTGACGGAACCACTATCATAAAAGATGCTGCTGAATTAAAAGTCAAAGAGTCTAACAGAATTGACACTGTTGTCACAAATCTCAAAGCAATGGGCTGTGACATTGAAGCTACTGAAGATGGTATGATCATCCATGGCGGCAAACAATTACATGGAACTTCCATCAATACGAAGAAAGATCACCGTATAGCCATGAGCTTCGCCATTGGTGCCCTGGCAGCAGATGGGGTTACTGAGATTCAGGATGCAGATTGTGTTACTATCTCTTATCCAAATTTCTATGAAGATGTTGAGATGTTATCTAAGTAATTTAATATGATACCAGGAGCGAAGGGGCTTTTGCCCCAACATTTTAATACTTATATAGGGTAAAAAATCTGTGCAGTTGTTAATTACTCTGCACAGATTTTTTATTTTCTGATATAGAAAACAGGGTATGAACTCTGCCATACCCTGTATATTCTATCATTACAAATTCAATTATGCCTGAGGACCTGCTGCAACTAAAGCCTTACCAGCGTCATTGCCTTCATACTTAGCAAAGTTCTTAACGAATCTGGATGCAAGGTCTTTTGCCTTAACTTCCCATTCAGAAACATCTGCATAAGTATCACGAGGATCAAGAATACCTGCGTCTACACCAGGAAGTTCTGTAGGAACTTCGAAATTGAACATAGGAATTGTCTTTGTAGGTGCGCTTAAAATAGCTCCGCTAAGGATAGCATCAATAATACCACGAGTATCCTTAATAGAGATACGCTTGCCTGTTCCGTTCCATCCTGTGTTTACTAAGTAAGCCTTAGCTCCGCTCTTCTCCATCTT
>ERZ772861.3143-NODE-3143-length-10349-cov-6.765009_pt1 | contig 10349 bp, 9 predicted proteins | sample MGYA00512135_ERZ772861 | MGnify/ENA primary metagenome ERZ772861 (study PRJEB29015, sample SAMEA2737700) | human gut metagenome | biome: human gut; feature: human-associated habitat; material: faeces | place: China | collected 2012 ...
TTGAAAGATTTTACAGAGTTGATAAGAGCCGTTCAAAGGAAACTGGTGGAACAGGGCTTGGCCTTGCTATTGTAAAGCATATTGTAGAACTTCATGATGCAAGAATATATTTAGAAAGTGAAGTTGACAAGGGGACACAGATACGCATCGAATTCTAGAATGATTAAGAGTGGAAGTTTTTATGTCTTTCACTCTTTTTTCTTTTTATAACAGAGTGATTGTGTTATATTATATAAAAAGAGAAAAACAGATATAATCTGCGGAAGCAGGGAATATAATATATATTGAGGATTAATGGGAATATGAAGAATATCAGTACTAAAAAATCAGTAGTTCTTATTGCAGCGGTTATTGTTTTGATACTGGCTGGAATTATAATTTCAGTAAGTACAGATAAGAACAGAAAGAAGCAGGAAGCGGACAGTAAAGCCAGTGTAAGTGTAACAAGGACAGATCTTAAGAATGAAGCATCATCTCAACAACAGAATATTAAGGAGCAGACAGATGTTGAGATATTGTTTGAGAATAAGGCTGTACCGGTTGGGACAAGCCTGAAGGTCACAGCAATTGTCACACCTGATGATGACGATAAGTCAATTGTATGGACAAGCAGTAATACAGATGTATTTACTGTAGATAAAGACGGAGTAATAACTGTTACAGGGAGTGGTACAGCTACGCTTACGGCTACAGTTGGAAGTGTTTCTGATGCGATTGTAATCGAAGGAATAAGAAATGTAGCTGCAGGTTCAGATAATGGATTCAGTGTGTACACTCATACGGCAGGGAGTATTTCGTCAGGAAGCAACACAGGTTCAGGCAGTGCCAGTGAAGGAGATTCCAGACTAGAGAATCTGCCTGCAGGAGAAAATAAATCAGAGAGTTCTCAAGGAACCGGAAACAGTGGGGATGGTGTACAATCTGGTGGGATGCAGTCTGGAGGTGTACAGCCTGGCAGTAGTACAACAGAAAACTCATCTTCAGAAGATAATAATGATTCTGGAAGTTCTGGCTCAGGAGAAATTGAAGATACGATTATTAATAATGGATTTGAACAGACAGTTTCTAATGTTTATGTATGTCAGCAGAATGGGACATATTATGGTGAGATTATAACACAGAGTAATGTGACTATTATATATATTAAGAAACGTAACAGTGAATTTGACAGCAGGATTAATAATGTAATCGAGAATCTCATTCCTGGTAATTCACAGATGATATGGAATAATTATCTTTCGGCTTCAACAGACAGAACATTTACAGTTGATGGAAGAATGGTAAGGATTGTAGTTGCTACAGGTGGCGGACACTCTCAAATTGTAATATACAATTAAGTAAAAATATGTTATATTTAAACATATGCAGGTTAAACTTGTTTAATGAGGTGAATGAATTGCTTAATGAGAATAAAATCAAAATGATGACCAAGATGGCAATATATGAGAAGAATGAAGGGAAAAGCATGTTGAAAACTGCCAAGTATTTTAAGGGTGATTACATCGCTTTTGGAGTATTAAAGACAGTGATTGCCACTACATTTGCAGGAGTGATTCTTCTGGCGATGTATTTCTTGTGTAACGCAGAAGGAATGATAAGGGATATCAATAACCTGGATTATATAGGACTTGCCAAGAAGTTTGCATTGTATTATGTGCTTATGCTTATCGTATTCTGTGTAATTGCCGGGTTTGTATATTATTTCAGATATGAGAATACCAGAAAAGGTATTAAAAGGTATTTTTCAAGGCTTAATAAGCTGGAAAGATTCTATACAGGGCAGAAGAAGAAATAATTATTTGGAGGCATAGATGGCATTTTTATTGGAATTAAAGGAAAGTTTTAAGAAATTTTACAACAGATATAATACATATGTGGTACCAGCATCAAAGTTTATTATTGCATTGATATGTTTTATTATGATTAATACAAGTATTGGTTACATGGATAAGTTGAAGAATCCGGTGTTTGCACTGTTACTTTCTGTTATATGTGCATTTCTTCCGGGTGGTTTTACACTGATAGTTCTTTCAGCGTTTATTCTTATACAGTTGTATGTAATTGCTCCGGAATTTGCATTACTGGTATTGTGTGTAATGCTTCTGATGTATCTTCTGTATTTCAGATTTGCACCTAAAACAGCTTATATACTTATTATTACTGCTATGTTCTGCTGGATGAAGATACCATTTGTGCTTCCGGTAGCGATTGGTCTGTGTTCGTCAGTTGCGGCAGTTATACCAGTGAGTTTTGGTGTTATTATGTACTACATAATAAGAACTGCAAGTGATTATGAGGCTGCTATTTCTGATGATTCTTTGTCAGAAAGTATGAAACAGATATCTTATCTTATAGAAAGCCTTTTAAAGAACAGACAGATGCTGGTGCTTATTATAGCAGCTGCAGTTACTATTATTGTTGTATATATTATCCGAAGACAGAAAATCGATCATTCATGGAAAATAGCTATTATTGTGGGAAGTATAACACAGTTCCTTATTCTGGTTGTAGGACAGATAGCTTTGAAATCAGATTTTAATATTGTTCTTATAATTATAGGAACTATACTGGGGGTTGCAGCTGCATATATCTGCAATATTGTTTTCTTTGCACTTGATTATAAGAGAACAGAGTATGTACAGTATGAGGATGATGAATATTATTATTATGTAAAGGCTGTACCAAAGATTAATGTTGCAAATGCTGATGTAAGAATTAAGCATATTAATGCTAAAAAGACTAAGAAGACAGATGATATCAGACAGATGAGAACCGGTGATACAGCTAAAGATAATGGATATGCAGTATCTAACGAAGAAGATGATGATATTTTATTCTATGATGATGATAAGTAATCATCAGAATATATTTTGCTAGTTTTATTTAGAAGATTATAAGAAGAACGGAGGCGATAATACAGTGAATAATTTCATAAGGGATTATCTTGTTAAATTATATATTCCGCGTATAACATGGACCGATATTATTGAGATTGTGATTATTGCTTTTGTTATATATAATGTCATGGTATGGATTAAGAATACCAAGGCATGGGTATTGCTTAAGGGAATTATTATTGTTGTTATATTCGCACTGATTGCGTATATTCTGAATCTTAAGACTATTCTGTGGATTGCAGGAAAGACAATCAGTGTTGGTATTATTGCACTTGTTATTATATTCCAGCCGGAGTTAAGAAGAGCATTAGAGCAGCTTGGACGAAAGAAGATTCTGTTTGGACTTTTCAGGTTTAATGACGGAAGAGAAAAGGGTGAAAGGTTTAGCAGTAAGACTGCAGAAGAGATAGTAAGGGCATGCTTTGATATGGGGGCTGCTTATACAGGTGCACTTATAGTTATTGAACAGGATATGGTTCTTGAAGAATATGAGAAAACAGGAATTACGGTTGATGGCCTGGTTACAAGCCAGCTGCTTATCAATATATTTGAGCATAATACGCCGCTTCACGATGGAGCTGTTATTATAAGGGGAGACAGGGTTGTTGCTGCAACATGTTATCTGCCTCTTTCAGATAATAATAATCTTAATAAGGCTCTTGGCACAAGGCACAGAGCAGGTGTTGGTATCAGTGAAGTGACAGACAGTATGACTATTATAGTATCTGAAGAAACCGGTAAGGTTTCGGTGGCTGTTGGTGGAGAACTTATTCATGATATTGATGCGGATTCTCTTAGAAACAAGCTGGAATATCTTCGCAGGAGAACTATTGATGTGAAGTCGTTCAAGATATGGAGAGGAAGGCTAAAGCATGAAGGAAAAGATGTTTAAGAACCTGAGCCTTAAGATTCTGTCGGCTATATTTGCGGTTGTTTTGTGGACGGTTATAGTTAATGTATATGATCCAACCACGAGTTATACATTCAGTAATGTGTCGGTACAGCTTATTAATACAGAGAGTCTGACTGATAAGAATTACAGTTATGAAATTGTAGAGGGTGGCAAGATATCAGTATATGTAAGTGGACCGAAGAGTATTGTTACTAATATCAAAGCAAGTGATATTGTTGCAACTGCGGATCTTAGCAAGATAAGCGCATTTGCTGATTATGTTGATATTCATGTATCAGTTGTTAAAGATGGACAGGTTCTTAATAATGTTGAAGCTACACCTAAAACATCTGCTGTAAGATTAAGCATAGAAAACAGAGATACTAAGACTGTAAATGTTGTTTCAGAGATTACCGGTTCAGCGGCAGATGGCTATGCAGTGGTAAGAAGAGTGCTTAATCCAACATCTGTTAAGGTTACAGGACCTTCGTCTGTTATCGATAATATAGACCATGCAGGGATATCTTTTGATGTGACAGGAGCGACTGCAGATGTGACGGGAACAGCAGATATTCATTTGTATGATTCTGATAATAATGAAATTAATGATTCTTCTGTTGAACTTACACAGACAAGTGTGGGCTATACTGCACAGGTTGTAAGGACTAAGACTGTAAGTATAGAAGTTAAGACGTCAGGAAAACCGGCAGACGGATACAGAGTTTCAGGAGTGACGCTTAATCGTGATAGTGTTGTTGTATATGGTGATACCAATATGCTTAACAGTCTTGATAAGATTGTTATTCCTGCAAGTAATATTAATGTTGATGGTTTAACTGAAAATAAAGTGTATAAGTTTGGTCTTTCGGATTACATAGATAAATCTCTTACAATTCTTGATAATGCAAGAATTGAGGTTACAGTAAGAATCGAGAGTACAGGTAATAAGACAATAACACTTAATACATCAGATATTAAGGTTAGTGGACTTGAAACCGGAATGAGCTACAGCTTTGAGGATAGAACATTTTCAATAGATGTCGAGGGTTCAGAGACTGCAATTGCAGCATTAGACGCATCTGCCATAACAATGACTGCAGATTTGTCTACATATAATAAGTCAGGAATACAAAGTATTACATTGTCGGTTAAACTTCCGGATGGAGTTACATTAAAGAGAGCAGCATCCGTTAATGTGTTGTTTAAGGATAATACCCAGGAAACAGAAACTACTCAGTCGACTCAGGAAACAACATCCGTGACGACTGGAAATTGAGAGGTGATTCATATGGTAAGTGAGAAGATACTAGTTGGAAGTGCATTAGGAATACATCTTCGTCCTGCAGGAGCAATGTGTGATACAGCTGTTAAATTTGATTCACACATTACATTCACATTTAAGAATAAGGTTGTTAATGCAAAGAGTGTTATATCTATTCTTGCATCAGGCGTTGGCTGTGGAGATGAGATAACTCTCATAGCAGAAGGTCCGGACGAAGAAGAAGCATTGAAAGCAGTTTCTGAGAGCTTTAGAAAAGCTTTACAGGACTAATATAAATCAAGAAAAGAGGTAAAGGGTATGGGTTATATGGAAACTTACAAAGCATGGTGTGAGAATGAATATTTTGATGAAGACACACGTGCAGAACTCAAATCAATTGCAGGAGATGAGAAGGAGATTGAGGACAGATTCTATAAGGATCTTGAGTTTGGAACAGGCGGACTTAGAGGTGTCATAGGCAATGGTACTAACAGAATGAATGTATACATTGTAAGAAAGGCAACACAAGGATTAGCTAATTTTATTATCAAGGAAGGAACACAGGATAAGGGTGTTGCTATTTCTCATGATAATAGAAGAATGTCAAGAGAATTTGCGCAGGAAGCAGCTCTTTGTCTTGCGGCTAATGGCATTAAGGTATACATATTCCCTTCATTAAGACCAACACCAGAACTTTCATTTGCAGTAAGAGAACTTCACTGTACAGCAGGTATTATGGTTACGGCAAGCCACAATCCTCCAGAATACAATGGATATAAGGTATACTGGGATGACGGATGCCAGATAACAGCACCTAAGGATACACAGATTATCAATGAAGTTAAGGCTGTTACTGATTTTAATGATGTTAAGACTATTGATGAAGAAGAGGCTAGAGTAAGAGGCCTGTATAACATTATTGGATATGATATGGATGATGCATTTATTGCAGCATTAAAGAAGCAGAGTCTTAACGGAGAAATCATTAAGCAGGTTGCTGATGATATTAAGATTGTATACTCTCCATTCAATGGTACAGGTAATGTTCCTGTAAGAAGAATTTTAAGAGAGTTAGGTTTCAAGAATGTATATGTTGTTCCAGAACAGGAAAAACCAGATCCTAACTTTACAACACTCGAGTACCCTAATCCTGAAGACCCTAAGGCATTCACATATGCATTAAGACTTGCTAAGAAAGTTGATGCAGATATTATTCTTGCAACTGACCCTGATGCGGACAGACTTGGCGTATATTCTAAGGACACTAAATCAGGTGAGTACAAGTCATTCACAGGTAATATGTCTGGTATGCTTATTGCAGAATACCTTCTTTCACAGAGAAAGGAGAAGGGACTTCTTCATGAGAATGGTGCATTTGTAAAGACTATCGTATCTACTAACTTAGCTGATCTTATCGCTAAGGAATATAACTTAAAGCTTATTGAAGTTCTTACAGGATTTAAGTATATTGGTGAGCAGATTAAGTTCTTTGAGCAGAATAATACATACGAATATGAATTCGGTTTTGAAGAGAGTTACGGCTGCTTGGTTGGAACTCATGCAAGAGACAAGGATGCCATCGTAGCTGTTATGGCATTATGTGAAGCAGCAGCTTACTATAAGTCTAAAGGCATTACTTTATGGGATCAGATGATTAATATCTTTGATAAGTACGGCTACTTCAAGGAAGGACAGAAGGCTGTAACTATGAAGGGTGCAGAAGGTGCTGTCCAAATTGCTAAGATGATGGATGATTTAAGAAATAATCCACCTAAGAAGTTCGGAGCATGGAATGTTGTTGAGTTCAGAGATTATAAGAAGGATGAGTGTACAGTTATTGCTACAGGCGAGAAGAAGCCTACAGGACTTCCTGAATCTAACGTACTTTATTTTGAACTTAATGACCATGCATGGTGCTGTGCAAGACCTTCAGGAACAGAGCCTAAGATTAAGTTCTATATGGGTGTTAAGGGAACAGGTCTTGAGGATGCTGATAAGAAGTTAGAAGAACTTACTGATGCAGTTTCTGAAATTGTTGGTTTATAATCAGTTCAAATTTAATTAACAACTAAAACACAATATGAACACATTTCGTTGTTATATTACATGTATTGACAGTGAGATGTGTTCATTTGTTATGTATGGAATCTTCATTGTCATAATACAATGGTAAAAGGAGAGAATGATTATGTATAACGACAATAATGAGAATGATTCACAGTACCGTTACAGTGGCAGTGATATACCATATAACAATACTAATAATAGCAGTACAGCCAATAATAACACAGCATTTTCAAGTGCACCTTATGAAGCTAAGAAGCACAAGAAACACAAAGGCGGATTTGCAAAGAAAGCAGCATGCTTTGTTCTTTCAGCAGTACTTTTTGGCGCAATAGCCGGTTCGGTTATGTTTGGTGTTAATTATGCAGGTGGAAAGATTGCTGGCAGTAATAAGTCTGATGCTACAGGTGTTAATATACCAACAGTAAGTAATAATATTTCTAATGTCGCTAAGACAGATTCTTCGCTTACAGAAGATACTAATCTTTCAGCATCAGGTAAGATGGATGCAGAGGCAGTTGCTACAGCAGCCCTTCCTGCAATGGTTCAGCTTAATGGTACAACAACAGTTAAAAGTTCAAGTTATTTTGGATATGGACAGAGTTATGAGGCAACATCAAGTGGTACAGGTATTATTGTAGGCAAGAGTGATACTGAATTACTTATTGTAACTAATGCACATGTTGTTGATAATATTGATAATCTTAAATGCGTATTCTCTGATGGCACAAGTGCAAGCTGTTCTGTTAAGGGTTCTAAGTCAGATCAGGATATTGCAGTAGCCGCAGTATCATTAAGTGATATTTCATCTGATACAGCGTCTAATATTGCAATTGCAGAACTTGAAGATTCATCAGATATTAAAGTTGGACAGCAGGTTGTTGCTATTGGTAATGCATTAGGTGAAGGCCAGTCAGTTACAACTGGTATAATTAGTGCAAAGGACCGTTCAATTACAGTCAACAATGTAACATTTACAGGACTTCTTATGACAGATGCAGCGATTAACTCTGGTAACAGTGGTGGAGCTCTTCTTAATTCTGAAGGAAAGGTTATCGCTATTAACTTTGCAAAAACAAGCAGTGATGGTGTAGAAGGTATGGCTTATTCAATTCCTGTCTCTAATGTTAAGGATATTATCGATTCATTAATGACTAAGCAGACAAGAAACAAGGTTTCATCAGATAAGGCAGCATACCTTGGAATTGCAGCAGTAGATATTACAAGTAATTATGCATCATATTATGGATATCCTGTAGGTATTCTTATAAGAACTGTAGCTGATGATTCAGCAGCAGACAAGGCAGGATTAGAGACATACGACATAATTGTCGGATTTGATGACCAGACAGTTACTACTTGGTCAGGACTTACTAACATGCTTCAGTATTATGAGGCTGGTGAGAAGGTAACTATAGATTATTATCATATGGAAGGAAGCGAGTATGTTCTTAAGAGCACAGAGGTAACGCTTGGCTCTAAGAAGGCATCTTAAGGATATATTCCAAGTAAATATTTATGGATAATACCAATGAGAATATGACAGAGGATAAGGATATTAACAAGAATAACAATGGGAATTCTGATGATTATGAGAAGATATGTTTTGTGTGCAGAAGGCCAGAATCAAGAGCTGGTAAGATGATTGTTATGCCTAACAACATATATATATGTCAGGATTGTATGCAAAGAACATTCGATTCAATTAACAGCAGCGGAATTAATTATGAAGATATGATGAAGATGTCAAACATGCCTGGAATGGGCATGTTTGGCAATTTTGGCGTTATGGATTCAGACCCGGTTCCAGAAAAGCAGAAGCTTAAGAAAAAGAAAGAGGATAAGAAGGAGTTACCAGCGCTTGACGTTTCCAAGCTGCCTGCACCACATGAGATTAAGAAAAAGTTAGATGAGTATGTTATAGGTCAGGACTATGCTAAGAAGGTAATGTCGGTGGCTGTATATAATCATTATAAAAGAGTTTCAGCAGATGCTAAGATTCTGGGTGACGTTGAGATTGAGAAGTCTAATATGCTTATGATTGGACCTACAGGAAGTGGTAAGACATATCTTGTTAAGACGCTTGCAAGGATATTACAGGTGCCACTTGCTATTACAGATGCAACAACACTTACAGAGGCAGGATATATCGGAGATGATATAGAGTCAGTTGTTTCTAAGCTTTTACTGGCAGCAGACAATGATGTAGAGAAAGCTGAACATGGAATTATATTTATTGATGAGATAGACAAGATTGCCAAGAAGAAAGAGACCAGAAGCAGAGATGTAAGTGGCGAGTCTGTACAGCAGGGAATGTTAAAGCTGTTAGAAGGCAGTGAGATTGAAGTTCCTGTTGGTGCGACAAGTAAGAATGCAATGGTTCCACAGGTAACTGTTAACACGAAGGATATTCTGTTTATATGTGGTGGTGCATTTCCAGATCTTGAGGATATTATCAAGACAAGGCTTAATAAGTCATCCTCAATGGGATTTAATGCTGACCTTAAAGATAAATATGATGATGAGAAGAACATCATGTCTTATGTGACGGTTGATGATCTTAGAGAATACGGAATGATTCCAGAATTTTTAGGAAGACTGCCTATCATATATTCACTTGACAGACTGGATGAGGATATGCTTGTCAATATTCTGAAAGAGCCTAAGAATGCAATTCTTAAGCAGTATCAGAAGCTGTTAGAGCTTGATGAGGTGAAGCTTGAATTTACAGATGATGCATTAAGAAGCATAGCAAGAAAGGCAATGGAAAAAGATACAGGTGCAAGAGCACTCCGTTCTATTATTGAGGATTTTATGCTTGATATAATGTATGAGATACCTAAAGACAGCAATATAGGTTCAGTTACAATTACAGAAGATGTTGTTGAAAAGAAAGGTGCTCCGGTAATAACTATGAGAGCATAATAGTTATAGCAGAATAATACAATACATTTCTGAATACATATAGCATGTACAGTGATTGCTTTATGTTAAGGAGATGTTATGGCGTGTGATTTTGATATAACCAAAGAGAATATATATGATTACATAATAGAAGATACCCCAGGGGCTGATGAAGCTATTAAGGCATTATCAGGGATATGTTCACAGAGAGCTGATTCGCAATGGATTATAGCTCATGGAGAACTGCCTGATAACCGCCAGCTTAATATAAGCTCTCTGGGGTATTTTACTATTCCAAAGTTATATGGGCTTATGGAAGGCGATGCAGATA
>ERZ772861.3149-NODE-3149-length-10327-cov-2.678154_pt1 | contig 10327 bp, 7 predicted proteins | sample MGYA00512135_ERZ772861 | MGnify/ENA primary metagenome ERZ772861 (study PRJEB29015, sample SAMEA2737700) | human gut metagenome | biome: human gut; feature: human-associated habitat; material: faeces | place: China | collected 2012 ...
GCTTTCCTGCGCGGACTCTGCGCGGGGAACATCCGGAAGGTGACGCACGACGTCAAGGAGACGATGCGTGCGCTGCTGGAGCAGGGACTGCCCATCGAGGGCTTCTGCTTTGACACAGCGCTAGCGGGCTATCTGCTCGATGCGACGCAGGGAAGCTATACGGTCGACCGGATGTTCGTGCAGTACTGCGGGAGTCAGATCGGACTCGCGGACGAGAAGGAGCTGGACGAGGCGGCGGTCGCATCGAACCTGTTCGCGCGGACGGCGGCGGTCGCGGCGCTCTATGATGTGCTGCCCGCGAAGCTGGAAGCGCAGGGGATGCAGGAGCTGTATTATGACATGGAGCTGCCGCTCTGCGCGGTGCTGGCGCTGAGCGCCTTTATCAACCGCGCGCTTGTCGGCTTCGGCGACACAAGGCGGCTCGCCGAGGGAACGGAGTTCACGGACTTTGACTCGTTCAAGCGTTATATGCGAAAGCCCGTCAAGCCGACCTATGACAGCGGCGGAGGGTTTGCGACGGAGACCGCCGCTGCCGAAAGCCCGCTCTACTACGAGAATGACACGCCGATCTACCGCTCGCAGACCGAGGGCGCGACCATTGAGGACGACAACGGGAATGTGCTCTGCTGCTTCATCTGGCGCAACCGCTCGGTCGTTTTCTGGCGGACAGGGCCAAAGGCAGACGGCTATCTGCCCGTCACCGTCTACACGCAGGAGGCGATGTCGCTGGCACAGCAGAAGGCAAAGCACATCAACATGGTGTTCTATGGCGTCTATGCTGTTGAGGTCGTCGCCGCGGCGGCATACTATCTCCGCAAGCGCGAAAAGTAAAAAGCAAAGAGAAAGCGCAGCCAAACGGCTGCGCTTTCCTTATGCTGTTTTCAGATGTGAACGACCTTCAGCTCGCTCGCCTCAAAGAGGCCGAGACGCTTGCCGACGTTGACGTACACCTGCGGGTCGCCGCTGGTGCAGATGGTGAAGGTGCCCTTCTTCTGCGGGTTCAGGGCATTCTGCTCGGCGAGGTACGCCTTGACGGCATTCGCCTGCTCGAGCGCGGGGTTGATGAGGTGCAGCTGCGGATAGCACTCGTGGAAGTTTTCCTCCACGATGGGGTAGTGCGTGCAGCCGAGGATCAGGTCGTTGACCTTCTCGCGGGAGAGAATGTTGTCGACCTGCGTGGTGATCTCAAGATTGATGTCGTGCTGGTTGAAGTCGCCGCGGTCCACGAGCGCAGCGAGCAGGGGAGAGCCCTTGCCGACCACATGGCAGTCGGGGTTGCCCTGATGGATGAGCTCGGCGTACTTGCCGGAGGCGACGGTGAATTCCGTGCCGATCAGGCCGACGCTGGAGAGCTTCTCGCGGATGACGTACTTGGCGGCCTCCTCCACGATGCTGATGATGCGGAAGTCGAAGCAGGGACGAAGGCGCTCGGCCATCGTGGAGATGGTGTTGCACGCCACGGCGGTGCACTTCACACCGTTGGAGCCGAGGAACTGGAGCATATGGCAGCTCAGCTCAAAGATCTGATCTGCGGTCTTGTTGCCGTAGGGGCAGTTGGCGCTGTCGCCGAAGTAGATGATATCCTCACCGGGCAGGATGCGCTGCAGCTCACGCACGACGGTCAGTCCGCCGATGCCGCTGTCCATCACGCCGATGGGATTGGACTTGTTGAGCATGGTAAAACCTCCTCAAAATGCAGTGGCATTTTCTTCCGTTATTGTACCACAGGAAAGTCAAATTGCAAGCAGAAAGATATGGACGGAAATTATATGGGACTTTTCTGCGAAAATCCTTGCAATTCTGTAAATTTCTGCTACCATAATATTTGGTGGAGTTTGGCGCAGTATGCCATCTCTGCCACGGGAACTGTAAAATACGGATCGGGAACACACAGAAGATTGGTGACGGTATGACGATTTTTAACTTTATTTCGCTCTTCGGCGGGCTGGCACTATTTCTCTACGGTATGCAGCTCATGGGCGACGGCCTGAAGAAGGGCTCGTCCGGTGCGCTCAAGGCGGCGATGGAGAAGGTGACGAACAATCCGCTCGTCGGCTTCCTGCTCGGCCTTGCGGTCACGGCGGTCATTCAGAGCTCGACGGCGACCATCGTGCTCACCTCGGGCCTTGTCGGCGCGGGCGTGCTGACGCTGCACCAGTCCATCGGCATCATCCTCGGCGCGAACGTCGGCACGACCATCACGGGTCAGATTATCCGTCTGCTCGACCTCAACGCCGACGGCGGCGCGTGGCTCAATCTGTTCAAGCCCTCCACGCTTGCGCCCCTCGCCGCCATCGCGGGCATCCTCTTCATCATGGCCATCAAGACGCCGCACAGCGACACCGTCGGCAGCATCACGATGGGCTTCGGCATCCTCTTTACCGGCCTTCTGAACATGACCGCAGCGGTCAGTCCGCTGGGTGAGTCGCCCGCGTTTGCGCAGATGTTCTCCGGCCTTGCCGACGCGCCGGTGCTCGGCTTCCTCGCTGGTACGGGCGTAGCCTTCCTCATTCAAAGCTCGTCGGCGACCATCGGTATCCTGCAGGCGCTTTCCATGACGGGCGCGCTGACGTTCGGCTCGGTCTACGCCATCATCATCGGCGTGAACATCGGCGACTGCGTGACCACCGCCATCGTCTGCTCCATCGGCTCGAAGGCGGACGCCAAGCGCACGGGCGTCGTCCACATCATCTTCAACCTCTGCGCCTCCGTCATCATCATCACGGCGCTGACCGTCCTGCATCATGCGGGTGCGCTCGACGGCCTGTGGGGGCAGACGATGACCTCCGGCGCCATCGCGAACGTCCACACGATCTTCCGCCTTTCCACCGCGATCCTGCTCCTGCCGGTGTGCGGGCAGTTTGAAAAGCTCTCCCGTGTCCTCGTCAAGGACGATCAGCAGATCGGCGAGAACGTCGACCACGAGCTATCCCAGCTCGACGAAAAATTCTTTGCCTCGCCCGCGCTGGCGCTCTCCGCCGCGTCGGACGCCATCAGTGCCATGGCGCGCCTTGCGCGCACGGGCGTGATGAGCGCGCTGGACGTTCTGCATCATTTCGACCGGCATACCATCGACGTGATCGACCGCAACGAGGACCACATCGACGCATTGGCCGACAGCGTGGACAATTATCTCATCAAGCTCTCCAGCCATGTCCCGCCGGGACACGGCAATGACCTGCTGAACTACTACATCCAATGCTTCTCCGAGTTTGAGCGCATCGGCGACTATGCCGTGAATCTCACGGAGAATGCCGAGGAGCTGCGCGGCAAGGGCATTGAATTTTCCGAGACCGCGCAGCAGGAGCTGCAGGTGCTCGGCGAGGCTCTGCGCGAGATCATGGACTATGCCTACCGCAGCTTCACCGCCGTGGACGCGCAGACCGCCCGCCGCATCGAGCCGGTGGAGGAGGTCGTGGACGACATGGTGGCGACGCTCCGCACCAACCACATCCGCCGTCTGCGCGACGGGCAGTGTACGGTCTACGCGGGACTTGTGTTCCTCGATATTCTTATCAACGCCGAGCGTATCGCCGACCAGTGCTCCAACCTCGGCGTCTACACCATCTCGCAGTTCGATCCATCGGTCATGAACAGCCACCACGAGTATATCCACCGTCTGCATCAGGGCAACGACCCGGTGTTCAACCGCGAGTATCAGGAAAAGCACGAAAAATACTTCGGAATGCTCAGCGCCATCAACGACTGAGAACAAAAGAACAGAGAAAAAAGCGCCGCGGCTGCGGCGCTTTTTTGCGTCCTTATTTCAGCGTATCGCTGTTGTTGAGCACCGGCACGCTGTAGAGAAACAGTACGTCCGTGTCGGTGAAGTCCAGCAGCTTGCCCATCTGGGAGGAGGGAAGATAGCGGATATCCGCCAGCGTGATTTTTGCGTAGCCCTCGGCGAGCAGGGGAGCAAGGGAGCTGCCGAAGGAGTCGCGGAAGACGATCAGCTCGCGGTCGGTTTCGGCGTTCGGATTTTCAATCGACAGGAGGGAGACCGAGCCGGAGAGGAACAGCTCATAGGGGTCGTTCCCCGCACCCTTTTCCATGTCGTACACCGCGCCGGGCTTGCCGGTCTCGTAGTTGTAGACCGTGCAGTCCTCCAGCGTTTCACTCGTGAGATAGCGCAGCTCGTCGGGCTGCATGGGCAGCGCCGCGTAGCCGTAGTACACGCCGTAGTAGGGGCGGTCGAGCACCTGCTCCGTGTACTCGTCCGTGAGCGTCACGCCCATCTCACGCGCGAGGTACGCTGCCACGGCGGGCAGCCTTTCCTGCCGCCAGTGGGAGTCCGTGCGGTAGTAATCGTCCAACGTCAGCTGACCGAAGAGGTCGATATACTGCGCGAAGTCCGTCTGCTTCCGCAGGGCCTCGACGAAGGCTTCGTAGTCGATGGCGGGATAGCCGTTTGCCTCCGCGAGGAAGTAGTTCTTGTCGGGGATGACGGAGAGATAGACCCTTGCGCCCGCGTCCGCCATGAAATTCTCGTAGAGGTAGCGGAAGCACTCGGCGGCGTGGTCGATGGAGCTTTCGTTCATCGGATATTCGAGCTTTGCGGCATAGCCGTCCTTGATATAGACGCCGTTGTTGTCCTTCTGCCGGTAGACGTAGAGCCGGTTGAGCGCCTTGAGCGTGCGCCACTCGTCGCGCAGAGGGAACTGGTCAAGCGCATAGCCCTCAAAGTCGGACATGAATTTGCCGCTGAGCACGGCGTCCATGCGGACGGCGGGAAGCTGCTTGAGCCTGCGCCGCTCGCTGAGCGAGAGACTGTCGGCGGGCTTGAGCGCCGCCCACGCCCCGAAGCCGAAAAGAAACGCGGCAAGGAGCACGACGGTCACGATATTTTTGATGCGTTTGTTCATCCTCGCACCCCCTTAGAAGCGGAAATACAGGAACGGATTGAACGAGCCGTCCACAAGGTAGCCGGTCGAGACCGCGAGCACAGAGACGAGCACGAGCGGCTCGAGCACATCGACGACCATTGCTCCGGCTCTGGTCGAGCCAAGCTGCTCCACGATCCGCTTCGGCAGCGGCGTCGCGCCGACGATGCCGATGAGAAACACCACGGCAAAGCTCCGGAGGTAGTACAGGCTGATCGGGTTGACCGCGCTCACGCCCGCCGCGCCGAACAGTCCGCCGATGGCCGCAGCGGCTTCGCCGACGCTGTTCGCGTCAAAGAGCACAAAGCTCACGACCACGAGCAGCAGGACATAGATGTGCTTGAAAACGCGCGTTTTCGCAAGCGCCCTGCCGTACCAGAGCTTTTCCGCCGTCAGGAACACGGCGAAGAACAGCCCCCACAGCACAAAGTTCCACGCCGCGCCGTGCCAGAGACCGGTCAGCAGCCAGACGACCAGAATATTGCGCAGCCACTTTGTTTTGCTCACGCGGTTGCCGCCGAGCGGGATATAGACATAGTCGCGGAACCATGAGCCAAGGCTCATGTGCCAGCGCCGCCAAAACTCCGTGATGCTCGCTGAGATGTAGGGATAGTCGAAGTTCTCAAGATAGCGGAAGCCGAAGATGCGCCCAAGGCCGATGGCCATGTCGCTGTAGCCGGAGAAATCGAAATAGATGTTCAGCACGCAGGCGGCGGCGTAGAGCCAGTAAAAGAGCACGGAGCGGTCGTCGCTCGCCTTGAACGTCGTGATAAGCTCGTAAAAGACGTTCGCCAGCAGCACCTTTTTGCCCAGCCCCAGTACGAAGCGCCGCGCGCCGGCGGCGACGTCCGCGAGGGAATGGGTGCGATGCTCCAGCTGAGAGGCAATGTCGGAGTAGCGCACGATGGGGCCGGCGATGAGCTGCGGGAACATGGCGATATAGGCGGCAAGGTCGATGAAATTACGCTGCGCCTTCACGTCACCGCGGTAGACGTCCACCACATAGCTGAGGATCTGAAACGTATAAAAGCTGATCCCGACAGGGAGCAAGATATTCAACGTCACGTAATCGGCATCCCAGCCCAATAGGTGAAGGACATTTACCAAATTCTCGGTAAAAAAATCAAAGTACTTAAATACGCCCAAGATCGAAAGGTTCAGTAAAATATTACCGGCACTTATCCACTTTTGGACCGACCGGTTGCCAGCGCATTTCTCCAAATAGACTCCACTCAAGTAACTGCATAACGACGTAAACAGGATCAGCAGCAAAAAGCGCCAGTCCCACCATCCGTAGAACAGGTAACTAACAGCTACCACAAATAGATTTTGCCACCGCAAAGACTTGAAAACAAACCAGTAACCAAAGAAAACCAATGGCAGGAATATAAGGAACTCTATGGAATTAAATAACATAAATATTTAATTTTCAGACTCAAGAATATGTATCATCAAGGCGCAAAGATAAGGAATATCAAGCATTGACCAATAAATATTTCGTATATTCGTAGCTCAGAAATACAATAAGATACAGAGATGAAGATAATCAACGAACAATTACTCGACGAGACCCAGGCCAAAGCCTTGCAGTCTCCCCGCCTGCGAATGAACTATAATTTCCATGAGAAATTGGATGATCCGATCAATCGGTTACTGAATGCCATGGAGCCCGGTACGTATTTGCGTCCGCACCGGCATTTAAATCCGGCGAAAGACGAGATATTCTTGCTGCTGCGTGGGAAGGTAGCGGTATTCTTGTTTGACGAGGAAGGGAATATCACGGAGAAAACGATACTGAATCCAAAGGAAGGCGCTTATGGAGCGGAGATCAAGGCAGGGATATGGCACGGGCTTCTGGTACTGGAATCCGGATCGGTTATTTATGAGATAAAGCAAGGGCCGTTCGCACCGCTAGCACCGGAGAACCTAGCGCCTTGGAGCCCCGAGGCGGAAGATACGGAGGGAGTAAAGAAGTATCTGGAATGGCTCGAGAGCCAAATATGATTGATGATACTTTTAGTATAACAAGCTAGCGATCAGCCTCGTATAACAAGAGCTATCCGAGGGTTTTAACAATGCCCATTCTAAAGTGTTTACGATGCCCATTATAAGGAGCTTACAATGGGCATCGTTACCTCCTTATAATAGGCATTGTTATTATTTCTGGAAAACCTTCGTCGATTTAATCATCACGTCGTGTAAAGGACGATCGTTCTTATCCGTCTTTACCACGGAGATCTTCTCTACGATATCGAAGCCTTCCACTACCTCGCCAAAGATCGTTACCGAGCCATCCAGATGCGGAACGCCACCGATCGTCTTATAAATCTCACGCCGTTCGACCGGGATCACTACCGGGCCTAATACCGCCAACGTATCTTCCACCAAGATGGACGCACGGGCATGTAACTCATTCTCCAAGGAATCGGCGGCCAAGGAAGGATCTTGCTTTTTCAGCTCATCCCGGAATTTATAGTACAACCAGTTGCGGCGGATCTCGTTGATACGAGCCTCTTTCTCCGCAAGCTCCTTGTCGTCCAAGACTTTCCCTTGCACAAAACAGAACTGCGTACCGGCGGAAGCACGTTCCGGATTCACGGCATCGATCTCTTTCGCGTCGATCAAAGCGCCTTTCTTATTAAAATGATTAGGTAATATCTCAGCGGGAACGGTATAACCACCATCGCCATCCCCATACAAGGCACCCGGCTCATGCGCTTTACTCTCCGGATCACCACCTTGCACGACAAACTCCTTGATAACACGGTGGAAAAGCATACCCTCATACTCGTTCGACTGGCAAAGCTTGATGAAGTTATCCCGGTGAAGAGGCGTATCGTCGTATAGCAGGACGGTGACGTCTCCCATCGTCGTCTTGATTTTCACATATACGGGTTTATTCGGGTCCAAAGGCTTATCCCCACAAGCTACCAACGTGAGCAAGAGCAGGAACAGCGAGAAAATTTGTCGTTTCATATCTGTTTTATTTATCGGATTAAGTAGTTACAAAGCCCGTTATTCCTCCGCATAGATCAACATCTGGCAATTCTTGCAGTCGAAGCGCAAACGCAAGAGCGTTTCCTTATAGCGCAGGAAGTAAGGCTCCTTATAGGGAGACTTCTGCTTCTGGTAAGTAGGGCACCATCCCATACTGTACCGCAGGCAATGTTTCGTGAACATCAAAGGGACATCCTTCCGGGGAGACAACTCGAAAGCGTCTTCCACGGCAGTCACGCCATGCGCCTTATAAAAGGCACCAGCCTTGCTATTGGATACATTCCCTAAATAGGTCAGACACTTCTCGGGGAAAGGGGCTTCCGGAGTCTCGCCTACACACGGCTTAAACGGACGAGCCTCTTCCCTGCGGTAACGAATCCGCCGGGTAGAGATAAGCCTCTCCACCCCTAGCCTACGCATCTCGGCCAATAAAGAAGAAGGGACAAACCAGTTATCGGACATCGCCACGGCAACTTCCTCCGCCTCGAAAGGCGTGTTCCCCAACTTAGAGAGCTGGGTACGGATATTCTCCGCCTGCTCCCTCCGGGCCGGTTCTTTCTCGAACGGCTTGGTGAGCATGATACGGGCTCCTGTCTCGTCCGCCATACTTAACGTGAAGCCAAAGGCGTTATCTTGAAATTCCATCCGGACAGAGAGTTTCCGCTCGGCGGATGGCTTGGATAGCAGTTTATCAAACTCTTGATCGAAATTCCGGTACAAAGGCATCTTCGGACGGATCGCCGGGCGATCCAGCGTAAAGATCCGGTTCGCCTCCACACGGTTTACCCGGAAACCCTCCAACTCCCCTTTCTCGTTGAAGAAGGTAAGCCCGTCTCCGTTATTCAATTGTTTCAGTCCGGCGATCGTGAAAGAGTTTCCTTTCAGTTCCTTCACCGTACCCACCGGTTCACCCAAGGACTTAGGCGTATCAAAGCTGGTGATATCCTTCGTGCGCTCCTTCCATAAGAAAGGCGTGAAACCCCGGTTGAAGCTTTTCTCCGCCACAGGCTGGAATGTGTAAGTGCTATGCCCGGCCGAGGCACGACGGTATTCCGGCCGACGAGCCAAGATAGCGTCCAGTTTCTTCCGATACCAAGCCGTTACGTTTTTCACGTAAGATACATCCTTCAAACGACCCTCGATCTTCAAGGAAGAGACACCGGCATCCAACAGCTCCTCTAAGTATTCCCCTCGGTTCATATCTTTCAAGGATAGGAGATGTTTACCCGATACGATCTCCTTCCCATCCGCATCGATCAAGCTATAAGGCAGGCGGCAATACTGGGCGCATTCCCCCCGGTTGGCGCTTCGTCCGCTCAAGGCGGCGCTCAGGTAACACTGGCCGCTATAGCTTACGCACAGCGCCCCGTGCACGAAGACCTCCAGAGGTACGGTCGTCTGCTCGGCGATCTCCCGTATCTGGTTCAGCGATAGCTCCCTCGCCAATACGACTTGCGTGAAACCTGCCTCTTGCAGGAATCTCACCTTCTCCGGCGTACGGTTATCCGTTTGCGTACTGGCGTGCAAGGGGATGGGCGGAAGGTTCAACTGGGTGATACCCATGTCTTGAACGATCAAGGCATCTGCCCCGGCCTCGTAAAGCTGCCAGATCATTTGCTCGGCCTCTGCCAGCTCCTCTTCTTTCAAGATAGTGTTCAAGGCCACGTAAATACGAGCCGAATAGAGATGGGCGTAATCGCAAAGCTGCCGTATATCGTCCAGCGTATTACCGGCAGCGGCACGGGCTCCGAACTTCGGGGCACCGATATACACGGCATCGGCACCATGGTTAATCGCCTCCCTGCCGCAAATCAGATCCTTAGCGGGAGATAACAGTTCTATCGAACGGGGTTCTTTTCTCATTTACAAGCTTCCTAGTTTTTTAATATCTTCCCGGCGGAACGGGGTCTCTTGGTATACGTAGTAGTTCAGCCAATTGGTGAACAGCAGGTTCGCGTGCCCCCGCCAACGTACCACCGGACCTTGCGCCGGATCGTTATTCCGGTAATAATTACGAGGCTTGTTGATGGGCAATCCCTTCCCCAAATCACGCATATACTCATCATTCAGCGTATAGGGCGAATACTCGGAATGGCCGGTGATGAAGAATTCCCGTCCGCCACGAGCCATCGCCATATAGACGCCGGATTCCTCGCTCTCGGACAATAAGGTGAGCTCGGGCACCTTCATGATATCCTCCCGGCGAATCTCGGTATGACGGCTATGAGGCACGAAGAACTCGTCATCGAACCCCCGGAAGATCGGAACAAACGGTTCCCGGAGCGAATGACGGAAGACACCGAACATCTTGGCCGGCAAATCATATTTAGGCACCCCATAGAAATGGTATAGCCCCGCTTGCGCCGCCCAGCAGATATAGAGCGTGGAGGTAACGTGCGTACGGGCCCAATCGAATATCTGCGTGATCTCCTCCCAATAACTAACTTCCT
>ERZ772861.3153-NODE-3153-length-10311-cov-2.305382_pt1 | contig 10311 bp, 8 predicted proteins | sample MGYA00512135_ERZ772861 | MGnify/ENA primary metagenome ERZ772861 (study PRJEB29015, sample SAMEA2737700) | human gut metagenome | biome: human gut; feature: human-associated habitat; material: faeces | place: China | collected 2012 ...
AGTGATCGTTGAACCACCATGCAGAACCCTGCTGAATCTTTCCGACAGCATCTTCATTCTGGAAGCAGCCGATCATCGTACCGATCACAGCATTGTCAACCGGATTCAATGAATACAAAATCGTCTTTGGCAGTTCACCTGTTTTAGCAAGGGCATTCAAAAAATCTGCCACTTCTGCACTAAATCCCTTTTCATTGATACAGTCGATACCGGCATTGGCTCCGGCACTCCGGAATACCAGTTCGTTATTTTCTCTCTTTGCACCATAGTGAAGCTGCATTGCCAGATTTCTCTTCGCATATTCACGGCCTAAGAAGAGCATCAGCATCGTTTTGTACTGAAGCATTTCTTCAAAATCCAAAACCTCTCCGGATAATGCACGTCGTACAAGGATGTCCATTTCTTCCTCTGTCGTCGGACGGTACTGCGGATAATCCAAGCCATGGTCGGTTACCAGGCAGCCATTTTCCACAAAATAGTCCAGTCGTTTTACAAGAGCTTCTTTCAAAGAAACAAATCCCGTGATATCAATATCGCTTACTTCTGCCAGTTTCTGTACATAAGCGAGGAATCCCTCTTTTTCCGGGCTCATGATAATGTCCGGACGCCATGCCGGCAAAACCTGCACATCAAAATCTTTGTCTGCTTTGATCTGCTGATGATAATGAAGGTCATCTATCGGATCATCGGTCGTACAAACCAATGTGACATTGGACATACGGATCAGATTTTTTGCTGACATTTCCGGCGATTGCAATTTTTCGTTGCAGGCATCGTAGATCTCTTTCCAATTCTTCTCACTGAGTGTCTCGTGAATATCAAAATATCTCTGCAATTCCAGATGGCACCAATGATACATCGGATTTCCGATGGCTTTTGGCAGTGCCTTTGCAAAAGCATGGAATTTTTCTTCATCGCCGGCATCGCCGGTAATGTACTTTTCCGGCACTCCATTGGAACGCATAATACGCCATTTATAGTGATCCCCACCGAGCCACAATTCTGTTATATTTTTAAATTTCCGGTCTTCTGCTATCTCCTTTGGCTCCAAATGGCAATGATAGTCCAAAACCGGTGTTTTCTCTGCATAGTCGTGAAAAAGTTTTTTTGCTGTGTCTGTTGAAAGAATAAAATCTTCATCCATAAATTGTTTCATTACTTTTACCTCACTTCATTGTTTTGTTCTTAAAAATTGTTATTTTTTGTTTCACTACAAGCGGAGTTCCTGAAAAATTCAGAGAACTCCACATATTTTTCCAATATTAATTTGCATCCAGATAGGCTTTTCCGCCTTCCATGGTTTTGCCCTTCCGAGCCATCAGTTCCGTAACTGTCAGCATATCATATCCCTGCTCCGATAGCCATGGAACAATCTTTTTGACTGCTTCTGCTGTCTCCGGATGAATGTCATGCATCAAAATGATGTCGCCGTCTTTGACCTCTTTTTTTACCCGGTTAAAGATTTTTTTTGCATTGCGGCTCTTCCAGTCTTCCGTGTCAAGGCTCCACAATATCATCGGCTTTTTCACCTTTTTCCGCATGGTCTTGCTGATTGAGCCATATGGTGGACGCAGCAGCGAAATCTGATAACCATTTAACAATTTTGACACAATCCGGTCAGTTCGGTCAATCTGGCTTTTCGCCTTTTTCCATTTTATCTTGCTTAGCTGTGGGTGATCCCATGAATGACTGGCAATCTCGCAGCCGGCATCCAGAATCATCTGCATAATGTCTCCATCAACCCGTGCGCGGTTTCCCAGTACAAAGAACGTGGCATGGGCTCCGTTCGCCTGCAGTGTCTCAAGAATCGTCCCATCGTTATCGCGTGACGGTCCATCATCAAACGTAAGTGCTACTGCTTTTTCCTTCGGAGCCGGGGTCGGTTCCGGGGTCGGTTCTTCTACTACCGGCGATTCAACCACCGCATTCTGTTTCTGTAAAAGTGTTTCTTCTTGTTTTTGTTGTTTGTGGTTTTGCACAGTGGATACTATCTTTACTCCGGTTAATATTAAAACCAGCACGACTGCCACCACAATCGTTCCTTTCAGCAACATTGTCAATTTTTCTGACTGCCGCCGCTTCCATTGTCTCTTCCTGTATTCACGTCTTCCACTCATAAAAACCGTCTCCATTCACTTCATTTTCCTGTTCTTCTTTTAACAGTACTAGTGTAGCATTATTCTTCGGGTTTTTCAATAACAATTTTGCCATCCACAAATTCCAATTTTACTTTATTTCCGTTCATTCCCATTTCTTTGAGCAATTCCGACGGAATCTGTATTCTTCCGGCACGATCCAACACAACAAATTCCTCCTGGGCCTCTTCCCGCTGCCACTCAATGGAAATATCTTCCAGTCTATTTTTGTACTCATTTTTCATGATACGCTCGCTGCTGGTCTTTCCATCGCGAATCGAAATGACGCGGTTTACTTTCGATGCCAGTTCATTATCATGGGTTACGATCACGATTGTGATACCAAGCTGTTCATTTAACTTGCGGAACATATCCAGGATGTCATCCGCCGTCTTTCGGTCTACTGCTCCTGTCGGCTCATCAGCAAGCAGGAGTTTCGGCTCATTGGCAAGGGCGATTGCAATGGCGACACGCTGCTGCTCACCACCGGAAAGCTGGCTTAACGTATTGTCTTTTCGTTCTGCCAGGCCAACCAGTTCAAGAAGTTCTTCCGCGCGCTTTTTCTTCTGCGCCTCGCTCTTTCCATCTTTCATAAAAAGCATCGGTGTCATGACATTTTCCCACGCCGTCAGATACGGAAGCAGGTTTCGCGCATTGTTCTGCCACACAAAACCGACGGTGCTTCGCTTGTACTCAACCAATTCCTCTTCGCTCATCTGGAACAGATTTTTTCCATCGACATAAAGTTTTCCGGCTGATGGGCGGTCAAGCCCACCGATCATATTGAGAAATGTGGATTTACCGCTTCCGCTGTTTCCGATGATCGCCATCAATTCTCCGCGTTTTACGGTCAGGTCCAAGCCCTGGAGTGCCAGCACTTCAATGTCTTTTGTTTTGTAAATTTTTACCAATCCATCACATTCGATCATAACATCATCCGGAATGTCCACCGGTTCCTCTGCTGTCCCTCCACCGGCAGTCTGACGGTTGATGTGACGAAATTCATTGATCTTTTCTACTACGGTATCCCATTTTTTATTTTTCATCGACAATCTCACCATCCTCCAAATGATATATGCAGTCTGCAATATCTAACAATCCCATGTCATGCGTAGTCATGACGATGGTCACTTCTTCTTTTTCAATCAGTTCCTTAAATATCTTCATCACCTGAAGTCCTGTCGCCGTATCCAGTTCGGCCGTCGGCTCGTCGGCAAAGATGATTTTCGGTTTATGCGCGATCGCTCTTGCAATCGCCACACGCTGCTGTTCTCCTCCGGAAAGTTCCTGCGGCATATGATGCATACGCTGGCCAAGTCCCACAAGCCGGAGACATTCCTCCGCTCTCGCCCGCTTATTTCCCGGATATTTCGCCAGACGGAGCAGAAATTCCACATTTTCATACGCCGTCATCATCGGGATCAAAGCCACCGACTGAAATACAAATCCCACATTATTTTTGCGGAATTCCTCTCGTTCGTGGTCGTTCATCTGTTCCAGCGCTGCCCCCTCAAATACGACGGTTCCTTCTTTCGGATAATCCAACGCACTCAAAATATTCATCAACGTCGTTTTACCGGATCCGGAACGTCCGCGGAGCATCGTAAGTTTTCCCTTTGGAATCTGGATATTGATATCATGCAGCACAACAAACTCGCGGCCGGAGCCAATTGGAAATGCCTGCTTGATTCCCTGTGTCGTCAATATATTTTCCATCGCTGTCCTCCCTTAATCTTCGCCAAGTTTCAATGCCTGTGAAATGTTGATCTTCGAGATCAGTTTTCCAAGCACAACCATGCAAACCACAATAACAATACCGATGATACTGAACAAACGCACCATATCAAGCGTCTCATTGACCACTTCAAGCGGAATTGCCTGATCGGTCGATGCATAAAAGATCTGCACAAGCGGTACAAACATCTTCGATGCCAGCGACCCGATCACAGTACCGATCACGATCGAGATGCCGGAACTGAAAATCTGTTCATTGATCAGCATCTGAATGATCTCACGTTTTGACATACCCATCGCGCGAAATACACCAAAAAGCAGTTCACGCTGGCGGATCGACAAGATCCAGTAGATCAAGAATCCGGTACAGCACAAGATCAAAATAATGATAAAACTCATCGTAAGGATACCATTGGTTCCCTGGAACAAAGCATCATTTTTCACTTCCACTTTCTTGGCATTTGCATCTTCAAATGTCGTATATGTTATATTGTTTTTCTTCGCATAATCATAGATAAAACGGGAACTTCCATCCGTTTTCAGCCACACCTGATAAGGCCGCAGCCCAAAGTTCTGCTGAACCTGTGCCAAATTCGCTACGATCAGGTAGTTCTCGGTCGAGACAAGTTTATTTTCCTCATTAAGTGAATGCGTCGTCTCGATGTAACTTGGGAAATAGTCCACGAAGCCAAATACTACACCCTGCGCCTCGACACCTTCCTCGTTGGTGTAGGTAATCGTGTCGCCAAGACGTACTCCGTAGTTTGTATGATAATTCATACTTAAAAGCACCGCATCTGCGCGTGTCGCCATCGAATTGAGATAACGATTGATATGCACCGGAAGCAGGTCTGTCTGGAACTTCGACACGGTCTCTCCGAAACTTTTCGTATCGATTCCCATCAGTGTTGTCTTAACACTATTTCCGCCTTCCTTACTCTTATAGGAAGTTTCTATTTCATCGTCTTTAAATACTTTCGTCGCCGCTGTAACGCCTTTCATGCCTTCATATACTCCGAAATCCGGTTCGGTATACGTCAATTCAAGGTCGGTATAATACTGCATCAGAAGAGAGTTATCTTCCCATGGCTGCTGGAGCACGAGATCTGTTCCGGTACTATAGTCGATTCCCTTTTCTGAATTTGACAATATCGTGCGCGCCACGGTCGAATTGAAAATACCGAGCGACACGGTAAACATCAAAAATACCATCATAAATCCCTGCTTTTTCCGCGTGCGGAGAATCTGCAGGAAGGAGGCAAAAAATGCCGGCCGCCAGAATTTTCTTCCTATATAATATACAATCTTTATGAGCAATGGCTGAAGCCGAAGTCCCACAAGACTTGCACTTATGATAAACACCGACGAACAGATGAACAAAAACGGATCAAGGGAATCCCCCTCGAGCATACTTGTCATCAATTCGGATTTCCGCGCGGTAAAGGAATACAGTCCATACAATGAAATCACAAGGAAAATCACATCCAAATATACTCTGCTGAATATATTGTGTTTGTTTCCGGTATTTCTGTGCTTTACATTTACAATCGTGACATTGGCATCTTTAAATACCGGAAGTACCATCACGGCGATAGAAACCAAAATCGCTCCCAAAGTATACAAAAATACACTTGGGCTTAAACTGACATGCAATGCCTTTCTTTGGATAAATTCCAAAAAGCCGTTTGTCGAACCGAGCGCCTTTGTCATGAAGAAACCAAGCGGTACGCCGACGATACTGCTGCCGATCGAAAGAATCGCCGACTGCAGCGTATAGATCAAAAGGATCTGATTGCGGCTGCTTCCGCGGCTTTTCAAAAGTGCGATCTCATTCTGCTCCAGATCAAGCATCTGCCGTGAGATCATGAAGATAAAGGCAAGCAAAAGCGCAAGTACCGGAATCTGCAAAATTAAAAGTGTCGTCGATACCTTCTTCGCTGTCGTCTGGTAATCACGAAGAACTGCCAGATAGTCCGGTTCCTCTACCGTCGAATTTCTTCCGGTCGTTCCCGCATCGCAAAGTGTCTCCGTGTTTTTCACAAGGGAGTTGACCTGTCCCGGTCTTACACTTTCATAATCATATACCAGATTCCACTGCCCGGTGATATTAAATGCCGGTTTGTCATAATTGACAAAAATGCTCTCAAACAATTTAGGGCTGGTAAATACCTCCAGATAATATTCACTCGGGCTCTGCACCCAGTAATTATCCGAATAATCTTTTGCATCAAATACGCCGACAATTTTTACTTTAATGTTTGAACCATCGGCATTTTTCAATTTTTCAAAAGACATCTCGTCGCCGAGAACGACGTCCAGTTTGCTCATGGCACGCTGGCTCAGAATCACCGGAAGGGCTCCGTCTTCCAGACGCTCGTCACCATAACATTCGCCGGCAAGCACAGAAATATGATCCTTCATATCTGACATCATCGCAATACGCATGGATTTTGTCGTCGTTTTATTTCCGCGGGACTGCTCAAATTCTCCGCGGACTTTGGATGTTTCAAACAAACTTACCAAATATTTTTGATCGACGCCGAGGCTTTCTGCCGCCCCGTTTGCCGTATCCTGCATCTGCTTGAATTCACCGCCGTTGGCTTTGCCGGAATTCAACATAGAATTAAAGGTAATTACCCCCGGGTCTTTATTTGTCTCCTCGATGTAATTCGAGTATTTTGACTTCAATGTCTTTTCCAGTGCCGCATCCTGGTACATCGGATTACTGCTTGCAATCGCCGCCAGCAGAATGTTACCGATCAGGAGGCAGACAACCATCCACTTTTTATGTATCAATTTTTGTTTTATAAATCGTATCATGTTCTCGCCACGCCTCCTATCTTATGATCGCAAGTGTCTGACCGGCGCTTACTCCCTGCTCCACCAGATACTCTGTTTCGGTATTGTAGTTACTTACAATATAACGTTTGTGGATCTTTCCATCTTCCAGTACATTGACATAAAGTTTGTTTGTGTATTCCACAGACTCCTGATTGATGGCTTCCGCATCGACAACAAGTGCATTTTTCACAGAAAACGAAACCGCATAGACGTAAATATTTGTCTTTTCAAAGTCATATTTTTGTTTATCGGCTTTTGACACTTCCACATAGACAACGTTATCGCCCGCCTCGTCAGTTTCCCCGACTCCGGTAATGTCCGTAGCTGTGATAACTTTTCCTTTTACCTCATGCTGGTAGTCTTTCATATTTTTTCCAAGCCGTACGGAAACATCCATATTGTAACGCAGCTTCGACTCCGGGTCTTTTACTTTCAAAACCCATTTGTTATTGCTCCGCATCTCAACGATTTTTTTCGAAGCATCAATCTCATCTCCGACATATTCTCTTCCGGTAGAAGTCACGACACCGCTTTTCTTTGCCACAAGTTTTGTCTTGTTTTGGCGGCGTACTAACTGTGCGTAACTCTTCTCCTGATCGATAACTTCTTTCTCGCCTTTTTTGTAATTGGCAAGTTCTTCCTTCTGCTTCTTGATCTCCAGCTGTTTGATCTTCTTTTCTGCCGCATTTTTAATCGTCGCCAATTCTTTTTCCGCCTGTGACACCGCATTCTGAAGATTGCTGAGACCGGATTCATAATTGGCACGCGCCTGCTGCACTAAGATCTTTTCCTTCTGCAGTTTTGTCTTCGATGTCTCTACATGATACACGGCAAGCACATCGCCTTTGTTGACTTTTTGGTCTTTTTTCACCTTTATGGAATCTAAGACCGCATCTTCATCATCAATGTAAATGGTCTCTGTATCCGTGTAATCAAGATCTGCCGTATCATAATATTCTTCTTTATACGTTTCCTGACGAACCTTTGTCGTCTCGTAATCTTCCTGGGAAACCGCACTTCCGGATGCTGCTTCGCCGTTTTCATAAAGGAGCACTTCTCCTGTCCCCTGGCTTTTTTCCGAACCACATGCCGATAAAACCGCCACTGTCATGCACAGGATTCCAATCCATTTAACCTTCCACATAGACTACATCTCCCTCCTTTACTCCACTTTCGATCTGTATGTAAGCATCCGTTTCCGTTCCGGTCTTTACGATGGTTTTGGTCTTCGCATCGCCTTCTACCAGATAAACGTAGGATTCTTCTTTGGAACGATACACCGCATTGGCAGGCACGACAAGTGCATCTTTGACCGTATCGGTGTACAATTCGATTGTCGCCGAACCGCCGACTTTCGCATCTACATGATCTGCCACAAAGTCAAACCAGCTGTTTTTCGGATAATTTCCCATCTCGATATCCTGTCTTGATACTTCCTGCTCTTCGACTTCCACTTTGTATTTCTTTCCGTCAACAATCGCCACATAACTGCTCGCCTTCGCGAGTTTGCTGTCAGAAACATACGCCGTCTTCAAGCGGGGAGCATCCATGTTAGCGACCTGGATCGCCACGCTTCCTCCCTGTACCATATAGCCGTTTCCACCGCTTGTACTAATGACTTCGCCATCTATAGTCGAATACAGTTTTGAATTTTTCGTGCTCTTCTGCGCCTCTTTGATATCCGCCTCTTTCTGGCGTATCTCCAGCTGCTGCAATTCTTTCTGCTGCTCTAATTTCACTTTCGCAATCTTTATCTCTTCTTCTTTCTCAACGATCTGGCTTTTAAGTATTTTTTTCTGCTTACTGTTTTTCACAGCCTTTGACTGCTTTTTCAGATCGGAAAGATTTTCTTCCAACATCTCAATATCGTACTCACTCTGCTGGTTCGTCCCCTCATTGGTCTCTTTAAGGGATGCGATCTCTTCCTTAAGCGATTTGACTTTTCCACTGCCGCCTGCCAATGTCGCAAGAAGCTGCCCTTTCTTCACCTTATCTCCGATCGACTCTTTCATCTGATCAATACTTCCCGAAGAAAGAAATGCCATCTTTTCGATTTTCGGAACAATCTGCGCGGAGAATGAAGTCACACCACTCAGATCCATCTTTGTAACCACTGCCGTATCCATATCGACGCCGACTGCTTCCATCAGTTCCGGTACATCGCCGGCATTCTGAGCCGATTTCCCACAGCCGCAGCTCATCATCGAAACGGCCAAAAGGACTACACCTATCTGTATCTTTTTATTCACTTTATGTAACCTCCAATCCTTCGCCTAATTCGCTATCACTTGCTCGTTTTCTTCCAAACCGCCCGTAATCTCGATAAAGTTATCAATTGTCTCGCCCACCGAAACTTCTTTTGTCGATTTCAAACCATTGGCGTCCTCATAATACACTACATGTTTATCACCCATAGAATACACAATCGACGATGGCAGATACAATATGTCTTTGCGCTCTTTCAATATCACCTGATAGGAGCACACCGTTCCGTCTTCCATATTCAATTTTGTCTTCGGATAGAAATAAACGGAATCCGTAGATTCTTTATCTCGTTTTATCGTCGCCTTGTATTCCTGGCCTTTTACCTCGATCGTAACCGTGTCGCCTTCTTTACAATGCGAAGCATATTTGCTGTTTGCCTCAAATCGGTTCTTTTTCTTTCCTTCAATCTTGACTGCCGCTTCTCCCTCGGTTCCATACGTCCCCTCGGCCTTGCTGTCAACATATGTCACTACACCGTTTACCGATGCCGTGATCTGTTCCTCTTTGATCTCTTCTTTGGCAATCTTCGCATCCATTTTCAAAAGTTCCAGACTGGATTCCAAAGCTTTGATCTGCTGTTCGTATTGATTTTTTGCATTTTCAATCCCGCTTTTTCCGCCACCGGTTTTTTTCTGTTTTTCCGCTTCCAGAGTCATGAGTTCCTTCGCCTGTTTGATCTGCAGCTCCGCTTTCGCAATTTTCTCATTGGACTCCTTCAATGTTTTTTCACTTCCGGGCAGTTCATATTGCATAATAACATCTCCGGCTTTCACACGGTCGCCTTTTTTGACATAAATCTTCTTAATCACGCTCGCGCCGTCGGGTTCAATATCTTCTTTGACAGTTCCTTTATATTTCCCGGAAATTTCCTCGGTTTTTGCCAATGTTCCCCGTGTGACAGCTACTTTATTGAAACTGGCACCTTCATATTCTTTTACCACCGGTGCCGCATCAAATTCTTCCTCCGTGGGAAGAATCCCACATCCGGTCAGACACATCGAAAATGCAACGCCGGCTGCCACTAACAACCTTCTCTTCACTCGTCTTCCTCCATTCTATCATAACGTTATTCTCTTTTTCCAGTATAACACAATGAAACACAAAACACAAATTATGATATAGGAATTATAACAAATTTAATTAAAATGAAATTAAAATCACTTTTTTCACAAAAATGTAGTATAATAAGATTGTCTGCCAGAGTATTCCGGCAGAAATACTTTTGAAAAAGGAGACAATATTATGGCTTGGTATGATGAAGCAATTTTTTACCACATTTATCCACTTGGGCTGTGTGGGGCCGAAAAACAAAATACATACGAAGGTGTCTCACACC
>ERZ772861.3157-NODE-3157-length-10302-cov-5.674344_pt1 | contig 10302 bp, 8 predicted proteins | sample MGYA00512135_ERZ772861 | MGnify/ENA primary metagenome ERZ772861 (study PRJEB29015, sample SAMEA2737700) | human gut metagenome | biome: human gut; feature: human-associated habitat; material: faeces | place: China | collected 2012 ...
CCTCCTCGTCGAGAGCGGCGCTGGTAATCAGCATGGTTTCGTACTTTGCCATTTTTGTAGCACCTCCTTTTGGACTTGAGGGCCCTGCGGATCTGCAAGGCCAAGGGTACACAGACTGCGGTATCGCGGCCTGTGTGGTGTGTCTGTTCAGACAGCAATTTATTATAGCAAGCTTCTTTGCTTCTGTCAAGCTTTTCTGACAAAAAGAACGATAAAAAATGTTTTGCATTTTTTGGTAAAAAGGACTATAATGTAAACGCTTTCCCTGCAATATGGCAGGGCCGGGGCTCCGGCAGTGGCAGGAAAGCGGGAAAAATTAAAGGAGGATAATCCATGTATTCGTTGTTTCGAGATCTGGCAATCATAATCCTGAGCGCGAAATTCTTCGGACTGGTGGCGCGTAAGTGCAAGGCTCCGCAGGTGGTGGGCGAGATCATCGCCGGCCTGCTCATCGGCCCCTGTTTGCTGAATCTGGTGCAGATCAGCGACTCCATCTCCATCTTTGCAGAGATCGGCGTTGTGATGCTCATGTTCACCACCGGCCTCGGCACCAACCTGAAAGAGCTGATCAAGGCAGGCCCCATCGCCACCCTGATCGCTACCGTTGGCGTGGCTGTGCCTCTGGTGGGCGGCACCTTATTATATGGTGCGTTCTACGGCTTTGCCGCAGTTGGCAGCCCGGAGTTCTACCGCGCGCTGTTCATCGGCACCATCATGACCGCTACCAGTGTGTCCATCACGGTGGCCACCTTGCAGGAGCTTGGGCACCTGAAGAGTTTTTTGGGCACGACTATCGTCAGTGCCGCTGTCATTGATGATGTCATCGGCATCGTGGTGCTCACCTGCGTGCTGGGTGCCAGCAGCGGCACCGGTACGGGTCTGGGCAAGGTGCTGTTCAATACGGTGCTGTTCTTTGCCACCGCACTGGGCGTTGGCCTTGTGGCGCACTACGCCATGAAGTGGCTGGATCAGCGCAACCCCCATACCCAGCGTATCACCATCGTGAGCATGGCCTTCTGCTTTGCCATGGCCTACATTGCTGAGGAGTACTTCGGCATCGCCGATATCACCGGCGCTTACATTGCAGGTATCGTGCTGTGCACCATGGATGACGCGCCCTATGTGGAGCGCCGGGTGGATATCAGCAACTATGTTATCTTTGCGCCCATCTTCTTTGCCTCCATCGGCCTTAAGACCGATATCAGCGGCCTGACCCCGGAAATCCTGCTGTTCTGCGTCTGCTTTGTGGTTGTGGCGCTGATCACCAAGATCATCGGCTGCGGTCTGGCTGCAAAGGTCTGCCGCTTCAACTGGGACGACTCCCTGAAGGTCGGCGTCGGTATGATGACCCGCGGCGAGGTGGCACTGATTGTGGCACAGAAGGGCTTGGCCATCGGTGTGGTAGACCCGGTCTACTTTACCGCTGTGATCCTGCTGATCGTGGTGTCCAGCGTGGCTACCCCGCTGGCACTCAAGGCCATGTTCACCAAGCGCCCGCCCGTGCCGCATCCCAGCCAGGCAAACTAAATCAGGAATTTAATTTTCATATTTAGGGTTCAGAAAGGCCTGCGGGCGTTTCTGAACCCCTTTTTATCTGAATATAGGCAAAAAAACGGGGCCGCTGCACATAGTTTCGTGCAACAGCCCCGTTTTTATTGTTTACGCAGTATATAATTTACAGCGTCTTGCAGAACTCCTTCAGGTAGGCGCGGAACTCCTCGCCGATCTCAGGATGCTGCAGTGCCAGCTCCACCTGTGCCTCCACGACCTTGAGCTTGTTGCCCATATCGTAGTGCTTGCCGGTGAACTCCACAGCGGTCATGCCGCCGCGGGTGCGGGCATACTCGGCCATGGCGTCGGTCAGCTGGATCTCGCCGCCGGCACCGGGCTTGGTGTGGGCAAGGATCTCGTAGATCTCCGGGGTCAGCAGCACACGACCCAGAATGGAATAGTTGCTGAACTCCTGCCCCTTCTTGGGCTTCTCGATCATATCGTCCACAAAGAAGTAGTTGTCGTGGATGGGAGTGGTCTTCAAGCTGCAATAGCGGCTCACGTCCTCCCAAGGCACAGCGGACACGCCGGCAACCGGACGGCCGAACTCCTCGTAGGCGCGGATCAGCTGGGCGCAGACCGGATCCTCGCCCCAGATCACGTCATCGCCATAAATGACCACAAAGGGATCATCGCCGGTAAAGGCCTTGGCGGTGTTGACTGCATGGCCCAGACCCAGCGTCTCCTTCTGGCGCACAAACAGGATGTTGGCCAGATTGGCAATGCCCAGACACTCTTCCAGCATCTTTTCCTTGCCGGGCTTTGCCAGCTTTTCCTCCAGCTCGGGGCTGCGGTCAAAATGATCCTCAATAATGCTCTGGTTGCGGCCCAGAATGATCAGGATATCGGTAATGCCGGAGCGGACGGCCTCCTCCACCAGATACTGGATGGCGGGCTTATCCACGATGGGCAGCATTCCCTTGGGCATTGCCTTGGTAGCGGGCAGTACGCGGGTGCCAAGACCCGCAGCCGGAATAACGGCTTTGGTGACTTTTTTCATAATGATTCTCCCATGTTCTCATTTTATGCACGGTGAACCGCGCTTTTCAGCAGGATCCCCATCCTGCATGAACCGTTATCAGATAAAGGTGCCTACCAGTGCGTTCAGGTCCGGCCCCAGCAGCATGGAGCAAAGGCTGCCTACTAGCATCAGCAGGATGAACGCTCCGATGCAGGCTGCAAAGCTGACACCGCCCTGTGCGTTCAGCACGGCGCGGCGCTGCTCCGGGTCCGGGAACTCGGCACGGATGCGGCGGATGCGTGCCGCTGCGCTGCGGCGGTAGAGCCACTTGCCATACAGCCCCCGCACCAGCATCAGCGCAAAACTGAGAAGGGACATGACGCGGCTCAACACTACCAGCATAGAGGCGCTGATCCCGGCGGTCAGGGGGCTGCCGGTGGTCTGCATCATACTGATTAAGGTGGGGATGAACAGCAGCAGTTCTGCGGCCAGAAAGCCGAAGGCGGGCTTCCACGCCTTGCGGTAGAAAAAGTAGAACGGGCCGAACAGCAGCGCTGAAAAACTCATGGAGATCTTGGAGTGACGCAGCTGCATCTGGCTGTAATCGTTCAGGTAGACCGGCGCGGCTGTGCCGATAAAATCCACCCAGTCCTGATAGGGTACGCCGTCAATCAGTTCATCCTTGCCAAAGGCGGCGCGCACATTGCGGTGCACCGGGTCAACGACCTTCTCGGTAAAATTACGGTACATTTCGTCCCGGTACATCCTGCTGTAATCAAAATCCCGGTTCTGCTCGGCGCTGGCGGCAGCACGGTCGTTGGGCTGTTCTGCACTCTCAGGGGGCAGGGCAGCGCCGCAGCAGCGGCAGACGCTTTCGCTGCGCAGGGTGCGCTCCCCGCAGGTGGGGCAGGTGCGCAGCTGCGCATCCTGATAAGGGAACTTCCACTCGTAGCCTGCGCCATGGGCAGGAGCGTGGATGCACAGACCCATCTTTTCGTAACAGGTGCGGTGATAGGGTGCACCGCAGTCCGGGCAGACCACGATGTCGTCCTGAAGGGTCAGCGGCTTGCCGCAGCCCTCACAGGGACAGCCATAATATTTCGGCATGATATCCTCCTGTGAAATCGATCATACTGGTATTATACTCCCCCGGGAATGAAAAGAAAAGGTGAAAATCTTTAAAAATCCGGCAAGATAGTATTTTTCCTCTTTACTTTATCACAGATTCTCGGTATACTAATGAAGTATCTGTGTATAAACTGTGTCTTTTGGCGGAGCAGAAAATGCGCGCTGCGCGTGCGTTTTGCACCCTGCCGGGGACATTATTGTTATGATGTAAACCCTTGAACGAGAGGAACTTAGAGAATGATCACGACTGATGAACTAAAAGTGCAGTTGGCCGAGCACGCCAAGGCCGTTAAGGACCTGGAGGAAGCACTGGCCATTGAAGCAAGCCGCAAGCGCGTGCAGGAGCTGGAGCACACCATGTCCCGCCCCGGCTTCTATGATGACGCTGAGCTGAGCAAAAAGGTGTTCGACGAGGTGGGCGACCTGCGCGGCAAGCTGAACCGCTTTGAGAAGTTGCAGGGCCTGTACGATGACGCCGAGACCATGCTGGAAATGCTGGACGAGGAGTACGACCCCGCCATGATCCCCGAGGCCGAGGAGGCCGTGAACACCGTGGGCAAGGCTGTGGAGGAACTGCAGCTGATGACCATGCTGAACGGCGAGTACGACCACAGCAACGCCATCCTTACCTTCCACGCAGGCACCGGCGGCACCGAGGCACAGGACTGGGCCGAGATGCTGTATCGTATGTATAATAAGTGGGCACAGGCACATGGCATGACCGTGGAGGTGCTGGATTATCAGGACGGCGACGAAGCCGGTCTGAAGAGCGCCTCTATGATGGTCAAGGGTGCCAACGCCTACGGCCTGCTCAAGAGCGAGAACGGCGTGCACCGTCTGGTGCGTGTCTCTCCCTTTGACGCCAACGCCCGCCGCCAGACCAGCTTTGCTTCTCTGGAGGTTATGCCCGAGCTGGACAACACCATTCAGGTGAACATCCGCCCCGAGGATATCGAGATGCAGGTGTACCGCTCCTCCGGCGCCGGCGGCCAGCACATCAATAAGACCTCCTCTGCTGTCCGTCTGATCCACAAGCCCACCGGCATCGTGGTCAACTGCCAGACCCAGCGCAGCCAGTTCCAGAACCGCGACTACGCTATGGAAATGCTGAAGGCTAAGCTCTACCAGATCGCCAAGCAGCAGCATATGGATAAGATCGACGACATCAAGGGCGTGCAGAACGAGATCGCATGGGGCCACCAAATCCGCAGCTATGTGTTCATGCCCTACACTATGGTCAAGGATCACCGCACCAACTACGAGACCGGCAACGTGGATGCCGTGATGGATGGCGATATCGATGAGTTCATCTTCGCCTACCTCAAGGCCGCCAGCCGCGGCGAGCTGCAGGACGCATAAGCGCCTGTCCCTGTAAAATCATAACCGCACCTGTGTCCATTTTTGGATGCGGTGCGGTTTTTTCGTGCTTGTCTGCGCATACTAACCCCGAAAAATGCGCAGGGAGGCCGTAAAATGTCCAAGCACAGCATCGTCAGGTGGATAAAGATAATAGGTGTTTATCTGCTGGTGGCCGCGGTGGCGGCGCTGGGCTGGCTGTGGTGCGCCCTGCCGGAGGAGGTCTATCTGGAACCGGAACAGCCGCTCATGCTGCCGCGCTTTGGCTGGGTGGAACCGCTGCGCGGGCACGGCAGCCGCAATGTGGCCAGCACCCGGGCAGCAGGCAGCTATCAGACTACGCTGGCGCTGGGCGGCTGGCTGCCGGTCAAGACCATCCGCGCCACCGTGATGCAGCGCCCCACGGTTACGGTATGCGGCACGCCTTTTGGGGTGAAAATGTTCTCGGAGGGGGCGCTTGTGGTGGGCTTTTCCGAGGTACACACCGCCGCCGGTACGGTAAACCCCGCAAAGCAGGCGGGGCTGCGGCTGGGCGACCGGGTGATCCGCATGGGGAACACCGTTACCGAGACCAACGAGCAGGTCCATGCCGCGCTGGAGGCCGCTGCCGGTGCGGCGGTGGAGGTGGTCTACGTCCGCAAGGGGGAGCAGCGGCAGACCACCCTTTTGCCGGTGTGGGATACGCAGAACGCCCAGTGGCGGGCAGGAATGTGGGTGCGAGATTCCTCCGCCGGGGTGGGCACTCTGACCTTTGTGGATGCGCAGGCCGGGGTATTCGCCGGGCTGGGGCATCCCATCAGCGACAGCGACACCGGCGAGCAGGTCGCCCTGCGCAGCGGCGAGATCGTGGCCTGCCAGATCGTGGGCTGTACCGGCGGCACCGCTGGCAGCCCCGGAGAGTTGAAGGGCAAATTTATCAGCGACCACGCCCTTGGCAGAATTTGTATCAACGGCAAAAACGGCGTCTACGGCACGGTAAGCACCGCCATTGCCGGGCAGCAGACAGAGCTTGCCTTTGCGCAGGAGGTGCTGCCCGGCGCGGCAGAAATCCTGACCACCACCAGCGGCGAAACGCCCCGCAGCTACCGTGTCTATATTGAAAAGGTGAACGATGCCGACCCGCGCCGCAACATGGTGCTGCGCGTCACCGACCCGGCACTGCTGGCGCAGACCGGCGGCATCGTGCAGGGGATGAGCGGCAGCCCCATCCTGCAAAACGGGCGGCTGGTGGGCGCGGTGACCCATGTGCTGGTCAATGACCCGACACGAGGCTACGGCATTTTTGCACAAACCATGCTGGAACAGGCACATTCCGTGCCCGGAACGGACGCGGCAGCGTAAAAAAGTATGACATTCGAGCTGAATTTCCATAATTTCCCAAAATAAACCGTTGAACTATCTGGGAAATTATGGTAAAATCCATGGTGTTAAGGGAACTGCACACATTGGAGGAAACAACCATGGATAAAGTGAGATTCTTGATGTCGGATACCGGTGCTCAGATCACAGAAGCCTGCCGCGAGGCGCTGGAGCAAAAGGGCGTGGAAGTGACCGTTGTGGAAAAGGATGGAAACAAGGTTTTGCAGAAGATGCTGGCGGTTCGCCCGCAGGTAGTGCTGTTGGACGCCTTTATGCCCGGGCTGGACGCGCTGGCGGTCAAGCAGCGCTACAACGCCGCAGGGGAGCGCCACACCTCGTTTTTTGTTACCGGCGCGTTCCAGAGCGAGGAAATGGTACAGGAGCTGCTGGACGAGGGCTTTGCCTACTATTTCGTCAAGCCCTTTGACGAAAGTGTCCTTGCCGCCCGGGTGCTTAAAGCAGCCAGCGGACAGGAAAAGCACCTGCTCCACACCAGCGTGGACAGTGACGAGTTGACCGTCACCGAAATATTGCACCAAATTGGCGTGCCTGCGCACATCAAGGGCTACCAGTTCCTGCGGGATGCCATCCTGCTCACCATGAACGAGCCGGAGTACATCAACGCCGTGACCAAGCGCCTGTACCCGGAAATCGCCAAGAAAAACGGCACCACCGCCAGCCGGGTGGAGCGCGCCATCCGCCACGCCATCGAGGTGGCGTGGGACAGGGGAGACGTGGATACCCTCAATAGCTACTTCGGCTATACCATCCATAACCTGCGCGGAAAACCCACCAACAGTGAGTTCATCGCGATGATAGCTGACAAGATGCGCCTGGATAAGCGGCAGAGGGCGGTGTGACAGAAAAACGGCAAACCGTCTGAAATTATTCCATAATATTCCAACTGTGGGAACTGTACCAATGAATAAAGCGAAAAACGTTGTGGAAATATGGAACCAGACCAATCAATAACTTGAATCTAAGGCAATAAATCTCCTGTATTTATTTGGCATACGGCCTGATAATGCAGGAGATTTTTTTGTTGAGCTTCCATCGGGACGATTCCGAAAGATAGCGGTTGAACGAAAAGAACTTATGTGCTATGATATAAACAGTTATGGCCGGACGCCAAAGAGCAGAAGGGCCTGAATGAGGATCGGACAAAGGAGAATGCGGATGGAAGACGGGATCGTGGTTTCGGTGTATTGCCTTGCATACAATCACGAGCAGTATATCCGGGACGCGTTGGAAGGATTTGTGCGCCAGAAAACGAACTTCCGCTATGAGGTTCTGGTTCACGATGACGCGTCGACCGACAATACCCCTGCGATCATTCGGGAATATGCGCGGAAGTATCCGGATATTATCAAACCGATTTTTCAGACGGAAAACCAGTATTCAAAGGGTGTGAAAATCTTACCGGAGATCATTCACCCGAAGTCCTCCGGGAGATATATTGCATTTTGTGAAGGCGACGACTACTGGTGCGATGAGAACAAGCTGCAGCGGCAGGTGGATTTTCTGGAGACACACCAAGAAGGCTACTCGGCCTGTGTACACAACACAAAAGTGCTGGATTGCAGAAACGGCGAAACATACCTCAAAAATCGCTCCAGGAAGGATAGGGACCTGACGTTCCGGCAAGTTGTAAAGTACGGAAGCTCAGAGTTTCAGGCATCTTCATTGATGCTCAGGCGAGAGTTTTTCAATGCCCCTAAAGAGATCCGAGTAAGAAGCTTTGGCGATTACACGCTGGCGGTCCATCTGGCGTTTATGGGGAAGATTCGATACCTCAAAGAAACCATGTCGGTGTACCGTATGTTCTCGGCAGGCTCCTGGACATCCCGGAATCTGGGAAATGTTTCGGAGAAGCGCTTCATCCGCACGCAGGCGGAAACAACCGAATTTACGACGAAGCTGTATCGGTATGGCAGAGAACAAAATATTGCAGCTTGGCAGCTGGACGAGATCAAGAAGGTGAATGACCGGAATCTGCTGCAGCTTTATGTGCTGGAAAACGGCTTGAAGGGACTTTTCTCGACGGCAGAGCGCAGAAAAATGTTCTGGCATCTGGATGCCGAGCAGAAGTATTGGGTCATTGACACAGAATTTAAAAAGAGAAAGCGGATAAAACAAAGGGAAGAAAATGAAAAAAACGGGCGTCATCAGTAATTTTATCTGGCGCTTTGCAGAGCGCTGCGGTGCACAGCTGGTCACGGGTATCGTGTCGCTGCTGCTTGCGCGCATCCTGGCCCCGGCAGACTACGGACGGATCGCACTGGTGGAAGTGTTCATGAACATCCTGTATGTGTTTGTGGACTGTGGCTTGTGCACGGCGCTGATCCAGAAAAAAGAAACGGATGAGCTGGATTTTTCATCTGTATTTTATTTTAACCTTGCGACATGTATTGTGCTGTATGCGATCATATTTCTGGCGGCACCGTACATTGCAGCTTTTTATAAGGATGCAGAGCTGACGGCAGTCGTGCGCGTCATTGGTCTGATGCTGATTTTCGCCGGCCTGAAGGGAATACAGCAGGTGTATGTTTCCCGGAACATGATCTTCAAGCTGTTCTTTTTCTCGACGCTGGGCGGCACCGTATTCTCGGCGGTTGTGGGCCTGTGGATGGCTTATTCCGGCTTTGGCGTCTGGGCACTGGTGGCGCAGCAGCTTGCCAATACGGCGGTTGACACGCTCGTTTTGTGGCTTACCGTCGGCTGGCGACCGAGAAAGCTGTTCTCGTGGCAGCGGTTGAAGGGACTGCTTTCCTACGGCTGGAAGCTGCTGGCGTCCTCGCTGCTGGATACCGTGTATAACAATCTGCGCAGCCTGCTGATCGGCCGCGTTTATACCTCGGCAGACCTTGCCTATTACAACCAGGGCCGGATCCTGCCGGATGCCATTGCCGTCAATGTGGACAGTTCCATTGACAGTGTTCTGCTCCCGGCCATGGCGGCCGCACAGGACGATCTTTCGCAGGTGAAGAATATGACCCGCCGCGCCATCAAGATGAGCGTGTATCTGATCGCGCCGTTGATGATGCTGATGACTTTCTGCGCAGAGCCTCTCGTCCGGCTGGTGCTGACCGAAAAATGGCTGCCCTGCGTGCCGTTTCTGCGTATCTGCTGCATCACCTATATGTTTTACCCCATTCATACGGCGAATCTGAACGCCCTGAAGGCCATGGGACGGAGCGATCTGTTCCTGAAACTGGAGATCCTCAAAAAGATCGTCGGATTGGTGCTGCTGTTGATCACTTACCGCATCAGCGTGATGGCGATGGGCTACAGTCTGCTGGTGGCCAGCGCGCTGAGCCAGCTCATCAACTCCTGGCCAAACAAAAGGCTGCTGCACTACAGCTACCTGGAGCAGCTCCGCGACATCCTGCCCAGCCTTCTGCTGGCTGTTTTGGCAGGCGGATGCGCTGGCCTGGTCGGTCTGCTCCCGCTGCCGGACCTTGTGACGCTGGTGCTTCAGATCTTGCTTGGCCTGGCGCTTTACGTGGCAAGTTCTGCAGCCTTGAAACTGGATACCTTTGCATTCCTGTGGGATGTGGTAAAGCCTCGGCTGCTGAAAAAGCCCTGGGCAAACAGCGAAGACTGAGCGACGGGAAAGGAACGTGAGAGGAGTGCCGAAAAAGCTTCTTCTTCTGGGCGGCTCTGCACAGCAGGTCATTGCGATCAAAACCGCAAAACGGCTGGGGTGCGAAACGATCCTGTGCGATTATCTGCCGGATAATCCGGGCCGATGCGAGGCAGACCGGTTTTACCTCATCAGCACGACCGATGAGCAGGCTGTGCTGGAGGTGGCCCGCAGAGAACAGGTGGATGGCGTTTTGGCCTATGCTTCTGACCCGGCGGCTCCCACAGCGGCATATGTGGCCGAGAAACTTGGCCTGCCGGGGAATCCGTATAAATCGGTGGTGACCCTCTGCAGCAAAGACAAG
>ERZ772861.3166-NODE-3166-length-10270-cov-3.187763_pt1 | contig 10270 bp, 8 predicted proteins | sample MGYA00512135_ERZ772861 | MGnify/ENA primary metagenome ERZ772861 (study PRJEB29015, sample SAMEA2737700) | human gut metagenome | biome: human gut; feature: human-associated habitat; material: faeces | place: China | collected 2012 ...
GTGCTGGCTGAGACGCTGCAAGGTTGAGGTTGCCGGATGATGGTACATTTCGCCCATATCGCTTTCGGAATCCACGCTAATGACCGCGATTTCTGGTGCCACGGCATCAAGGAAGGAATCTGCCGTGGAACTTGCGGAGCCGTGATGGCCCACCTTCAGGACGTCGCTCTTGAGGTCGTAGCCACTCATTTCGAGGCCCTGCTCCGTGTTCATCGTCGCATCGCCGGTGAAGAGAAATGATGTATTGCCGTAGGTGAGCTTAATGACGATGGAGGATTCGTTTAGGTCGGACACATCCGTATCGCATGAAAGAATCTGCCATGTGGCGTCCCCCAGTGTGTAGGTCGCCCCCGCTTTTGGGGTTAGCCGCTCGGCGGAGCTGCTGTCTGCGGCCTTCACTACAGAGCGGTAGGTTGCGGTCGTTCCCTCCTCCTCGGAGAGCATAATGCAATCGACTTCGGAGCTGTAGGCGGTAATAACGTCATCCATACCTCCGATGTGGTCCTCGTGGTTGTGGGTGCCAATCACATAGTCCAGATGGTCGATGCCAAGGCTCTCAATGTAATTGGTCAGTGGCTTTCCATCCGGATTGTTGCCGGCGTCTATGAGCATGGCGTTTTCATCGTTGTAAATGAGTATTGCATCCGCCTGTCCAACATCTATGAATTCCACATTGAGTGTTCCAGAGACCTGTGTTCGTGTACCCTGTACCGCCGCGTTGTTCTGACTCGACGTCTGCGTATCGCCGGTGCTCTTATCGCCCTTCCATAGCCCTTGAGGGCCGTCCAGTGGACTCGCGATGTACTCGATAGCGTCTATCCATGACTCCGGGACAATCCCGACGCCGTAGCCTACGGACATCAGGATAAAGAAGGCTGTGAGGAAGGACGCAATTTTCTTCACAAGGCTGCCCTTTTTATGCTTTTTGCTATTCATCAAAATTAGGCAAGGATACTCCCACCTCTTTAGGTGGTGGGAGGAATTGCCTGTCCTCCTTTTTCTGTAGTATTTAAGCAATGAGATAATTGCTGCTTCGTTCGAGCAAGGTGAGGCTTCTGTGTCCAGCGCCATCTTTGACCTTTGTTCCGTCTAACGCTCGAAGTAGAAAAGAGCCGCTGGTCCGCCTGCCCCAAACAAAACACTCGATACCGTTGTAGAGCACCTTGTCGTAGAGACGGAAGCCACAGACGTACTTTTCCGCTTGGTTGGCTTTGCGGATGCCTCCCTTGAGAATAGTCGCCTTGTGCAGTTGCCGGTTATGGTGCCGCACGGGGCGAATCGTGTAAGTCTTATCGCTTTGTACGATTCCTGGGAGATAGCCAACATTGAAGCCATGCTTCCCCTGTGCGATTGCCAGAGCATCATTGGTGTGGCTTTTGGGCAGAACCAACAGCTTCTCTCGTGTCGCCTTGGTGATGTAGCCTCTGGTTTCAATGACGGGAATAGGCAACTCGGCACAAAGCCTCTGCATTAGAGTCTTCCGCATGATGCCCATGAATGTGGCATCTCGTGTGGAGCGGCGCTTGCGCTTCTTGATGTCCGCTGCCATGATAATGCCCTTGTGGAGCTTATCGTGACAGGCGGTACAGAGCGTCACCAGATTGTCCGGAGCGTCACCGCCTACCCTGCGGCTCTCAAGATGATGCACATGGAGCGGGACGCCCTTCCTGACGGAGCCGTGCGCCCCGCAGATGCGGCAGGTATAGCTGTCGCGCCACAGGACGTACTGGCGCACGTTGTAGTGGCCGTACATCTCGCCCTTCTGGTAGTCCTCGCCCTGCGGAACAGGCTTTCCATTCGCAATGGCTTTCAGCAGCTGCAAGTCGAACTCGGCGGTCTCCACAACCACCTTGCTGACAGGCAGGATGGCGCAGGCACGCCGGATGGCGGTCATGTGCTCCTGAATCTTGACCTCCACGGAGGGCGCAAGCCAGCCTTTGTGCTTGCTCCGCACGCGATTGTCGAAGCGTGGCTTGCGATACCGGGTGGCACGATTGCGCCGCGCACGGCGGAACTGCCTGCGTGCGGACATCAGCTCGACTACATCGTTGCGCGGCTTGACCTCTGCGGAGAACAGTTCCTCCGTTTCGGTGGCAGCTGAAAGACCAATGGTTTTGCTGCCGGCGTCCACACCGAGGATGACCTCCTGCGTATAGCCGGTACTGCCGTAGAGCAGCTGAATGGTAAATGGTGTTCTGCGTCTCACTTTTGCCTTGCCCGCATCCAGAAGATGACGGGCCTTCGCCGGTGTGCAGGGCATCAGCGGACGCCCGTGCCGGTTGAGAACATAGACCTTTGGCATACGTTGATGCCTCCTTTCTTTGGGTGCGGCTAAAAATTAAGCCGCTCAGCCTTTCGGCTGTCAGGTATCCGTACCCAATGTTATCCCAGGGTTTTGTGTATGCAGCACTGCTCCTTACCCTCAGAGCTGTTTAACCACACACCGCAGAGCGGCAGATTCGGATTCACGTCCGCCGGTGCCTATCTATTCCTGGGTAACGTAGTGTTCGAAACACTTAGGGTAGTCAATCAGGCTCGTGGTTCGCACCACAAGCCCCCGGCTTTAGCCGTGGGGTTACATTGACTCAAGAAAGTCCTGAAGCATCTTCCCTGCCTTTCCGTTGCGTAGCTTATCGAGTGTTTTATCTGTAACCTGACGGACACGCTCTCGCGTTAAGTCCATTTCGTCCCCGATTTCTTTGAGGGTATAAGCACAACCATCCTCCAATCCGAATCGTAAGCGAAGCACACAGGCGTCTCGTGCGGGCATATCGTGCAGGATTTTGTCCATCGTTTCCCATAGTGCCTTCCCTGACGTTGAAATTTCCGGGTTATCCCACTCGTTATGGCTTGGGATGAATTCCGAAAGCGGTGTGTTGGAATCGCTTGCGGCGTCCGAATTGACGGGCGCATCCAACGAGTCCGGCTTCCGGTACTGGAGCGAGTGTTGGATGATGCGCAGTTTTTTCTGCTGCTCCCTTTTTGAAAGGGAATCCCACGCATCCCCCTCCATGTATTTTGCGATTTCTAAAGGGTCATCACAAGGTAAGCCTTTTTGTTGCATTTGTTCTTTTGCATTATTGACGCTCCGCCTGCCCTCCGCAACATAGATGGGCTTGCGAATGGCTGGGTCCGTCGTGGCAAGCGCTCTTGTGATGTTTTGCCTTATCCAGAAGGTTGCGTAGGTGGAAAACTTCACATTCCTCGAAATGTCAAAAGAGTCGATGGAACGCATGAGGCCAATGTTGCCCTCCTGAATGAGGTCCATGAACACCATAGAATCGGCTGAGTTTATATATTTCTTTGCGATGGACACAACAAGCCGAAGATTGCCCTCAACAACCTTATCTTTCGCCCGTCTTCCTGCTTCTATGGCCTTCATCAGGTCTTTCTTGATTTCGGGGTCAACTGCATTCCCGCTCTCCTCGGCAATTACCCGCAGCGTTTCGAGCTGTTCGGCAGCGGCATTCCCCTTCTGCACTTTTTCAATACAGCGATTCGCTTCCACCTGCGGCATAATGGGAATGCTGCCAATTTGGCTGAGATACATCGCCACATGGTCGCCGATATTTCCCGGCTGCTTCGCTTCGGCCTCCTGTTCATTCGAAGCTGCGATTTCTTCTGTTTCAGGCTGCCTTTCAATGGCTTCATAGGCAAGCGCACGGTCAGCGGCTAAATTACTGGTATTCGTGATGTCAACCACCCCCCTTCACTGAATGCAGCAATTATACCACACAATAGCTTACTTGTCAATCAAAAGGCCGCCAGCGATGTGCTGACAGCCTTCCAGGATGGGAGAGACTATTTTTGCTGTTGTGCGCGGAGTTGCTCCACCTCCGCCCTCCAGCGCGGTGTGGCCGTACTGATTGCCTCAACGGTACTTGGCGTGGTGGAGAGAGCCAGAATATCGGCTTTCGTCTTCACTCCTTCCAGACGGCGACACATCTCCTCGTAGGTCGTGCTGTTGTCTGCCGTAATCCAACAACCGCAGATGTCGTTTGAGCCGTCATCGTTGTGCTGGCTGGCGGTAGTGGGAATCTCAATGCACCAGAGGGCGAACTCGGAATATTCGGTGCTGCGGAATACATCCTGCACAAAGGGGTTTGTTTTCTTGAGCTGCTCCACAAGAGGACGCGCGCAGTTTTTTTCCTGTTCATCCCTCCTTTGCGCAAGCCATATATTTTGCAATTCGAGAAAATGCGTTTCCTCGCCGCTTAATCTTTTTCCGTCAACTGCCTTCTGAATGAGGTGTTCTCCCCGTTCCAAAAGCTCTTCAATCGTTGGGAACTTACCGTTTTCAAACATTGATATTACACCTCCGAAATTTCGATTCCGTACTTTTCCAACATGAGTTTGCGTTTCATGAGATACTTTTCGGTTCGTTTTCCCTTCGCGTCTTCCACGATACGCTCACCGTCGCGCAGATAGACGAAATCTGCCTTGTAGACCATTGGTCGAACCCTCTTGCCATTTGGCCGTGTATAGCCCTCGACCAGCGTGAAGTCCTGCTGGAGCCGCAGGTCCTGGATTGCACCGCCCTTGTACTGCAAATACAGTTCATCGAAGCGCCGTGCCTCCCGCTTGCTGGGGAATTTCACGATTTCTCCATCCACCACGCGAATGACCTTTACATTGCGATATTTGGATGGCTCAGCAGCGTCCGCTTCTTTCGACTGTTTTTGCCTTTTCTGTGCTTCCGGCTGTTTTTTTGCTCGCTGCTGGTTCTGTTCGCGCTTCTGCTCGTCGAGCTTTGCACGCACCTGAATCTGTGCGGAAAGCGGCAGGCTATTGATGTCAATACCCACCTTCAGTTCCTCCGCCTGTTTGTGGCGCGGCATTTTGGCTGCTTCCTTCTCGCAGCAGAATCAAATTCATGACCTTCCATACCGTCCAGATACACAGATGGCGAACTATGCTTCTGCTGGTGCCGTGCAGGTCGGCGATTTGCGAAAACGTCATTCTGTCACGAAAATACTTTTGGACGATATCGCGGTTTCGCTCAGGAAGTGTGTCCAGCGCTTCATCGAACATCTCGTTAAAGCCCGGTGTAAATGAAATTTGATTCTTACCCCAGGCTGAAATTTGATTCTTACACCAGGCAAAGGATGTATCGTACATAATGGCCGCCTTCCGCCACTCCTCCGGGGCGAACTCAGGCTGGTTAATCTTGTCTGTCGTTTGTTTCTTTGTCATTTTTGTTTCTCCTTCCAACAATCTCTCTTCGTGAGCTGCGCCACAGCATGAGCAGCATCTCGCTGACCGGTCTGGTTCGGTCCTTCCTCACGGCTTTCCTCACGCATCGCAGATGCCCGCCATCCGGGCAAAGCACACCGACGCCGTATGGCACAGCATCTTTTACAGCATCGAAAACGTCTGCGGGCATGACGTAGTAGTTATAGTCCGCGATGAAGTTGTGTCCGTTAGGAGACTTGAAATCCTCCACGGAGGACTTCACCTCGTAGGCGTAGAAGTCCCCCTTCTCAATGCCGGAGGTCGTATTGTTGAGCGGTTGGAAGCGCATATAGTCCACGCGGATTTTGTGATTGGTCGAGTAATCGAATGTGACCTCTTTTGCCCAGTAGATGCGTGGGTCGTTGCGCGGGTCGATGTGTCGCTCCAGCATGGCGGAAAGCTGGCGGGTGCATTCCTTCCGTCCGGTTGAGTTCTCAGTCATCACCGGACATCTCCTCGTCATACTCTTCCGGGGTAATGATTTCTATGTCTTCCGCACTGTAGCCCAGTGCGTCAAGACACAGAAGTTCCGCGACCTTCTCTTTGTTGATGGATGCAGCAATTTCCTCGTATGAGATATCCCTCTCTGCCGCCTCAAAGCTCAGCTGTACCACAAATGTGGGCAGCCGAAAACAAACTCTGTAATTTGCCATTTTTTGAATCCCTCCTTAAAAATCGTGGACGTACTGCCAACTCTGCGGTGCTCTCGCAAGTGCGAAGCAGTCGAGGCTCTTGGGCCGGTCATAGGTCTGCACATCAGAGATGTGCCATCCATATCCCACGCGGCCACAGAGGTAGTCCTCTGCTTGCTTCACGGTGAGGCAGGCGTCCTCATACAGTTTCCCCGCCGGGGTGTAGTTTCCAGGCTCTGTGTTGACACAGTATTGAAGCGGCGCGTTGCTGCCCATATAGCCCACGCGCACCACACGGTCAATTCCGGTACAGGTAAACTCCCCTACCATAAGACCGTTTGCCTTGTAGATTTTGCCGCCGCTATGGATTTCAAGAATTTCACTGGGATTCTTTGTACCCTTACAGGAACAGTAGAGAAATACCTTGAAGGGCGGCGCAATGTTCGGTTTGGACAGGCGCAGCTCCACGGTCTTCTGGCCCGACAGGATTTTCTGGAGCCACTCAGGTCGGATGCTGAGCATGATGTTTTTCATAGGAAAACTCCTTTCCGACGGCAAAAAGCCGCCTTGTCTTGCTTGACAAAGCGGCTTGCTGGTGTATAATAAAAGCAGAAAGGCGATACCGATAAGCGGTCAGCCTAAGAGAATAGAGTCAAACGAAATGACCGTCTTCCTTTGGCGAGGGGCGGTCATTTTCGTTTGCAAATCTGAACTATCAGACCCACAAGGCCGATGATAACAAGAGAATACGCAAAAAGCGATTCATAAGTAACCATTGGCATCACCTCCCTCCACAGGGAAGTGCTAACCGCCTGCCGTTCGTGCAGCGCCAGTAATAGCATACCATAATTCGACAAAATGTGCAACAAAAAAGAAGTAACCTCCCTGCCTCCCAAGCTGACGGTTACTTCTTTTAACCTATTGGGGGACTAACCGTTTGCCGATAGCGCCCCTGTTTCTATTGTCAGTATAGCTCCAGTCCCATGAAAAGGTCAACATTGAAAGTTCTCGAATTCCCACCCTCTCAGGTTCTTCGCTTCCATCTGAGCGACATCTCTGCAAATCTGCTGGTTTTCGAATCTGTCTGTGCAGCCGTGAGACGGCTGCTTTCGGTCTGCGGCGGAACTTGTCTACCCGTATTCTTAGGTTCTTTGTTCGCATTTTGCGAAGAAACGCGAAATCCGTTGCAATCCCAAGGCTTGTGTGCTACCATGTCCACGGTGCAGCCGTCATCTTCCAGGCAAAGAGCCGGCAAGGTTGCTCCTTCTCAGACCCTATAGTTTTTAAGTTCTCACGCTCCCAAGTTCTCAGGTTCTCAAATTCCAAGGAAGCGATTATTGACAAGCGAGTTAATATGTGGTATAATAACATCATAGGAAACAAGGGAGTTATCTCCCGCCATTTCTCAATATTAAATCAAGAAAGCGAGGCATCTCTATGAAAACTAAGTGTTCCTCCCGTATGAAGGCGCTGCTGCTCGTTCTGGCAATGGTGCTTTCCCTGTTCTGCGTCAGCATCGGCACGGCGCATCCCCGCTTCACCGATGTCCCTGATTCCTTCTGGGCCTCCAAGGAGATTGCCTGGGCAGTTGATAAGGGCGTTGTGAACGGTACGTCTGCCACGACCTTTAGCCCGAATAACAAGACCCTGCGCGGCCAGATGACCGCTATTCTCTACCGTTATGCCGGCGAGCCTGCCGTGAGCGGCGCTTCCTCCTTCTCCGATGTGAAGGCCTCCATCTACTACGCAAATGCTGCAAGCTGGGCGCAGAAGAATAACATCCTGATTTCTACTGTCTCTGGCTCGAATAAGTTCCTCGGTGACACGACCATCAGCCGTGCTGAGTTCTGCGCGATGGTTTATAACTACGCCGGCTACAAGGGCGTTGACCGCAAGACTGCTTCCGATGCCCCTTTCAGTGATGTGAAGAGCCTTTCCTCTGAGCTTCGAACCGCTGTCAACTGGGCGTATGCCAATGGCATCGTGAATGGCGTCGGCGGAAATCTCTTTGCCCCCAACGACACCCTCACCCGCGCACAGGCGGTTGTGATGCTCTATCGCTACGAGAATAAGTTCGCTTCCGGTGGCACGGAAACCAATCCATCCACCGAGATTCCCACGAAGCCCGACGGTACGACCAAGACCTATACCGGCGCTGATGTAACTGCCGAGCGCAAGTCTAAGGCTGTTGGTACTCTTGGCTCCTACTTTGAGGTCAATGTCCCCGTTGGCCAGAAGGTTTACTTCAAGGTGTCCGATAGCTCCGGCAAAGTCCTTGGCGTCAATATCAAGGATTGCAATGGTTTTTATAACCATACGACCGACATTGGCTTTGTCGGGATTGATGTGGATTCCAGCAGCGTCATGGTCGAGGGTTACAAGGCTGGCACTATGGTTGTGAGCCTGTTCAAGTCCGATGAAATGAATGGGACGCTCAGCACCGTTGTTATCCGTGTTGGCGGTTCCACCTGCTCCGTCGCCATTACGACGCCCAGCGGCATCTCTACTAACCCCGGCGGCACCGGCAATCAGGGCAATCAGGGCAGCGAGTTCGACTATAACTCTGTTGACTTCAATGCCAATATGGATATCCGCAATGAAATTATCCGCCTGACGAATGAGGTTCGTAAGGAAAATGGGCTTTCTGAGTTGCCTACGGATTCCGCCGTGATGAATGCTGCACAGGCCATTGCGGAATATTACGCGATGTCCGGCGACGGATGGAATGGACATAATGATACTATTGAATGGACTTGCATGAGGGATGCCGGTTTGGCTTACGGAGCTATGACCAACCTGACTGGTATTTCCGGTAGTGAAAATGTTGCCTCTCGTGCAATTACAAACTGGAAAAACTCTAAGGGACATTTTGAGTCTATGACGCTTACTGACAGTGATAACATCGGTGTCGGGGTCGCAAAGGATGTAGGCGGTTATTGGTGTGTTCAGCTCTTTGGAGATTATGAATCCGTCGGTTAAAATTCGTGTTTACGGAATAGTCTATTGACAGCTTATAGTAGGCTAATTCCATTATGAGAGGTGTGGCCGTCTATGTTGCCGCACCTCTCCTTTGTTTTTCACCCACCGCTCACTTCCGGAAAGTTAATTCTATGCCACTTACAAAGGAATTTTAATTTAGCAAAAGGGTTGCGCTTCAATCTCATTAAGCAATTCAGCAATCTGCATTTTTACGAAAAAAGAGGAGCAAACGTGTCACTCCTCTATGCTCTAAGAGAGAGTTCGCCTGAAGGTACAGGGGTTTACCTTGTCCCATATCCAGCACAACTTTTCAGTATTCTCCCTTTGGAAGCATTGCTGCTTCTATTTTTTGTGGTATAGGCAGAATCCATGGCTTTGGCAATAAGGACTTGCCCTCCCTACCCTACGAGAAATCTTCAAATAATCTACTCAAAAAATTGACTACTGAATTAAAAGGTGGTATAATTATCATCAGCGAGGGATAATGCTGAATTCCTCAAAATAACAATGAAAGGATTGATTTTGTGAGAACAAAAATCGGGACAAGATTGCTGTCTTTGTTTCTGACGGCAATCTGCGTCATTGGCCTCATTCCAACCAGCGCGTTTGCGGCTCCTTCTGGAAGTATGCCGAGTGAAATCACGTTACAGAAGAGTGACTATTTTCTCGACACAGATGGAAGTAAGACGTACAACTCTCCCAGTTTTGGCGAACCGCTCTACCTCCACATTATCAACATGAATGTCGGCGGGGAGACCAAAGTAGGCTTCTGTGCTGAGCACGGCAAGCAGCTTGGCAACACGCTGATTGGTAAGAAGTGGGCCAACCCGGAGCCAGTAACAAATAGCTTCATCAAGATGATGATTGGCTATTATTACTGCATGACGGACGCCAAGTACCAGACCGACGCCTATAAGGAGAAGTGGGGCGGCGCACTATGGACCGACCAAAACCTGATTCGGTATCACAACGCATGGATTCAGGCGCTCTGCTGGCGTGCGTTGGGTCAGGGGGCTGCAATCCCTTCTGACGCAGAAGGACAGAAGGTCGCGATTGCCAAAGAGCTGATGTATATTGCGAATGCAAAGAATGGCACCAGCTACTCCGACATCTATACGGACAAATATGGCACCACCACCTTCTATCAAAAGGGCGAAAAGGTCCTTGACAACACGGATTGTTGGCCTAATGTAAATGTGACCCTGTATCATTACATTGGCGGTAATGCGACATCTCCGGATGGCAAGAAGCATTACACCAATGACAACACTCAGGCCGTCATGGTTGCCACGCCGGAGAGACCCACCTCTGAAAAGTACCAGATTGTAGTCAAGAAGGTGGATTCCAGCAATCCCACTAAGGGACTTGCTGGTGCTGAATTCTCCTTGGAGATGGTCGGCTCGGATGAGACTGCGATGCGCACCTTT